>Ga0209273_10003665_pt1 | contig 10418 bp, 9 predicted proteins | sample tdAd471_FD_187126 | JGI IMG/M metagenome (GOLD analysis project Ga0209273, IMG submission 187126) | Marine sediment microbial communities from the Atlantic coast under amendment with organic carbon and nitrate - tdAd47.1 (SPAdes)... | ecosystem: Environmental > Aquatic > Marine > Coastal >...
CGAAGTAACGAAGGGAAAAGGGGGTCGAAGCCTGGCCTTCAAGATCACGCTTGCCGATGGAACGCGCGGCTACTTCAAACCCAAGCAGACGTTCTCCGCAGCTCACTGGTACTCGGAGGTAGCCGCGTATTACCTCGATCGCGAGCTTGGTCTCGGCCGGGTGCCGCCAACGACTGGCCGCACGTTCCAATGGCGTGACCTACGAGCTGCCGCGGGTAAGGACCAGCGGGCCTCCGAGCTCGGAATCGCGCCGGACGGCAGCGTGAAGGGCGCGTTCGTTTGGTGGATCCCCGAGCCGCTCAAGCGCGTACGCATGGGCCGCAAGTGGGAGCGGTGGGTGAGGGTTCAGAAGTCGCTTCCCATCACACCGTACCAGCGGCCGGTGGATTATCGGGCCGATCTCAGCGGCCGTCCCGGGGTTCGTGAAGCGACCGATCCCAGTCGGCCGATCGCGCAGGCCCCGGATATCGAAGATCGGCCGGCCGAGTTGTCCGACCTGATCGTCTTCGACTACCTCACCCAGAACGTCGATCGATGGGGCGGTGACTTCACCAACGTGCGATCGCACGGACCGGGCGGGCCTTTGATCTACTTGGACAACGGGGCCGGATTCTGGTTGGGCGAACAACGTCTGGGTCTGATGGAGGCGCGCCTGAAGGCGCTGCAACGGTTTCGGCGATCGACGATCGAAGCGGTGCGAAAGCTCGACATCGAACGATTTAGTGCCCGCTTAGAGAGCGATCCGCTTGCCCCCGTGCTGAACGAAAAACAGCTGGATGGGCTGGCCCAGCGACGCCGCGCCGTCCTCGAGCACGTGGACGCCATGGTCGCGAGGTTCGGTGAGGCCCGAGTGCTCGCGTGGTAAGCTCCGTCGGTGAGAGATCGGCTTCGGCTTCCGGCTGAGTGGGAGCGCCACGCGGCCTGCTGGCTCGCGTTTCCCTATTTGGAGGAGGAGTGGCCAGTCCATCTCCCCGAGGCACAGCATGCAGTCGCGGCATTGTCCCGTGCGATCGCCGAAGCCGGCAACGAACCGGTGCAACTCCTCGTGAAGAACGGCGAAGTCGAAGAGCGAGCCCGCTCCTTGATCGGCGAATCGCGCAACGTCAGTTACCTTACAGCCGACTACGGCGACTGCTGGCTGCGAGACACCGCCCCGCTCTTCGGGCGCACCCCGGACGGCTCGCTCGGTGCACTGTGCTTCGAGTTCAACGGTTGGGGCGGCAAGTACGAGATCGCCTTCGACGACAGCGTTGGCGAGTGGCTGACGAATCGGCTTGCGGCGACGCGCTTCGAGTGTCCCGTCGTCTTGGAGGGAGGAGCGCTCGAACCGAACGGCGAGGGAACCTTCCTGACGACCATCTCTTGCGTGCTCAACGAAAACCGTAACTCGGGGTTGACGCGCGAGGCATTCGAGGAGGCGTTGAGCGCTTTGGTCTTCGTGGAGCGGGTGGTCTGGCTCGATCGCGGTCTCGGGCACGATCACACCGACGGGCACGTCGACATGATCGCCCGCTTCGTGGGGCCTGACACCGTCCTGTGCATGAAGGCGAGCCCTGGGGCGCCCAATGCGGAGGTCCTCGGCGCGATCGAGCGCGATCTTCGCGCGAGTGGTTTGTCGGTATTGGGAGTCCCAACGCCCCCCGCGATCGCAGGGCCCGACGGAGCCCCGCTGCCAGCCAACTACTGCAACTTCTACATCGCGAACGAGGCGGTAATCGTTCCAGTCTACGAAACCCCGGAAGACCAAATCGCGCTGGGTGAAATCGCAAATGCGTTTCCGAACCGCGAGGTGATCGGCTTGCCGGCACGGGACCTGCTATGGGGAGGCGGGGCCTTTCACTGCGTCACTCAAGCTCAGCCCACCGCGCCATGACCGCGTCTTCATTCTCGATCGGCATCGTTCAATGCGCCCTAGGCGGCGCGCGCGAAGCAAACGTTGCACGGGTTGAAACGCTGATTCGCGAAGCAGCAAAGCGCGGCGCGCAGATCGTCCTCACCCCAGAGCTCTTCGAAGGACCCTATTTCCCCCAAACCGAGGACGAGCTGGCATTCGATCTGGCCGCTCCGCTCGACGGTCATCCGATGGTGGCGCGGATGCAAACCCTCGCCGCCGAGCTTGGCGTCGTGCTCCCGGTCTCGTTCTTCGAACGCGCAGGCCAGGCCTATTACAACAGCCTCGTGATGATCGACGCCGGCGGCACTCGCCTCGGCGTCTACCGAAAGAGCCACATCCCCGACGGCCCGGGATACGAGGAGAAGTTCTACTTCCGGCCGGGCGACACTGGCTTTCAAGTCTGGGAGACACGCTTCGGATCGGTAGGCGTAGGCATCTGCTGGGACCAATGGTTCCCGGAAGCTGCACGGATCATGGCTCTTGGAGGGGCCGAGATCTTGCTCTACCCGACCGCGATCGGGACCGAGCCGAACGAGCCTGACGACGACACCAAAGCGCCGTGGCAGCGAGTGATGATCGGACACGCAGTGGCAAATGCAATGCCGATCGCAGCGGCGAACCGCATCGGCACGGAAGGTGCGCTGAGATTCTACGGCAGCTCGTTCATCTGCGATCAACGGGGCAACATGGAGGCCGAGCTCGGGCGCGAGGAAGAAGGCGTGGCCATCGCTTCGTTCGACCGTGCGGAGCTGCGCCGTTACCGCGCAAACTGGGGCTTCTTCCGCGATCGCCGTCCGGAGCTGTATGGCAAGCTGACTGGAGATGAGCCCCTTGATTGATTCGCTTTATGCGATCGTCGATGCCGAGACGGCAGAGCACCCGTTGAAGTTGACGTTCGCGGTCTTGAACGCAGGCTGCGCCGTGCTGCAGCTTCGCGCCAAGCAGATCGATGACATTGCGTTTCTGAAGATTGCAGGGCGCATTCGGTCCGCCTGCGCACATGCCAACGTTCCATTCATCGTCAACGATCGCGCCGACATCGCGCGTCTCGTTCGCGCCGACGGCTTGCACCTCGGGCAGGATGACCTCTCGATCGAAGACGCCCGACACGTCGTCGGTAAGATGCAGATCGGCGTCTCCACACACGACCTCGCGCAAGCGGTGAAGGCGGATGCCGAGGGCGCAGACCTGATCGCATTCGGCCCCATCTTCGAAACCAAGACCAAGGCAAACCCCGACCCGGTCGTAGGCCTCGGGACCCTCGAAGAAGTCTGCCAAACCGTGTCCCGACCGGTGGTGGCAATAGGAGGAATTACCCCAGAAAACGCGGATGAAACCCTTCGCGCTGGCGCACGCTATGTCGCCGCGATCTCTGCTTTGCCGCGCTTCCTCGACAACGCTTCATAGAGCGCCGCTATTCGAAGTACTGAATCGCGGTTTCGATCGCCGCACCGAGCGCTTGGTTGACCAGCGTGGCCGTCGCGTCTTCGCCGCTTCGGAGCGCCTCGTAGTAGCGTTGCCGTTCGGTCGCATGGATGACGACCGGCGGAAAACCCGCACGCATCAGGATGAGATTCATCACCAGACGCGCGACCTTCCCGCTATGTCTCGGGAAGGGATAGATGTGCAGCAGCTGGTAGTGGGTCTTGCTCGCCACGCGAACCGGATGCATCGTCTTCTTGGTGTCGGGGTCCGATAGCCACTGAACGAGCTGACGCATGCGGTAGCTGATCTTGTCGGGCTGCGAGATCTCATGGAAGTAGAGCCGGTGAAGCGGCATGTCCTTGCGGTACTTGGGCGGACCCTTCCCTTCGAGCTCCTCGGGCGCGAGCTGGGCGAAGAGCTTTTTGATCACGTCGAGGTTGACCGTAAAGCGCCGGCGCGAGGACATCTCACGGATCATCTCGATCGCACCCACGTGGTTCCGAATCTCGTCATAGACCGGAATCAGGGAAGGATCGGTAACGGGCTCGTCGTAAATCGCAGCCTTGAGCTCGTCCATCGAGTAGACGACGCCTTCGAGCGCGCTGTCATGATAGATCCAGGCGATGTCGAAGCGCTCTTGATACTCCCGACATGCCTCCTCGCCGGCAGACTCGCGCAGCTCCTGAAGCTGAGTGACTCGCTCTTCTAAGCTTGGACCTTGAAGCGCTTGAACCAAGGAATTTCCTCCACCCCCGAGCGACCGACAGCCTCTACCGGCGCGGCGGGCGAAGCTATCAGCGGCGCCCTAGCGCGTCAACCACGGCCGATTTTGGCTAATTCAGGGCTTCGGAAATCGCCCCTCGAAGCCTAATTTTGCTGGGAACGCCCGTAGAAGCCCAGCGAACGACGCCATCGGGGCCCACCACCATCACGGTGGGCAGCGACTTGATGGCGTATCGCCTTTGAACCGTCCCGGCCCGGTCGTGAAGGGTCGGAAACTCGGTCCCGAAGGCCGCGTGTGCGGCTTGCAGGCGCTGCCGATCGATCGGCTCGACGTTGACGGCGTAGAACGCGACGCCCTTGCCGGCAAACTCGTCGTTGAGGTCGTTGAGGATCGGGATGGTTCGTCGGCAGGCGCCACACCAGCTCGCCCAGAAGTCGAGGACCACCACCTGCCCTCCCATGTCTGAAAGCGTGACCTTCGTGAGACTTCCCGGTTGTGCTCCAGCAGCGATGGCGAGGGTCAGATCGGGCGCGGGCTGTCCCATGAGCGGGGACGCGTTACCCCGGGTCATCCACGCGTACAGGGCCACGAAGACCATCGCGGTTACGAGCCAATGAATCCACCTGCGCGGAGGCGTATCGTTGACTGGTTCGGTCATCGCGACTCCATCAGCGGAAGCTCGATGCAGAAGCGCGCCCCACCCTCGGGCGCGCGATCGAGCCTGACTTCCCCACCGTGCTCGAGGACCACTTTCTTCACGATCGCCAACCCCAAGCCAGTGCCCTCGGCTTTCGTGGTGTAGTAGGGATCGAACACCCGATCCCAGTTCTCCTTCCCGATCCCAGGACCGTTGTCGCGGACCTCGATGAAACCGGCAACGTCTGTCGCATAGGCCCGCACGAAGACGTGGCCTCCGCCGGATGGCTTCGCCTCATACACCGCCTGAATCGCGTTTCGCAGGATATTGTCGACGCCGCGCTTGAGCATCATGGGGTCCATACGCACGTGAATGGGTTCCGTTGCACAACTCACCCGAACTTCCACAGGGGCCGGGGTGCCGTGGCCCACATCCTCGAGGATGGCTGGAACCGAATCTTGAATGTTCTGCATGAGCTCGCACAGATCGGACGGCGATAGGTCGGCGCGAGGGAGCTTAGCGAATGCGCTGAACTCGCCTACGAGCCGACGCAATGTAGCGACCTCTTCCTCGATGATCGCGCGGGCATGTTCGAGCTTCTTCCTGTATGCCTCGTCCCCGCCATCGTAGGTCTCGTCCATCTCTTGCGCAGCGAGCTGAATCGGGGTGAGCGGGTTCTTGATCTCATGGGCGAGGCGCCGCGCAAAATCCTGCCAAGCACTGATGCGCTGCAGGTACTCGATGCGCGTGCGAGAGTCGCGCAGGTCGCGAACCATCTCGTTGAACGCCTGTGTGAGCTCGGTCACCTCATCCGTAGCGCCAGTGGGCAGTGTCACGGTGAGGTCGCCCGCGCCGACTTTGCGGGAGGCGTCGGCCAACGCGGTCACCCGACGTGTGACGCGGCGCGAAACGACTGCGCCGATCAGAAACGCCACCACGATCACGAAAAACACCAGAACGCCGAAAACCCACACGTATACGTCAGACACCGAGGCGCTTTGGCGCTGGAGCCTCGAGTAGACGTCGGCTACCTCACCAGCTTCTTGGAGGCGCTCGAAGTACACCTCGGGAACCGCTACCTCGACATCGACTCGTAGGTTCCTTCCCCCCACCTCGATGCCCCGCTCGCGAGTCGTGGTCCGCATTGCCCGGCCAACAGTCGCATCGGGCTCGCGAGATACGCTTGCTACCTCTCGGCCCACGTCGTCGACGACGCGGATCCCAGCCACCGTATCGTATTGCTTCACGAGCTCATGCAGCAGAGGTTCGAGCTTGGATGTGCGTCGATTCTTCGTCAGCTCGGCCTCGACCGCCCACCCCACAGCGTCCGCGACTTGCTCCGAGCCTGAACGAAGCGCCATCAATTGCGCGCGGCGCGCCTCGACGCCATGGACCAGCTCAGCGCCAAACCGCTCGTTCACGCCGACCCGGTACACTTCGCGCAGTGCGCCCTGAGCCAGAAAAACGCTGCCTCCTAGGGTGAGAAACACCGACAAGCCGATCGCGAACAAGATCTTTCGCTCGAACCGGCTCATTCGGGCACTCCCAGATACTCGCTGCGAAACTCGACGGTGCGCTCGGCTCGGCAGATCCGGCGACGGACGATGTTTATCGTGATTGGCCCGATGGGATCGTTCCCGGACGTCGGTCGGATCAGCTCGCTACACTGCTTCTTCGAGATCGGATTGAACTCCGCCTTGACGAAGAAGTAGATGTCCTTCCCTTTCTGCGCCTCGTAACTCTTCGGCTCGCCAACGAACAACCCGTTGACGACTAGGCAGCGGTCGAGTACTTGCTCGAGCGTCTTGAGACGTTCGCTTTGGTTGCCGATCCGGACGAGATAGCCGTCGTCCCAGAGGTCGAGTGTCACGTCGCAGCCGAATTGGCGGTCCGTGATGCGCCGGTTGGACCCCTTGAGATGCGACCTGACGGTCACGACCAAGCGCTTGCGAAGTCCGCTCGACAGCTCCTGTCGGACGCGATCGTCGGCAAGATCCTTTGCCGAAAAGGACACCCTAGGTGCTCCGCGAGCCCAGGTGACGCCGAAGTCGCGAACGGGCAGGCCCGACTGCGCGTACGCGACCGCCGCTGTCAGCAAGACCACTGCCGAAAGCCAGTACCTCACAGCCGTATGAACCCCAACAGGGTCGAGAAACCGACTTGAAAAACGCCGACCCGTGTATCGAATCGGAAGCCTACGTCGAAGGTCAGGTCGATTGGAAATCGCGACAACCGCGTGTAGCCGCTCACTCCGGTTCGCGGGTCGCGGAGGTCCGCGAGCCCATAGAGGCCGATCAAGGTGTAGAGGTTGACCTCGCGTAGACCGCGATCGCGCACCCGTTCATAGACCGGCACGTTGTAGCCGAGGTCGATCCTCCATGCGAGCTCTCCGAGGTAGTTGTTCTCGATCGAGGTTCCCAGAAGATTGGGGGGAGGACGTGCATCGAGCTGCATCTCGAGAAATCGAGACGGGATGAGATCGGTGAGATCGGAGATGTGGAACAGGTAGAAGAACGGAGTGTTGCCAAACGCAGCGCCGCCAAATGCCCCGAGCCGTATCGTGTGGTTCCAGGGAAGCCGCCACCACCTGCGCACCCACGCTTCGAGCTCCAGAAAATCATAGTCGCTTCCGAGGAAGCGCGTTCCAGCGGTGACGACGCCGCGAAAGATCACGCCCTCTTTGGTGATGCCTGGATCGTCACGCTTGTCGAAGATCAACGCGAATCGCAGCGAGGAGACGAAGCTCCTGCCGTCTTGGATCGCAAAGTCGATGGGCGCGATCTCGTTGCCCCGCATTTCGCTGGCGGCTTCGGGGCGGTCGAGGACGCTGACGATGTCGCCAATCCAATCGAGGCTGTAACGGAGCTTGGTCGTGAAGTCCTTGCCCGTGCCGACCATGAAGCCGCCGCGTCGGTAGCGAACTACTGCGTTCGTCACAATCGATGTGTCGGGACAGGTGGGCATCCCGCAGGGCACGCTCACCAGGGGGTTCTTTCCGTAGAACTCCCGACCATTGAGAAAGAACGTTCCAAACCGAAGCCCGTACTCACTCTTGATCAGCTTTGGATACCGGAGGTCCAAGCGTCCGCCCTGTTGGAATTCGCTGACCAGCGCCGTGCCGGAAAGCCGGATCCCGAGGCCGGCGAGGTTGGTCTCGGTGATCTTGAAACCGAGCCAAGGGAAGAGGCTTCGACCCCCGTCCGTCGTCGTGCGGACGCCTTCGGACAATCCCGCGACCAGTTGCTCGATCACGACGGTGTTTCGCTCTTTGACTTCGACGACGAGCACCACGTACCCGCGCTCGGCGCCGCGCTCGAGGCGAATGTCGACGCTATCGAACCAACCCGTGCCCATGAGACGCCACTCGGTTGCCACGAGCTCGGGCGACTCGGGGTCCAGAAACTCGCCTTGCTTGAGGGGAACGAACTTGCGAACGATGTGCGCCTTGGTGCGCTTGTTGCCGATGACGACGATGCCCTCGAGGATGTAGCGCACCTGCGACGAGATTTGATCGGCGTGGCGACGCTCGCTAGCTACGCCATAAGGGTCGCGGAACTCATCATCCTTCTCGACGCGCTCGTCGGTTGCTTCGGGCACGGCAACGACGTCGCCCGGCCGGTAGGGCTCCCCTTTGGGATCGGAATCCTGCGCGCTCGTCGTTGGGGGCCAAGCGAGAAGCCCCAATACGACCAGAACGATCGGAACGGCGATCAGGCTTAAAAGCCAGCGTCTTGGTCGCAAGCGCGGGCTCACGACCGCCAGACTACTCCAGTGGCGGGAGCGACGCGAGAAGCCAAAGGCACCCAGCTACCACCACGAAGACCGCGCCCACCCATCCGAGCGTGCGCAAGAAACCAATCTGCCTGCCGTCGTCCTTGGACTTCACGGAGGTAGTTGTAGCAGATTCTGTTGGCAACGAGGGAGAATACTCGAGGGCGTCCCAGAGCTCGCGCGGCTCGGCGAGATCCTCCTCCCCCGGCCTTCGAATGATGCGGATCGTGGCGTCTTCGTCGCGGTCCTCTATGCGAGGGCGGAGCCCTGAAACCGGCGTGTCATCGGCGCGGCCCAACGCAGCAAGGCCTTCCTCGAACGCTTGCACGAGCGGAAGCGCGGTAGGGTTCTTGAGGGGTGCTTCGGACGTCTTGTCGCGAAGCGAAGGGGGCAAGGTCTCCCGAGGCGGAGGCACGGCATCGACTCGAAACGTCCCCTCGGTCCACTCGAGCGCAACCACGAAGTCCGCCGCGGTGCCTCCATCGATGCTGACGTCGGTGAACTCGCCCTTCTCGTAGTACCCGATCGCGAGGCGACCGCGATGCTCGAGCAACAGCCGCCCGGTGAGCCCGGCGTTCTCGCAGTAGCGCATCAATTCGACGGGGGGGTGCACCGCTAGCGAGCCGCGTCGCGTCGTGTCGGTGCCGCGTGAAACCGGGAGATGCGGGAGCTTCGGATACACGGCGAACTCGCCGTCACGCAGGGAGAGCAACACCTCGAGCGCGCGCTCTTCGTCTGCATTGGCTTCGCCGTCTGCGATCTGACCGTGCACCAGGTGAACCGCACCCGAGCCGGACTCGCTTTGAAACGCGAGCACACCGGTCGTGCCGACCTCTTCGAGACCGCCGAGCAAGTCCTCGACGCCCTCGGCAGGGATCGTTCCTTCGAACACCGCCTCTGCAGCCATGACTCATGGAAGTGGTTCTCCGCGCCTGAATTGTCAAGGCGTTTGCGGATCGGCTGCAGGGGCGACGAAGTCCAGAATTTCCAGATAATTCAGGGGAAAATTCCGCGCTCTTCGTACGAGGTGACGAGGCTCTCGAGCGCGAGCGCGTACGAGGCGATGCGTGGATTGACCTTTTTTTCCGCGGCGTAGAACATCGTACGTTGATAGGCGCGGCGCATCATGTGGAGCAACCGTCGTTGCACTTCTTCAGCGTCCCAGTGCTCGCTGTTGCGATTCTGCACCCACTCGTAATAGCTCACGGTCACACCGCCCGAGTTGGCGAGGATGTCGGGAATGACCGGGATGCCTCGGTCGGCGAGTATCGCCTCACCTTCGGGGTTGATAGGTCCGTTCGCGCCTTCAGCGATGAGTCGCACGTCGAGCTTGATCGCTTCCTCGTCTCCGACTTGGTTTTCGAGAGCGGCCGGGATGAACAAGTCAGCCTTGGCTTCGAAGAACTCGGCCCGCGTGATCTGCTCTCCGCGAGGGTAACCTTCGATCGACCCGTTTGCTTGGACGTAGTCCTGAAGCTTGTGCGCATTGAAGCCTTCGTCGTTCCGCAGGTAACCCGAGTGGTCGCCTGTCGCGATCGTCGAAACTCCCAGCTTGGAGAGCAAGACCGCGACGTTCGAGCCTACGTTGCCGAACCCCTGGATGATGGCGGTGGCGCCTTCGAGGTCGAATCGGCTCTCCCTCGCCCACTCTTTGATGCAGTGCACCACGCCCTGGCCAGTCGCCGCCTCACGCCCCTCCGAGCCGCCTGAATTGATCGTCTTTCCGGTCACCACGGCGCGCTGGTCATTCTTCTCGTACGTCGGCCCGGTGTTGATGTACGTATCCATCATCCAGACCATCGTCTGCGCGTTGGTCCCCATGTCCGGTGCGGGAATGTCGTGCGCGGGCCCGATGTTACTGCCCAACGCGTGCGTGAATCGTCTGGTGATCCGCCTCAGCTCGTCCGTCGAGTGATCGCGCGGGTTGAACTTGATCCCGCCTTTGCCACCGCCAAAAGGGATGCCGA
>Ga0209273_10003673_pt1 | contig 10399 bp, 3 predicted proteins | sample tdAd471_FD_187126 | JGI IMG/M metagenome (GOLD analysis project Ga0209273, IMG submission 187126) | Marine sediment microbial communities from the Atlantic coast under amendment with organic carbon and nitrate - tdAd47.1 (SPAdes)... | ecosystem: Environmental > Aquatic > Marine > Coastal >...
GAGCACACGTCCGGAGCCCCCATCGAGCGACTGCTGTCCGCCGTCTTCGATCTGATTGATGTGGCGAAGCAGGCCGGACGGCTCGACGAACTCCGAACCCGCGTCGCCGCGTTGAAGGTCGAGGACGAGGTCGAACAACGGCAGCAGATCGCCCTGCTGGCTCTCGTCGAAATCGCGCGAAGTCACTTCGAGGCAGCGCTGCCACTGCTCGATGAGATGGAAACTCGACTTCGCGCCACGACGTTCCCGCATCTCGCCGATCGCTGGCCGGAAACTCTGCTGCTCAGCGTCGCTGTTGACTTTCCACCATTGCACGACGCGGCAGAGTCAATCATTCAGCGCGTCCTCTCAGATCAGGTGCGGGCGGGGCACCACGCCGGCCCCGTCGTCTGGGACGTCCACATGCTGGCACTGCTCGGTCGGCTGAGGTACCTGCGAGCGACTGAGGCCGCAGCCGGCCACGACACGCCCCGCGACCCCGCCGAAAAGCAGCACTTCGGAGAGCCACCGCGACTGACGCAATGGCATCCGGTCAGTGCCGGTGACGAAGCGACGTACGCGCAGGGCTTTCCGGTTTCGCACTGGCACCGGTTTGACGACCGCGTTGAAAAACTCTCCGGGCACCGCGACGAGTACCTCTACTTTTGCAGTCCGCTGCAGGGTGACTTTCAGGTCGAATGTGACATCACCGGTTTTCATCATCGCGAGGGACAACTGGCAGTCGGCGGAGACTGGATCTGGCTGCACCATTCACACAAGGAACTCATGACCGGTGGACTGCGCGGCCAAACCGGCACGCTGTCAATCGAGCCGAGGCTGTCGGAAGTGAACGACTGGGTGCATTACCGCTCCGTCGTGAAGGACTGCGTCTGCCGCGAGTTCGTCAACGGACGCCTGCTGCTCACTCGACCGCTGCGCGAGACGCAGTTTCCGTGGCTCGCCATCCGCAGCCCATACTGGGCCTCGACGAGCGTTCGCGACATCCGCCTCACCGGATCGCCAACGATTCCCGACCGGATTTCGCTGTCGAGCGATCCGGAACTCTCCGGCTGGGTGCGGTACCACCTCGATTCGGTCGGCGGACCAACCGACGACTGGCGGTTCGACAAATCGCTCGGACCAGACGGCGGGATTTCTGCACGGCGAAAGGTCGAGTACTCCGGAATGTTTCAGGAGTCACTGCTGCGCTATCATCGACCGCTGCTCGAAGACGGTGTGATCGAATACGAATTCGAGTATCAGCCTGGCCGGACGAATGTCGCCCCGGCGATCGGCCACCGGGCATTCCTCATCGAACCCGACGGCATCCGCCTGCACCAGATCACGAACGGTGTCTGGGACACGACTGGGCTCGATCCGCTCAATCGCAGCGACGTCATGAGTAACGCGTCGAGCGCGACTGCGTTCCCGCTGCAAACCGGCTGGAACGCGCTGCGGTTGATCGTCCGCGGCAATCAGTTGTCAGTCGAACTCAACAGACAACCGGTTCTGAAAACAGCACTCGTCCCGAATAACGACGCGCCCGGCGAGCAGGAACACCGCCTGGCCTCGGGCAGCAACCGAATGTTCGGCCTGTTCCATTTCGCGGATCAGACCGACGTTCGCATCCGAAACATGTTCTGGTCGGGAGACTGGCCCAAATCGCTGCCACCGCTGCCCGAACAGGAACTCAAAGACCCGACGGTCGACCTGATCGATCAGCAGCTGGCTCAGCTCAGCGATCGTGTCGAGCTTGATTTCGCAGCTCAGACCGTTCGGTCAGACTTGAAGAACGCTCCGTTCCGCAACGTCACGATTCCCTACCGCACGGCATTCAACATCTGGCCGTCATCCGACGGTCGCGGTCGGTCACTCGAACGCGCTGCCGGCCTGCTGATGACCCGCAGCGAAACGAAGCCTTTCAACGACACTCAGATTGCCGTCAGCTTCCGGACAGTCGGCGACTTCGACTTCGTCGCCGAGTTCTCGGACCTCAAGCTGCGGACGCCAGGCGACGGGAACTCAGCCATTTATCTGATGGTCGTGGCGGACGATCCGCTGTCGACTCACCGCCGCGTCTGGCACGGAGTCTACGCGCATCCGGGAATCGACCGGCGCCGCGTAACGCAGATCGAGACGAACCGCTACCGGAAGACGGGCATCGAGATCCAGTACGACGGGCTGGCCGCCGAAGACTGCGACTCCGGTCGGTTGCGCATTGCCAGGATTGGGTCGATGATGCACTTCATGATTGCCGAAGAGGACTCGCCCACGTTCCGACTCCTGCACAGCACCGACGCTGAAGACGAGCCGCTCAAGACCGACGGCATTCGGCTTTCCAGTGGCACCTACGACAATCAGACTCCGCCAGCCGGCGGTGTGCAGGTCACCTGGAAGAAACTGACGCTGCGTGCCGATCGGCTCGTGCCGTCTGCAATGCTGCCTGACGTGAAGGCAGCGAACACGAACTAGTGCTCTGTCAGAGAAGTATTTGGGGGTAGCGAAGCTCGCCAGGAGTTTCGGTCACTGGCAACTGCCGAAAGTCCTGGCGACTTTCCCTACTGAGCGCATCCCAGAATCCTTGTTTGACAACGCACTAAACAGAGCCCGAACACTTGCCCACAAAACTCGGCACGAAGACTCTCAAAGACAGCAATCCTCAAACTCCCCGACCGAGGCCCAGCTATGGCAGTTCAACCAATCCCCGACGGCTATCACAGCGTCACTCCATATCTGATCGTGAAAGACGCGGAAGCGGCGATCGCGTTTTATCAGCAGGCGTTCGAAGCCACCGAGTTCATGCGACTGCCGATGCCGGACGGCCGGATCGGTCACGCGGAGATTCAGATCGGCACCTCCCGAGTCATGCTCGCCGACGAGTACCCGGAAATGAACGCGCTCGCGCCGCCAACTCCGGGCGGATCGGGCGTCGGTTTCTGCCTGTACGTTGAGAACGTCGATGAAGTCTTCGAGCGTGCTGTGGCGAACGGAGCGACCGTCCAGCGCCCTCTGCAGAACCAGTTCTACGGCGACCGAACCGGCACGGTCATCGACCCGTTCGGCCATCAGTGGACGATCTCAACGCACGTTGAAGACCTGACCCCCGAAGAGATCGACGAGCGAATGAAGAACGCCGATTTCAGCCCGGACAACCCAGCCAAGTAACCATCCCCAGCCCGCCGCGCCGCCCGCGCCACCGGGAGCCTCGGAGCCCCCGCAGCCTCGTAGGGTGGGTCGAGTAACACGAGGCCCACCAGCTGCCAACTCCGACAACTGCACTTCTTCCTGAGAGGGTCGCGGCCTCAGCGGAGGCGAGCGGTCATCGCGACGAAAATTGAAAGCCGCCCCAACCCGGAACTGCCGCCAGCAGTGCACCTGCTTTGCCCACTGACAAATCACTCGGGCGACGGAGGCGCAGTGAGTTGCAGCCCCGACGTCGAGTGTCTGGCCAGAGGGACGCTCCGCAATTTCGTGCGCACATCCGAAGTCTCAACACAACGGAAACAGAGGGTAACGCGATACCTCGCTCGAACTGCCGCAACTCGAAGTAGCCCGTCGGTCAAGATCGCGATTGGCCAGGGAATCGTTGCGTGACTGACCGGATGAGATCGACAATGACCTGAGAGGCTGGTTCAGCAGTTTCGGCAGAGGTGCGCACTGCGGGAGGGGTCGACTGCAGATGCTCGAATCGATCGAATGAGTTCCAGTTCTGGCGCACTCCTGGCAGCAGTCAGGTGGACACGAAACTTGTGCAACGGGACAGTTAACCCCTGGCTGACGCCAGTGGCTCGTCGGGCTGGAACTGTCGGCGATGACTTTGGATTGAGAGGATTGACTGATGAGATGGACACACTCGCGTTGGTCTTGGGTCATCGTTGCTGCGCTGGCGGCCGGAGTTGCCGGTGATGCCCGGTCGGCGTTTTCGCAGCAGATCGGGGGAGTGGCGGCCTTGCAGCATCTGCGGGACGGTGATCTCGAGCCGGCTCTTGAGGCCGTTGGTCCAGCGGCGATGAAACGGTCGTGGCTGCCGGAGACGGAAACCGACGCGGCTCTCTCGGCAGCGACCGGCGGCGTGTTTCGCGCCCTCGCTCAGGAGGATGTCGATCTGCGGTTTGATCTGCTCTCGAAATGGACGCTGCCTGACGGCGATCGGAAAGGCATCCGGCTGCTGACGGCGATCGTGCCGCAGGACGCTCCGCCAGCGGCGTTCGCGCGAGTCATCGGCGAGCGGCCGCGCGATACGACGTTCTCTGTCGCAGAGATCAACGGTGTTCGCGGGCTGTTCAGTTCCGGCTGGCTGCTCGTCAGCGCTGCGGAAGAAGCGGGGCGGCTGCGGCGGCTTGTGACACAACTCGAGTCGCTCGCTGCCGAGAAGATCGCCGGTGCCGACACACTTCTGTTGCTGGCTCGACTTGCCGATCCGCGACCGGACATCGACGCACTGAAAGCGACGCTGACGTCTCATGCAGACGCCCTCAAGACGGCAGCTTCTGCGGCAGATAAGAGCCCGGACAGAATCAATGCCGACGCACTCTCGATCGCCGCTGCTGCTTTGAAGCACCCCGAACTTCGCGGCCTGGCCGAGCAGATGCTGGCGTCGCTCGTCGAGTCCACACTGGGCCGGCCCTCGCCTCGGCTGCGGCCGTTTCTGCGCGTCGCTCATGCCACAGCCATTCAGCTCAACCGAGGCACTTCCGGTCCGGAAGTGCTGCGGCAGAACCGGCTGAAATACTGGATTCCGGTATCGGGCAAGACGTCAGCGACGAGTGCTCAAGCGGCCGTCGACGCGCTGTGGCTCACGCACGAAGATCACATTCTGCACCTGGCGGGCTGCGGTCAGGACGGGCTGCTGTTCCGGTACCCGCTGGCTGGCGAGTTCAATTTTCTGTGCGAGGCTCAGGAAGGCGGGCCCATGGGCACCGACGGCGGACTCGCGTTCGGCGGCCTGTATTTCGAGGCGCTCGGCAGCAGCCATCAGTTGACAGTTCAGGATGCCGACGCCGCGTTCTCGTTGAAGCGCCCCTGCCCGTTCGTCCGCCACGAAAATCGATCGGTCTTCAATCGCGTGTCGATTCGGACACGACCGGCTGCCGACGACTCGCCCCCTGTGGCTCAGTTTCTGGCCAACCTGCATCCCATGTGGACGGACGAACTGTCCGCGAGCAGCCCGTGGCTCGGACTGCGCGGCGTCGCCGACAAGCGGCCCATCTTCCGGAACCTCAAACTGACCGGCAGCCCGGTCATCCCGCACGAGGTCGCGCTTTCCTCCGGCAATCAACTGCGAGGCTGGCTGTCGAGCTTCTACGGCGAAACACAACCTGCGTTCCATGCGGGCGGAACGCTGTCACTGCCAGGTGGCAGAATCTCAGCCGCTCAGCCCGAGCCGCCTGCCACTGAGACGCCTGCCACTGAGACGCCAGACGCGAGTGCCGCGCCGACAACGCAACCACTCGAAACCGACTGGCAGATCGCTGGCGGCGTCATCACCGCAGCACAGCGTGCTCCGCAGGAGGGTCGCAGCTCGCAAAGCGTTCTGAAATATCAGCGGCCACTGCTCGACGGCGAATCGGTTTCGTACGAGTTCGAGTACCAGCCCGGCGAGGTGGAAGTGCATCCGGCACTCGGCCGACTGGCTCTGCTGATCGAGTCCGGAGGCGTACGGATTCACTGGATGACCGACGGCGACCTCGAATGGTCCGGCCTGCCGGACGACAACACGACGCTCGAACCATTGAGCCGCCGCGGCGGGCGCGAGATCCCGCTGAAAGAAGGCGAGTGGAACGCGGCGACACTCGCCCGTGCAGACGGCAAACTGAAACTCACGCTGAACGGCACGCTGATTTACGAGCGGGCGATTGATTTCGGCGGCGACCTGCAGTTCGGCCTCTACCGCGACCGGACGAAACACGCGGTCAAGGTCCGCAACGTCATCCTGACGGGCGACTGGCCCGAGACGATTCCCGCGGACTGTCTCGAAAACCCAACGGTCGTCACCGACGCCCCCGCCGATCAGAAGGTCAGCCAGACGACGTTCGGCGAGCGAACACTGGCCAACAACGCTCGCGCGGTTCGAGTCGCCGCTGCCCAACTCGCAACGCCCACCGAGCGGTTTGACCTGCTCTCCAAGTGGGTACTGCCCGGCGAGCACCGCAGCGAAATTCGCATGAGCGGCGTGTTCACTCCCGTCGATTCGCCGCCCGACAGACTGATCGAGCTGCTCGGCGGGAGTTCCGGCTCTGCGGCCTCTGCGCCTCTGTGGTCAAGTCGTCGCGACGACAAAGCACAGAGTCACAGAGGCCACAGAGCCAGTTCGAATGGCACTGCCGACTCGAATGACGGAGCCGACTCAAACAACAGTGTCGTCTCGAACAACGGAGCAGCACAGCTGGTCTCGCCCGTCTTCGATCTGCTCGATCTCGCGCGGCAGCTTGATCGCCTGGACGAATTGCGAGACGCCGTGCGGTCGCTGCCGACCTCGCGGGAACAGCTCGCGCTGCTGGCACTCATCAATCTTGAAGCTGAAGAGAACAATCTCGCCAACGCACCCATCGACCGCTTCTTCAAGCTGCTTCCGACTGAAGCTCCCGAGTCGCTCGACGGAATGTGGCCGGAAACGCTGCTGGTGTGGCGAGCCCTCCACCGTTCGCAAACCAGCGAGAGCATCGGTGAAGTCATCGGGCTGCTGCATGAACAACGCACCCGTCGCTCGCTGCCCGAGGGGATTCATTTCTGGCACTCGCACATCGCCAGCCTGCTGAACCGGCACAACCTGCTGGCGAGTCAATCTGTCGACGGCCTGCGACCAGCCGACCAGCCTCCGCTCAACTGGATCTCCGCCGTCCGTTCACGCGCCCGATCCCGCGGCGCTGGCTCCGCGCCGGCACTCTGGGTACTCGACGACGAAACCGAAATCCGGCACATCTCCGGCCACCAGGAAGAGTTTCTCCTGTACCCGAGCCCGTTGCGGGGCGACTTCGACATGACGTGCGAGGTGCGCGGCTTCGGTTCAACGCAGATTCTTTACGGCGCCAGTTTCGCAGGCATCGCCAGCAATCCCGCAGTTCTGGAGACCGGAAACTTTCGCCTCGGAACCTGGTCGCGCAAGGAGGTCGACCCGGAGTTCAGTCGTCCCGGTCAGTGGGTCAGGCACCACGTTTCCGTTCGCGATGGAATCTGCACGGTCACGCTCAACGGGCGGATTGTCCGCAGTGAGATCCTGCCTCCGCATGCCGATCCGTGGTTCGGAGTTCGCTGCTGGTTTCGCAACAACGCTGAGGTTCGCGACGTGCGGATCAGCGGCAGGCCGACCGTCCCTGACGAAGTTCTCCTGTCCGCCGATCCTCAACTGTCGAGCTGGCTGACCTATCACGAAGAAACGAGCGGCGTCGAGAACGCTCGCTGGACCTGGCACTCCGACCCGGACAGCAGCGGGATCATCACGGGCCGGAGAGGCGGCGATCTGCTCGACACGCGTTCGGAAAGTCTGCTGCGATATCTCCGACCGCTGGCCGAAGACGTCGTCATTGAATACGAGTTTCAGTACGAACCGGGCCGTTACGAGACGCATCCCGCGCTCGACAGAATTGCGTTCCTGCTGGAGCCCGACGGAGTCCGGCTGCACTGGATTACCGACGAGCGTTTCGATCCTGCCGGCGTGTCTCCCGACAACCGGTTCTCCGCCGGCACTCAGCTGTCGACTTCCCTGCCGCTGCATCCCAACCGCTGGAACCGCCTGCGACTGGAGATCGTCGGCGACGAAGTCACACTCAGTTTGAACAGCCAGCCAGTCTTCAAACTCGACCTGCGATTCCTCGGCGTTCGCAATCGACGCACGTTCGGGCTGTTTCACTATGCCGACAACACCTGGGTTCAAGTCCGCAACGTGACGCTGCGTGGCAACTGGCCGCGCGAGATCCCGACAATCGGTGACCAGCAACTCGCCGACCAGACCGTCCCGCAGCTCGACGCCGAGCGCGACCGGCTGTCCGCCACGTACCGCTACGACTTCGCGACCTCGGGGCTGAACAGCGAGCTGATCCAGTTGCGGGACACAAAGGGTGGTGTCCGCATCGAGAAGCGCGTCGATGGCCTGCGCGTCGTCCGTCGCGCGCTCGGAAGCTGGACCAGCAGCGAACTGCAATCCCGCTTCGTGCTGCGCGGCGACTTTGATGTGGAGGCTGAGTTCGACCAGTTCGAGTACTCGGGCGACAAGGATGCCGCCGTCATGCTGCTCGTCAAGCTTAACGACGACCAGAAGCACATCTGCCGAGCGGTCCGCAACCGGGTTCACAACCGGCATCTGCAGTACTTTCAGGTGTCAAGGTCGGTGCTCAACCCGGACGGCACGCGAGGCTACACATCGACCAACGTGACGACCGAGATGACGTCCGGGCGGCTCCGACTGGCTCGGCGCGGCGACGAAGTCTTCTACCTGTTCTCCGAGGGCGACTCGCCCCACTTCCATCTGGCGGGAAGCTGGAAAGTCACCGCGGCCGACGTCCACGGCGTCGATCTCAATGCCATCGCCAACGGTTCTGCCACCACCGGCGTCGTCTGGAAGAATCTGACCGTCAGCGCCGAAGAACTGCTACTGTTGCCTGGGCCGGACGACAAGCCGCAGAACGAGATCTTCGTCATGAACGCAGACGGCTCGAATCTGCGTTCGATCACGGGGCACGACAAGTCACTCGGCGGCGCCGGCTCGCCGGACTGGTCTCCCGACGGCAAACAGATCGCCTTTGACATCTACAACGGCGTCAAGACCGGCAACTACCTGATCAACGCCGACGGCACAGGACTGAAGTATCTCGGCGCCGGCTGCATGCCGACGTTCGGATCGCGTGCCGATCGTCTCGCATTTACGTGGAGTGGCCGCGGCATGTCCCTGATGGACCTCGCGGGAGAAAACCGCGAAGTCCTCACCAGCGACGGCTGGGGCGCACAGTTCTCGCCCAACGGCAGGTGGGTTGCGTACCAGAGCTACGATCAGACGCCGACGGGCCGCTCAACAAACATCACGATCATCGACGTTGCGTCGAAACAGAAACGCGTGCTGCTGCAGGGCGAACAGGCAATGCGCTACTCAAGCATCTACTGGAATATGGAATGGTCACCGGACAGCCAGCTGCTGTGTTTCAAGGGTCGACGGCGGGACCAGTCCGACAAGTACGAAGTCGCGATCACCTCGATCGACGGTTCATCGAGCGTCTTCCGCATTCTCACGGACGAAACCACCAACACAGATTTCGGCTGGCATCCGGACGGCTCGCGAATCCTGCTGGCAAAGCCTTCCCCGAAACATCCCGGCGGCCATCGGCTGCACGTCTGCAATCTGCAGAACGGCGAGATCACTCTGCTGGAAACTCAGCCGCTCGACCTGCCGAATCACTCCGGCGTCTGGTCACCCGACGGCAAACAAATCGCCTTCGTCAGCCGCCGCAACCCGGAACCCGTTCCGTTTCGCCCGGACACCGAACCGTCGCCTCAACAGGCTGCTGACTCTCAAACCGCAACGTCTCCACTGTCGCGTTAACCCGGATTACTCATGAAGACAGTAGGGTGCGTGCAGCAAGCCTTTTCGGGCCGGTGCGTTACGTCGGCAAACAAGGCAATTCGTCTGAGACACTCTGTATCGAGAGCAATCTGGCTTGCGCAACGCACCACACCAGAAACGCCGACTCCACGCACCGTACGGCAACATTCCGCGTTAACCGCCGCCGATCGCCGGGATGAAGTGGACTTCGTCCTGCGGCTGCAGCTTCTGGTACAGGCCCAGGCTAGTGATTCGGCCATTGACGGAGATGCTCAAGCCGGGCCGCAGTTCGTCCTCCTGACACAGGCGTTCGTTCACGCCGGGAAACCGCTCGTCGAGATTCGCGACCACACTGCGAACGTTGCCACCGTCGATGTCGACAGTTTCGAGCCCGCCGGTGAGAGATCGCAGCTGTGGCGGCACAAACACGATCGGCACGATTTCTTCCTTTCATCGTTTCAGCCAGCGCCGGATACCAAGCGTTGACTGCAGAGTGATCGCGAGACCTGCCCGTCGCAAGCGTCTCTCACCGCGAGACCTGCCTGTCGCAAGCGTCTCTCACACTGGAGGCCGTGTTCGGAATCACTTCCCGATTTCGTTTTGTCGCGGCGGGGTGCAGGCTGTCCGGCGATTCAGGCCCGCAGGGCCGACTCTATGAAAGCCCAGGGCGCAGCCCTGGGAAATGAGATCTCTTCCGGAATTCCAGCCTCAACGAGGCGGCCCCAATGATCGCATACGGACGTACTCGGGCCGCCCCGTTGGGCAACGCTGTGAAGTATTTCAGGCGGCGGCATTCTGGTCGTGTTTTCTGAGTTGGGAGATCTGGTCGGAAGTGAGCGGGGTGACAACCGGGTCGCCTAGCGGTTTCTTGTCTGGATTCTGGCGGCG
>Ga0209273_10003679_pt1 | contig 10385 bp, 10 predicted proteins | sample tdAd471_FD_187126 | JGI IMG/M metagenome (GOLD analysis project Ga0209273, IMG submission 187126) | Marine sediment microbial communities from the Atlantic coast under amendment with organic carbon and nitrate - tdAd47.1 (SPAdes)... | ecosystem: Environmental > Aquatic > Marine > Coastal >...
GGCACCGGCAAACGCGATCGACATCGCTCGTCCCCAGTGATCACGGCCGGCCCACTTGTTCATCCGCGGCGTGCGGCCCATTTCCGTGACGAAGCAGACCAGCGTTTCGTCGAGCAGGCCGCGCTGGCTGAGGTCCTCAAGCAGTGCGCTGAACGAGCGGTCGAGGCTGGGCATCATGACGGGATGCGGCAGGCCATAACGCTCCTGGTTTCGCATTCCCTGAGGCCCGCCGCACGGTCCGTTGTTGTAGATGCCTTCGTGATGATCCCAGTTGAGGAACACGCCATTCGGCTGGCCGTAGTTCGGACGCCCGACCAGGTCCGGCGGCTGGACGATCGTGACGCTCACGAAACGGACGCCGGCTTCGATGAGTTTTCGTCCCAGCAGATAACAGCAGCCGCGATGATCGCGTCCGTAGCGGTCCCGCATCTGATCGGTTTCGGATGAAAGATCGAACGCGTTCTGCACTCGCGGGCTGGTCAGCAGGTCAAACGCGTTGACGTAGTACTGCTGCAACGGCCTGGCGTTTTCAATGGCCAGCGAGTTTGTTCGGTCGAGGTCGTCGAGCAGCCGCTGTCGATTTCCCATCCGCCCGTGATTGAGTCCGGATTGCGGTGTCAGTGCGGCGACCTTCCAGTCGGGATCGGCCACGTTCTCGCCGAGTCCCCTGGTGCCGAGCTTCCATGGCGCGCGAGCCGCAGGCAGGAATCCGGGACTGGTCACGGCGTTCGGCATGTTGACGCCGGGGCAGAACACGTAACCGGGAAGTTGCGGGCAGTCCGTTCCCAGAAGATGCGTCACGACCGACCCGATATCGGGAAAGTCCAGCGGCGCGTTGAAGCGGTAACCCTTGAAGAACTCCTTGCAGCCGTTCGGGTGGCTGGGAGCTTCCGCCGAGGTCATCGATCGAACGACCGCCAGCCGATGAGCCTGCTGCGCGATCATGGGCATGAGCGACGAAAACTGCACTCCGGGGACGCTGGTCGACATCGGGACGAAGGGGCTGCGATGGTCGATCGGCGCGGCCGGCTTCGGATCCCACGAGTCCATCTGGCTGATTCCGCCTTCTTCATAGACGACCAGCACCTGCTTCGCGCGAGCATCGATCGTTCGCTCGCCGGCTGCCGCCTCAAACGCCAGCATCTCCGGCAGCCCAGTTCCCAACAGGCCGGCGGAAACCGCCTGCCCAAACCGCCGCCGTGTCCATTCCGTCTCGGAGAAACGACCTGTCATCAAAGTTCTCCGCAATTCGTCGCACCAGAATCAGGCACCGAGCCCAGCAAGCCTCCCGACCACTCAGGCCAGCATACTCCGCCAGCGACGACCGCCCCAGAGTGCCTCTCCGATTGCCCTACTCCGCGACGTTCTACGGACGGCTGTCGGATGCTGCAGCGAGAGTCGGACGCATCCCGTAGACCTGCCCTGTCTTGTGACTCCAGACCGTGTGTCCCCTGACTCGCGGTGATCTATTTCCGTTCCAGGTGTTTGCAGTACTTGTCTTCCCAGACGAGCGTGGTGATCTCCTCGCCGCGAACCAGCTCGTTCCAGCTTCGTCTGCGCAGGTCGGCTCGGTCCCGTGGCGGTGAGCGAAGCTCTGCCTGACGGTCGGTGACCGCGTTCATCGCTTCTCGCAGAAGGTCATTCGATCTTGAACGGTCCGTGCAGAAGAGTCATTCGACGTAAATCGAATTTGGAAAGCGGTCGATCTGATGGCAACGATGCAGCCACTCTCTGGCAGACTCGTTGTCACCTGCGTGCCGAGCCTGTTCACACAGTAGGAAACATGCTTCCGCACGGTCACTGTGCTCGCGCAGTGCAATGTGGAACTCGTCAGTGACGGGATAGAGCGTCTCGCAGATGTACGCACCCCAGGCAGCTGCTTCGCTTCGAGGCTCGCCGATTGACGCCTTTCTCAGATGGTCGAGTGCTTCGTCCCACGCTGCGAGTGGTCGGGCCAGTGTGACTGTGAGTGTATCTGGTCAGAGAGGTGTGAGTCCTCTTCTGGCATGCGTTCTCCGGCCTGTATCTGAAGGTAACTGCGTCGCTGTGAGGCGGGGTGGGAAACAACTGGAGGAGAGTGACCAGTCCGTAACGTAAGTGAACTCGATTCGGCCTGTCAGTCTGGCGAGCCCCTGGCTCAGGCAACTGCGGGGAAATGATGTACCCGTGATAGGGATCATGTGGTTATAAGGAGTGTGTCCCAATGATGTCCTTTAACTCAAGGATGAGTGATGGCTGGCTCGCTGACTGATGATGTGATCGAGACCATCCGGGATGCTGCGAAACGGCTTTCCGGATGGCGACGACGGGAGTTTCAGGCGGAGATGGCGGTCAAGTACTGTGACCGCTCTGCCAGAAAAGCCGAGTCTGTCTTCGGGTGGCGCAGAGATAACGTCCGCACCGGACTGAAAGAGCGCGAAACCGGCATCCGCTGCGTTGATAACGCCGCCGCTCGCGGGCGGAAGAAGACCGAAGACAAAACGCCGCGGATCGCACAGGTCATCACGCAGATCGTCGAGCCGCATGCCCAGGCCGACCCGAAGTTTCAGTCGGCCGAGGCGTACACCCGCATCACCGCCAGTCGCGTGCGGAAGGAACTGCTGGAGCATCCGGACCTCTCCGAGGAAGACCGTCAGAACATCCCCACCCGGCAGACGGTGGGCGAGATCCTCAATCGCATGGGCTATCGGCTCAGACGCGTGCAGAAGGCGCGTCCTCAAAAAAACTCCTGAGACCGACGCCATCTTTGAGAACGTGCAGCAGTCGCGTGAGCGTGCTCGGTCAGAACCGGATTCGCTACGGATTTTGCTGGATACGAAGGCCAAAGTGAAGGTCTCGGAGTTCTCCCGCGGTGGCAGCGCACGAGGCGCCGCCACCGTCAAAGCGCTCGATCACGACATTCGTCCGGACTGTTTGCTGGTGCCCCTGGGGATTCTGGAACTGACGCGGGGCACGAGAGCGATCGACCAGCCGTGGATCACGTTCGGCCACTCGCGAGAGACGTCCGACTTCATTGCCGATGGTCTGGACCAGTGGTGGGGTGACCGCGAAGAGGCACAACGCTGGCGTGCGGAAGCTGCAGATCGAGCTGGACAACGAGCCGGAGATCAGCAGCTCGCGGACACAGTTCATGAAGCGTCTGGTGGAGTTCGCCGACCGCACGGGACTGGAGATCGAACTGGTTTATCTGCCCCCGTACCACAGCAAATACAATCCGATCGAACGCTTCTAGGGAATTCTGGAACAGCACTGGAACGGCACGCTGCTGAGCAGTGTTCGCCTTGTTCTGAACTGGGCCTCGACCTCGACGTGGCGAGGTGTCTCTTCGATCGTCCGAGAACTTACAGCCACCTACGAACGCGGCGTGCGGATTGCCCCCAAGGCCTTCGCGCCGATTCAGGAACGCTTGCAGCGATGTGAAACACTCTCCAAATGGAGCCTCAGAATCGCCCCGTCACCGCTGGTGCATTAGAAGGACACAGTTGCCTAAACGGAAAGGCTGTGCGCGAAGCGGCATGGACAGTCTTCGGTGGCCGAACGCCTTCTTTGCCAAACATGGGCTGCTGAATCTGGCCGCCGCCCATGCCACGGCCTGTCAATCCTCTCGCAGGTAACACCATCAACCGGAGAGCCGTGTGCGGGAAACCCGCACGCACGGTTCGGAGGGAAGGGAGCCTCAAATCAATCAGGCTTCCTTACCCCTATCCCAACGCGACAGCGCGGTTCAGCACATGAAAACACATTCCAGCAGGACAGACACGGGGGCGGCGAGGCATCCCGACGACATATCAACCACAGGCCTGCCAGACAATGAGCTGCGTCCCCTTTTCATTCCCGTCCCCTTTTCATTCCCTTTTCATTCCATCAACCTGTGACGATCGAGTCAGTTGACGGTACACATCGGGGAGCCCGATCGCTTCAGGTTCTCAACAACTCCACGGAGTTCGCTACGTCGCTCGATGACCGGCACGCGGTTCTCGAACTTCACCACCACCGTCGATGCACAACCGACATTGGTGGCCTTCCCCACAGGCCTCGTCTTCCTGCTCAACCCGTGGTAGTGCGGTGGGTCGTGTGCGAGCGTCAACTCTCTGGCTTCATCCAGATCATTCACCCAGCACCGACACGTCAACTCTGTGCACAATACGTGCGAGCCAGCTTCGAGAAGAGCCTTGATGACGGACTCGAATGGGTGTTTATTTGAGTTCGCACTGCCGATCGAAATCACAGCCGACTTCACGCGGAACCGTTCCTGAAACAGTTTTTGAAGCCGCGTACGACGCCCTGGCGAAAGTTTGCCGTTCCAGGTCTTTCCACCGTGATGCGGGACGGCCATAAGTTCCAGCTCCACCGACCTGCCAAAGTTATCCGAGACAACCTCGAAGGCATCCAGTGGTGCATCGCCCGGGAAGAGAAACCGATGATCACCGACTCTCATGTGCAGGATCGCGAATGCGAGATTCGGCTGCCCTCTCTCCCTCGCCTTTTTCGCATAAATGCCATCGGGGTGAAGAAGGGTGAGTGCAACCCGGCCGTTCGGCTCGTCATCTGGATCAGCGGACTGAAACACTGTCCTGGGGCCATCTGCATCGGTCTCGATCGTCGACCAGACACAGTCCATCGATAATTTGCCGCGACGGGCAGCGTCTTGGATGACTCGAAGCGCTGGATGATCATCTCGAATTGGCCGATCGTCGGTAAACAGAATCCGCTCGATGCGAGCCCCGGATTCAAGCAGGGACGACAACGCACCGATGTGATCCTCGTGCGAATGTGACAGGATCAGCACTTCGATCACTGGCAACGATTCCTGTGGCAAATCTGGATCGAGCCGCAGGCGATCAATCAGCACCTGCCAGCCGCCACCACGCGGGCCAACGTCAATGACGATAAACCGATTGCCCGGAAGCTGAATCAGATTGCAGGTTCCCTGCCCGACATCAAGACATTCAACGCGATGAACCACTCCGCCAGCCCTTTCATCAACGACTCGTCGCCAGGAGTAGACACAGGCGAACACTGCCTGCGTCAGAACAGGCAGGGTAGCGGCGGTTTGGTCAGATGTCACTCCAGTCAATTGGGGGCAAGCCACTGGTCTTGCGCATCGATTTCAGCATCTCCTTTGCTTCCGAAGCGGTCAGTTTTGGCATCGGTTCCCGTGGCCGCATTGACTCGATTCCGATGAGTTCATGCGTCTCGGCGTCGTAGACGCAAACAGCCGTAATCCAGTCGCCAGCCTTCAGACGCTCAAACCCGTCGGGAGCATCCTCAAGTTCGATGTCCGCTTCGACACCACCGTACGGCAGAACCTTCCAGGGATGGTCCGCAACCACTTCCACAGCCTGCCGAGCCCGCGTCGGCCACGCCGCCAGCGTCTTCTCGATATCAATGCCTTCGAGAAGCAGGTTCCAGTCGCTCGCTTCTTTAACGTCCATCTCTTCGGGCAATTTCCGATACAGCTCTTGAAACCGCCGTGCAATCTTCCGGCAATGGTCCCGTACTGCTTTCGCCCGAGAGCACCCTTCGCCACGCAATTCAGAATCACGACTGACCCAAAAAGTCGCGACGTGAAAACTCACGTCATCGCTGTCACACCAGCCAGAAGCGGGAGAGTACTCACGCTTCAAGACAAACACCAACCCCGTCAGGTCATCCGTAAATGACGACACCGGTTTTACGACAGCACCTTCATAGCAGCGAATGTACTCTTCATCGCTAGCGGCCAGCCCTTCATCGCTAACAGGCGGTTCCATGCTGTCAAGGACAGCAGCTCCAGATGAATCGTCGATCCAGGAAAGGTGGTTATCGACGTATTGGGAGGTGACGTCACCCGGCATCTTTGAAAGTCCAGACTATTTGATCACAATTCTGTGGAGCACTTCGACAAGCCGCTTTGGCGTGCAGTCGTGCTTACTCAACACGCATTGCACGTTAGGCAAGCCAGAAAGACGCTCCGTGTCTTCCCCAAGAAGATGCGTAAGAGCAACAACGGGGACATTATCTACAATCGAAGGCAATTTCTGCGCCAACAGATATCCTGAATTCGTCCCTTCCTTCACGTCAGGGTGACCGCGAAACGACTTGCCTGGCGGCATCAAGACATCAAGGATGATGCAGTCGACATCGGCACCATTCTCCTGCAGCCATTCGACTGCGTCATCGACGTTGTCGATGACGGTTAGCGCGTGGTCAGCCTTCCGCAGAGCGTTTGCATAGTACCACATGTAGTGTCCGGGCCGAAACGCTGGGTCTGACGAAACCTCGTCATCTACGAGCAGAATTCGCATTTCACATCCACCTGTCCTGATTAGTCGACCGGTGATTTCCGTCGAAATCTATGCCTGCCTGGAGGCGTCGAGTGTTTTCGGCAACCTAAGGACAAATTCTGTCCACTTCGGGTTCCGTCGAAAGACCACATCTCCTCCGTGCAACTGCGCGAACTGACGCGCCACGAACAGTCCAAGGCCGTCGCCCAGTACGTCATGAATCCACGCCCCCGGACCACGTGTGCCTTCCTGAAAAATTCGCTTCTCGAACCCCTCTGTGACGCCGACACCCCAGTCTTTGAAGAGGATTTCGTAATACGCCTTGTCATCAGATTCGCGGGCCTCAATCTGTATTCTGAATTCGGCGGGCGCCTCTTTAGCGAACTTAATGCCATTCTCGATTAGATTCGACACGACTTGAGTCATCACTCCCTTGTCGACCAGTAACGGTGGAAGAACCGATGCGACGTCGTAAATGAATATATTACCCGTTCTGAATCCACGGTCATCGATTTGCGGTTGCGCAAATCTGACTGCAGGTCGGATGATCGACTTTTCAAAGAACGTCTTTTCGAATCTTAATTTTGTGAGCTTGATATCCTGCTGAATCAGGCGCATTTCCCGAACATTGCGAAGCATCGTCTCAGCGTAAATGTCCAAGTCATCCAAGTAAGCGTGTTCAAACTGAAAGCCAAACTGCTCTTCTTCTGAGTCGTTTTCAAACTGCGAATTGTGTATCGAGATCTCATCCCGGATCTGTTCAATGGCAGCGCGGAATGCCGTAATAGGAACTCGCATTTCGTGCGTCAGTCTGGCCATCGTCGCTTCCTTTCGACGTTCAGCGAGCAGGACCTGTAATCGCGTCACGAAAGCACTGCCCAACGATTCCATTACGGCAATGTCTTCATATGTGAACCGTCGCACCCCGCGCGGATCAAATGCGAGAATGGCTCCACGAGCAAATCCAAAGGCATCTCTCAACGGCACAATTGCCGCACTAACCTCTTGCGCATCTGAATCCGGAGCCCAATTGGGAGTCACCAGAAGCTCACGATTCTTTTTCCAGACCAGGCGGGCTTTTTCTTCGAAGGGTTCGTAGTACGGAATGAGCTGTTTGTGGTCACCGAGAAAGCCAAGCATCTCGAGATCTGACGCGTCAGGAGGCGTCTCGATGAATACGGCGCTAAACTCATTGTCCGTCATTCGGCCAATCGTCTCGGCGAGCAGCATCGACGTCGACCTAAAGCTGCTGGTGCCTTGCGCGTTGACGACATAACTCATCCGGTTGGCGGCTCGTAGACATTCCTGCTGCAGACAACTTTCAATATATTGCCCAGCGATCGTTCGAAATTCATCGATGCAAGTCTCGTGAGCGAACTCACCATCGTTGGGGAAGACATTAACGACAAACAAGACCTGATGGGGATTTGACCGGTTTCTGACAGGAACAGAAATCATTCTCCTAAGGCCAAGGCGAGAAATAATCTCCGGATGAAAGAAATCACGTCGCAAGAGTGGCTTCGAGACATCAGGTACATCTCTGATCTGGCGACCGTCAGTTGCCATACCAGAAAAGAAACCGTCACATGGCATTACAGGATTCTGATCAGACAGATCTCCTCCAGCCCAGGCAGTCAGAATCAACTGGCGGGAAACCGGGTCCAGTGACCAGACCGTAACGAGAATCGCGCCAGACTCTTCTTGCAGATACCTGGCAATGTCTTGGTAGGCTTGCCGTGTTGGAGGCAAGGGAAATCGCTGCCGGAAACCATTCAGTGTCGGCATTATCAGACTCCTTGCGTTCTCAGCCAATCCCTGCACTTCCGGGCGATATCAAATGGGTTTTCCATCACGTCGACTTCGACGATTGCCCAGCCGGAGTATTTCCGCGAGCGCAAGTATTCGATGATCTTAGTCAGCGGGACGTCGCCTTCTCCGAGTGCGACAAAGCCTTGGGCATAGAACTGATATGATCTTCCGTATTCGGGAGTCCAGTCTTTGAGATGAATCGCCGTCAGTTTGTCATAATGCTTTTCAAGTACGTCCAGGAATGGCTCGCCAGCGATCTGCTGGTGGGCAGAGTCAGGCAGGAGTCCGACCTTTGCCGGATCGTTTCCAAATTCAGCGAGATGCGGCAGAGCCTCTGCTACCGTCTGGATTGGCTTGAACATGTGGGGGTGAACTGCAATCCGAAAGCCCTCGGAGACGGCCTGTCGAGCCAGGTCGTCCGGCCACTCGTCGGTGTAGATGTAGGGCGTCTGCTTTGGTCCAGCGAATGGGCGATAGGCACGGACGAAGTTCAGGCGATCCTCGAATGAGCCCGCTGAGACACCAACCAGCTCAAGTGAGTTCTTCTCCAATTGTTCCTGCAGGAAATGCATGTGAGTCTTGCCGACTGCAGGCTGGAACAGCTCGATCCCGTCGTAGCCTGCCTCACGGATTTCCCGAGTCATCTCAGGCAACAGTTTGTTCAATGAGCCAGCGCTGGGATGGTCTTCCCACGCAATTGTCTGAATGCCGATCTTCATGCGACCACCGGGTGAGTTGCGTGACTGATTGCTGGCAAATCGATGGCGAATTTCAGAGCCATTTGTCCGGAATAGTACATAGTAGCAGTAAATGGTCAACCATCGGCATATCCGGTTCCGGAAGCTCAGCTCGCCGAGTCCCCTGACGCACCTGGCCTCCCAGCCTGCCCATCCATTGCAACCTGGTGATTTAGAAGAAGGACTATGTCGCCGCTGTCTGAATTGCATTCAAACGGCGACCGGGAGTTCCCATTCAGGAGCGAGATCAGACTCACCGGATTCTGTCGGGACACCTTCGCCCGGAGTTGTCGACCGCGGCGGGTCGGAGTCGTCGATGCGGCTGGGGCCGAGGCCCAGGAGGGTCAGGCGAACGGTTCTCAGGAAGCCGCGCAGGGAACCGAAGGTGTCGGCAACCGCCGATGGTTCGTAACCGGAGTGCACCATGCAGTCAGTACATTTTGAGTTGCCGCTGCGGCACCCGTACCTCGACCAGTCGACCGTTTCCATCAGTTCGCGGAACGACGCCGCGGTGCCTTCATTAAGCAGGTAGCAGGGTTTCTGCCAGCCGAAGACGTTGTAGGTCGGGTTGCCCCACGGCGTGCAGTCGAGGTCGTAATGGCCGCGCAGGAAATCGAGGAACAGCGGCGACTGGTTGAACCGCCACGACCGTTTCGCTCGGTCGAACAGCCGCCCGAACAGCCGTCGCGTTTCGTTGCGATGCAGGAAGTGCTCCTGATCGGGAGCTTTCTCGTACGGGTACCCCGGCGAGACCATCATGCCTTCGACGCCCAGGGCCATCAGCTCGTCGAAGAAGCCGAAGTACGCGTCCGGGTTGGCGTCGTTGAACAGCGTCGTGTTCGTCGTCACTCGAAAGCCACGATGCACGGCGGCGCGGATCGCTCGAATGGCGACGTCGTAAATGCCGTCGCGACAGACGGCCCGGTCGTGTTCGTCGCGCGGGCCGTCGAGGTGAATCGAAAAGGTCAGGTACTTCGACGGCGTGAAGCGATCGAGATGCTCTTCGAGCAGGATCGCGTTCGTGCAAAGGTAGATGTACTTTTTGCGTTCGACCAGTCCGTCAACGATCTCGTGAATCTGAGGGTGCAGCAGGGGCTCGCCGCCGGGGATTGAGACCATCGGAGCGCCGCATTCGTCGACCGCGTTGAAGCACTCTTCGGGCGAGAGGTTTCGTTTCAGGATCTCGGCCGGGTACTGAATCTTGCCGCAGCCGGCGCAGGCCAGGTTGCAGCGAAACAGTGGCTCAAGCATCAGCACCAGCGGATACTTCGTAACGCCTCGCAGTCGGTTGCGAAGAACGTACGACGCGACCGTCCACATCTGTGAGACGGGGACCCCCATTGTCGGCCTCCCTGCGGCGAGTAGTAATTCGGGTAATCGGCACGGTTCATAGCAGCAACCAGAGCGATTGTCTGCGCTCGTTCGCACTCGCTCGCCCGAGACCTTCCAGCGACCTAAACTCCGCGTCCGTTCGGCGAATGGTTTCGACGCCCCCTGCCAACACGTCCATTTACCCGCCCTCTGGGAGGGTCGCGGTTTCAGCCGCGGGGAGGGACGCCGCCTGTCAGCTCGA
>Ga0209273_10003682_pt1 | contig 10373 bp, 12 predicted proteins | sample tdAd471_FD_187126 | JGI IMG/M metagenome (GOLD analysis project Ga0209273, IMG submission 187126) | Marine sediment microbial communities from the Atlantic coast under amendment with organic carbon and nitrate - tdAd47.1 (SPAdes)... | ecosystem: Environmental > Aquatic > Marine > Coastal >...
TATGAACAGTGAACTGGCGGCGAAACGCATTTTGTCGCTGGTCAGCAACCTGTCAGCGGAAGATCAGGTCATCTGCCTGATCTCCGGTGGCGGTTCATCGCTGTTATCCATGCCTGCACCCGGACTGACCCTGGCAGACAAGCAGAGTATCAATCGTGGTCTGCTGAAATCCGGTGCCGATATTCATGAAATGAACTGCGTGCGCAAGCACCTTTCCGGTATCAAGGGCGGGCGACTGGCTCAGGCCTGCGCTCCGGCCAAACTACTGACTCTGGCGATATCCGATGTGCCAGGAGACGACCCGGCGGTGATTGCGTCCGGCCCTACGGTGGCCGACCCGACCACCTCCGATCAGGCCCTGGCCATTCTCGAAAAGTACAACATCGAAGTTGGTGACGCTGTCACCAAGTGGTTGAAGTCCCCGGAGTCGGAAACCCCCAAACCCGGCGATACTGCCCTCGCCCACTGCCGCTTCAGAATGATCGCCGCTCCCAGCCAGTCGCTAATGGCAACCACCGTGCGTGCCAAAGCCGTAGGTCTGGAAGTATTGTCCCTGGGTGATGACCTGACAGGAGAGTCCCGTGAACTGGCGCAACAGCACGCCTCACTGGCCCTGGCCATCTCGCGGGGGGAAGGCTCAATTCAGGCACCCTGCGTGATTCTTTCAGGCGGGGAAACCAGCGTCACGGTAAGAGGTAATGGCAAGGGCGGACGCAATGGCGAGTATCTACTGGCACTGGTGGATGCCCTCAAGGGAGCGCCGGGAATTTATGCCCTTGCGGCAGATACCGACGGCATCGACGGTGCCGGAGACAATGCCGGAGCCGTTCTCAATCCCGACACCTGGCAGCGGGCCATTGACCGAGGCTGGGATGCCGCCACCGAACTCGACAACAATAACTGTTACCCGTTTTTTTCGGACCTCGGCGACCTGCTAATCACTGGCCCCACGCGGACAAACGTCAATGATTTCCGGGCCATTCTGATCTTGCCGCCAGCACGGCATGATTGATTCCCAGTGATACGCCGGGCCCTGAGTTACGTTAGACTTCCACATTATCAATCCTGATCGCGGAGTACTGTTTTGAGCGACATGCGCAAACTGAGCCACCTGGATGAACAGGGCAATGCCCACATGGTAGATGTGGGCGGCAAAGCGGTCACCCATCGCGAAGCAACCGCCGAATCACTGGTGCGGATGCAACCGGAAACCCTGAACATGATCAGCAGTGGCGGCCACAAGAAAGGTGATGTGCTGGCCGTGGCTCGCATTGCCGGCATTCAGGCTGCAAAAAAATGTTCTGACCTGATTCCCCTCTGTCACCCCCTGATGCTCACCTCGATCAAAGTGGAATTTCAATTGCTGCCGGACAGCAATCAATTGCGCATCACCGCCAGCTGCGGCCTGGATGGCAAAACCGGCGTGGAAATGGAAGCCCTGACTGCAGCCTCTGTGGCCGCGCTGACCATCTACGACATGTGCAAGGCAGTGGACCGCGGCATGGTGATCGAATCCACCCGTCTGCTGGAAAAAGCCGGTGGCAAATCCGGCCACTGGAGCGCTGCCCCTTGAAGATTCTGTTTTTCGGCAGTCTACGGGAGCAACTGGGCACCGGTGAACTGGAGCTGAGATTGCCAGACCATGTGCAGACTGTCAGCGATCTGGTATCGACCCTGAAACAGCGGGGCGAGCAATGGCAACAAGGGCTAGGCCAGGGCCAGTTTCTCTGCGCCATCAACCAGGTAATGACCGTTGACACTGCCAGCCTCAGCGATAACGACGAACTGGCACTCTTCCCCCCGGTGACCGGCGGATGATTTCCATTTCCGTACAGCGGGAAGATTTTGATGTAGGCGAAGAATACCAGCGCCTCAAGGCTGATTGCCGGACAGTGGGTGGCATCGCGCTGTTTACCGGCCTGGTGCGGGATATCACCGGCAACCCCCTGACGTCACTGCAACTGGAACACTACCCGGGCATGACCGAAAAGTCCTTGCAGGCCACCGCTGCAGAAGCCCTGCAACGCTGGCCGGTTGCCGATATTCGTATTGTGCATCGCATTGGCGAGCTGAAGCCCGGTGACCAGATTGTGCTGGTGGCTGTGAGCGGCGAGCACCGGGCTGCAGTGTTCAGCGCCTGCGAATTTATTATGGATATTCTGAAAACCTCGGCACCGTTCTGGAAAAAAGAAGTTTACCGTGACGGTGAGGGGCACTGGGTGGAAGCCAAGACCAGTGACCAGCAACGCGCCCGCCGATGGCAGCAGGACTAAACGGAGATTCGTTATGAAACCATTACCCCACGCCTACTCTGCCAGTGCTTTCGGCACTCCCAACAGTCACATGGTTTCCACCTTGCAGAATGGTTGCACCCTGGAAGTAGCTCCTCCGGAAAATTTTGACGGCCCGGGCGACACCTGGACCCCAGAGGAGATGTTACTGGCCAGCGTCGCCAACTGCCTGGCGCTGACCTTTAAAGCCATAGCCAAAGCGGGTCGACTGGAATGGCAGGAAATCCACTGTCACAGCGAAGGGGTCCTGGACAAAGTCGAACACCATGTGAAATTTTCCCGCATTGAGACCACGGCGCGACTGATAATTACATCCGAAGCAGACCGCAGCAAGGCGCAGCAGTTACTGGAGAAAACCGAGGCCAACTGCTTTGTCAGTAACAGTCTCGACTGCGACAAACAAATCCACTTCGAGATAGAGACGGCGGACTGATCAGAGCTCAACCCTGTCGCCCATATCCGGCACAGAAGCTCTCCAACCCAGTTCTTCCGACAGACTGATGCGGAATTGATCCGATGCACTCTCTTCACCGTGGGTGACAAAACAGTGTTTCGGTGCCGCTGGCAGTTGCTGCACCCAACGCAATAATTCCAGGCGATCGGCATGGGCAGAGAGAAAGTCCAGGCTCTCGATGCGCGCCTTGACATCAAAGTAGCGGTTGAAAATCTTGATTCGCTTTTCCCCCTCCACCAACCGCGCGCCACGGGTGCCTGGGGCCTGATAACCGGCAAACATCACCGTATTGCGGTGATCCCCCACCATGCGCTGCAGGTGGTGCAGCACCCGACCGCCGGTAGCCATACCGCTGGCGGACAGAATGATGGCCGGGACATTGACGTTATTAATGGCGATGGAATCCTGAACATCGCGGGTAAAAGTCACATCCCGAGATAATTGCTGGCAGGACGCTTTGTTCAGACGGTGATAGCGGTGATGCCGCTGCATCAATTCCGTCACACTGATGGCCATGGGGCTGTCCAGAAAAATAGGTACATAAGGTATTTTCCCCCGGCGACGCAATTCAGTAATCAGGTATAGCATTGCCTGGGCACGCCCCACGGCAAATGACGGAATCAGCAGTGAGCCACCCCCGGACAGGGTGTCATTGACAATTTCAGCCACCGCCTCCCAGACATCTCGATTGTCATGCAAACGGTTGCCGTAGGTGGATTCCACCACCAGGTAATCGCAGTACAGCGGCAATTCAGGGGCGCGCATCACCAGATCATTACCACGCCCCAGGTCCCCGCTAAACAGGATGTGCTTGCCCGCAGCTTTCACATCCAGGTAGGAAGAGCCAAGGATATGGCCATTGGGGTAAAACCCCACCTCAATCTGACCCATAGTGATACCGGGATGGGGACTTTCCGGCATGCTGAAATCGACGACCTCGAAATGCTCCAACGCTTTGCGGGCATCATGCTGGGTGTAGAGGGGTAATGCCGGCTTGTGCTTACTGTAGTTATGCCGGTTGCGAAATTCCGCCTCTTCTTCCTGCAACTTTGCCGAATCCAGCAGCAGTATACGGCACAGATCCCGGGTGGCTCGGGTACAGTAAACCGGCCCGTCAAATCCATCTTTTACCAGCCGGGGAAGGTAACCGCTGTGGTCCAGGTGGGCGTGGGTGAGAAATACAGCTTCGATGGTGGCAGGGTCTACCGGAAAGGGCTTCCAGTTGCGTTCGCGCAAATGCTTGTAACCCTGAAACAGGCCGCAGTCGATCAGGACTCTCTGCTCCTCCACGTCGAGCAGATAACGTGAGCCGGTGACAGTGCCTGCCGCGCCAAAAAATGCCAACGATACCTGACTAGCCATAGCCCCTTCCTTATTCAGACCAATTGCACCCGACGCAATCGCCTTATGCTTCTTTGAGCATAGAAGCTGTTAGCGCGGACACCAAGGTATCCAGATCAAAGGATGGTGAATTGGGTTAGTAGAGTAAATCCGGGAAGGGTAAAAACAGCACCTGATCCCCTTCCGCAATGGCCTCACCGAGCTTATGGATTACCAGGCCATCACCCCGGCAGACGCTGGACAGTACCCCACTGCTCTGGCTGCCTGCCAGCTCCGCCCGTTGGCGGCCCTGACCATCTGGTACCAGCCTGGCCCTCAGATATTCCTGCCGTTTAGCGGAATTGGGACGGCTGAACCCGGCGACAACGGGGATAGTTAATGGCGAACAATCACTGGCACCCTGGATTTTCAGTAGATAGGGGCGCGCGGCAATAGCAAAGGTAACAAACACGGAAACCGGGTTTCCCGGCAAACCAATAAAGGGAACTCCCCTGACGTGGCCATAGGCCAGTGGCTTGCCCGGCTTGATGGCCACACGCCATAAATCGAGGCTACCCAGTTTATCGACACAGGCTTTGACGTGGTCTTCTTCACCCACAGAAACCCCGCCGCTGCTGAGAATACAGTCTGCCTCTGCGGCAGCTTTCAGCAAGGCCTGTTCGGTGGCCTCGGGATCATCCGCCACAATGCCGATATCCACGCAATCGAATCCCAACGCCTGCAACAGGCCCAGCAACATGTAACGGTTTGAGTTATAGATATGGCCGGGGATAAGGGTTTCACCGGGCTCAACCAGCTCGTCGCCGGTGCAAAGCACGGCTACCCTGAGGCGGCGATACACCGGCAGTTTGGCAATACCTACCGAAGCCAGCAGCCCCAGGTCCTGGGGAGTTAAACGACGACCCTGTTGCAGAACGATGGCGCCTTTCTCAATGTCCTGCCCTCGGGGACGGATATTGGCCTGGGGTTTTGCCCCGGAAAAACGGACGGCTGATTCATCCCATTGACACTGTTCCTGAATTACCACGGTATCCGCTCCCGGCGGAACCTCAGCGCCGGTAAAAATGCGTGCGGCCGAGGCTGGCTGCAGGGGTTCGGGCACAGTACCCGCCGGAATCCGCTGACTGACAGGCAACGTAGCTTCCCCATCAGGGGTGCAATCGGAAAAGCGCAGGGCAAAACCATCCATGGCGCTGTTATCCGCAGGTGGTACATCTACCGGGGAATGCTGGTTCTCTGCCAACACACGACCCAGTGCCGCTGTCAGGGGAATGGTTTCAATGTCCGCAGTGGGCCGGGCAGCCTCGAGCAGGCGCTGGAGCGCCTCTTCTACAGTCAATAAACCGGACTGTTGGTCACAGCTGCTCATCGTCTGTCTAGCCGCGGCTTTCGCAACGGTCTTTTGGGGTGACGTGGGGGACAAAATTACAGGGACGGGTGCGGGCATCCAGCTGTTCACCGACAATATTGTCCCAGGCCGTACGACAGGCATTGGTGGAACCGGGCATGCAGAACACCAGTGTATGGTTAGCTATGCCAGCTACCGCCCGTGACTGTACTGTCGAGGTGCCAATTTCGTTAAAGGAAATCTGCCGAAACAGTTCACCGAACCCTTCCACCTGCTTGTCGAATAAGGGTAACAGTGCTTCCGGCGTCGAGTCGCGGTCGGTAAAACCAGTGCCACCAGTGACCAACACCGCCTGAACCTGCGGGTCGGCGATCCAGCGGGACACTTCGGCACGCAGCCGATAAATATCGTCAGGAATCAGCACCCGTTCCGCGAGCTGGTGTCCGGCCTCGGTGAGGCGGTCCTGCAACAGCTGACCGGAACTGTCCTCCTCCAGACTGCGGGTATCGGACACCGTCAGGACAGCAATAGTTAACGGGACAAATTCTTTTGTGGCGTGGGACATGGGTTTCTCAATAATCAATGACTGTAGCAGTGTTTCAGGAGCCTGATTATACCGGCTCCATCCTCACCATAAATCAAATTCTCAATATTGATCATTCATATTGGCAACCCATATAACTATCTGTTCCTGACAGAATTGCCCCGGGTTTTGTATCACTCGGCCCAGGCGTAGTCAGAAAACACATCATCCAGCTCGGTATGAAATAAGTGGTTGTTGTAGTTGCTCAATGTCTTCACAGCGATGGCCACGATCACTTCCAGGACCTGTTGTTCGCTGTACCCGGCATTCAAAAATATTCCTACATCACTTTTGGATGGTGCACCCCGAGTATTGATCATGGTGACAACAAAGTCGTGCAGCACCTGTAGTTTCTGGTCAGGGATCGGGGCATTGTTTCGGATAGCCTCTGTGACCGCTTCAGGCACGCCCGACATCTTATCGGCAATCATACTGTGTGCACCGACACAGTAATCACAGCCATTTTCCCGGCTGATGGTTATAAAAATAACTTCCTGTTCAACGGAAGAAAAAGTTGCTTCCTCACGAAACAGCCGGTAACCGTTTAAATACATTTTCAGCAGTGAAGGGGCTGTGGCCATTGCCGAGTACATATTCGGCAGAAACCCGAAATTGTTTTTCTGTTCCTCCAGAATGCCTTTTACCGTTTCTGGTGCGCCACTGATTTCTACGGGAGGCATGGCTATTTTGTATTCTGATTTCATGGTCAGGTTCTCCTGTTTACATGGTTTACTAGTGAACATTTATTTAAGGACCGAACGGTCCTTAAATAGACAAAAAAATAGGCAAAAAAAATTTAATTAAACTTTTCCATAATTAAGTTAACAACCGGGTGTAATTCTTCCTGACTGACACCAGCTTTTACCATGGTGCGTAAACCACTCACACCGGAAAAGTAGAAACTTGCCAGGGAGCTGATAGATGCCGGGGCCTGCATTTCACCGCGCTCTACGGCCAACTCTATAGCCCGGCGAAAAATCGCTATAAAGTGGTTGGCCCCATCTGACACAACCACTTTTATTTGTGGGTCACGCTGGGATAATTCGTTGGCGGTATTAACCAGCAGGCAGCCCTTTCTGGGGCCCCTAGCCGCCGCTTCAGCAACAATTTCTTCCAGAAATTCTCTCAGGAATCCAACAGCAGAATCGCTTTCAACCAATTTCTGCTCTAACCGGCTGGCCATACTCTGTTCATAGTGGTTAAGGCATTGAATAAACAGTTGCTGTTTACTGCCAAATGTCTGATAAAGGCTGCTTTTCGATAACCGCATCACCTTGAGCAAATCCTGCAGAGAGGTCGCCGAATAACCCACCTTCCAGAATTGCTGGGTAGCAAGCTCCAGTGCCCGGTCGGTATCAAATTCTTTGGGTCTGCCCTGATTCATGACACAATTATGGACCACTCGGTCCAGATGTCAACACAGAGGCCCATGACCAACTTTTACTCAAAGGCTGCTAACCGCCCGTAGCATTCATAAAGCGGACCACCTGTGGCTGATCGGCGTCGTAAAAATGATGTCTTTCAGGTTTGATTTGCATGGCATCAGTGATGGCCTGTTTCAGAGCCGCCATATCACCGGGTGAAGAGCGGATAACATGCCTCAGGTCGACGGAGTGCTCATTCCCCAGGCACAGCAGCAACCGCCCTTCACAGGTGACCCGCACGCGATTACAGCTTTCACAGAAGTTATGGCTGTTGGGCGAGATAAATCCGATACGACTGTTACTGCCTTCTATCTGGTAATAGCGGGAAGGCCCCGGTGTGACCACCGCACTTGCGGAAAGGGAATAGACAGAGGAGATCTGTTGCCGGATTTCCTCACTGCTCACCAGTTGACCGTGGCGATCTTCACGACCGGTATCACCCAGCGGCATTTCCTCAATAAAGCTGATATCCAGACCACGTTCGAGGGCAAATTCCAGCAGAGGAATAACCTCATCATCGTTCTGACCGCGCATGATCACGCTGTTGATCTTGATACGCTGTACACCTGCCTGCTGGGCAGCTCGGATTCCCTTCAACACGCTCGACAGGTCCCCTGTCCGAGTAATCGCCGCAAAGCGTGCAGGGTCGACCGAATCAAGACTGATATTGATGCGCTGTACACCAGCAGCTACCAGGTCATCCGCCACACCGGCGAGCTGGGAACCATTGGTGGTCAACAATAATTCATTCAGACCAACCAGCTGACCGAGTTGATGGATGAGCTCGGTGACGTTGCGCCTGACCAGTGGTTCACCACCGGTCAGCCGAATACGACTGACCCCCAGCTCAACAAAGGCTCTGCCCAGAAAAGCCAGTTCTTCCAATGTCAGCAATTGCTGACGGGGAACAAATTCCATTTTATCCGACATGCAATAGACACACCGGAAGTCACAGCGGTCCGTTACGGACAGGCGCAAGTAGTCAACCACCCGCCCAAAGCGGTCGACAAGCTGTGGTGATGGTATCTGTGACATAGGAATTCAAATGGATTGCGTATTCGGAGCGTACCCGAACAGCCTGGCAGGTCAAGCCCCCTCGCCGCTATCGGCCATATCACGGGCCACAAGTCGGGCAGTCCGGTCGTTTCGTGATGGCAAAGTGCCGCCACTCATGGTGCCGCCCATCAAAAATACGCAACTGGCCATTGATCGCCGACGGCAAACCCAACAGGAGTTTCATACCCTCAAGGGCCTGCAGGGAACCCAGTACACCCAATACCGGGCCAACCACACCACTGGTGCTGCAATTTAATACGGGCTCTGTACTTTCCGGCGGATACAGGCACTCATAGCAGGGAGTCTGTCCATCGCGGAAATCAAACACCATCAGGTGTCCTTCCCAGCGGATGGCTGCCGCGGAAACCAGAGGAACGCCTTGCCGGGCACAGACGGCATTCACGTTTTTGCGGGTTTCCAGATTATCTGAACAGTCCAACACCAGATCCACGTCCTGGATACAGAGATTGAGGTCATCCAGAGTCAGGGGTTCGTCAAAAACATTGAGTTCAATATCGGGATTCAGCGCCGACAATCGCTGCTCGGCAAGCTGTGCTTTGGGCTCACCGGCACCTGCCGTGTCGTAAAGAATCTGCCGTTGCAGGTTGCTGACCTCCAGAGCGTCGCCATCGGCAATCAGCAACTGGCCAACACCTGCCGACGCCAGGTAGAGTGCAACGGGTGATCCCAGCCCACCAAGCCCTACAATCAGGACACGGGAGCGCAACAACCGCTGCTGACCTGCTTCGCCGATATCTCCCAGCAACAGGTGACGGCTGTATCGTTGCCGCTCACTATTGCTGATCATGACCACCTGCCAACAGTGTTATGGCACGCTGCCACTCTTCCGGAGTATTGGCATTGATCAGAGGTTGCCGATCAGACAATGGCAACTGCTTTCCACCCAGTGCAGACAGCATTTTTTTGATCGAACGGGGTTGTTGCGAGCCCTCGGCAAACACCCCGTCAAGATAATTGCGAAGCCCGGCGTTGACTGGCAAGTACAGGGGCAGATAACAGTCTTCATAACAGACGGGAACACCCAGGCGTTCACCAACATCCATCAACTGGCGCAACAACTCTGGGGTTAACAGCGGCATATCCACGGGCAGCACCAGCAGCGCGTCGGATTGCAATATCTTGAGTGCAGAATAAATGCCCCCCAGGGGTCCGGCCTGTGGCGTCACGTCAGCCATGCCCTGCCTGCCGCCGCTGATATGGGTATCCAGGCCCAGTGTCGAGAGCAGTGAGCGCGAAAACGTCAACATGGTCTGCTGCTCGCGCCGCAACAGTGACTTGTCGATTCCCATCCGGGTCGAACCACCACCGGCCAATATCAGCCCCACGCATACAGGCTTTGTGTCTGACACCTGATTCTATGCTCCGTCATACTTCGGCAAACTGGATTAACAGCATACCCCAGAGCACCGGATAGCCATAAAAAAACCGCGCACGAGGCGCGGTTTTCATGGTGCTGCGGCAAATTGAAATTATTTACTGTTTTCCAACATGTAATCAACAGCGGCATGGATTTCATCGGCAGAACAGTCCATACACAGGCCTTTTGCCGGCATACCGCGAATACCGTTAACAGCATTGCTGTAGAGAGCATCAACGCCCTGTGCGAGACGAGGCTCCCAATCGCCAGCGGAACCCAGTTTGGGGGCACCTGCTGCGCCACTGGTGTGACAGGCGGTACACTTGCTGTTGTAAATTTCTTCACCGGAGCGCGGACCGGATGCGGCCGCAACAGGTGCTGCAGGGACATCTTTCTCGAGAACGACTTCACCTTCGGGGGCAAGACGCTCAGTCATGGCTTTTTCCTGTGCACTGGTGAGCTTGACCTCTTCGCTTTCAGAACCACAACCCGCAATGC
>Ga0209273_10003683_pt1 | contig 10372 bp, 7 predicted proteins | sample tdAd471_FD_187126 | JGI IMG/M metagenome (GOLD analysis project Ga0209273, IMG submission 187126) | Marine sediment microbial communities from the Atlantic coast under amendment with organic carbon and nitrate - tdAd47.1 (SPAdes)... | ecosystem: Environmental > Aquatic > Marine > Coastal >...
GACACCGGCGACGGTTATCTTTTGCGAGCGCATGAAGGGAAAATCCGCAGTTTCCAGCGACGCGTCCGTCAGTGAGCCGAGAAGATCGCGCGCCGACGGTCCGGCGACATTGAAGCCGCACATCGCTTCGGTCTTCGACGTGAACGTGGTCCCTTCCGGCAACGGGACCTGCTTGAAGAAGCGCTTGTGGTAGCGTTCCGCCATACCCGAGCCGATGACCCAGAACGTCTCGTCGTCGATGCGGGTCACCGTGAAGTCGCCGGCGATGCCGCCGCGCTTGCCGATCAGCGGCGTCAGACACGACCGCCCGGCGGTCTTCGGCATGTTGTTGGCGAAAACCGCGTTCAGCCAGTCGGCGGCGCCCGGCCCTGCACAGACATACTTGGCGAAGTTCGAGATATCGATGATGCCGGCGCGTTCGCGCAGCATCCGGCACTCGTCGCCGACCGGCACCCACCAGTTCTGCCGCGTGAAGCCGTTGGTGTCCTGGGCGCCCGGCGCATCCGCGAACCACAACGGATGCTCCCAGCCCGCATTCAGGCCGAAAACCGCCCCCATGGCGCGCTGCGTTTCATAGACCGGGCGCATTCTGGCCGGACGTCCGGCGGCGCGTTCCTCGTTCGGGAAGTGAATAGCGAAGCGGTGCGCGTACTGATCGGCGACGCGGGCCTTGGTGAAGGCCTTGGTAACCCAGCTATCGAAGCGTGCCATGTCCCATGCGAACATGTCGTATTGGGTTTCACCCTCGATCATCCATTGCGCCGCCATCAGCCCCATGCCGCCGGACTGTGAAAAGCCCGGGATAATGCCGTTACAACAGAAGTATCCCTCCAGCTCCGGCACCGGCCCCATCAGAACGTTGGCGTCGGGCGACCAGATCATCGGGCCGTTGATGCCGCGCTTGATCCCGGCCTCGCCGACGACCGGCACGCGGGCAATGGCGTTCATGATGTTTTCCTCGATCCGTTCCAGGTCGTCGGGGAACAGGTCGTGGCCGAAGTCCGCCGGGGTGCCGTCCTCGGCCCAGAATTTCATGGCCTGCTCGTAGGCGCCGACCAGCAGCCCCTGCCCTTCCTGGCGCAAATAATATTCGCCGTCGCGGTCGGATACCGACGGCAATCGGCGATCCATGGCCTCGATTTCAGGAATGCTCTCGGTGACGAAATACTGGTGCTCGGTGGGCTGCAACGGCAGTTCGATCCCGGCCATCGCCGCCACTTCGCGGCCCCACAGCCCGGCGACGTTCACCACCCACGGCGTGCGGATATCGCCCTTGGGGGTGCGCACGATCCAGGTGCCGTCCGCCTGCGGTTCGGTCGCGGTCACCGGCGTGAAGCGATGAATCTCGGCGCCCCGCTGGCGCGCGCCGGCAGCATACGCATTCGTTACCCCTGACGGGTCGACGTTGCCGCCGTCCGGTTCGTACATGACGCAGAGGACGCCGTCGAAATCGACGAGCGGATTGAGTTCCTTCGCCTCGTCGATACTGATCTCATAAAAGTTCATGCCATAGAGCTTGGCCTTGGCGGCCTGCAGACGCAGTTGGTGCACGCGCGCCTCGGTCTGCGCCAGATAAAGCGAACCCGGTTGGAACACGCCGCAGCTCTGGCCGGTTTCCGCCTCCAGCTCTTTATAAAGGTTCATGGTGTAGTGCTGGATGCGGCTGATATTGGTGCTGTCGTGCAGGCCATGGATATTGGCCGCCGCATGCCAGGTGCTGCCGCTGGTCAACTCGTCGCGTTCCAGAAGGACAACCTCGGTCCAGCCCAGCTTGGCGAGGTGATACAGGATCGAACAACCGATGACGCCGCCGCCGATGACAACGGCCTGTGCTTCATTACGCAATTTATGGCGCTTTCTTCAAAAGGGTTCGGGACGACAAAATTCTCACCATCAATCCGCCGCCGCCACAAGACCTAAGGACACCTGCGTCGCCACCCAACAATGAAAATTGTGGGTCGGGCCGTCCATGACCGGCGAAAAGCGGCCGCCGTCGAACAGGTCCCCGTGCCGTCCGCGCTGCATCCCTTCGACGACGAAAACATCTTCCTCGAACACCGTCTTCCAGAGTTGCGCGTTCGTCGCCCGCAGGCTGTCCAGGTCGGGCGTGGTTTCGCCCGGCCGGGCGTAATACAGCTCGATGTATTCCACGGTCCGTTCCGGCCCAAGCGGGTCGAGCACGATGGCGAAGGCGTGATCGCGCTGCACGCCGAGCAAAACGTTGGGATAGACGGCGACGTATTCCGCCCCCTTGTCCCATTTTTCGCCGAGCCCGTCGAAGTCCCCGAGCGTCTGGCCGTTTTCGTTCGTCAGTTGCCGATACACATAGGTTCCCTGCCCCGAGTAACTGCCGGGCTCAAGGATGTTGTAATGATCCTCCAGCCGCGAATAGCTGTTCAGTCCCGGATGCACCCATGGCAGGTGATAGCTCTCGCAATAGTTCTCGACGGCCAGTTTCCAGTTCGATGCGACCTCGATCCGGAACGACGACCCTTCGCCGCCGTGATGCAGCGGCTGCTCGAAATCCTGCCAGCGCACCATCAGCTCGCCGTGCACGTCCTCGAACGCGGGCGCGTTGCCGTCGACGTTGACGAAGATCACGTCGCGCCAGACGTACGATCGGATCCGCACAAGACCGAGGTCGTCCGGGTCGATGTCCTTGTGGGTATTCTTGCCGGGACCGCCGACATAAGGCGTCGTGCGCAGCTTGCCGTGCAGATCGTAGCACCAGCTATGGTACGGGCAGCGGATGGTGTTACGGATCTTCTGCGGCGCTTCGATCAGGATCATGCCGCGATGGCGGCAGGTGTTCTGGAACACCCGGACCTGCCCGTCGCCGCCGCGCACCATCAACAACGGCATGCCGAGAAAATCCACCGGGCGTGCGTCGCCTGTTTCCGGGATGTCCTTGCCGAAACCGATCCCCGACCAGTTGGCGAAAAGCACGGTCCGCCTTTCCGTATCGAAGACGGCCGGATCGATATAATGTTCGTTCGGCAATCCGCGCGCGGCGCCGATCGGCGCCATCACGGCGTTGAGACGGTCATGCGTTGTCATCGGCCGGCCTCCTGCGTGTCCCCATGCCGCGAAGGTGGGGCAGGAAGGCGTCGCTTCTCAATACGGCAAAATCTAATCCTGAGTTGAATTCAATTCATCTGAATAGGCCGCGGTATCGGCGATAATCCAGTCCTTGAGACGCAGCGCCGCTTCGGAAAGTTCGTCGTCGGGATAACCGACAAGATAAAAGCGGTGCGGTGCCGCCACGTTGAACGCGCCGACCGGCACCAACTGTCCGGTTTCGAGCAATGGACGCAACAGCCGCCGCCAGCCGAGCGCGAGACCGGCGCCGTCCTCGGCCGCCTGCAGCGCGACGGCATAATTGTTGACGCGGGTCCCCGTTGCGAGCGGTCCGTCATGGCCCAGTTCGCGGAACCAGTCGTGCCATGTCGTCCAGGCCCTGTTGTCCGATTGCAGATGTATCAGCCGCTCGCGTGCCAAGTCCCCGAGCGCGCAGCCCGCCAGCCGTTCCGCCGTCTCCCGGTCGCCGACCGGGATAAGGCGGTCGCGGAACAGTTCGGTTTGCTGCATGCGCGGGTCCGGGTCCAGCCCATAGCGGATATAGAGATCGATCTCCGGCGCGTTGAGAAACTGTTCGTCATGGATGCGCTGGTCGACGTCGATGTCCGGATGCGCGCGCCAGAAACGAATGACGGCGGGCGACAGCCAGAGCGAGGCGACAGCCGACGTGGCGCCGACCGTGACCCGGTTGCCGTCGCTCTTGTGCTGGATACTTTTCAGGCACTGCGAGACCTTGGCGAAACTCGACGCCAGAGCCTCGAACAGACTTTCGCCGTCCTCGGTCAACTCGACGCCCCGGTGTTTGCGCCGGAACAGTTGCGCGCCAAGCTCGGTTTCAAGCGCCTTGATCTGGTGGCTGACCGCACCCGGCGTGACCGACAACTCCTGCGCGGCGTTCTTGAAGCTGAGGTGCCGGGCAGCCGCCTCGAAGGCGGCGAGCGTCGTCAACGGTGGAAGACTGTAATAACGGCGGGACATGACGCCTCGTGCCTGATCGCGGTCGATTTAGGTTATCTCAACCTAATATGACCCGATCCGCGCCCGAACGCGAGCCATAAGGCGGCCTGTCCGAAAAACCACGAGGGTGTCAGATGTCTTTCCCGAGCGCTTCCCTGACCGGCGCGAAGCTTTTGCGGTGCGCCGGTGTCGCGCCCAGCGTTTGCAGCGCCGCCAGATGTTCCGCCGTGCCGTAGCCGGCGTTGCGCTCCCACCCATACCCCGGATAGCGCCGCGCCAGATCGGCCATGATCCGGTCGCGCGTCACCTTGGCGATCACCGATGCCGCGGCGATGGACAGCGACTTTTGGTCGCCCTTGACGATGGTCCGCGCTTCGATACCCAGCACCGGCAGCCGGTTGCCGTCGATCAGCGCGTACGACGCCCCCGGGTCGAGGGCGCGGACGGCGTCGGTCATCGCCTTCATGGTCGCGCCGAGGATGTTTAAAAGATCGATCTCGTCGATGTCGCATATGCCGACACCGACGCTGGCGGTTGCCATGATGGTGTCATAAAGACTGTCCCGCGCGGCGGCGCTCATGCGTTTGGAATCGTCGAGCTTGCGCCAGATCGGATCATCGAGGACATCGCGATCGAGCACCACGGCCGCGGCGACCACCGGCCCCGCCAGCGGCCCGCGCCCGGCTTCGTCGACGCCGCAGACGCGGCCATGACCGGCGTCCCACGCGGCCTGTTCATGGGCGAGGTCCGGTCCCGGCTCAGCCATCGTCCTTGGGCTTGTCGGCGGATTTCTTTCCGGCGGACGTCTTTTTCGCGGGTTTCTTTGCCGTCGTCTTTTTGGCGGCCGTTTTCTTTGCCGCCGGTTTTTTCGCCGTCGCTTTTTTGGCGGCCGTCTTCTTCGCCGCCGGTTTCTTTTCCGGCGCGGCGGGCGCGGGGACGGCAGGCTCTACGGAGGCCGGGTCGGCGCCCGGTGCCTGTGCAGTGGCAGGTGCCGCCGTCTTGCCGGCGATCACCGGGGTACGGGTCGATCTGCGTTTGCGCCGCATCTTGCGTACCGTCAGCGCGGCGATGCGCAGTCCACGTTGCGTCTTGGTGCTGGCCTTGCCCGCCGCCAGCGCCAGCGCCTCGGTCTCGGGACCATAGACCATCTTCAGAAGGTCCGCCGCCTCGGTCACGCCATAGCGCGTCAACAAATGCAGCCGCCGTGCGGTAAACACCCACAACGGGCTGAGCGCCAGGCTCAACACCGTCACCGAGACGATCAACCGCCGTCCCTCGTCGTCCAGCACCCCCGACGTGATGCCGACAACGGCGAGCAGGAACGAGAATTCGCCGATCTGCGCCATGCAGATTCCGGCCAGGAACGATGTCGACCAGGCCTGTCCGGTGAAGCGCAGAAAGCCCACGTTGATGATCGTCTTGAACACCGTCACCATCAGGAACAGCATCGCCACGACGCCGGCGTTGTTCCACATATAGACCGGATCGATCAAAAGCCCGATGGACAGGAAGAACACCATCATGAGCACGCTCTGGATCGGCAGCACGGCGTTCAGCATGGGATGGCGCGCCTGCGACGAGCCGATCAGCAATCCGGCGATAAACGCGCCGTAGGCCGCGCTGAGCCCGATCAGACCGGCGATCGCCGCCCAGCCGAAACAGAACGCAAGCCCCGCCAGCGGCGCCAGTTCCTTGTTTTCGGCGATCTTTTCCGCATACGGCAGATGAATCTTGCGGCCCCTTGAGGCATAAAAAATCAGCCCCGCCAGAAACGCCACCGAGCCGATCATCACCGGGATTTGCGAGAACTTGAAGCCGTCGCCACCGAGCGCGCCGACCGTCAGCATCATCGGCACCACGGCAATGTCCTGGGCGATCAGCACGCCGACCGTGATCTGCCCGACGCCGGTGCGCAGCTCGCCGATATCGTCGAGTATCTTGATCGCCACCGCCGTCGACGACATGGCGACGACGAAGCCCAGCAACACGGCCAGTTCCCACGGGAACCCGGCAAGCCGCGAAAGACCGAGCGTCACCGCCGTCGATGCGGTGATCTGGAACAGCGTCGTCGAAACGGCGATCCTCCAGATACGCATGAAGGCGCGCAGTGACAGTTCCATGCCGATGATGAACAACAGCATCAGGACGCCCATCTCGGCCAGCACCTCGATACCGTCGCGGACGTTAACCAGGCCGAACCCGGCCGGACCCAGAGCGACCCCGGCGACGATGTAGCCGACGATGGCCGGCTGGCGCAGGCGTTCCATGACGAAGCCGAAGACCAGCGCGCCGAGGGCGACGATGGCGATCCCGGTCAGATCGACGTGATGAGCGGCTTCCATGCGTTCAACATATCATACACGCCGCAACGCGCATCCTTGAATTGCGGTGCGGCGCCGCAGCAGAAATCACGGGACAGGGGCGCGCATGAGCGCTAAAACGCTGGCCATGACAACCGCTACAGAGACCGCCTCCAAGATCGATTCCCGGGCCGCCCCCGCATCGCCTCGCCGCCTTCTGGCGCTGGTCACCGCCGTCATGCTGAACATGGTGTTCGGCTCGCTGTATGCATGGAGCGTCTTCATCGCCGGTCTGGAAAGCGATCTCGGCATCCTCCGCACCGACGTTTCCGTGGTCTTCGCGCTGGCCATCGTCAGCTTCACCGCCGGCAACTATGTCGTGCCGTTCGCGTTCGGGCGCATGAAGACGGCGCTGCTGCCGCTGTTCGGGCTGATCAGCGGCGCCGGCGGGCTGGCACTGGCGGCGCTGGGCGACGGCTATCTCGCGGTGGTCATCGGCTACGGTGTGTTTTTCGGTCTCGGTTGCGGGCTGAACTATAACGTCGTGTTGCAGGCCGGGCTGGCGGCATTGCCGGGCCGCGCCGGACTGGCCAACGGACTGATCATCTCGTCATTCGCCGCGGGCGGCGTCGTCGCCGCGTACCTTCTGGAAATGAGCGTCGCCAGCGCCGGGGTGCGGGCCAGTTTCTGGATGCTGGCGCTGACGGTCGCCGGCGCCGGCATCGTCGCCATGATCCTGCTGGCGTTGAGCGGCGTACGTCTGCCGCGCCAGCGCATGTCCTCAAGCGGTCCGTCGGACAGCAATATCATGCAGATCTGCTGGCCCGGCTTTTTTCTCGGCGCGCTGGCCGGCACCATGTCGATCGGTCACGCCGCGACGGTCATCACGCATTTCGGCGGCGCCGCCGAGACCGCCGTGCTCGGCGTGACGCTGCTCAGCATCGGCAATGCGTCCGGGCGGCTGGCGGCAGGCTGGCTCAGCGATTACGTCGCCGTGCGCTCGGTCGCCGGCATCTCGCATCTGATGGGCGCGCTCGGCTTCGTCGTCGTGCTCGCCAATCCGAGCGGCGAGGCGGCGCTGATATCGATGGCGCTGGCCGGGGCTGCCTATGGCATGACGGCGGGCATCTATCCGTCGGCGGTGTCGATCTTCCTCGGCCCCGAAAACTACGGCCGCAATTTCGGCATTCTTCTGACCGCGTGGGGTGTTGCCGGGTTGATCGGCCCGACGGCGGGCGGCTACTTCTATGATCTCACCAGTGATTATCGGGTCTCGCTCGAGATCGCCTGCGTCGCCTCGGTGCTGGCGCTGTTCAACGCCATGCGCCTGCCCAACGTACGCCGCCATCTGGGCTAGTTCAGCTCAGGGTTTCGCCGCCTTTGCCGCATCGTTGCCGACAATGCGCGCCGGCTGCACCGGGCGCGGCGTCGCCACATAGACCGTTTCCGGATGCGCCTTGCCGTCGATTTCGATTGTCGCTTCGACGAAGTTCTGGTTCTGGATCGTCCAGCGGCAGCGCAGCCCGTCGAAGCACGCCACCGGCCCGTCACGTTCGATCACCTGCACCCATGTGCGCGCACCCAGAATGACGTCGGCGTGCTGCACCGGGCGATAGACCAGTTGTCCGGTAAAGCAATCGGCACCACCGTTGAAGACGGCGCGGCTTTCCTGTTCGACCTGCGCCTCGGCGCCGAGCCCCATGTCGACGGCGCGGGTGCGGATATCGCGGATGCGGATCGCGTGCCAGCGCTTGGCGCAGACGGTGGTGTGACGCTCGTCGGCCTCGCCCCAGGCGATCGGCGTATCGTCGAGCGACGTCGCCTGCGCGCGCACGTCGCCCGCCGTCAGCACGACGGCTGCAAACACGATGAGCGGTGCGAATCTATGCATGGGTCCAGTATACGCGAAATACAATCAAGCGCGTCATTTGGAACTTAATTCAGGGCGACGGAATTTTTCACGTTCTTCAGCTTCCCAATATCACCAGCACGATCCCGCAGACCAGCAACAGCGATGCCGCAAGGCGGCGGCGGAGCAGCGCTTCCTTGAGCACCATCCCGCCGAGCAGCACCGACACCGGGATCGACAACTGGCGCACCGTGGTCACCGCCGCAACGTCACCGCCTTCGGCGTAGGCGGCGAGGATCAGCATGTACGACGCATAGGCCAGCGCCCCCGCCGCCATATGTCGCATCGGCTTGGCGCGCATCAATCCGAGCGAACGCAGCACCACCTGCTTTTCGCCCAACAGCCAGAACGCCGGCAGGTAGCCGAGCACCATGCTGGTTTCGACCCAGAAGAACATCACCTCGGGCGCGACGATGCGCACCGCCTGTGCATCGACGACCGAATAGACCGCCGTCGACATCATGCACGTCACCGCGAACATCAGTGTCAGCGGATCGTCAAGCAGCCGCCGCCCGGGTTTTTTCTGCAACCAAAACCCGCCGACGACACTGAGCGCGATGCCCGTCAGCACCAGCACGCCGTAACTGTTGCCCTGAAACAAAAAACCCAGGATCACCACACCGACCGGCGAGGCGCGGACGATCGGATAATACGCCGACAGATCGCCGTGCCGGTAAATCCGGATCAACGTCAGGCCATAGACATACTGCCCGAGGATCGACAGGCCCAACAGCGGCAGCACGGCGGTGATGCTCATGAAATCGGCGCCGCGCACCACACACACGACACCGCCGATCGCCGACAGCATGATCGTGAACAGCCACCACGACGCGGCCCGATCCTGATCGCCCTTGATCAGCAGATTCCAGAACGGATGAATACACGCACTGGCGATGACCATGGCGGCGATGAGAAGGGTCAACGGCTGGCTCCTGTCGGAACGGCGGCGGGATGCAAAGCATGAGCCAGCGGCGCGGCTTGATCAATGTCGGCTTGATCAATGTCGGATCTCTCTTCCTGCCCCTCTCCCTCGGGAGAGGGTGGTGTGCACATCACGCCGGGTGAGGGGATCAGTCGAACAGCGACGGCTGGCGGGCGGTACCCAAAGGGCGGGTGAACAGATCCGTGCGCTGACGGAATCCGCTCGCCGCGTTGTGGTCGAAGCCATAGCGCTTGCGCGCCGCCTTGAAACGCGCCGAAATCATCTCGGCATAAACCCCGGTGCCGCGCATACGTTCCGTCCACGTCGCGTCATAGACCTTGCCGCCCCGCGTTTCGCGAACCAGCGCCATGACCTTCGACGCCCGGTCCGGCACGTGCGCCGCCAGCCATTCCTCGAACAAGCCGTGAATTTCCAGCGGCAATCGCAGCATGATGTATTCCGCCGCGACCGCCCCGGCGTCCGACGCGGCGGACAGAATATCCTCGATCTCATGGTCGTTGAGACCGGGGATCAACGGCGCCGTCATCACCGCCACCGGCACCCCGGCACGGCTTAAGCTCCGGATCGCATCCAGGCGTTTTTCCGGGCGCGGGCAACGCGGCTCCAGCGTGCGCGCCAGCTTCGTATCCAGCGTCGTCACCGAGACGGCAACCGCGGCCAGCCCGTCGGCGGCCATGGGCGCGAGCAAATCGAGATCGCGCAGCACCAGATCGGATTTCGTGGTGATGCCGAGCGGGTGTCTGTAGCGCGCCATAACCTCGATAATGCCGCGCGTTATCCGGCGCGTACGCTCGATCGGCTGATAGGGATCGGTGTTGGCCCCCAGTTGAATGGTTTTCGGCACATAGGACGGCTTGCGGAACTTGTCTTCCAGCAATGCCGCCGCATCCGGTTTGGCGAACAGCTTTGTTTCGAAATCGAGACCGGGCGACAGCCCGTGATAGGCATGCGTCGGGCGGGCGAAGCAATAAACGCACCCATGCTCGCAGCCCCGGTACGGATTGATCGAGCGTTCGAAAGGAATATCCGGCGACTCGTTGGTAGCGATGATGGTTTTCGGATGCTCGTCGGTAACGGTGGTGCGCAGTTTTTCGCGCGCCAGTTCCTCGGCCGTGGTCCAGCCGTCGTCGATGCGCACCGCCGCCACGGGCTCGAAGCGTCCGCTACGGTTCGACACCGCGCCGC
>Ga0209273_10003695_pt1 | contig 10343 bp, 9 predicted proteins | sample tdAd471_FD_187126 | JGI IMG/M metagenome (GOLD analysis project Ga0209273, IMG submission 187126) | Marine sediment microbial communities from the Atlantic coast under amendment with organic carbon and nitrate - tdAd47.1 (SPAdes)... | ecosystem: Environmental > Aquatic > Marine > Coastal >...
TATGGCGCGCGAAAAACTAGACAAGAATGTTGGAGCGATTGAGAACGAACTTTTGCGGCGTCGACAGAAAAAACAATAAATCTGTATTTATCTTCTAGAATTGATTGCATATCTCCCACAGGTGCGCACTTTGTCATGATTGCGTGAACCAAGTTATTGAATAAATTCAGTATATTCACAATCCTGATAAGAAAAGCAAAGGCATAATCGTAATCGCCCAAACATATGATATACAGTATATATATTATTTATACTGTATATTCAAGAATAATGGGCAGCCAGAATCATTTGTCGCCAACCCCCGTTGCGCAACCTACCTATGCGTAAGCACTACGGACCAATTCTGCTTATTTAGAGAATTACCTGCGTAAGTTATATTGAGTTGCCTAATTATCCCGCAAGACGTGATAAATCGAGGTAACATCACTGCGCCACTGCGGAGATATCAAGGTAATCAGAAAAGCTTCTATATTTGTGAGCGTAACTGCCAAAGCGGCCAGACGTAGAGGCCAAAGCTCCCACTCCCTGAACAGAAATACCACTGCTATGGCGGTCAAAAGCCAAGACGTCTTCGCTGCTCGAGTATGGTAGCTAGGCCAAAGTTTGAATTTGTAGAATCCCGCAAGAGTTGAAACCAGATATGTTCCCAGAGCAGCTGCCACCCAAAGTGACTCACCTTGCAGTGCTTGACCATGCATAGTCAATGCCCCGAATATCAGTGCTGCATAAAGCGCTGCGTCAGCCCAACTATCCAACCGCGCCCCAAAAATTGAACGTTGATTGAGTAGAATCGCTAGCTTGCCGTCTAACCAGTCGGTTGCAGCAAAAAATAAGAATAGCCAGAGAAATAATTCGCTTTCACCACGCCAGGCCACGGGCACCAAAACTAAAGCACCTGCGAGGCGAATCAGGCACAGTATATTGGGTATGGTTAACAGCTTATCACTGATATATACGTCCCCTTTTGCTGCGGGACGCCGTCCATTCATGTCTGCCACCAGATTAGGAAATAGACAAACACCGGCGCAGTAAAGGTAAGGCTGTCAACACGGTCTATAACTCCGCCCATACCAGGCAACAGACTGCTGCTGTCTTTGACACCTGAATCCCGCTTCACAGCTGACATATTTATATCGCCAAAAAATCCAGCGCATGAAATAAGCAAAGCTGCGACGATCGGGCCTGCAATCTGTTGCATGCCACCGGTTATTCCGAACGGACCTGGCATTTGGTTTAGCGATGTTAACCAGGGTGCCAATAGTGGCGCCAGTACCACAATAACCAGCATACCTCCAAAAAAACCCTCCCAGGTCTTATTAGGCGATATAACCGGTGCAATACGATGCCGCTTATGAGCTCCAAATAATCTACCGATTACTGCCTGAAAAATATCATCAGTTTCCGTCAGAATAACCAGGAACAAGAACCAACCTGCAGGGCCTAATGGTGCCGCTGATGTGGAGGCTTGAGGCAACACAAACAGATAAGCTGCATGTGAAACACCGTAACCGAGAAACATGATGCCCCAAAGAAGTGTACCTGCCGATCGAATATAGCCGTTCGCCTCATCCTTAATTAGCAATAAAATAGCCAGAGTAAACATCGCAGCGATTGGTAGAAAAACTACAAATACTGAAGTTGCCTCAAATAGAATCAATCCATAATTAAATACAATTAAAGCGTAACCGGCCCTGATGGCGGAGTGATCCACAGCCCGCAGTCCCGCCATGCCGGTGATCTCTTTCCAGGCAATACAACTGGCTACGGCCAGCAGCAGACAGACTCCCAGGCGCCCTAATAAAAGGGCTGCACTAACAGCGATAGCCAGCATCCACCAGGTTCGCAGACTGGCAAAACGTTTACGCCGGGTTTCTTCACTGGCGCTTCTAAGTGCAATAAACCGGGCGATTGTGCCAATGACCAGGCTGCCCAGTAACATGAATATGGCCCAGACAAGGGCGGTTTGTGGAGCAGTAATCATGTTGGTGGCCTTTGTCTTTCATGAATAGTTGCGTCGTGTACAGTTTCCCCAGTGGGGATTCCGAAGCGGCTGACTAACCAGCGAACCAGCAATGGTAGAAAAGCGCAACCCACAAGCGCTACAAGCAGTGGTAAATCCACCATTGCCGCCGGCCCCTGGGCGGCGAACTCCTGTAGAGACGGCAATCGCATCCCCACGTAAATCCAGATGATATTGGCTGGAAGCAATCCGACGGCTGTGGTCCAGAAAAATGTCCAGGTTCGAACCCGGCTAGCACCGCTAACTGGATTGACAATAGAATAGGGCGCATGGGCCATACGTAGAGTCAGCAGATAGAAAGCTCCTTCTTTTTCCAGGTGTTTGTTCATGAGATTGACAAAATTGGCGTAACGCCTTTCAATGCTGGCCTGAAATAAATAGCGACTAGTGGTGAATATCAGCATTGCAGCAATCGTCAGCCCCACGGTGACGACGATTACCGCTTGCCAAAATCCAAATAGCCACCCCCAAACTACCGCCTTGCCACCAGTACCGGGGACGAGCGACAAAACCAGATATACCCCGAAACCAATAAAAAACGAACTCCATGGATTCTGGCGTATTGCATCACGAACCAGCATCTCCTGATTTACCAGTTGCTCTAAAGAAAAATACTGGTCAACCATCCACACCAATGCAGCAAGAATACCGCCAGATAAGACAAAAATAGCGATTTTGCGCTTGCGGCGCCGGATTCGCATCGACTCTGTCATCATGCTTGTTGGTCCAACGAACGCAAATCCACCCGCATTCCCGGCCTTGGGAAAATGTGTCGACTTAAAGGTGAAAATCCAGCCTGGTCTTCATAGTACAAATAATGCATAACAGTAATTGTCTGCCCATTGGTTTCAATCAAGTTAAAGGTATTTTCATCCCGTTCTCGTCCAGTTCCGCGACTAGAAGTCGTGGTACCGCATTGCACAATTATTACCCCACGATCTCGATGATGGCCGGGAAAGAAGTCCAGCGAATTACCTATGTAGGCGCGATGTAGATGGCCTCCCAAAATCATTTCTACCCGCTGCTCCACGAAAGCATCGATGGCCCGACGTGAGCCGGGCATGCCGACATCTATCTTACGATCGTGCCCTGGGGCAAATTGGTGATGCGCCACCACGATGCGCACCAGGTCATCTGGCATACTGGCAAAGGACTCGGCCAGCTGGCGAAGTTGAACCCGATCCAGCCTGCCATTGGAAATACTCCGACGGGGAGCCGTGGAATCAAGCCCAACAAGTGCGACATTTCCCACCTGTAAAACTGGATTGAGATTCGGTGAAATAATCTCACGGTACAACCCATGGGGGTTGAATAAGCGCTCATGTATCCGCCACAAGGGAACATCGTGATTGCCAGGTATCACAAGCAGCGGCACATCGGGCAGGCGAGCAAAAAAGGCTTTGCACTCTTCAAACTGCTCACGTTTGGCCCGCTGAGTTATGTCGCCACTCACTACGATGACATGGGGCTCAAGAGACGGAATGCTTTGTAACAATGCCTCGGCAACCGCCGGAACAAATGGTGGGCCAAAGTGCAGGTCGGAAATATGGAGAATCCTGGTAGATGTCACAACTTCCTACCTCTGCGGATTAACATCGCAAGCTGTTAATGTTATTAAGAAATTACCGCCAGGATAGATTCAGAATATTGATCCAATCGTTACAACCAACTTATTTCCCGGCGCCGATTGAAAAGAATTTCTGGCTTTAATCAGCCAAAAAGGTTTAGCCCGCTAACATTTCAGCAAATGAACTCTGCAATCCGTTAATTCCAAATATATATGAAAGAGTTCAAGCCCCAACATTGTTAGTCAAGTTCTATGCACATAAGGTCTTCCGCTACAGTCACGGGGCCATCATAGTTAGCACGCAATATTGCCAGGTTTTGCTGCAGTATATTGTCATCTGAGGTAGAGATATGGCTGACTACAACATGGTCAGCTTCTGCCGCAGTGGCCATCTGCCCCCAGACACTGGGCTTGGCATGCAGAAATGCAATCGCACCGGTTGAATCCTCATTACCTGCCAGGTGAATCACCAGAAAATCCACTGCTCGAATAAAATCAATGAAAGCTGGATCAGAGCCATTCTGATCACTGGTAAAGCCAATGCTAATGCCCGCCACGTCGACTCTATAGCCTAACGTTGGCACATCCCCGTGGGGTACTGCAGCCGCAGTCACCGCAATAGAGCCATTCTCCCACACAGCTATCGGTGCCGGGTTTACGGTATCGATCTGAATGACGTTGTAATTTATACGCTCACTCAGTATCTGGAATGCCCCTCCGGAACCAAACATCTTGTCTGCAAAACCGGTAATCGACGGGAAAACTCCCCCACCAATTGGCCCGGCAAGAGTAAAATTTCCACCACTAGGCCAAAGAATAGCTGGTAATTCCGATGCATGATCCGGGTGCAGATGAGATAGAGCTATCAAGTCAATAGCATCAATAGTCGCACCGGACTGATGAAAGAGATTTTTAGTGCCACTACCCGCATCCAATAATACGCGGCTCTGTCCGTTCAACCAGATAACATAAGCTGACGAAGCACGACCGCTGGCGTGCCCTGGGCCGCCGGAACCTAAAACCTGGAGTTGCACACCAGTTTCCCGGCAAGCAGAGTATGAAAAGGCAGAAGTTAATAATAGTGCAAAGAACAGCAGCCCCCTGTATCGAGTACAATTCGACTTCATGAAATTGCTCCTCCTCAGCTAATGTTTTCGCTGATTCCTGTCAAAATCCAATACCAGGATACGAATATTTCTTTATCTGGCACATCCTGCATGGACCATAATTATCTCGTGTTTGCTTAAGGTCAGCATGTTATTTATATTTCTGAATAACTGTGCTTGCCACAGTAAAATGTTGAACACAGGCCGGAATAACAAATATAAGACAAATGAATTTCCGTGGTCTAAATTCGTTCAACTGCAGCTCTGAATTCACTATAGTTTACAAAGCTTAAGCGATCAGCAATAGTTTCCTGCCATTTGTCATCCAGTGCAGCAAGTGCTCGGCTACTGAGTGCTTTCTTATAATTGCCCACCTTGCCTTCACGCACCTTAGCAGAATCACTACCCGCTGGCAGGTTTGCTTCTAATTCACTTTTTTCCCGCATCAGCAGGTCATCAAATTGATTCTTATGCCTCAGCATGAACGGTAGCGAGGTTTTTTCCAGTGTATGAGCGAGTAGATCATCATCGAGATCAATGTCGCAGAAATCCGCGATTTTTTTCACCAGAGCTGTTGGATCCTGCTTCATGGCTTCAAAAGATAATAACAATATCGCCTCATTATCTCGCTGCTGCCACCAGGAAATAAGGTGCTCCCAATAACTTGATCCTAAGGGCCGCCCCAAATAATAGTCACAGACGAATTCATCGAGTTCGATACTGCCGGGTTCAAACCACCATCCCTCGAAGAACTTATACAATGATAAGGCCGCATCCCCTGGGTCTCGAAAACTGACAATATAGCGTCCCCCTTTGGGTACATCGTACCAGGTATGATGACTCTTAAACCCACGGGGCTCCGCTTTTTGCGGAGCGTCCAGATCTAGCCCCAGGCCTGGGGAGGTCTCGATCCACGGAACCACTCGAGAGATATCGTCAAAATCTGAATCGCCCCGTGTGCGTAAAGTATGGAATAGCTGCTGCAACCAGGTAGTGCCGCATTTTCCAAACGGAGATATGATGACATCAGTGCTGCGTGGAAAAAATGGTTTTGACTGTGCCATTAACACGCTAAACAAATTGCCAATTTTATTCTGCAATTCATCCAGCGACGTTGCGCGAGACGGTTTATTACTCACTGGATTAATTCTCTACTTTGCTCTTGTTGCATCAATCAAGATATTACAATACCTACCCAAGGTTTTCATGCCCGCTATCTATTAGTAACAGCTGTAAAATACCCTATAACAATATTAATGTAACAATATATTATTAGCTCGAACCACAGTACAACAAAATATCGTACCGGTTTTCAACCTCAAGAAAAGCAGTTAGAAATAGCGAATTCTGTTACGAATTCAGCGATGCTTTAAAAATTCTGCCTCTAGATTTTAAACGATCAATCCAGATATTCTTTCAAAAACAGACTTAACTCCCCGAATGTGCTAATTGACTCCTGGGCTTGAGGCAGCATCAGGTAGCCGGCATGAGATAATCCCTCAAACACGTGAAGATCGGCTATCACGCCGGCATCTCTTAGCTTGCGCTGCACTCGTGCGGTATCGCTCAAAAGCATATCCCGAGTTCCTGATACCAGAATTGTTGGAGGGAAGCTGTCAAAATTACCATACATTGGCGAAATTAACGGGTCCGTCAGGTCTCGCCCATCCGCATACATATACGCTGCTGATTTCAACCAGCCGTCATAGCTGACCAGCACCCGGTCGATACCCTCATTGCTGTATAAAGTATCCCCGGTTTTGGTCAGATCTGCCCACGGTGTTCCGGCGAACAAGGCTCCCGGCACGGGCAATCCAAGTTCCTTCATTTGATGCACCGCCGCCAGGGCCAATCCAGCTCCGGCTGATGTCCCGCCAATAGCTATCTCACCGGCTTGCCGCGACTCTAACATTGCCCGGTAAACTACGATGGTATCGTCCAACGCAGCTGGAAAAGGACTTTCCGGTGGCATACGATAATCAACGGATATGGCAGGAATTCCTGCAGCTGCGGCTATCTGCACAGCTTCTCCGACGCTCGCATCACCACCACCGAACACATAGCCACCGCCATGCACGTGAAGGAACATGTGATTGGCATGTTCGGGGGCTAGACGCTCAGGCATAACCCGATAGACAGTTACTCCATTTATCGTGTCTGCAGCTATACTGACTCCAGTCGCGCGCCCCAAGGCATCAAGATCAATGGGCTGGCCACTATTGCGAGCACCTATCATTGCGATTAAGCCCTCTCTACTCACCTCATTACTTGCCTGCACAAGGTCAGGCGTTGACATGTTACTGATGGCGTTTCTTAATTCATCGCTGGCAGCGACAGGAGCAGGTAAAATACGGCTGTCAATTGACCAACTGGTATCCTCAGCAGCATAACCAACGGGAAGCCCACCAACCAAAGCAGTTAACAACACAAAACACGTAAACGAATTTATAATCTTCAAGTCACTCTCCTTACTTATATTTACTGAAGCCGATACTTCTACAGAGTTGATATCTGCCTGCCAGCTACATGATCGAGATCGATTTTGACCTTACGCCATCCGGCTATAAAGTCAATACTAAAAGTATTTGGCATGTTTTACAGAAACTGGACCAATTGGGTATAAGTTGGTGCCTGTTTGATGTTTGCAAGAACATAATCTAGTGGAATTTCAATGCGATTTGGGATTGATAAATAAATGTATTTCCCTGCTGTTTATATGTCATGCCCATCGCTTGTCTTCCGGATTGAGTGTTTAACTGTAACTAACTGAGCTCGATAACTGGAAGCTTCCGACTGGTGCTTTCCGTTTACAAGCAATCCGGTTAGAATTCGCGTTTATATCCCGGATGTCAGAATTAGTGCAGGACAGTCTCCCCTACCCCGTAAAACGCATCGGTATCATCGGAGGTGGCCAGCTTGGTCGACTGATGGTTATGGCCGCCCACAAATTGGGTTGCGCAGTTACAGTTCTTGACCCGCAAGCTGACTCTCCGGCCGGACAACTGGCTGGCCACGAAATCGTCAGTAGTTTCGAGAACTCAATTCGGATCCGTGAACTGGTAGAAACCTGTGAAGTCACTACCTATGACATAGAGTCCATCAGTACAGAGATGCTAACGGAGCTGGCCAAAGAAGGACATGTGATTCTTCCTGATCCGACCCTGCTGGCCCTGATCCAGGACAAACTCAAACAGAAACAGCGCTTTGCCGAAGCAGGAATCCCAACTGCCGAATTTATCTCCATGGACCATCCTGGTGAGGAAGCATTCCAGGATTTCGGCTATCCTCTGGTGCAGAAAGCACGACGTGGTGGTTATGATGGCAGAGGTGTGGCGGTGCTGAAATCTTCCGAGGAGTTTGGGCGCCACCTCAAGACTCCGAGCCTGCTTGAACGTTACATCGATACTGAAAAGGAATTGGCTGTTATGGTGGCGCGGGCTTCAGACGGCGAAATGCGCTGTTACTCAGTGGTTGAGATGGTGTTCAAGGCAGAACAGAATATATTGGATCAATTACTGGCACCGGCAAGAATTGACGATGATTTGGCGCAGGCCGCGCAACAACTGGCAATGAATACGGTAGAAGCCCTGGACGGGACTGGCATCTTCGGCGTAGAACTTTTCTTGACTCGAGACGGACAGTTACTGGTCAATGAGGTGGCTCCAAGAACCCATAATTCCGGACACTATACAATTGAAGCATGTGTCACGAATCAATTCGAACAACACTTGCGCGCCATAATCGGCCTGCCTCTCGGCTCCACCGAGCTACTATGCCCTGCGGTGATGCTGAACTTACTGGGCGAGCCAGGGTTCGGAGGGAGTCCGCGGGTCGTGGGACTCAGCCAGGCCCTTGCTATTTCTGGCGTCTCCGTGCACCTTTATGGCAAGGCCGAGACCCGACCCTATCGCAAAATGGGACATGTGACCATCCTCGACTGGGACTTGGAGCGAGCCATTGAAAAGGCCCGAAAAGTGAGTGAGTTACTGCGAATCGAAGGTGAGGAAACGCTATGAGTGAAATCAAGATTGGCATCATTATGGGCAGCGACTCGGACCTGCCAGTGATGCAGGCCGCTGCTGATATTCTGGAAGAGCTGAAAATCGGTTTCGAGATGACTATTGTCTCGGCTCATCGTACTCCGAAGCGTCTTTATGACTATGCAAAAAATGCCGAGGCCCGCGGCCTCAGAGTCGTTATTGCTGGAGCTGGCGGTGCCGCGCACCTGCCAGGAATGGTGGCCTCACTTTGCGCATTACCAGTCATCGGTGTTCCAGTGAAATCTTCAAGCCTAGGTGGCGAAGACTCTTTGCTATCTATCGTGCAGATGCCGCCAGGAGTGCCGGTTGCTACCGTGGCTATCGATGGCGCGCGCAATGCCGGTATCCTGGCCGCGCAGATATTGGGTACCGGCGATCAAGCGATTCGCGAGCGGGTCACACACTTCAAACAACACCTTGAGGCAATGGTTCAGGAGAAGGTCGCCAAATTGGAATCCGGGGAGCTTTAAGTAATTACAGGCTACGATTTAACTGACGCAAATTCAGTCATTAACTTAGAGGATCTTCAACCCTAGTTTCCTCCGCCCTCCTTTATGACCAAGTCCATGTCCACCTCATAATTAGCTGAATTGCTTGATATTCAGAAGTACAGGCTATTTCGAGAAGTTAATCTGACACAGCAGTGGTTGCATCCCCTTTTATCTTTTTACTGTCAACAGGATGCCTAGTGCTGCTGCGCGAGTACAACTCAAAATCGCAATATTGTAACTTTCAATGAAGCCAGCCTACTATCAACCGAATAGTGCCAGATTCTATAGACTGGGCAATTAAATAGCGTGGCTGTGGATAAAGAAAAGTGTACCTCTGGCATAGATGCGTCAATTTATGCCGGAGACATTGGATAGACAATTGAGTATTTGGCGGTGAGGGAGGGATTCGAACCCTCGATACGTTTCCGTATACACACTTTCCAGGCGTGCTCCTTCGACCGCTCGGACACCTCACCGTGAAATTCTTGGTACGCCACCTGTTGCATGCCACAGCACAGGGACTCCGCCCTCAGGGCGCGTAACTGTAGCCCAGTGTCTGGGCAAATACAAGCCAGGTACCTGTTGGCTCACTGCCTGACCGACCTAAACAGCAGGTCAACCGGGCTAATCGGATAATTACTTCTAAAGGGATTGATATCAATGCCACCGCGCCTGGTAAAACTGAGACCAACAAGCAGATTGTCCGGCTGACAATTCACCATCAGATCTCGAAATATCAATTCAGTACACTCTTCATGGTATCCCGGGTGATTGCGAAACGAGCACAGATAAGCCAATAGACTTCCCTCATTAATGCGTGGACCTGAATATTTAATCACTACACTCGCCCAATCAGGCTGCCCGGTCATGGGGCACCGGGAACGAAATAAATCGCTTAATAGTATTTCGTCAGTCACCCGCTCAGATGAAACATTCAGCAGGCTGTTTTCAGGTATGTAACTGGACACGTCTATATCTTCGGTGTCGATTGATTTACCTGTCTGCTGTTGGCATGTCAGCGGCGCCTGATCCAGACTTTGGATTCTGATAACCACTTCTGACCCAGTTACAGGCTTGAGATCCGCAGCCAGCAACTCTTGCAGTACTTTTCTGGAGGTA
>Ga0209273_10003698_pt1 | contig 10338 bp, 13 predicted proteins | sample tdAd471_FD_187126 | JGI IMG/M metagenome (GOLD analysis project Ga0209273, IMG submission 187126) | Marine sediment microbial communities from the Atlantic coast under amendment with organic carbon and nitrate - tdAd47.1 (SPAdes)... | ecosystem: Environmental > Aquatic > Marine > Coastal >...
AGGCACACCGGATTGCAATTTCACAATCGCAGGCTGACACATATCACCATGTGAGTACGGGATATCCCGAGGATATATCCAGAAACATGGCGAAATACGACAAACAGCACCAACCTACGAGGAGTGCTAAGCATGGCAAAGACAGTAGCCCAGAAGAATCGGGCAATAAGACAGGAGGCACTAAGACAGTGGCTTTCGGAGAAGTGCACTGCACAGCATCTCGTTGAGAATATTAGGAAAATAGAAGAGCTAGACCCTATTGCTGATAGTTTTACTAATGAACTCAATCAGTTAAAGGTGGCTAACGAGCAAAGGTTAAAAGTATTAAGTAAATATCTGCCAGACCTTAAGAGCGCAGAGATAACTGGCGAAGGTGGCGGAGAAGTGGAGGCCGAATTCACTATCACGTTCAAGCCGGTCGGCAATGCCAGCAATTGATATTGAGTACGTCGACAAGCTTCACCCAGTCTTCACAAAACCAAAGCGAATAAAAATAGTAGTTGGTGGCCGAGGCTCAACAAAGTCGACAGGTGTAGCTGATTACGTCTCAGCACAAATGATGCGCGGACAGCTATGGTGCTGCGCAAGGGAGCAGCTCAACTCAATCGAAGAGTCGGTACACAGAACCATACTCGATGAGATTGACCGGTTGGGGCTGCCAGGGTTTAACGACACTAAAACCAGTATTAGGCATAACTCCGGTGGCCGGAACTTTTATCGGGGGCTGAATAGAAACATCACATCATTGAAATCCACGCTCTCTGGCGTTGACGGCTTGTGGATTGAGGAAGGCGAGGACTTGTCAGCCAATACGCTGCGAGTGCTCACCGCATCAGTACGCCTTAATGCAAAAGATACCCAGCGGGCCATGGCAGGCGAAAGCGTCAGGATGCCTGAAATCATCATAACGATGAACAGGGGTAGCAGAACCGACCCAATGTCGCAGAAGTTTTTAGCGAGAGCTGAGAGCGAACTGCAACGGTGCGGTTATTACGAAGACGACCTGATGATGGTGGTCGAGCTTAACTATACCGACATGCCGGAAGATTGGTTTTTGCTGTCTGGTCTAGAGCAAGAGCGGCTTGACGATTTCCAAAGCATGGAGCGGGCGGAGTATGACCATAAATGGCTGGGCAAGTATTTGGACACAGTAGCTGACGCAATCATCAAGCCGGAGTGGTTCGACGCTTGTGTTGATGCCCACATAAAGCTGGGGTTCAAACCGCTTGGCCAGGAGCGTGTTGCTTATGATCCGGCTGATAGTGGTGATGCGAAGGCGGTGGCTAGATCGCATGGCGTAGTGATTCTTGAAGCTGAAAGCAACAAAGACGGCCTGATTGATACCGCGACTGATTGGGCAACCACTTGGGCACTAGAGAGAAAGCCGGATACCTTCACATGGGATGCTGATGGCATAGGTATGGGCCTGAAGCGCCAGATCGCCACGGCATTCGAAGGGAAGAAGATCATTGTTGATGCTTTTCGAGGATCTGAAGGTGCAGACGATCCTGACAAGATATACGACCGCATTGAATCAGAAGTCAAGAATGCAAAGACAAACGCAGAAACCTTTTTAAATAAGCGTGCCCAGTATTACTGGATGCTGCGAGACAGGATGAAGCGGACGTTCAGAGCAGTAGAGTACGGTGAGCTGACTTCCCCCGACGAGCTTATTTCGTTTAACTCAAAGATGGCTGAACTGACAGCCCTTAGAACAGAGCTGTGCCAAGTCCCGAGGAAGTACAACGCATCGGGCCGGATACAGCTGTTGGGCAAGCCTGATATGAAACGGCTTCAAATACCCTCACCAAATATGGGAGACGCAGTAATGATGCTGATGCGGCCCATTGAAGTTAAGCGCGTACGAAAAAAGCAAACACACAAAACTATTGGAATCGTTTAAGCAATGATGACAGAGCTAGAGCTACTTACAATCTTAAAGAATCAGCTAAACGATTCTATTAAGTATGCTAACGATGATTTCAAGAACAAGAATAAGTCGCTTACTGACTCATACAACCAGGAAAAGTACGGCAACGAGGAGCCTGGGCATAGCCAGGTGATTGCGTCCGATCATTACGATATGGTCGAAAGCGACATGCCTGCGCTGGCTCGCGTGTTTCTCGGCCCGAGCAAGATATTGGGGTTCAAGCCATTCGGCAAAGATGACGTAGAGGAAGCTAAGCAGAAGACTGATTACGCGGACTACATCATCCGAAGCCAGCGCGACTCGTTCAAGATCATTCACGACTTTCTGAAAGAACCTGGATTCTCTAAGTGTTCGATCATTAAATTCTATCCGGACGAGATCGAGAAGCCTGAATACGTGATGTATGAGGGGCTGAGTGAAGATGAGCTAACGTTGTTAATGCAGGACTTGGAGGCTGGTGATGATGTCGAGAAGGTTGAGATTGAATCACAGGATGAGATCAAAGCAAAGCTCTCGCAGATGCAGACGCTTGAAGGTGAAGTCTCAGAGCCAAGCGAGACTCGATATAACGTCCGCTTCCGAGTCGTAAAGAAAACCAAGAAGATCACGCTGGTTAATGTCCCGCCCGAGTCGTTCATCATCTCGCGCGGTGCTGACGATAAAGATACCGCGGCAATGATTGGTGATGAGTGCACCAAGACCAAAGGTCAGCTGGTTGCCGAGGGCTTCGACAAGGAAATGATTCGCAAGCTTCCCCCCATGCAGACAGAGCGGGGCGAGGAGGTACGGCAAGACCGGTTCGAAGATCAGGGCGGCTGGGATTACAAGTCCGGTTATCACTGGACCAATGAACAGGTGGTAATCCAAAACCTGTATCCGCTGGTTGATTACGATGAGGACGGCATACCAGAGCGCCGATTCATCATGAAGTGCGGCGAGAAGATACTGCAGAACGAGCCATACGGTATCGCACCCTACGCTATCAACTCACAAATACTCATGCCGCACACCGCTATTGGCAAGTCACGAGGCGAGCAGGCGCAACGTTACCAGCTTGAGAAGACTGCAATTAAGCGCGGGATCATGGACAACGTTTATTCCGTGAACCGCCCCCGCATGGCAGTGGATGACAGTGCCGGGTCAATTGATGGCGGTAAGGTCGATCTTGATGATTTGGCGGTGCACCGGATCAATGGATATGTTCGGGTTGATGGCTCGCCGCACGAAGCGTTAATGCCGCTGGTTGTGCCCTACATTGGTGATAGTGCGCTTCAAGTTGTTCAGTATCTTGATACCGAGAAATCAAACTCCCTCGGTGCCCAGCTTGCTAACCAAGGGCTTAGCTCTGACAAATTCTATAAAGAAACTGCTACCCGGTTCGAAGGAATTGAGGAGAGCGCACAAGCCAAGATTGAATTGGTTGCTCGCGTCTACGCTGAGACCGGATTCCGACAGCTTTATGAAGGCGTGATCTGGACTGCTCAGCACTACCAGGACACTGAGTGCGAGATCATGGTGCTCGGTAAAGAGATGACGGTCGACCCGCGAAAGTGGCGTTATGAACACTACTGCCAATCCCAGGTTGGGCTCGGCGCCGGTGACAGTGCCGAGGCTATCGAGAACTTGGGGGCCATGCTGCAGACACAAACCGGACTGCTCCAAACGGGTTCGCCTCTTGTTGATTCCAAGAAGATTTACAACACGCTGGATGATTTGGCCAGGGCATTAGGCAAGCCAGACACCTCTCGTTACTACAACGATCCTGAAGTGCCTGAAGAACAGCTTATGGCCGAAAACGAGCAGATGAAAGCAATGCTCAGTCAGGCTCAACAGATGATGCAAGACCCGTATCTCAAGGCCGAGGAAATGAAAGCTCAGGCTAAGCTGATGGAGGCTCAGTCCAAGCAGGAATTGGATGCCAAGAAATTCATGATGGATATGCAGAAGTGGCAACAGGAATTCCAGCAGCAGCAGAGAGAGTTCCAGCAGCAAATGGCATTCCAGCTAACCAAGTTAGAAGTTGATTCCAATAAAGACATACCGGGGAGCACCGTTTAATGGATGAGGAAGCGCGTCTAAAAACAATCATTGCTCAAGGGCAGGGTGCCGATCAGTGGTTGAATCATCCAGCTTACAAGCACGTCATTACCCTAATGAAAGCCGAGTACATCGCTCAGTTTGAACAGACCAAATTCAAGGAAGCAGAGGAACGCGAAGAGCTTTGGCGCAAGCTGCAAGCATTAAACGGCATTGTGAACCGAATGGAAAAGATGATTCGGAATGGCGAGAACGCCAACAAAACGTTATTGCAGCGATTGAAGGAAAAGATTTCATAACCAATTCATTAACTAACAGACCCGCCTAGTGCGGGTTTTTTTATGCCCGGAACAACCCTAGAGGATTCCAAATGCCAGACGAAATTGAAGAAATTGTAGAGGACTCCATCGGAGCAACCGAAGCAGAAGAAGCCGTAGATACCTCAACGGTCATTGAAGGCGATGAGGACACGTCAGCAGCCACAGAAGGTGAAGAAAGCGACCTTCCCGAAGACGTCTATTACGACATAGACGGCGAGGAAGTAAGCGCAGCCGACATCAAGAAGTGGAAGTCCGGTCACATGAAAGACGCTGACTACACCCAGAAAACACAAGCGCTATCTGAATCACAGAAGGCCGTTAAAGCACAGCAGGCACAACTAGCCGATGGGCTAAACATGCTGGCCGAGATGGAATCTGAAATTGAAAGCCTTGCGCTGGGTGATTTGAAAAACGTTGACCTTGACGAGCTGCTGGCGAACGAGGACACCGCCGAGTATTTGAAAGTGAAGGGCCAAATGGAGAAGCGCGGCAAAGTGCTTGAATCCCTGAAAGCCAAACACGCAAAACTCAAAAGTGAACTCGGTAACGAAGCAGCAAAGCAAATCGCAGAGTCACTGGGCTGGCAAGACGAAGCCAAGCGCAAGTCAGACATCGACGCAATCACGAGTTACGCCAAAGACGTGGGCATTACCGATCATGAATTTGAACGAGTAACAAGCCCGAAAGTCATGGAAGCAATTCTGAAAGCAGCGAAGTACGACAAGTTAATGGCGAACAAGCCCAACGTGATGAAGCGAGTGGTTAAAGCACCGAAGGTTTCAAAGCCTTCAACATCCAATTCAAAACCAAACCTAAAGCCGTGGGAAGAAGTCTACGGCACTGATTGAGGAAATAAACCATGTCTACATTAGGCGGCGATCTTTACACACTTTACGACTGGGCCAAGGAGCTTGCTCCTGATGGCAAATCTCTTCAGCGTATGGCTATGCTGTTGAGCCAGAAAAACCAGTTTCTCGATGTTCTACCGTTCGTCCAAGGCAACTTGCCCACAGGCCACCAAGCTACTGTTCAAACAGGTCTGCCAACTCCGACTTGGCGCATGCTGAACTCTGGTGTTCCGAATACCACAGACTCAACCGCGCAGGTCAATTTTCAGTGCGGGATGCTGTCTGACCGATCTCAGGTTGACCGAAAGATTGCGAAGCTAAACCGCAACGAAAAGCAATATCGCTATCGCCGGATGGAAGCGCACATGGAAGGGATGACCCAGGAAATGGCGCAGACTAGCATTTATGGAACCGCTTCGTCTTCTGCTGAATTCGTTGGATTTGCAAGTTACTACAACGATTCAAGCGCAGAGAATGGTGAGCAAATATTGCTGGCTGGTGGCTCCGGGTCTGACACGACCTCTATTTATTTGGTTGGCCTGTCAGACACCACCATATACGGGATTTTCCCAAGCAACTCACAAGCGGGCCTAATGCATGAAGACCTCGGCTTGCAGGACGCATTCGATGAAAACGGCAACAGATACCGCGCATACATGGATAACTATGAGTGGGATGCTGGTTTAGTTGTTGAGGATTGGCGGTATGGTGCTCGCATTGCGAACATTGAAGTGTCTGATCTGGTTGCATTAACCAGTACGCAGGCTCTGACCGCTTCCACGTCCATCATCAAGCTGATGACTAAGTTGATTGACCGCATTTACAGCTTGGATTCATGCAAGCCGTACTTCTTGGTTAACCGCACAGTTGCCTCAAACCTGCGCATTGCAGCACTGGATTCGTCCAACACTGTTGTGACAGTTCAGGAAGCTACTAACCAGTTTGGCAAGCGTTACGAGCAACTGCGATTCCACGGCATTCCGTTGTTGATTAACGACTGTATCACCAACGCTGAAACAGCAATTTCTTAAGGAGAATTCACATGATTCTTGATGCACAAGCACAGTTTTCAAGCTCGCAAGCGCTTACCTCTACAGGTGCCGTGGGTGAAAACGTAATCGACCTGCAAGTGGCACGGTCAATGGGCCACGGAGAGCCTTTAGGGGTTGTATTCGTGGTGGAAGTGGCAGCCGACCAGACTTCAGGTGATGAGGATTACACCTTTGAAGTGGAGTATGCGACTAATGCCGCGCAATCCACAGGCCGTCAATTAGTTGGTCGTCGGGTTTTCGAATCCGGCAATCCCGATGCGCCAGCTCAGAATGCTGACTTACTGGTTCCAGGGTTTAAGTTCGTAATCCCGATACCTGCAGTAAGTATTGATGAAGCAGCCCGATACTTGGGTATTCGTTCCGTTATGGCCGGCTCCACTCCAACCATTACCATCTCGGCATGGTTGCAACCTTTGAGCATGATTGCCGATCCCATTATTCATTATGCCAACAACTCAACTATCGCTTAAGGAGTCTATTGATGCGAGTCAAAGCTAAGTTCGCAAAAGGCAAGTTCGGCTTCTCTGGCGGTATGCGCAGACGCAATGGTGATGTGTTTGATATCGACCCAAAAGATTTCTCCGAAACCTGGATGGTCAAGCTAGACGAAGACAAACCCAAGAAAGTCCGGAGAGTTAGCACCTCAAAGGATGACGACGAGGTGGGGGGCTTATAGCCCCCTTTCTTTTATGTCGACTATCTCAACGTACGCAGAGTTAAAGGACGCTGTTCAGAAGTACTCGAAGCGTAATGATTCGCTTTCGATGCTGGACACTTTTATCGATTTAACCGAGGCCGACATCTGGGAGGCGCTGCGCGTTAAAGAAATGGACGTTCTGGCCACGGCATCGGCTTCTACTGTTGAAAGGTTTCTACCGTTGCCGAACGGCTTCATTAAGATGCGTCGATTAAAAATTCAGATTGGTGGTATTTGGCATGACATGAATTCCCGCGATTTGAAGAACATGAACATTCTTGACAGCGTTGGCGTCCCTTGGGAATACGCTATTACAAGTGATATCGAGTTCAACCGTATTGCTGACATTGCCTATCCGTTGGAAATGCAATACTACGTTGAGCTTGACGCACTTAGCCCGACAAACACAACCAACGATGTTCTACTGAATTACCCAAAAATATACTTGGCTGGTTGCCTTCACCAGTTTTATCAATGGGCGCTAATGGAAGATAAAGCGGAATATTGGAGCGGTATATTCGACAAAGAAGTTGCCCGCGCTAACCGTAAATCCAGACTCGGTCGATACGGGCCAGCGCCCGCCATGTCTGTACAGGGGATGGTTGTTTGATACCGTTTAAATTGTGGGCCAATATCGGGCGGCATGATGCCACGCAATTTAGCGACGAGCAGGCCAGGAACTTAATCAATACGGTGTCCAGCGGTACGAAAGACACGTGCATTCAGGCGTTCCCAGGTTTGAAACTCGTCTCCTATGGGGCCGGTGTTGATCGTGGCGACACCGTAATGAGTGGTGTGCGTTATGTCATTAACGGGAAGCAGCTATTTAGAGAATCGGAGAGCGGTACGCGCACTGCGTGTGGTCCTGTTGATGGTACGGGTCGGGCTATTTTTGCCAATGATGGCGCTAATCTTTATTTTGTTACTGATGGCACCATTTATAAATTCGATGGAGTATCGGTTTCTACCGTAAGCCAGAGCGTGGTCAGCTCTCCTTCATCGATATCGTATATCAACAGGAAGTTTATTATTTCTGGCGCGTCAGGATTATTTGCCACGTCCGATGTGGCAGATGGTGATACATACGACTCACTCAACTACGCGGAAGCAGAGACTCAGCCAGACCCTTTGTTGCGCATTTATACTTTCTCCCAGATCAACTACATGATGGGCTCTGAAACAATTGAATTGTGGCGCGACACAGGTTCCGGCAACCCACCTGTATCACGACAAGACACAGCGCTGGTTAATGTCGGTATAGCTGGGAGGTATGCGGTTGCCAACACCGACCAGTATATGTATTGGCTCGGTGATGATCGTAAGGTCTATAAGTGCATTGCCTCATCGTTTCAATCCATTACGTCCTCCGGTGTATCTAATATTATTTCAGGCATGGACACGGTCAGCGACTGCATTGCATCAACACTGGTTTACGATGGCCAGGACTTCGTTATATTCAAGTTTCCATCTGAAGGGATCACGCTCGTTTACTCTGAGACGCTGGATTATTGGGTTGAACTCAGCTCAGGCACCGACAAGAGTCACGTCAACCAGTGGCTAGGCAATGCGGTCACTCAATGTTATGGGAAAAATTTAGTAACGGATTTTGGTAATGGCAACACGTATGAGCTGGATGACACGGTTTATACGGATAACGGAGAAGCCAAACTCTATCTGATTACGAGCAAAAACTTCTCTGCAAGAGACATTGAATCATTCGGAAGAATCATCACAAGCGGCGCGTTCTTCAATATGCAAGTCGGTGTCGGTCTGGCGGAGGGACAAGGCTCTGCCCCTGTCATGATGTGCGAATTCTCGCACGAGGGCGGAGAGGTATGGCAATCGCAGCAGTTTGTTGATGTTGGAGCCATGGGTGATTACACAAAACGGGTCCAGTTTGATCAGTTCGCTAACGGCTATCAAATCAAGCTCCGGCTGATGTGGTCCGACCCTGTAAAGATCGTTATATGGGGCGGTGAGATCGACCTTCAACCAGGTGGCTACTGATGGCGAACGTTGACGCGATCATGTATCAGCTGATCGACCAGATAAACAAAAAGCCTGAGTGGCGTCCCATTTACGATGCGCTGACCATGCTCGCAAGAAATCAGGATCAGGTACGAGATCGAACGGGTGGAGATTTCGATAACACCGCAATCAACACGTCAAAGATTGCATCCAATACCGAGAACATCACATTAAATGCGGCTGCTATAGCTGAAAACGCCTTAAATATATCGGATAACACCGCGCGAATTGAAGTCAACGAATCCAATATTGAATACCTTGAATATCAAGTACAAAGCTTGATAAGCCGAAACCGGCTGCTTGAACAACTTATTTATGAGTTAACGGAGCGTTACGACAGTGGCACTTGAATACAATGAAATGCTTTTTGAATCGCAAGTCGTTTCAACCGGAAGCAATGATAATTTGTTTACCTTAGATGATGGTGAGTCGGCTGATAACGTGATTATCCGATTCACCAACTACACGGCGTCATCGGCTAAGGCATCTGCTTGGGTTCAGGCGTCCGATGGAACAGAGGCAGACGACGATATCGTTTTAAACGAATACTCCATTCCATCAGATGATTACCGGGAATTTACTGTAGGCCGAATGGCGGGCGGTGGTAACTCAGCGAAACTCACTGTGACCAGCGACACAGACTCGGCGCTAACAGTCAGTCTTGTGACTGGAATTAAGCGATCGTGATATCTCGGATTAATGACATAGCGGCGCTCTCCTTTATGTCGCTGTTTCCCGAGATGAAAGAGGACGAGTTTTGGCGCGAGATTTGTCAGTGGGTCGGGAGTGGGAAAATGACGCCAATGTTGAATCTTGGCGTGTTCTGTAATGACAGGCTGGTTGGCTTATTCCCCTGCGAATCTTATCCGGATCGACTCATGATTCACGCCTGTTTTATTCCGGAGTTTCGCGGCAGTTTCGCTGTTGACTCCGCAAAGCAAGCGTTTCAGTGGGTTTGGGATAACACGAAATACAACAAGATTTCTGCTTATATCGAGCCGGAACACGTTAAGCGATTCGCGACACGGTGCGGAATGATTGAGAAAAACGGCTTATTTGAGGTAACACGATGAGCAAGCTAGTGAAAGGTATTGGTTCTGCCCTTGGGTTCGGTGGCGATTCTGCTGTGCAGGGTGCCGCGAACGAGCAGGCGCATGGCATAAATCAGCAGATTGATTACATGCGTGGCGCGGAGACGAGAGCTAATGAGCGTTTGGCCCCGTACAACAATCTGGGCTTAAGCGGAATCAGCGCCTTCAAAGATTTTTTGAACCCGGCAAGTCAGCAGGAATATCTGAGTAGTAATCCGATGTTTCAGGCTGCGATTGATAGCACCTCCACACAAATGAAAGGCGTCGGAGCTGCGGCAGGCAAGTTCAATTCAGGAGGCATGGTTAACTCGCTGTTTAACAACTACATGTCGCAA
>Ga0209273_10003707_pt1 | contig 10313 bp, 9 predicted proteins | sample tdAd471_FD_187126 | JGI IMG/M metagenome (GOLD analysis project Ga0209273, IMG submission 187126) | Marine sediment microbial communities from the Atlantic coast under amendment with organic carbon and nitrate - tdAd47.1 (SPAdes)... | ecosystem: Environmental > Aquatic > Marine > Coastal >...
TGCCAAGCTGCTCGTTGCCTCCCCTCTTGCGCAGGTCGTCATCAGTAACCGGCTGACCACCGACACCCCAGGCGCCGGGCTCAACGTCCTCAATTTGGACCATACGGTCTATATATCAATCGTTTGTGGATAAAATAGTGGCTACAGCGGGGCTGTCGAAGAACTCTGGCAGGCTACGACAATGCCTATGCCATCCCTGCCCGGGCGTTTTAACTCTATGTTTTACAGAGTCTTTGTATTGAAAACCACAGTTGTATACCAGGCATAATACGTTAGTGTATGTTTTTCCCGTGAGTAGAAAACCCGCAAACAAACCCCGGCTGGACCGAAGGGGCTGGCTGGAAACCGCTTTTCTTCCATTGCTGCACTAATCATTGTCAGTGCGCTGGCATTGGCCCTGCAGAATCCCGGGGGAGGAATAACATGGATCGACGAGGTAGATGCCGCGGGTGGCAAGGTCACCTCACCCCCAATTCGGTATACTTACGCTGATGACGCACTCATTAATTCGACGAGCAGTTTTCCTTCTTGTTGTGCTGGGTGTGGCTCCTCCAGCTAATGCGGACTGGATCAATCTGACGGGCGCCGAAACCGCACCCAACATTGCTGAAATCTACGTGATGGATGACCACGTCAAGCTGGTGCTTGAGGTCTATATCGGTGATCTAGAAACCTTCGCGGACCTGGTTCCTGAAGACTGGATGAAGGATGCCGGGACGCAGAGACCGCCACTCGAGGAGCGCATGAAGCGGTTCGCCACTGAAAGTTTTCAGGTCCTCACCGACACAGGGGAACGGTTGCCGGCCGAGCTGGTTCTGGTCGAGCCGCGGCTGCGAAAAGACCGGCAGTCGCCGTTTGCCGGCATGATCAATCCCTATACGCGCCAGCGGGTGCCGGACGCACCGACTGACAAGCGGGTGCTCTACGCCGAGATCGTCTATCCGTTTAGCACCCGGCCCGCGGCACTGAGCTTTGTGCCTCCGCAGGATAACGATGGGCGTGCAGAAGTAACGATCGGGTTCATCACCTATCATAAATCCGTCCCGGTTATCGATTTCCGTTACCTGGGTGCAGCGGCCAGATTGAACCTGGACTGGCCGGATCCCTGGTATTCGAAATTTGACAACCCGAACCTGAAGCGCCATCACAAGTCGGCACTGATGTCGTTTCTCTATGTCGAGCCCTACGAAGTGCGGCACGAGATTCTGACACGCGTAAAGGATCTGGAAGCCTGGATGGATCTGGGTCTACGCGGTGATGAGTACATTGAAGCTGATGAACTGGAAGCGTTGAAAAAACGGATTGGTGAATTTCTGCTGGCAAAGAATCCTGTGCGGGTGGATGGCGAGGCGCTCAAACCGATTCTCGATCGCAGCAATTACGTGAAGGTCAGCCTGACCGGCATCCAGCTGGTCGAGCAGCCCGAGCGTATGGAAATTTCCACGGCCATTATCGGTATCATCATCGCCTACATCACCGACGGCATGCCGCAGCAGGTGACGGTGGACTGGGAGCTGTTTACGGATCAGATTCAGAAAGTGCCCGCTACCGCCACGGATCCGGCGGGACCCTTGCCAACCTATCTGACAGCGGATGATAACGTCCATACCTGGACCAACTTCCTGAAACAGTACCGGATGCCCACCGTCCAGCAGTTGGCGGTATCGGATACGCTGGGCGAATTGCGTATTCCAGTCATAACGCTGTTGTGTGTGGGTGGACTGTTACCCCTGGGCTGGCAAGTCCGCTCGCGCCGCAGAAAGGGAGCTTCTGTGCGCAGCCTGCTGGTTATTGCCTTGCTGTTGATCGGTGGCGCGGTGGCCGCTTATCCCTTTATGCAGGTCGGTGTGGCGCGACCGCAGCTTGTCGCCGGCGATTTGTCCGATCCGCAGGCCCGGGCACTGCTGCAGACGCTGCTCAAGAACGTCTATCGCGCTTTCGATTTCCGTGACGAGAATGACGTCTACGATAAACTGGCCCTGAGTGTCAGCGGTGACCTGCTGACCGAGGTGTACCTGCAGAACCGCCAATCGTTCGCCGTACAGCGCGCCGGCGGTGCACAGGCCAAGATCAAAGACATAGAGATACTCGAAGCAAGCGCCGAGCGCGTCGACGATGGTTCACTCAGCTACAGGATCCGCGCACAATGGACGGCGATGGGTAGTGTCGGCCATTGGGGACACGTGCACCTCCGCCGGAACCGCTATGACGCCAATCTGACGGTCAAGGCCGTGGACGGCAGCTGGAAAATCATCGGCCTGGAGCTGCTCGAGGAAAAACGTATCGATCCCTCTGCGCAGAAAACGGCGGGGGAGGCTGTGCTGCAGACCCGCTAGCGCTGCGCATGATCCGGCCACCGGCCGCGATTGGTTTTACCGCTCGCAAAAATATTCGTCAGTATGGTATGTTTCAGGCAAGTCCGTTATCACCGTCTATGGCGTGCGTAAGTTGGCCGACATAAGCTTGCGGGACACGCTGTGCCCCAGGGCACCCTCTCTCCCAGGGGACTCTCTCTCGCCGGGGGGGATTCACCTTGTCTTGCGGGGCAATTCACCTTGTGAATACATCCCTGTACGCTTGACGGATGCGTCCATTCGGCCGACGGTCCTGCAGGCATATGTCGGCTAACTTCTGTACTCATTCGTAAAGGAGAATTAACATGAGTAGATTACGTCACTGCCTGTTGATCATGACAGGGCTGGTATTGCCGGGTGTGACCGGCGGCGCCTTTGCAGAGGAATCATTGAAGGCCATTATGCCCTGGGAGGGGGAGGGTACGGTGTACCAGATCGCCCCCGATACCATGCTCTTCCTCGGTGCTTTTGAAGGCATTATCTATACCGAAACCGCAGAAGGGGAACTTGATGAGGGTTTTGTGCGCTGTCCTGGCAGCCAGACCATCGATACAAAATCGGGTAAAACATCGGGTGAGGGTTACTGCATGATTACACCGTCGGCCGGAGACGTGGTCTATGCCACCTGGTCCTGTCACGGGGAAGTGGGTGGCTGCAAAGGGGAATTCAAGCTGACCAGCGGCACCGGGCCCTATGAAGGTATCAGCGGTTCCAGCAAGCTGGTGGTGCGCTCGGCGATCAATACGCTGATTGCCGGCATGTCGAGTGGCAGCGCCATCCGTGAGGCAACCGGCATCGCTATACTGCCGGAGCTCAGCTACACGATCCCGGCAAAAAAATAAACAATGTCAGGACAAGAACGGAACCTGGAGAAACGAGTGATGAGAAAAGTGACAATGTATGGCGGTGTAGTATTCTGCTTTCTGTGTCTTGCTGGTCCGGCGTCGGCGGGCTACCTGCGTTGCGGTACCCATACAATCCAGGACGGACAGCGCGAGGGCCCGGGTAAATACGAAATTTCCAAAAAGTGTGGCAGGCCGACAGAGCAGTTCGGCAATACCTGGGTCTATGACCAGCCCGGGCAGTCCAAGAAAATACTGCGCTTCAACGATTCCGGCCTGCTGATGAGCATCGACGGCTGAACGGGGTCTCTTGCAAAGGCAAAGGTTAAACACATGAATGTAACTACCACGATTTTACCCCGGACGTTGTCTGGCTGTGCTGCGCTGTTGCTTGCGCAGATGGCCCAGGCTGCCGGGTTTTACATCTCCGAAGTGGGTACGCCGGGTAGCCTGGGTACCGCGGGTGTAGCAAACCCCGTCAACACAATTTCCGCCGACTCATCGTGGACCAATCCGGCGGGCATGACCGGATTAGAGCAGGATGAAATGCTCGCCGGGATGCAGCTGCTGGTGCCAAAAATCGAGTTTGATTCGTCGGTGGCCGAGGCCGGCGGCAGCGATGGTGGCAATGCCGGCAATATAGCGGCTATTCCGTCCTTTTTTATGGTCAAGAAGCTGAATGACCGGGTTCGGCTGGGGTTCTCGCTGGTCGCCCCACAGGGTGGCGCCATGAACTACAGCGATAATTTCGTCGGGCGATACGGGGCCACCAAAGTATCGCTTGCCGCCATAGGCGGCTCGCCATCCATCGCCTACAAGGTCAACGATCGCCTGTCGCTGGGGGGTGGCGTTTCGATCATCTATACCCAGTTCGAAGAGAGTATTGCCATTAATCAAAGCGCACTGATCCCCGGGCCGGGCACGCTGCCGGACGGCAAGGTCAAGTTCGATAATATGACCGATCTGGGCTATCAGCCGTTCCTGGGTTTGACCTACTACCTGTCAGACAGCCTTATGCTGGGTGTCGTTTACCGTGCGGAAATGGATGTCAACCTGGAGGGGGATCTCAACTTCCGCAGCCTGGCATTCCCGACGCCGCCGGCCAATGACATTGAACTCGACTGGGATAACCCGCAGGTGTTGAAGGCGGGGTTGCGTTATGAGCTGGCACCAGACAAGCGGCTGATGTTCAGCGCGGATTGGGAGGATTGGTCGGCCTTCAGCGAGAATCAGCTGGCCATTACCGGTGGCACAGTCAATCCGACGGGTGTACTGGAGCGGAATTTCAAGGATACCTGGAGTGCCGGTGTTGCGTTTGTCGATATGAGCAGAAAGACCGGCGGCTATTCAGTTGGAGTCTCCTATGACAGTTCGCCGGTGAGCAATAAGGACCGCACCATCGATCTTCCGTTTGACGAGACCTACAAGCTTTCTGCAGCCTATGCCTGGAATATGAGCAAGCAACTGGGTTTCGGGCTTGGCGGCACGCTGCTGTATTTCGGTGAGGGTAAGGTGGACCAGACGGCGCAGGGTGTGCGCTTCAAGGGCAAGTTTGATACCAATATGGCGCTGTTCCTGGGCGGTACGCTACGCTATGTTTTCTGATCTTTATGATCAGTATTGAGTCACTTCAGTTCGCTTACCCTAAAAACGGGTTCAACCTGCAGATCCCGGTATTTTCCGTCCCGGCTGGACAGAAGCTCGCCGTTATCGGCCCCAGTGGTTCCGGCAAAACCACATTGCTCAACCTGATTGCCGGTATTTACACGCCCGATAGTGGCGCTATTCAGGTGGCTGATAAAGCCGTACACGAACTCGATGATGCGGGCCGCCGGGATTTCCGCATCACCCGCATCGGTTTTGTTTTCCAGGATTTCGAATTACTGGACTACCTCACGGTGCTGGATAACATCCTGCATCCCTACCGTATCACCCGTGCCCTGCAACTGACGCCCAAGGTCCGCCGGCGTGCCCGCGAGCTGGCACAGCAAATGGGTATTGGCGACAAACTGCAGCGTCACGCCGGCGACCTGTCCCAGGGGGAGAAACAGCGGGCGGCGATCTGCCGTGCCCTGTTACCGCAACCTGCATTGATTCTGGCCGACGAGGCCACCGGTAATCTCGATCCGGAAAACAAGGCACATATTCTCGATCTGTTGTTCGAGGCGGTGGACCAGCACCATGCGACCCTGCTGGCCGTGACCCACGATCATGAACTGCTGCCGCGTTTCGACCGGGTGGTGGACTTTCGTGCATTTCGTGCAGCAGGCAGCGCGTGATCGACAGTTTTTACATTGCCTGGAAGTATCTTGTTTTCAACAAGGCGCGTAGCGCGACCCTGGTGGCCTGTATCACCCTGATTGCCGTGCTGCCGCTTGCGCTTGAAATTATTCTCGATGAAAGTGAACGTCAACTGGTGAAGCGGGCGGAAACTACGCCGCTGCTCATCGGTGCCCGTGGCAGTGCGCTGGACCTGGTGATGAACAGCCTCTATTTCACCGACGAAGTGCCGCAACTGATTACCACAGCGGCAGCCGATGACGTCGCGGACACCGAGCTGGCAGCGGCTGTGCCGCTCTATGTGCGTTTCCGTGCGCGCGGTTTTCCGATTGTCGGTACCACATTGGACTATTTCGATTTCCGCCGCCTGGAGTTGAGTGCGGGGCATCCGTTTGCGATATTGGGTGACTGTGTCATCGGCGCTTCGCTCGCGCAGAAGTTGGACCTCAAACCCGGTGACAGCCTGGTCTCGTCACCGGAAACGGTATTTGACCTGGCCGGTGTCTATCCGCTGAAGATGAAAATCACCGGCGTACTGGCGCCCACCCACAGTGCCGATGACCTGGCGGTGCTGGTGGATATCAAAACGGCCTGGGTGATTGAAGGTCTGGTCCATGGTCATGAAGATGTTACCCGTACCACGGACAGCTCGGTCATCATGGATCGTAATGAGAACAATGTCACCGCCAATGCCAAACTGATGCAGTACCGGGAGATCACCGAGGCGAGCATTGATTCTTTTCACTTTCACGGCGATGCGGCGGCGTATCCACTGACGGCTGTGATTGCGCTGCCCCACGATGATAAATCGCGCACACTGTTGCGCGGGCGCTATCTGGATGAGAATACGGCTTACCAGATCGTGCCCCCCGCGGAGGTGATCGATAGCCTGATGACAAACATTTTCCGCATCCGTAATGTACTGGATGCGGTGATCCTGTTTGTCGGGCTGGCAACAGCCCTGGCGCTGGTGCTGGTGTTTGCCTTGTCGCTGCGCCTGCGCCAGCGTGAAATCGATACCATTTCCAGAATCGGTTGCAGCCGCTCGACCATTGTGCGCCTGCTCGCGGCAGAACTTATGCTCATTGTGTTGATGAGTGGTGCGGTGTGCGCTGGTTTGCTCTGGCTGGTGCAGGTAAACAGTGGCAGTCTGGTCAGGGCATTGATACTTAATCACTGATACAGGCATTCAATCGCGGTCAGGAGACCGCTCCTACGGGTGGGGTGCTCGCGTTCCGGGAATGGCCGCTGCAGGAAAATGCACGGGTTGGAGCACCGCCCCTCGGTGCGATCGGGTGATCAATCGCGGTTAGTGGACCGCGCCGGCAGGAAACGGAGATAATTACAAACATGAAACATTTATTTCCGGTCATTTTGCTTTGTCTGCTCCTGAGCGCTGCCAACGCGGCGGATAAATTGACCATCTACACAGTCAACTATCCCTTGCAGTACTTTGCCCAGCGCATCGCTGCGGATCATGCCGAGGTAATCTTTCCGGCACCGCCGAACGTTGATCCGGCCTTCTGGAAGCCGGATAGCGAGACCATCAGGGCCTATCAGAAGGCGGATCTGGTGTTGCTGAATGGCGCCGGGTACGCCGGCTGGGTGGAAAAAGCATCTTTGCCACGCCTGCGCCAGGTCAATACCTCGGCATCTTTCAAAGACGGTTATATTGCCTTGCAGGACGGCGTGACGCACAGCCATGGACCCGCAGGTGACCATTCCCATGCAGGCACCGCGTTCACGACCTGGCTCGATTTCTATCAGGCGGTACAGCAGGCCGAGTCCATCATGCACGCCCTGGTTAAAAAAAGGCCCGGGTATCAAGCGGTGTTTGCACAGAACTTCAACGCTTTGCGTGACGAGTTGATGGCAATTGATCTGAAAATCCAGAAGCTGGTGGCCAGCCAGGCGGAGCAGCCCATGCTGGCCTCGCACCCGGTCTACCAGTACCTGGCGCGCCGTTACACACTGCATATCGAGGAGTTGCAGTGGGAGCCGGACGTCATTCCCGGGGATGCCGAGTGGCAAGGACTCCGCTATGTGACGGAAAGCTTTCCGGCACAATGGATGTTCTGGGAAAAACAGCCGGTGCCAGAGATAGTCAGGCGCCTGGATGCCATGGGTATCGGAACGCTGGTGTTCAACCCCTGCGCCAATCACCCCCGGCAGGGTGATTTCCTGGACGTGATGCAACAAAATGTGCAAAACCTGAGCGAGGCCTACTCTTTGCCGGAACAGGGTGATTAATCGGTGCGGAAGTTAGCCGGCATAAGCTTTCGGAACACGCTGCACACCAGGGCACCCTCTCTTGCTGCGCAATTCACCTTGTACCCCAGGGCACCCTCTCTTGCTGCGCAATTCACCTTGTACCCCAGGGCACCCTCTCTTGCTGCGCAATTCACCTTGCAAATACATCCTTGCAGGCTCGACGGCCGCGTCATGTCCCTGGATCCCCGTAGGGGGCGGCCGACGGTCCCGCAAGCTTATGCCGACTAACTTCAGCAAGCTGTAACAACAGCGCAGGAACTTTTCATGCAAGCCGACATCATAGCTATCGCTATCGCCTTTATCCTGGGTCTCGGGGCGCGTTTTGTCGCTTTGCCGCCGCTGGTGGGTTATCTGATCGCCGGTTTCGCCCTGTACGCGGCGGGCATGCGGCCGAGCGTCACGCTGCTGGAATTTTCGCAAATGGGGGTCACGCTGCTGCTGTTCTCCATTGGTCTGAAACTGCGTCTCGGCAGTCTGCTGATGCCGCAGATCTGGGGTGTGGCTTCGTTGCATATGGCCATCACCGTCGCCCTGGCTTCGCTGTTTCTCTATGTGCTGGGTATCGCAGGACTTTCCCTGTTTGCCGGCCTTGATCTTCAGCTGCTTATCCTGATTGCCTTCGCGCTGAGTTTTTCCAGTACCGTGTTCGCCGTCAAGGTGCTGGAAGGGAAAGGCGAGATGGGTTCGTTTTATGGCCGCATCGCCATCGGCATCCTGATCATGCAGGATATCGCGGCGGTCATTTTTCTGGCCGTGTCTACGGGCAAGATACCGTCGCCCTGGGCGTTGTTGCTGTTTGCCCTGATACCGCTCAAACCCGTGCTGCACAAGATGCTGGAAAAATCCGGACATGGAGAATTACAGGTTCTGTTCGGTTTGACGCTGGCGCTGGGTGGCGCCCAGGTTTTCGAAATGGCGGGCGTCAAGGGTGATCTGGGCGCCTTGATACTCGGTATTCTGTTGGCCAGCCATGTGCGCGCTTCAGAGCTTGCAGGTCAGCTGCTGGGGTTCAAGGACCTGTTCCTGGTCGGGTTTTTTCTCAACATCGGTCTGTCGGGCCCGTTAGAGCTGAATGCCGTCTGGCTTGCCCTGTTGTTGCTGGTGCTGGTGCCGTTCAAGACGGCCTTGTTTTTCGCTTTGTTAAGCGTTTTCCGCTTGCGCGTGCGTACCTCCTTGTTGACTTCATTCAGTCTCGCCAACTACAGCGAATTTGGTTTGATTGTCGCCGCCATCGCCGTGTCCAGCGGCTGGCTCGCCAGTGAGTGGCTGATCATTATCGCCATCGCACTGTCGGTTTCGTTTATTGTTGCAGCCCCGCTGAATACTGCGGCTTATGCGCTGTATGCCGGTTTCAGGTCAGGGCTTGCACGTTTCGAATCCCCCCGGCGGATCGCTGAAGAGGCGGTCATCGACCCGGGAGACGCCGAAGTTATTGTGATAGGCATGGGACGCGTCGGCAGTGTTGCCTATGACAACATTCGCAAGCAGATGGGTGAGGTCGTGCTCGGTGTCGATATGGACGATGAGACCGTGGCCAACCTGACCCGCAGCGGACGCCGCGTCATGCTCGGCAGTGCCACGGATCCCGATCACTGGGCGCGGGTCCACCTGGATAAAAAGCGGGTGAAACTGATTCTTCTGGCCATGCCCAAATACGAGGAAAACCTGTTTGCGACACAGCAACTCAGGTCTATGGGTTATGCAGGCAACATTGCCGCTATCGCCAAGTACCCGGATGAAATCAGCGCGTTGCAGGAAGCGGGTGTCGACAAGGCCTATAATTTCTATGCCGAGGCCGGTGCCGGTTTTGCCGAGGATGTCTGTGATGAATTGTTACCCCGGAGTGCGAGTTAAGCTTCATGTCTGATCTTGTCGAACGCGCCAGCGATTACGCCACCAGAGCGCATCAGCGTATCGATCAACGCCGGAAATACAGCAAACAACCCTACCACGTGCATCTGCAGGCGGTTGCCAGCCTGGTTGCCGGCGTCAGCGACGATGAGGAAGCCATTGCGGCGGCCTGGCTGCACGATACCGTGGAAGATACCCCCGCTACCCTGGAGGACATCGAGGAGAATTTCGGCCAGTCGGTCGCCGAACTGGTGGAAGAGCTGACCGACGTCAGTAAGCCTGGCGACGGTAACCGGGCCAAGCGCAAAGCTATCGACCGAAGCTACATTGCACAGGCATCGCCTCGCGCCAAGACCGTAAAGCTCGCCGACCTCATCGACAACTGCAGGGATATCGCCAAACACGACGAGCGCTTTGCCAGGGTCTACCTGGTGGAAATGGGCGCCTTGCTGGAGGTGCTTGGTGACGGTAACGAAACGCTTTACCAGCAAGCCAGCGGGCTTTATGCCAGGCATATGCACAAGCTGGGTCTGCCCATGGGCAGCCGGCTGGAATCGGAACCGTGGGAAGCGGAATCCATCGACCTGGCCGGGTTTCATGAGCAGCACTTCAAGCGTATGTTCATGGAGATTTTTACGGCAAAGGATATCGCCGAAGGTCTGCTGTCCTTTGATGCCGGCAGCGAATGCGCTGGAGTGAAGACTGTACTGGAGCG
>Ga0209273_10003715_pt1 | contig 10298 bp, 9 predicted proteins | sample tdAd471_FD_187126 | JGI IMG/M metagenome (GOLD analysis project Ga0209273, IMG submission 187126) | Marine sediment microbial communities from the Atlantic coast under amendment with organic carbon and nitrate - tdAd47.1 (SPAdes)... | ecosystem: Environmental > Aquatic > Marine > Coastal >...
GACGCGGCCCCGGTCGGCGCGTTCCTCGGCGGCACGTTCGCCTACGCCGCGATGTGGGGCGTCAAGCGAGCCCTGTTCTCCTCCGAAGCCGGTCAGGGCTCCAGCCCGATCGCCCACTCCGCGGCGAAGACCGACGAGCCAGTTCGCGAGGGAATCGTCGCTGGCCTCGAGCCGTTCATCGACACCATCGTGGTCTGCACGCTGACGGCGCTCGTGATCCTCTCCTCCGGAGCGTACAACCGCGGCTCGGAAGCGCAATTCACGGACGCCTCGCAAGTCGCGGTTGTCCAAGCGACGAACGACTCTGGCGAGCCGATCGAGAACACTTGGACGCTCGAAACCCCCCCGCTCCCCGATCTGAACGAGGACGACAAGAAGATTCGACGCACCGAGGAGGGCAAGGCGGGCTGGCGTGAAGGCGAGACCATTTTCTTCGTTGTCGCCGCGGACGCGAGCGAAGACACCGGTCGAGATCTCCGCAAGATCACCGCGACCGTGGAGCGCGTCGATGGTGAGTGGATCGCCAACTGGGGCACGCTCGAATCGGAGATGAAGCCATTTTTCCGAGAGCCCGAAGGCGGCGGGGATCCGGACCTGGGCCTCTACGGCGACTACGCCGGAGCATCGATGACGGCGTACGCGTTCGACCGGGTGACCCCGGGCCTGGGCATGTGGCTCGTCTCGATCGCCGCCTGGCTCTTCGCGGTATCGACCATGATCTCGTGGTCCTACTACGGCGAGCAGGGCGTGTACTACTTCTTCGGAACGCACGGCGAGAAGTCGGCGGCTCCGGCGGTGTTTGTCTACAAGATCATCTACTCCCTGCTGATCCTGCTGACAACAATCCTCGCGATGCCGATCTTCGGATCCGGCGATTCCAAGCGAGCGATCATCGGCACCGACACCGAACTCGATATGTGGACGACACTCGGGCTCGGCGTCATGCTCGTGGTGAACATCCCGATCATGGTCGTGTTCGGCGCTCAGGCGATGAGCGCGTACCGTGACTACTTCAAACGGATGAAGGCCGAAAGCGACGCTCACGAAGCACCGTCCGTAACCGATGTCGTTGAGGGCAAGGACGTCGAGTAAGAGGCTTGCCCTGCCCGAATCAGATAAGGCCGGTCCCTCCCGGGGCCGGCCTTTTTCGTGGACGGGGTTGCTTGTTCTGGCAATTGGCTCAGCCGATGCCGAGCATCTTCTCGATGGCGTCGGCCGCGGATTCGCTGGCGTTGGGACCTCGGAATTTTGAGACAATGTCCGCCTGCGCCTCGCGCTGAGCCCGCTGGGCGGCTTCGTCGCCGATGAGGCGGTCCATCTCCTCCAGCAGTTGTCCCTTGTCCTTGAAGTACGGGATCAGCTCAGGGACGACCTCCCGGCCGGCGATCAGGTTCGGCAGCGCAAAGTGTTTGGTGGTCAGGACCCAGCGTCCGATGCAGTTGTACATGAGCTGGTTCGTCTTGTACATGATCACCATTGGGACCTGCTGCTTAGATACCTGCAGCGTGACGGTGCCGGAGACCACCATCGCGACATCCGCCCAGTTGGCGACGACATCGGTCTGGCCGACAAGCACGTCGAGGCCGTCGGGCCAGCCGCCGTGGAGGTTGGCGCGCTGGTAGAGGTCCTCGCGGACCTGCTCGGTGGTGGCGCCGACCATGCCGACGAGTTCGGGATGGCGTCGCTTGAGTTCGCGGAACGCGCTGAGCATGACCGGGAAGTTCCGGCGGATCTCCGCGGGGCGTGAGCCGGGCAAGACCGCGACGCGCGGTGAACCGCTCGGCAGTTCGGCGGCCCGCTCCGAGAGATCGCTCAGATCGAGATCCTCATCGAACAGCGGGTGGCCGACGAAGGTGGCGTCGACGCCTCGGTCGCGGAAGAACTTCTCTTCGAACGGTAAAAGACAGAGCACCATGTCCGTGCATTTGCGAAGTTTGCGGATCCGCCACGGACCCCACGCCCAGAGCTGGGGGGCAACGAGGTGAAGCACCTTCCGATCCGCTTTCTTGGCGATCTTGCAGATGGGGAAGTTCGCAGCCGGCGAATCGACGGGGATGTGCAGGGCGACCTCGGGGTGTTCGCCCAACCAACGTTGGATCGTCTTGTTGATCTGCAGGTGCTCACGGATCTTCTCGAAGCCGGGGACGCCAACCACGGCGTCGCTGCCGGTCTGCTCAACGATCTCCGCCCCTGCCTGGGCCATCTTGGGCCCGCCCCAGCCGTAGATCTTCAGATCGGGGTGGCGTCGCTTGAGCGCAGCGATCACCGCGGCGGAATGGTCATCGCCGGACGGCTCGAACGCCGTGAACAGGATGGCTGGTTTCTCGGCCATTCACGCGGGATCCGGGGTGGCACAGGGGAAGAACCCTTGCCGGTAAGTGATCACTATAGAACAAGTCCGGGGCGATATACTGCACGCCCCGACCCGCGTCCGTAATTCCCTTGCGAAGAGTGCTATTCAGATGACCACGCCCACCGTCGACCGCCCCGCCGCCTACCGGCGCACCCACCACTGCAACGAGCTGCGCCTCGACCATTCCGGCGCGACCGTCACGCTCGCCGGCTGGGTGAATTCGTACCGCGACCACGGCACCGGGCTGGTGTTCATCGACCTCAGAGACCGCGAGGGACTGACACAGGTCGTGTTCGACAAGGCCGACGCCTCGGACGACCTGCTCTCGGCGGCGGACAAGCTCCGCTCCGAAGACGTCATCGCGGTCAGCGGAACGGTTAGGAAGCGCGACGGCGGGCCGAACCCCAAACTGGCGACCGGGGAGGTTGAGGTGGTCGCGTCGACTCTTTCGGTGCTCAACAAGGCGAAAACACCGCCGTTCCAGCCCTCGGAAACGGAAGGTCTGCCGAACGAGGAGTTGCGACTGAAGTACCGCTACCTCGACCTGCGTCGCCCGAAGATGCAGAAGATCCTGCGGACGCGCCATCGCGTGACCAAACTGGCCCGCGACTATTTTGACGAGAACGGCTTCATTGAGGTGGAGACCCCGATCCTCTGCAAAAGCACGCCCGAGGGCGCGCGCGACTTCCTCGTGCCGTCACGCCTGACGCCCGGCGAGTGGTACGCGCTGCCCCAGAGCCCGCAGTTGTTCAAGCAGATCCTGATGGTCTCGGGGGCTGATCGCTACCTGCAGATCGCCAAGTGCTTCCGGGATGAGGACCTCCGGGCCGACCGACAGCCGGAGTTCACGCAGATCGACCTCGAGATGTCCTTCGTGACCCGCGAGGACGTGATCGAGGTAATGGAGGGTTTCGTGCGCCGACTGTGGGGCGATGTGCTCGGCTACGAGGTGCCGACCGTTCCGCGCATGACCTATCGGGAGGCGATGGACGACTACGGCATCGACCGCCCGGACCTGCGCTACGACCTGAAGCTGCACGACATCTCCGATCTGGCCGCCAAGACCGACTTCAAGGTCTTCACGGGCGCGCTCGGCAAAGAGCGTGGAGTGGTCAAGGTGATCTGTGTGCCCGGCGGCGCGGAAAAACTGACCCGCAAGATCACCGATGGTTACAGCGAGTGGGTGAAGACCTTCGGCGCGGGTGGCGTGCCCACCACGAAGGTCGGCGCCGACGGCTCGCTCGAAGCCGGCATCGGCAAGTTCATCGATTCCATCGCGAAGGACCTCGTCGAGCGCGTCGGCGCGAAACCGGGCGACCAGCTGTTCTTTGGTGCTGATACCTACGCGACCTGTTCGAAGGCGCTGGGTGAGCTCCGCCAGAAGATCGCGCGGGACATGGGCATGATCGATGAGAGCAAGTGGGCCTTTGTCTGGGTCGAAGACTTCCCGATGTTCGAGTATGACGAAGAGACCAAACGCTTCTACGCGATGCACCACCCGTTTACCGCTCCGAACCCGGACCAGATCGAGGCGTTCCTCGCGGCGGATCCGGGCGACCGGGCCACCATCGAAGGCATCGTCAGCGCGGGATACGACATCGTCTGCAACGGGTCGGAGATCGGCGGCGGATCGATCCGTATCCACGACTCTCGCGTGCAGACCAAGGTGTTCGAGCTGCTCGGCATATCGCCTCAGGAAGCGAAGGAGAAGTTCAGCTTCCTGATGGACGCGCTGCAGTTCGGCGCCCCACCTCACGGCGGCATCGCGTTCGGACTCGACAGACTCGTCATGCACCTGGCTGGCACGGACAACATCCGCGACGTGATCGCGTTCCCCAAGACGCAAACGGGCGCGGACGTGATGTCCGACGCTCCCAGCGCGGTCGATGAGACGCAGCTGGCCGAATTGTTTGTCAAGAATCTCCCGGTTCCCACGAAGTAGGAAGCGACGGCTAGAGGATCATCGCGGCGATCCAGAGCCCACCGATCATCGCCATGGCCGTGATCCCGCATATGGCTCCGGCGTTCGCGAGGCCGAGGGAATGGCGTGCACGCTCGCCGCGGTTCACCTGACGCCGGGCTCCCCAGCAGAACCCGAGCGCGAGCACCCCGCACACGAAAGTCCCCACGCCGAAGGCGATGCACGCCGGGAACGAGAGTATCCCAAAGACCAGCGATGCGCTGGCGTATCCGGACGCGGGGAGCGCAGAGTCGGAGACGGTGCCGATGATCAGTCCGCATTCGGGGCAGTAGCTGCCGATGGTCAGTCCGGTGAGGTCGTAGCGGCAGCGCGGGCAATCGGATCGGATGGTGGCGGTCCACGCCCGAGACGGGTCCGCCTCCGCGCGGTACGCGTTGGCGTGTGGCGTGGTGCCGTCGCTGGGCTCGTCGGTGTCCTGACTCTCCGGATCAACGACGGGCAGCGAGGGTTCTTGCCTCTGCTCGGCGGACGATGAATGCGGATCGCTCACGGGTACAGCGACATGCTCGCGCCGAAGAAGATCACAAAGGCGATGATCGCGAGCACCGACAGCCCGCCGATGACGATGCCGATGATGCCGAGGACCTTGCCGGCGCCGGCCAGTCCGAGCGAACTCGGCGAGGCTTTCCCCGCCAGCACCTGCTTTTTCGCGCGGGATGCGAAGTACATCGCCAGCGGGCCGAAGATGAGCCCCGGCACGCCGTAGAACGTGCACGAGATGATCGCGAGGATGCCGAGGACCAACGACGTCACGGCCGCGCCGGAGGTCGGTGCGTCTTGCGAGCCCGGCATGCCGATCTGATGACCGCACTCGGGGCAGAACTCGCCGATGGTCAGGCCCTTAAGGTCGTAGCCGCACTTGTTGCAGCGGACCACGAATCGTGTTTGGGGTTGCGCGGAAGCGACCTCTGACCGAGCGGGCTCGCGATCGTCGCCGTCGCCTTCAAGGGCGTAGATGTCGTTCTCATCGTTCATCGCGAAACTCCTTGCGTGGGGCCTGCGTCACGGTGTTGCGCTTCCGATCCCGAATGCGAATGCGATGACGACAACGAGGATGACCGCTGCAACGATGGACAGTCCGATGATCCCCATGATGCGACCGGCGCTCGCGAGGCCAAGCGATGCCGGCGAAGCCGCTCCTGACGCGACTTGACCTCTGGCCATGCTGGCGAAAACAATGGCGAGCGGCCCGAAGACAATCGTTGGAAGCCCGTAGAAGAAGCAGGAAATGATCGAGAGGATCCCCATCACCAGCGACGCGATCGCGAAGCCTGACGTCGGCGCGCTGCTGTGGTGCATCTGCCGGAGCGGCTGACCGCAGCCGGGACAGAAGTTCCCGCCGCCGATCTCATCGATCATCTGTCCGCAGTTGCGGCAGTGCCGAGCGACACCCGCTGCCGACGCGGCGTATCGGTCCGGACCGGGTGCCGACTGGTAGTCGCTGTGCCTCTCGGGGCCTTCAACCGAATAGATGTCGTCGCGTGAATTCATCCTGGAAATCCTTACTGCGAGCAAACGGTCAGGCCATCGCCGCTTCTCGTTCGTCGTCGATGTCGGGAGCAAGTTTCGTGATCATTCTCGCTCCGATGGCGTCGCCCCAGACGTTGACCGCTGTGCGGCACATATCGAGCAGGCGGTCGATGCCGAGGATGATGCCGATCGTCCAGAGCGGGAGTTGCGGTAGGTTCGGATCGCCCGCGGCGAGCGAGTTGTTCACGGCGTAGATCACGATCGCCATGGTGACCAGCCCGGCCGAGGGGATGCCGGCGGCGCCGATGGCCGAGAGCGTCGCTGTGATGAGGATGATGAGCTGCTGTGTGAGCGTGAGGTCGGTTCCCATCATCTGAAAGAGGAAGACGACCGCGACCGCCTGATACAGCGCCGTCCCGTCCATGTTGATCGTCGCTCCCAGCGGGAGGACAAAGTTCGCGGCCCGCTTGGAGCAGCCGCCGCTTCGATGGGCTTCCTCGATGGTGATGGGGAGCGTGGCCGCGCTGCTGGCGGTGCCGAAGGCGGTCAGGACCGGTTTGCGCATCTGCCAGAAATACCGGTAGGGGTTGGTCCGTCCGAAGAGCCACAGCAGGAGCGGGAGCGTGACGAAACCGTGGAGCAAGAGGCCGAGCACGACGGTCAGCGCGTACTTGCCGATCGGTCCGGCCAGTTCGTCCAGCCCGGAGGTGCCAACGCGTGCCGCGACGATGCAGAACACGCCGATGGGCATGAGCCACAGGATCCACATGACGATCTTGATGAGGGCTTGGAAGAGGCCCTCGAAGGCCTCGATGGTCGGGCGGCCGACCTTGCCGACGGAAACGAGCGCGAGACCGAGCAGGATGGCGACCACCACGGTCGGGAGCGTCTGGCCCTCAACCGCCGCCTTGAGCGGGTTCGCCGGAATCATCTGATCGATGAGATTGAGGAAGACCTCACCGACGCCGGTCGGCGCGTCGGGATTCTCGACCGCGCTTTGGGTGGTTTGGTAGCTCGCCCTCGCTTCGGTCTCGAAGTCCGCGAGGTTCGCGCCGGCGCCGGGTTTGATCGTGTTTACGAGAATGAGCCCGAGCGTGATCGCGAACATCATGGTGGTGATGTAGTAGAGCATCGTCGCGCCGCCGACGAGGCCGAGGCGTTGAGGGTCGCCGATGCTCGTCACGCCGACGAGCACCGCGACGAACACCAGCGGGATCACGAGCATCTTCAGCGGCTGGACGAAGGTCAACTCGCCGATCTGCTGCAACGCGGCGGTCTTCTGGCTGAGCACATCCGAGGTCACGGCCGGATCCCAAATGAAGAACTGCCCGACGATCACTCCGAGGATCAGTGCCGCGAAGATGAGGATCGTGAGGACAAGGTCGGACTTCTTCATCTGTGGACCCGGAGATGGAGGATGACCGGCACGCGGGCCGGCACGGGATCAGATTCGGTCGGCGTACCCAGTGACACCCTCGCGGAAGGATGAGGGCTCGAAGCCGAGATCCTGCTCGGCCTTGCGGGTATCGCAGATGTTGTCTTCGATGGCCATCAGCGGCTCGCTCGGGCCGAACGGCAGCGCCTGCGCGAGCCCGAACGGCTTGGCCGCGACGGCCATGGCGTGCCCGAGGTGGCCCGGGATCGGGATGATCCTTTTCTTTCCCGCCATGGGGATGTGGTCGCGTACATGCTCGAGCAGCTCGGGCCAGGTCAGTCGCTCGGAGCCTCCGAGTGGGTAGACCTCGCCGATGGCGTCGGCGCGTTCGAGCGAGTCAGCGACCGCACCGGCGACAGACTCGACCGCGACCGGCTGCATGGTGGCGGACCTGGGCTTCGGCGGCTTGGGCGGGAACGCCATCGGGTCGAAATCGGCATCCGCAAAGTACGGGATGAACACATGCGGGGCCGCGCGTCCGAGCGACCAGTCCTTGATCATCTTCATCAGCTCGCCGTCCGGCCCGTGGACCAGCGAGGGGCGCAGGATGGTCCAGTCGAGGCCGCTGCGCCGGAGGAGGGCCTCGCCCCCGAACTTGCTGCGGTGGTAGTCGGTCTTGGCGTTCGGACGGGTGCCGATGGCCGAGACATGCACGAACCGGCTCACCCCCGCTTTCTTCGCAGCGTCCGCGAGGATCTCGACCACGCGCACGTGCATCTTCTCGAAAGTGATCGTCCCGGCTTCGCGGCGGATACCGATGCAGTTCGCGATGGCGTCGCAGCCCTCGACGAGCGTGCGGACCGTGTCGGCGTCGAAGACATCGCCGCGGACGAGTCTCAGATTCGGGTGGTCCGGAAGGACTTCGGCGGCTTTCTCTCCCGAGCGCGTGAGGGCCCGTACCGTGACCCCGCGATCGAGCAGTTCGCGAACCACGTAGCGACCGACGAATCCGGTCGCACCGGCGACCGCAACGGTTTGGCTGGAAATCGAGTCGTTCACGGTGGGCTCCGAGGCGGTTGCGGGTCGGTCGCAGGACAGCTCAATTGGGTTCGATCGTGGATTTGGCCCAGTGTATGCCCCCCCGCCGGGACCAGCAATGCTCACGTAGCTGGCGTGGCACGGCGTTCGCGGAGGCCCGGTCGCATCCCCACTTGCGCGCTGAAAGGCCCAACATGCCGACTTCCCCGGACGCTGCCCAGTCCTCGACCGATTTCGATCACTCCGCCTCGGAGTTCTCCTCCGAAGAGATGTTGCTGGCCTACATCGCCGAACGGCTCGACCGGATGATCGACCACATGATCAGCCGGGCGAGCAGTCGTCTCGGGATCTTCAGCAGCCGCGAGCACGCGTTCTGGCTGCAGCAGAAAATCGCGGGCATGCAGAGCCTGCCCCTGACGGCGTTCATCGATCGCCCGGACACCAACGAGCCGGTGAAAGAAATCGGCATCCCGATGCTGCAGATCGACGATCCGGCGATCCCCGAGCACGTGGACACCATCCTGATCGCCGATGATCGGTGCGAACTGGCCCTACACGAACTCGCGCTGCGCTACGTCAAGCCGGGGATCACGCTGTTCCGGCTCTACCACCGCCTGCCGATCGGACGGGACGCCCTCGGACCGAACCGGCTCAGCCGCTCGCACGCGGCTTCGGTGATCGAGGCGAAGCCGGGGACGGTGCTCACCGGAGCACCGTCCAGCGCCGACGAGCGCGTCGGTCGGCTCGCGGTCGCCGTCTGAGCATCGATGACCCAACACGACATGCGCAGTAATCGCGCACGCGGTGCGCGTCGGCGGCTTATTCTGCGCGATCAGGCCGTCGCGGCGGCGGCTTCTTCTTCGAGGCGCGAAGCGAGCCAGCGTTCGGCGTCCAGCGCGGCCTGGCAGCCCATGCCCGCGGCCGTCACGGCCTGACGGTATTCGGCGTCGGCGACATCGCCGGCGGCGAACACGCCTTCGATGTTCGTCGTGCTGTGGCGGGTGCCGAGCTTGATGTAACCCTTGGAATCGAAGTTCAGACCCGAGTCCTTCAGGAAGTCGGTCGCCGGGGTGTGCCCGATGGCGATGAACAAGCCCTTGACCTCGAGATCCGACTCCTCGCCGGTGACGGTGTCCTGCATCCGGATGCCGGTGATCTTGTCCTCGCCGAGGACATCCACGACGACCTTGTTCCAGAGCACCTCGGCGTTGGGCTGGGACATGAAGCGCTTCTGCATGACCTTCGACGCGCGGAGCTCGTCGCGCCGGTGGATCACGTAGACCTTGGAGCCGAACTTGGTGAGGTAAGACGCCTCTTCCATGGCGGTGTCGCCGCCGCCGACGACGGCGAGGGGCTGGTTGCGGAACGTCGGCAGGGCGCCGTCGCAGACGGCGCAGGCGGAGACGCCGCCGCCGGACATGGCGAGTCGCATCTCGTTCTCGAGACCGAGCCAGTTGGCGGTCGCGCCGGTGGCAATGATGACGGCGAAGGCGCGGATGGTGTCGCCGCCGGAGGTCTTGAGCGTGTGCGGGCCGCCGGGCTTGAAGTCGACCTCGACGATGTCCTGCTGGATGACGGTGGTGCCGAAGCGCTCGGCCTGCTTCTGGAACTTGCCCATCATGTCCGGGCCGGTCACGCCGTCGGGGAAGCCGGGGTAGTTCTCCACCTCCGTGGTGAGCATAAGCTGGCCACCGGGGAGCACCGGCGACGGGTTGGACTTGGGCACGCCGATGTAGCACACGGGGTTAAGGTTCGCGCGTGCGGCGTAGATCGCGGCGGTCCAACCGGCGGGGCCGGAACCGATGATGACGAGCTTGTGGATGTTGTCGGTGCTGGGATCGGTCATAGGTGTGCTTCGAAGAATGGTCTCGGAAGAAAACCGCCGGTCGAGCCGGCGGCGGGTGTACGGAGTCGGAACTCATCGGCCGGCGGGAGTATTCCCGCCCGTGCTGGTGGAGCGGCGGCTAGCGGTTGACGTATTCGCGGTAGAGGCTGAAGGTCGGGGGCCAGAAGAGGATGTCGCCCTGAATGCCGCCGCCGTCGATCAACGCGGCACGGTCATCTTCCTCATCCTGTCCAAC
>Ga0209273_10003718_pt1 | contig 10287 bp, 12 predicted proteins | sample tdAd471_FD_187126 | JGI IMG/M metagenome (GOLD analysis project Ga0209273, IMG submission 187126) | Marine sediment microbial communities from the Atlantic coast under amendment with organic carbon and nitrate - tdAd47.1 (SPAdes)... | ecosystem: Environmental > Aquatic > Marine > Coastal >...
TCGCGATAGCGTTGCAGGGTCCATAATACCTGGCCGTTGGAATCCCATTCGCCTTCCTGGGAGCGAAAATAGCCCAGGGCAGTCTGGCGATGGAAAAATTCGTCAATGGCACGCCGGGCCCGGTCATGCAGGCCGCAGCAGAGCAGGGCATGTATGATAAATGCCGCGTCCCTGAACCAGAAACGCTTGTAAGTGTAGGGTCCCGGGTACACATCGCGGGGAGAATGGAGAATCAGGGATGAGAGGGCGGTATCATGGAGGTAATTGTAATGCTCATCGGGCGAGTCAAGCCTGGTGCCCAGGTTCCTCTCGGTCTCCCAGGCATTGGGCGGCAGTGGAACCGGTGAATCGTCATCCAGCGGGACTGTCACCTTCAGTGTGCCGGATTCTGCCAGGTCGAACAGCGCGGCACCGGTAGCCAGCCCGGTGGTACATTCCACGTCGTTCTTGTCCGAGCAGGAAAATAGATTAAGAAACACGTCACCATCAGCGTAACTGGAAACGACGTGACGGTTTGCCGGCCTGTCGAATTCGACCCGCTGCCCCTGGTTGATAATCCATTCCCGCCTGGAAAGCGCCAGGGATATGCCAGTCAGTGAACTGATGCCCTCGGGATTGCAGGGGCGGGCGCTGACAATCAGCGAGGTGCGGGTCTTCTCGTTATCTGCGGCGGCGATGTGCATTTCACAGACCGGCTTTTCGTTGTCGAGACGGACTGCAGCGGTGAGGGTAAGGTGCAGGCCGTTTTCGCTGCACATCGTTTCGATGGCCAGTCCGTCGTCCAGCACATAACGTTGCTGGATGTTGGCGGCACGGGAAGGAAGCAGCTTACGACCGTCTTCACTGATAAGCCAGGTATCCAGGGACCAGCTGTCCAGCAGCGGAGTGAGCAGGCCACGGGGGTCGACAATTGGAAAATGGTCCAGGTCCGGGTAGCCGATTGCCGTCCAGTTACGGTGGGTCTGGTTGATATGGGTAATGGCAAATGCACGTGGTGCAAAGGAAATATCCTCCGGATTGTACTGTCGCTCAATCCAGTAGGGCCACAGCCAGTCCATGTTGTGCTGGATCACCTTGCTGTTGATCAGCCCCCGGGCATGAAAAACCACGCCGGCTCGCAACAGTTCGATAGGCTCACCCACTTCCGAGGGTTGCGCCAGAGACCGCAAACGGGCCAGCAACTCGACAGGATCCAGAAATCCCTGACTTCTGGCAGCCCGGCGAATGACATAGCGTAGCGGTAACCAGCTTAGAGTCCGCATAGTGTTAATTCTCCGTGGAGATTTCCGGTGAATACCCTGCCAACGCACGGCGTGCCATCCGGTTCAGGTAAAAAACCGCAACCAGGGTGGCGATAAAACCCACCAGGTAGACCGACCATTCCAAAGGCGTCCGGCCGAATTGCCGGGAATCCAGGCTGGTCAGGCTGGCGGCAAGTGAGCCCAGGTAGACATTATGCAGCGAAAACGGAACCAGGCCGATGAAAGTGCCGATGCTGTATCCCCGCAACGACACGCCGGACAAGCCGAAGAAGTAGTTGGAAACTTTACCCGGGAAAAACGGTATGAGGCGTGTCAGCAGAACCACCTGCAGATCATTCTGTCGCATTTCGTCGGTCAGGTAATGCAACTTAGAATGGCGCAGTACCAGGCTGCGAAATCGTTCACCCAGAAGAAACCGAGCGACGAGAAAAGCGATCACGGCTCCCAGCGTGGTGCCGATGACAACGTACAGCGTGCCGGTGACGATGCCGAAAACAAAACCCGCCCCGGTGGTGAACAGAAACCCCGGGAGCAGGAATACTGTCGCTGACGCCATGATCAGGATGAACCAGAACCCGGCCCAAGGCTCCTGACTTTCGACCCAGCGAAGCAGCACCAGCAACCTGTCGTCGATGTCGAACAGAAACAACAGGCCTACCAGAGCGGCAACAAAGGCCGTACTGGCCAGCAGCATGGTCAGTGGTGTTTTCAATTCAGGCGCATTCCTCTTTCGGTTCCGGGAAATCCATCGTCAGTCGCCTGCCCCGCGCCGTGGCGTCGATGTCGCGCTTAGCAGGAGCCACGGCGGTTACCAGAGTACGACAACTTGCAGTGGCGCTCGTCAGACTCCCGCGGGGCGCTTCCATAACAAACAGCCTGCCAATCAGTGGTTCGCTAAGCAGTGAGCTGATTAGAATCTCCCTAACTTCCGGTATCGCTGTTTTTTACCGGTTTTTCGTGTTCCCGATGAACCTGCGGGTCCAGTTCCCTGGCGTGTCGGCGCCCTTCCTGTTCGGCACGGTCCGCTTCGTCGGGATCCTGGTCCCCGGCCTTTTCGGCGGCTTCCTCTACTTTTCCGGATTTGACGAATTCCCGGGCTTTCTCCCGGTATTCGCGATCTGCTTCACGGTTACCTTCTCCGGGTTGCCGATTATTCCTGTCCATTAAACTGCCTCCTTTTAGTCTGGGATTGATGCGTAGCGGTACCGGCAATGTCTGACAGCCGGCTGTCTGGCTATCGGAAGGCTGGTAAGCCCTCCGTTTCAGACGTACTGACTCAGTTGCTGTCTCGCCCGATGAACCCGGGAACGGACAGTACCGATGGGTACATCCAGCGACTCGGCGATATCCTGGTATCGCCAGCCGTCAAAACAGTGCCGATTCAGCACGGTTCGGTGCTTCTTGTCGAGATTCTGCCAGGCGTCCTGAAGTTCGGCGCAGCAGGCATAGTGGTATTCTCTGCCGGGTTCCGTGGCGGAATCGATAAACTGCTGAGGGGCGAAAACACTGCCAAACCGTTTCTGGCGCCGGTAACCGGTTACAAACAGGTTGTACATAATTTTCGAACACCAGCCTTGCAGATTGGTACCGCTGGTGAATTTTTCCCGATTCTCAAGGGCCTTGACGAAGGTCGATTGCACCAGGTCATCGGCATCGTGAGAATTCCCGGTGAGGCGCAGTGCGAATCTTTGAAGTGCGGTTGACTGCTTTTTCAATTCCGAATTGCAGAACATAACCCTGAATCCTCCTCGATTTACGAAACAGGATAAAAGGTAGCCTGAATTTGTTACTGCCGTAGCTCAGGAATATAGACAGGTCATTACCTGATTGTTGCAACTTTGTTAAGATCCGACCGGCCTCCCGGTGCTGGCCCGCAGCCTGTTCAGACCGGGCCACGGCATGGCCACAAGCGGAGTGGCCTTCCGAAAAATAACATGTTAACGTTACCGCGCGCCGTTGCCCCCTCTGCACATGATCGCGGCCCGGAACAAGACCTGTAAGCTGAGATCAGCTGTGAAAAACAGTGCGATATTAATTGTGTGTGCGAGGATAAAAAGCGTGATTGGTACAGACCCGGGCAGATCCTGACGTGAGCCACAACATCCTCGCCATTGACCAGGAAAAAGACACCTGGGAGCGCGTTGCAAATCACCTGGAGTCAAAGGGCTATCGGCTGCTTATTGCCTGTAGCCTGGATCAGGGCCTCAAGCACCTGGACAGTGAGCAGGTGGACCTTGTGCTCTTGCATGAAACCCTCCCCAACATCGACTACCTGGAGGCCATCAGGCTCATCAAGGCCCGTTATGTCGTGCCGCTTGTCGTCATCGCGGAAAGCAGCAACACGGTTCGGACGGTAACCAGCCTTGAACTGGGGGCTGATGATTTCATCTCTGCTCCCTTGAAGCTCGATGAATTGTCAGCGCGGATCAAGGCGAATCTCAGGCTGGTTGAAGTGGTTCAGCAGGAGACCGCGGAGCGGACCCTTGAGGAAAACGCCGGTACCGGCCTTGCTGGTGAAGGCATTGCCGCGATTCAGTTCGATCAGTGGCGCCTGGATTTACTCCGGCAGCAGCTGCTGGACCAACAGGAAAATCCCATCGAGTTGACCCCGGGAGAGTTGAAACTGCTTACTGCGCTGGCGCGTGCACCGCGAGTTGCCCTGAGCCGTGACCGGCTGCTGGAGGAAACCCGGGAGGGCGATGCCGGCGGTTTTGACCGGTCCATCGACGTACAGATATCAAGGCTTCGGCAGAAACTGGGAGATAGCGACCGGAAACAGCCACTGATCCGGACAGTACGCAGTTTCGGTTACATGCTTGACGTGGACACCGACGTTATCCGTTAGTGCCGGCCGGGAACCAATCCCTCGTTCCGCTGTTGGATACCCCGTACGCTCGCCAATCCGGAACAGTTATGTTGACCGAATTTCAGTGTCGGGAAATCTGGCAGAATATTCAGCACAGTCACCGACCACTGTTGAGCTTCGTCGATGGCGATAGATTGCAGTCTCTTCCACTGCAGGTTTTGCAGGACAGTTTCGATGGTACGTTCTGGTTCCTGATGTCGAAACGGCAAATGCTGACCTGGGATCTCCAGGTCAACGATCCGGTTTGCCTGATGTTCAGGAACAACGACAACAGGCTGGATGTCTGTCTTTACGGGATTGCCAACTTCACCGGTGACCGGAATCTGCTGGAGAAATTCTGGCGCGTTCCCTTCAATAACCGGTTTCCAGGCGGCCCGCAGGACGCCGACTGTGTGCTACTGGAAATCTTTATAGAGAAACTGGAAACCTGGAATTATCCCGAATGCCTTCCTGTGCCGCCAGCTGACAGGAAAAAGACATCACCCTGAAATTCCGGGTGAAAAGGAAAGCTGGAGGTGTGTGCCACCTGACGCCTTGTCAGGCGGTCAGGTGGCATTCGTCAAATGAATTTCTAACGGTCAACTATTAGCGATGACGCTTGAAGGTGCCCAGTGGTTTCTTTCTGCCGCTGGCTTCTTCGGTTTCCGCGGTTTCAAGGCTGGCTGCGTCGATGACCGGCACGTCGTAGTATCGGCGCTTGAAAGGAGGCTTGCCGCTGAACTTCGCCGTCCACACCCGTTCAGTCTCGATAATCTGATTTTCCGCTTCCATGGCTGCCACGTCGGCAGCGGGCAACTCGATCAGCTGTCGTTTAAACGGGGGGCGTCCGGAATAGTCGACGCTCCATACCTTGACCATTTCCACGTCACTGCCATCGCTGCTGCTCTCCTGGGCAAGACCTGTAGTGGCTGACAGCGCCAGCAGACCACTGGCGGCAAACGTTGTAAGCAGCGATATGCGTCGGGACTTAACCATGACCATGGATGTTTCCTCCTTGTGTTGGCGTGAAATACGCAAAACTCTACTGGCAGGTAGTGTAATGTTTTGGTGCGCCCTGGTTTATACATAAAAAATGAGAGTTGGTAATAGAAATCCTCTATAAGCCCCGGAAACCGCAGCCGCTACCCTCAATTCAGCTCGGTTCTGGCCAATCCTGCAGTATTTGTCAATTCGTATAATAACAACAATATTGCTGCAATTGCCTTCATAATCACCTCAATTTGATAGATATTAGCGACATTTATTCATTCGCACCAGGCAGGTGCAAAACGCACTGAAAAGGGGCACTGTTACTGCGTTCCTGGCTTAAAAATGCTTTAAAAACAGTATCTTACGATTTGGCTCGAAAATTGCTGAGTCTGATGCAGACGCGAAAACACCTGCAACCGCTGGCCGGTCTCCTGGCCGCCAGCCCGACGCGAGACCATGATGTCAGCCTGCAACGCCAACACTGCACAGATAACGGGACTGCCCTTGACCGGCTTCCGCTGGCTGCCCGTGGTCCTGGTGCTGCTGTCAGTGCTGCCCGCCGGTACACTGCAGGCGCAACAACCAGACCTGCTTCGATTGTTCGCCCACAGCGTTCCCCTGGCCCAGTCAGGTGCCGGCAGCTTTAATATCAGGGCGTCGGTTGGCAACGTGGAAGACGAATTTCTTCTGGACACCGGGGCGAGCCTGGTCACCGTGAGCAACAGCCTGTTCCGAAAGATCAGGAAGAGCAGTGACGTCACCAAGGTACGTCAGGTCGGCGCCCGGCTTGCCAGTGGCAAGGTAGAGGTGCTGGATGTCTATCGCGCCGAGCGTTTCGTCCTGGGTACGGATTGCGAACTCGGGCCGGTGGAGTTTGCCGTCTACAAGCGCGGTGGTCGCAATCTGCTGGGCATGAATGCCCTGAGCCAGGCATCACCATTTGCTGTGTCTGTAACACCGCCGGCACTGGGACTTTCCGGTTGTCTGCTGCTGGGCAGCCAGGTTTCCCTGGTGGACTGAACCTTCTGCGGGTGACCGCCGTCGGCCCGACACTTCCCCTGCCGTCGCCCTTTCATCAGGGGCCCTGCGTCAACCCGCAGCGCTGAGACGCTTTACACTCTCCCTATCGTGTCGTGCAGCCGGTCCGCTATTTCTTCTCCTTCCTGGATTGCTGAAGCTAGCCGGCGTCCTGCTCATTACCGTCCTCACGGCTGTCCCCGGTTGATTCCGGTTCCTCCCCGTCAGCCGTTTCAGCGTTCCTTTTCGCCTTTTCCTGGTCGTCGAGGATATTTTCCGGGAAATTGGCGGCGGTCGCCTGCTGGCTGATTATGCCGGCCCTGAGGGCCCGCTGCTTCCAGTTCTCCCGGGCTACTGCCCGCATGCGGTGTTCGGCGTCGCTTTCGTCGGCGATATCCATGCCAAGCAGCGTTTCCATTACGTCTTCCATGGTGACGATGCCCAGCATGTTGTTCTCATTGTCTACCACAAGTGACAGGTGTTCCTTGTTCTCCAGGAAGCGGTTGAACAGTCTCGGTATCGGATAATCCTGGGGAACGGTGATCAGCTGACGGCTCAGGGACTCCAGGGTGCGATCCAGTTCCGAGTGCAGCCCCGCGGCCAGCACCTCGTCCTTGAGCACATAGCCGATAATATCGCCCTCGCGCTGCATGGCATCCTGCATGGTATAAATCGGAATCCGGGAAAACCGGTAATGTTGATCCGCATTGATAAATTCGCTCACCGTCATGCTGGCAGGCACACTGTGCACATGGTTTCTTGGCGTCATGACGTCGCCAGCCTGAACCTCGCTGAAACCAAGCAGCGTTCTGATGATTTCCGATTCCTTCTGTTCGATGACGCCCTCTTTCTCACCGATTTCCGCCAGGGCCAGGAAGTCCGATCGGGACAGAACGCTGCGCCGTTCATCTTTCTTCAGGAAGCGGGTCAGTCCGGCACTGAGTTTCACCACCGGCCAGAGCAGGACCAGGACGATACGCAGCGAGGTTACCGTGAACGGCGCAAACTCTTCCCAGTGCACGGCACCGATGGTCTTGGGAATAATTTCTGACAGCACCAGTATCGCCATGGTCATCAGGACCGGAACCAGGAAGCCGGTGATGAGCGGGCTAGAATCGGACCAGATAGCAATGGACTGGGCTCCAACTCCCACCGCGCCGACCGTATGGGCAATGGTGTTGAGTGTCAGAATCGCGGCCAGGGGCCGGTCGATATCTTCCTTGAATGCCTGCAGGTGTCGACCTATGGGCCTGCCTTCCTGAAGCTTGATCCGGGCGTAGGAAGGCGTGATGCTGAGCAAAACCGCTTCCCACAGTGAGCAAAGAAAGGAGGTGATAATGGCAATCAGAAAAAAGCTGATCAGAGCAGTGTACATCGAGTTCCCGATCTCGGCGGACCAATGTTCATCATTCTACCTAAATACCGGGGTTGCGTAACGGGAAACGTCTGTGGCCGCAGTAGCCGCAGACTTCCCGGTTAAAGGCTCAGGAAAGATACCGTCGATTAAGGTTGATGGACAGGTATCCCAGACCCATCACGATGAACCCGAGAAATATCAGGGCAACCGGCCAGCCGATGGAATCGGCAAAGTATTGACGAGTCAGGTGCACGATATAGCCGATTATGGCAATTGTGCTTGTCACCAGGACGATGCGGCTTTTCAGCAGGGCAACGGCAACCGCCAGGCCGCCGAATGCCAGGAAGGGAAACAGCAGTTCCATCAGCTGCGTGGAATTCAGCCGGGAATAGGCCGCACCGAAAAAACCGGCACTGCCGGCCAGGTAAAGCAGTGGCATCAGCTGGTGGTTCCAGCTGCCGGCGGAGACATAGGCGAGCAGCATATAGCTGATGCCAAAGATCATGGTGAGATAAGCGTAATAGGCAGCGCCGGCGGAAGCCAGCAGGGCGTCACTCAACAGGTAAATAAAGCAGGTGCCGGTTGCCAGGGCAAAAAAGCTCACCACCACGCGCCTGTGGTAGAAGACAAGGACCGCGTAAAACAGAAACACCAGCCCCAGGGTGGTGGCCACAGGGCCGGTGGAACTTACGTTGGTGAACAATTCATCCAGGGTCACCAGTGCGCCGCCGGGAACCAGCAGTCCGCCCACGGCGTGAAATGCACTGCCCAGCTCACGGTCAGGATTCAGAATCAGAAACAGCGAACCTGCCAGGGTGAAGACGAGACCGGTACCCAGGGTAATCAGAATTCTCAGGGTTGCCGACAGATCGCTCCACAGCTGTGACATGAAGTAGACAATGCCCAGCCCGATGAGCAGCGCGCCGACGATGTAAAGTAAGCGGGTCAGGGAGAGCAGGGTCGTGCGTGACGCCGTGACATCGGCGCCGGCTACGCGATTGTCGAAAGGCGCCTCGGGGCCCTGATTGATGGCGAAGTCATCCAGCAGGCGGGATTGCACGTCCAGCGGGTCAAGTTCGCCGCTTTTGAGGCGCCGGCGCAGTTCTTCCAGGAGTTCATCGTTGTCAAGGGTCACGGAATTACCCAGCCAAGAAACAGCACGCCGTTGGGGTAGTAATAGCGATCTGCATCATTGATCAATTCCAGGCGCTGTCGGGCGTTGCCCCGGGTCAGGTAGTAGCCGGCCCGGTAGTCATTCCCGAAGATGAAAAAGAAATCGTTGCCACCTCGTGTCTCCCATTCCACGGCGACGTCGTCAGGTGAAGTCAGCCGGTCCAGCAGCTGCAGCCCGGCAGCTTCATCGAAGCCGATTTCCTGGCTACGATTGAGGGTGGTGTCATGCAGGAACAACCTGACCCGGTAGTTTTCCTGAACATCGGTAATGCCATCGCGATCCGAGTCCAGCTCCGGCGGAACCTCCCGTTCCATCAGCGCTCCATCGTCGACGTAGAGGCGATTATCCAGGTAGGGCCGGCAATAATAGCTGTAGGGCGGGCTGCCGTCCTGGCAGGTGGCATACAGAAAATCGTAGCCGGTGGTCAGGGTTGCCGATGGTATTACCGAGACTGCCAGTACCACGATGACGAACAGCAGGGGCAGGATAAAAGCCACTACTATCAGTAACTGTCTGTTTTTCGCCGAATTCATGGCCGTAGTCTAGCCCCTGCCAGCCGGGAATCCAATCTTCCGTCAGGATTTCCGTGATGCGGGGTTCCGGCGGCTCCCTGGCCGCTCTGTCCGGCGACATCCGCAGAAAGGGCTGGCAAAGGGCAGGTGCTGTAGTTAGGATGGCGAAAAAGCTGTCAGCCGCCGCCTGCCGCGGGGCGGGTTTCACGTACTTGCGGTTTACCTATCCATGCCCGATTCCGACGGTAATTTCGCACTGGCCCCCGCGTTGTTAAAGGACTGTCATCGACTGGGACGCCTGCACGGCAATCAGCTGCTGCTGATGGACACTTCCCTGGTCCCCTGGTTTATCCTGGTGCCGGAAACCCGGGTGACCGAACTTTGCGATCTGCCGGAGGCGGAACGTCGACACCTGGACCGGGCCATGGGCCAGTTGTCCGATTTTATTCGCCGCCACTGGACGGTGGACAAGCTGAATGTTGCTGCCATCGGTAACGTGGTCAGCCAGCTGCACCTGCATGTGATTGGCCGCCATCGGCAGGATTATTGCTGGCCCGGGGTGGTGTGGGGTCGCCCCGAAAAAGCACCTTACGGGCCTGAACGCGTTGCGGAAATTTCCGCCTGGCTCCAGGCTGCCTGGGCGGATGAATACCAGCCCGGACAGCGCAAAGAGTGATAAAAGTGATGAAAGTGATAAGAGTGATAACTGTGATACTGACTGTGAATTGATGAGAGGCGTTGGCGATGAAATACAGAGTGTTGGCGGATACCGGGGTTTTTGTTTCGGAACTGTGTCTGGGTGCCATGACATTTGGCGGTGAAGGTCAGATGTGGGAAACCATCGGCGGACTGGCCCAGAGCGAAGTGGACGCGCTGGTCGGGCGTGCCCTGGACGCCGGTATCAATTTTATCGACACGGCTGATGTCTACTCGGCCGGCGAATCGGAGGTGATGACCGGCAAGGCTCTCAAGGGCAGAAGACAGGACGTGGTACTGGCCACCAAGGTGCGTGGCCGCATGGGTCCAGGTCCCAACCAGGTGGGCCTGTCGCGCCTGCATATCATGCAGTCCGTGGAAGCAAGCCTGCAACGGCTGGGGACGGACTATATCGACCTGTACCAGATTCATCG
>Ga0209273_10003720_pt1 | contig 10285 bp, 5 predicted proteins | sample tdAd471_FD_187126 | JGI IMG/M metagenome (GOLD analysis project Ga0209273, IMG submission 187126) | Marine sediment microbial communities from the Atlantic coast under amendment with organic carbon and nitrate - tdAd47.1 (SPAdes)... | ecosystem: Environmental > Aquatic > Marine > Coastal >...
GCTTCATCGAAGCGTGCCTGGCCAACGGCGACGACATGGACCTCCGCTGGTTCAGCAAGCACGACCCACTGCCCAACAACAAGTGGGATTTCAACACGGCAACCTTCGGCGGCAACCTGCCGGGCCTCAGTTGGGAATGGCCCGAAGCGAGTTACGACCGCCGCGTTGAACTCGCACAGCAACTTGAGGACTACCACCGCGGCCTGCTGCACTTCCTGGCGACCGACCCACGCGTCCCGCAGAAAGTCCGCAGCGACGTCAAACGGTTTGGCCTGCCGAAAGACGAGTTCACCGACAACGGCGGCTGGCCTCACCAGGTCTACATTCGCGAAGGCCGGCGGATGGTCAGCGATCTCGTGCTGACCGAGCATCACACGTTTGGCCGCAAGGTCGCACCGCACTCGATCGGGCTCGGTTCATACGGCACGGACACGCACGAGGTTCGCCGCATCGTCAAAGACGGCGTCGTGACGCGCGAAGGCAAAACTGCCACCGGACGAGGCGGCTTCGGCCCGTACCAGATCGGCTACGGAGCGATCGTTCCACATCAGTCCGAATGCGAGAACCTGCTCGCCACGTTCGCGCTCAGTGCCAGCCACACGGCATTCTCCAGCATCCGCATGGAGCCGGTCTTCATGGTCACCAGCCAGTCCGCCGCCACCGCCACGTGCCTCGCGATCGACTCCGACATTCCCGTCCAGCAGCTCGACTACGAACCGCTGCGCCGCCAGTTGCTCGCCGACGGCCAGGTCCTGCACTGGTCCGGACAGTCCGCTCCCGCCCGGAAGATCACAAAGCCAACCGACCTGCCCGGCATCGCCCTCGACGACACCGCCGCCGAGTATGTCGGTTCGTGGTCAAGCAGCAACCGCCAGCCATCGCTGCTCGGCAACGAGTACCGGCACGACAACAACCAGCGAAAACAGCAAACGGCGACGTTCACTCCGGACATCCCGACGGCGGGCGAGTACGAAGTCCGACTGCTTTACACATGGCACTCGAACCGCTCAACGAAGACGCCCGTGACGATCCACTCGGCAGACGGTGAAACAAGAGTCGTCCTCAATCAGCGCGAGCCCGGTCTCACCAACCGCGTCCCGAAGTCGCTCGGCACATTCCGCTTTGACGCTGGCAGACAGAGCCGCATCGTGATCTCGAACGAAGGTGCGAACGGCTACGTCGTCGTGGACGGTCTGCAGCTTGTGCCCGTAGAGATCGCGAAGCGCGAACGATCCGGCCAGCAACCGTCCGGCTTCCCCGAGATTTCGATGTTCGACAACCCGCCGCCAACAAAACCGGCGGCATCCAACCCGCGGGCCGCCGCCGTCGCGTTCTCGCCGCTGGCCCCAAGCACAATCCCGTCGCCGCCCGCGCGCAATGCGAACTCCGCAAATAAAAGCGCCACAGAGACAGAGCCCGCCGCAGAGCGCGAACCCGTCCTTCTCGCGAAGCCGACGCCCGCTTCCCAGGTCGACGGCAACTCGTTCGATGTCGTCGTTGTCGGCGGAACCGGCGGCGGCGTCATGTGCGCGGTGCGAGCGGCTCGCGAAGGCTGCTCCGTGCTGCTCGTCCAGCACAACGGGCACCTTGGCGGCATGATGACCAACGGCCTGATGCAGTGGGACGCCCTGTACGGCGGCCCGCGTTCGCCTCTGTTCAACGAACTGCTGACAAACATCGAGAACCACTACATCGCAAAGTTCGGCCGCGACTCACGCGACCATCAGACAATCCGCTACACGCACGAGCATTACCCGATCGGCTGGGCGGAACCTCACGTCGCCGAGCGGGAATACAACCGACTGGTCGCCGCCGAGCCGAACATCACGCTGCTGCTGCACCATTACCCGACCGCCGTTGACCGCGACGGCGCAATCATTCGCCAAGTCACTCTGGCCAACCGAGAAACGGCCAACCGAGAAACGGCCAACCGAGAAACGGCCAACCGAGAAACGGCCAACCGAGAAACGGCCAACCGCGAGACGCCCGACAGTTCGGTCACGGTGGCCGGCACGACATTCGTCGACGCGACGTACGAAGGTGACCTCTTTGCACTAGCGGATGTCCCGTACCGCGTCGGCCGCGAAGCTCGCAACGAATACAACGAGCCGCACGCCGGCAAGGTGTTCGCAAACATTGCCGGCGGTCGGCCGGAAACCGTCGTCGCCGAGCGGCTCAACATCCGACCGTACTCCGCGCATCAGGGCTCCATCGATCCCGACAGCCCCTTCACCGCAGACGGTGCCGTGCAGGCATACAACTACCGTTTCTGTGTGACGAGCGACCCCGCCAACCGAATCCCGATCGAGAAACCCGCCGGCTATCGCCGCGAGGAGTACCTCAGGTATGAGCGACGATACATCGCGGCATCGAACGGGCCGAACCAGAAGTCGCATGTCAACAGCCCGATCCTGCCGGGCGAGAATCACGCTTACCCCGAAGCCGACTGGCCCACACGCGACCGCATCACGCAGCGACACCTGGACTTCGGCCTCGGCCTGATGTGGTTTCTGCAGAACGACGAATCGATTCCGGAAGCAAAGCGAGCCGACTACCGCAGGTGGGGCCTGCCGAAGGACGAGTACGCCGACAACGAGCACGTTCCGTACGAGATGTATGTCCGCGAGGCCCGCCGCATCATCGGTCGGCATGTCTTCACCGAACATGACGGAATGCTGGCAGCTGACTACGCTCGCACGCCGATTCATCGCGACAGTATCGCGATCACCGACTGGTACATGGACTCGCACGCCTGCTCGACGGACAGCCGCCCTGGCTACCACTACGACGGCAAGCTGATCCTGACGAACGAGTCGCGACCGTCGCAGATTCCGTATCGCTCATTGCTGCCCCGCGGCGTTGACAACCTGCTGGTTCCGGTCTGCCTGTCGGCAACGCACATCGCCTGGGGCTCGATCCGCCTCGAACCGGTTTTCGTGCAGACCGGAGAAGCCACCGGCCTCGCCGCCGCCCTTGCGAAGCAGCATCGCGTGACACCTGCCGACCTCGACAGCGACGCTCTCGTCCGCGAACTCGCCCGGCGCCGGCAACTCGTCAGCTTCTTCAACGACGTCAAAGTCACGGCCCCCGATCCGGTCGTCGTTGCCGCTCAGTACTTTGCGACTCAGGGCTTCTTCGCCGACTACAACGCTCGATTGAACGAGCGCCTGTCCGAGTCCGTCGCGCAACTCTGGGACAAAGCAATGGCGCAGCTCGTCGCCGACACACTCGATCCCCGCCAACTGGCTCGCCGGATTCACGAGGCCGAATCGCAACCGTCGCCGCTGACATCGCAGACTCGGCGATCAGCACTGCTGGAACACTGGCGGAAACTCACCGAATCCGCCAGAAACTGACGTTGTCATTCCCGCGAAAGGAGTTCGCCCGATGAAACGTGTCGCTCTGCTGCTGATCCTCGCCAGCCTGATCGTCTTCGGCCCGGCCCTCGCCTTCGCTCAGGACAAGTCTTCCACCGACGACAAGCCCCTGCCGAAAGTCGTCCTCGTCGGCGATTCGATCCGCCTGAGCTACGCCGAAGCCGTCAGCAAACACCTCGCCGGCAAGGCCATCGTCATCAGCCCGAAAGCCAACGGCGGCGACAGCAGCAACGTGCTTAAGCACCTGGACGCATGGGTCATCCGCGAGCAGCCCGACATCGTCCACTTCAACTGCGGCATCCACGATACAAAGAAGTTCACGGCAACCGGAAAGTTCCAGGTCTCCCCGGAACAGTACGAGAAAAACCTGCGGACCATCGTCCAACGTATCCGGACTGAAACCGGCGCCGCCGTTCTCTTCGCGACAACCACCCCCATCCTCAACAACCGAGCCGCCGCCACTCGCAAAGGCCGCAACTACGTCCTGCTCGACGAGAGCGTCACCCAGTACAACAGGATCGCACGCAAAGTCATGCGCGACATCGACGTCCCAATCAACGATCTGCACACCTTGCTCAGCCAGCCGGATGCTTCACAGACGACAGAAACGCTAATCAAGAGCGACGGCGTGCATCTGACGCATCAGGCCGTCGACCTACTGAGCAAACAGGTCGCGGTATTTGTCAGGAGTCATCTTGCTCGCGAATGACCGCAAACTCGCGAGGTCCCTCTGCGAGGTCGATGAACACTGGACCGGCAAGGCCCAGATTTCACTCTGCATCTTGAGCACGCTTCGACGACGATCCGCTCCCTTCAATCAAGACGATCTCACCGGGCGGGAACGAACCGTCGAAGTCTTCCAGGATCCCGTCAGACCACGTAATCGAAATTCGATCGATCGCCGAGTCGCCCAGTGGCACGATGAGTCGCGGATCATGCGATGCCTGAAAACTTCCGCCAGATGGCACATGCGTCGCCCAGAAAGATTCGTCCTCGAACCGGATTTCCACCCGGCTACCCAGTGGGTCACGACTGGAGCGTGTCCCGATCAGCCGAATCGTTCGACTCGGCCCGCCTGGCCTGCTGCAGTTCTTCAGCACCGCCAGAGGAGCCCCGACATTCTGGACGACGAGATCGACTCGCCCGTCATTGTCGAGGTCTCCGGCGGCAACAGCCCGGGCCAGAAACCTCTGCGAAAACCACGGTCCCGCCGTTTCTCTGACATCACGAAACACCCTCCCCGCGACGTTGCGCAGGATGTCACACGCCATCTCATACTCAAGATCCGGATCAACGGTTGAGAGATCCCAGATGTGTCCGTTGGCGACGAACAGGTCAGGCCAGCCATCCAGGTCAAAGTCCTGCATGACGGCTCCGAAAGCGAGTCGATTCCGAGACAGAATATCAAGCCCTGTCGTTCCGTTCGTGTGGATGAAACCGCCCGCCCCGATCCCGGAATACAGGTCATTCACCTGGCCGCGAAAGTTCGTCACAAACAGGTCCAGTTCCCCGTCCCGATTGTAGTCGGCACAGGCCGTGCCCATGCTTGCCCCGACTGCACCATCGGAACTGACAGCAACTCCGGTCGAAAGCCCCACATCGACGAATCGAGCAGAACCAAGGTTACGAAGCAGGTTGTTCATCCCGACGTCGTTCGCCACGAACACGTCCGGCATGCCGTCACCGGTCAAGTCAGTAATCTCCACGGCGAGGCCATTGCCAGCATCCGCAAGCGGGATCCCCGATTCTTCCCCAGCATCGAGATATGTCCCGTCACCACTGCTGAGAAGTAACCGATCAGGCTGTGCATTAAAGCGCGCAGGGCTGCAGATCTGAATCAGTTCAGGATAACTCGGATTTCTGCAGACTGGCGCGGCTGGAGTCCAGTCAACATAATTCACAACGTAAATATCAAGATGCCCATCCGCATTCAGATCGGCGAAGGCCACGCTCGTGGACCATGATTCTCCGGAAACACCGGCTCGCTCAGTGACATCTTCAAACGTGCCGTCTCCATAATTTCGGAGCAGCAGGTTCTGTCCAAATGCGGCGACAAACAGGTCACTGAAGCCGTCGGAATCGAAGTCACCGGCCGCGATTCCCGTCGCACTCGCTCTCCGGTCAAGCCGCGCCGCCGTCGACACCGGCAGAAACTCGAAGCCGCCGGTTCCCTGAAACAGATGGACGGCCTGGACGTCACTCGATTCACGACTTGTGAACGGTCCACAATCCGTCAAGGCAAGATCTCGAACTCCATCGCGGTCGAAATCCAGAATCGCCACACCTCCGCCATTCTGTTCCGGCATCAAGCACCGAGCAGTCGGTCCCCCGCTCCATCGAAATGACACGCCACTCCCCAGCTCAACTTCCTCGAAACAGAGAGACGTCTCGTGCTCGGATGATTCCTGATGGGGAATCTCGATGGTTACCGCAGTTGGCCGTTCAGTTGATTCGTTCTCGCCAGTCTCTCGTCTCTTCGACTCTGCGCCACATCCGCCGATGACGAGCAAAACAACGGCACTCAGCGCGGCGACGCTTCGGGACGAAACTCTGAAGCAGCGACTCAAGGATTTCTGAATCATGCGCCGCGATCCGAAAGTGCCGACGGCGGAGACCGATGCAGGCTCGCTGCGACTGCTGCCCAGGCGTCGGCTTGCCGATCACGTCCCAATCGTCGAAGAGTATCTGACAGGGCAGTGCACAACTCGCCCGTGAGCGTCCCCGAACGGACCGTCGCGTGCAGTTCCACAAGTCGGATGTCCGCCTGGCCAAACTCAGCCAGCGCGGCCGTTGCGTCTTCCGCCTCAACCAGTCGCCCCATCCGACGAAGCACTTCCGCTTTCAGCGCGAGCCCTCGACCGGACGGTCGCTTCAGCAAACTCTCAGTGACGAGATCAAGCGCTTCTTGAAGATCACCAACCCTCGCCGCGATCTCTGCCTGCAGACGCGTGTACTCCGCTCTGCACCAGGCTTCGACTTGTGTTCCCCCTTTAGAGACACGCTCGCACTGATCCAGAATCGCTCTCGCCTGAACGCCCTGCCCCTGGCTGAGAAAGAAGTCAGCAGCCCATAACAGAATTCGGCGGTTCTCGGGATCGGCAGCTACGGCCTTGCGAAAGTAGCCTTCCGCAGCCGTAGGACTCCCGAGCAACGCCGACGTCCTGCCCAGCGCCGCCAGAGCATTCGGCTCCTCTTCAGGATTCCTGCAATGTGTAAGAATCGCCATCTGCCGGCGACGCGCCGGAACCGGTTCTGCCTGCACGTTCAGGAGTTCAATCAAGCGCGACGCGTCGGCAGGTGACTCGTTCAAAACGGCTTCATAAGCATGGATTGCCTCTTGTGAACGCATCGTCTGCAGCAGCAGCGAAAAGTACAGAGATTGCAGCGACTGATCGGATGGGTTCTGTTTCAGACAACTCCTCAATTGCGTCTCCGCCTCCCCGTAACGATGCAGGTGCATCAGCGATCTGGCTAACGCGGCGTCGGCTTCCTGCCCGAACTCGCTGGTGTCGGGAACGCGTTTCAGGAATTCAATCGCCTCGTCGAATCGCTGCTGCCGGAAAAGTGCGACGCCGTGAATCAGCAGTCCCTGAGAATGGTCGTTATCCCAGTCGAGAAGACGCCTCGACTCCCGTTCGGCCACTTCAGGATCGTCATCAATCACGAGAGCAGAATCGGCGCGATGCACCAACTGCCCGATCCGCCAGGCCCTACCCAGCCAGACCAGCATCAGCACAAGTACGACACCTGCACAAAATACAGCAACTCGCTTCACGCAACCGCACCTGTCATTGTTGAGCCCATCTGTACTTCGCAGCCAGAGTCCCGTCTCTTCCGATCGCGCAGTAGACAAGGCCAAACAAAACAACGCCGCCACCAGCTCCTCGCTGGTGGCGGCGTCAAACTCAAGTGAAAACTTCAGTCGTGTCCGGCCACTTTCACTCCGCAGGCATCTCGACGTCAGCCGCAATGTCGGCACCCTCCGGTTCTGCAGAAACAGCACCAGTCGGGTCCTCATCGGCGCCCCCGGAGCATCCACACGCCAGACACAGAGAAAACAGGATTGCGGCAAGGTTCTTCATCAGTCGCACGTCAGTCACAGAGTCATACTCCAGGTTTCTCAATTAGACATCGAACACAACTCGCCAAACGGCACGCTGTCATCAAACCGCACCGCCGTCGATCACGATTCCTGATTCACGGCGGCAGCATTCTTCAGGTGAGACTCAGAACTCTCCCACGTCCTGTCCCGATGCGATACGCGTCAGAATTGCGTAAGTGCTGCGGTCGACCCCCTCTGAGATGAAACGGGTTGACCCGTCTCCCATCAGAAAATGAGCACCGCCGGGGTGGATACTGGATGCGACGTTGACATGGACACGGACATCCGGTGTCGTCGGTTGACCACCATATGGCGTCGCATCTGGGTCGTGGAGTTCTCCGTTAAGGTGATAACGGATGTTGTTAATATGGTTGGGGTCGATGTTCGGATGATTATTAGCAAAGGTACCATGCCGTCGGTGACCTGCCCAGATTGGCGTGTAGGCATCATCCACGCGTCCAAAGAGGTTTCGATTCGGAGACCGATAAATGATGCTCTCGGTAATCGCAATCGTGTTGCTCGTGCCGTCAACGATGTCAGCAATTCTCGCCGCACCATTGAAACCAAACATTCCGCGATACGGCACGCCTGTTGCGCCATTCGGTAGATTCGAGGCCGCCTGATCAAAAATCGAGTAATAACGATCGTTTGGCCAGCCCACACCGTGACCACCGGCACAGAACAGGTAGTTCGTGCGAGCATGATCCGCACCGTAGTTGACGTAGTCAGTTCGGACTTCTGGCCCCTTTTCTCCCTCATCCGATGGGCACAGGTAGGTCGAAATCGGAGTCCGTACCAACGGGCTATTCGCATTCGGCCACCCACCTTGAACATTCGTAATTGTATTGCTGTATCCGTTCGTCGCCAGGTTAAGGTCGAACTGGTTGTACAATGCCTCTTGATCAATATACGGAAGAAGATAGACCCAACCCGTATGATTCAGGGCCGTAGTATGCATGCCGCCCCTGCTAACGTCCGGAGCATGATGCAGGCCTGAGTTCACGACACCCGGGCAGAAGACGCCATACGTGTTGTGGTAGTTGTGCAAGGCAAGCCCAATCTGCTTGAGATTGTTCTTGCACTGGGAACGCCGGGCTGCTTCCCGGGCACTCTGAACTGCCGGCAGCAGCAGGGCGACGAGGATCGCGATGATCGCGATCACAACGAGCAGTTCAATCAGCGTGAACGCTCTGCGCATGGATTTGACTCTCAGCATGGCAAGACTTCTCCTGACGAAACAAGACGTGAAAAAGGAAACGCAGTTCGATCTGATTGCCAGACCTGATTTGATTGCCAGAATGGCATCAACGCGACTTGATAGGTCGAAGTATCCGAATGAGTTTCAGTTTGTCAAGAACCAAAACCCCACCCGTCAGACAAATCTGCACGACCGGTTTGAGGGTCAATTCGATCGACGCACAATTCCTAACCACAAACAAACACGTACTACTTGATCCGCTTCTCCAGGGGCATCTCCGCTGACTCAGTGCAGAGCCAGTACACCGTTAACTGCAGCCGCAGCGTCGACGCTTCGGCCAATCCTGGACCGTCCGACGAAAGGTGCCTGAGACTGCGTGGCGTCTCGCATTCTGTATTCGACGCCGTGGTCGCTGGCGACACTTGTCAGCTCAACGACCGCACGGCTCGGAGTCGGCGGACAAAACACAATCCGCCGACCGGCCAGAAACACTCGCCGATAAATACACTGAGAAGGGCCAACTTACCGGAAAGCCAATCCCTGTCGGACGCAGGTCTCACCGTCATCATCCGGTCTCGCGAGTTACGGAATCTGCGGTTTCAGTGGCGTTTTTCCATCGGCCTTGTCGACGGGTGTCTGGGCATCGTGGCGGTTCATCTCGGCGACGAGGCCCTGCATCATTGACCGCAGCCGGCTCGGCTCTTTGTCCGCGAGGTTGGTCTGCTCGAACGGATCCTTCGCCAGGTTGAAAAGCTGATAGTGCGAACCTTCCGACTGCGGCGACGGATAGAAGTGGTAAATGACTTTCCAGTCACCCTGGCGATAAACGGTGAAGTAATCGCTGCGGTGCGGAGCGTGGGGGTAGTTCATCAGGAACGTCTCGTCCCGCGACGGATCGGGCTTCGCGGTCAGCAGGGAATCGAGCGGCCGCCCGTCGACGACGTGATCGCTCGGAGCCTTCACGCCGGTCAGACCGAGAATCGTCGGGAACAGGTCGTAGACAGCTCCCAGTTGAGGTTGAACGGTGCCCGCCGCGATCGGCAGCCGCTGCTGATGCGGGTTATCCGTGTCCGCCTTCGCCCAGGCGGCGATGAACGGCACGCGTATCCCACCTTCGTAATGCGCTCCTTTTTTGCCTCGCAGAGGTGCCGCGCAGGCCACTTCGTGCTGATGTCCCAGCGGAGCATCGGAGCCGTTGTCGCCAAGGAAGAAAACGAGCGTGTTGTCCGCAACACCCAGCTTGTCGAGGTGGTCGAGCATGTCGCCCAGCGACTTATCCATGCCTTCGATCAGCGTCGCAAAAGCCTGGGCATTCTTCGGCTTGCCGGAGTCCGTGTAGTTGCCCGCAAACCGGGGATCCGAATCGAACGGAGCATGCACGGCATAGTGCGAGAAGTAGAGGTAGAACGGCTTCTCCGCTTCCACCGCGTCATCAACGCGCGACTTCGCTTCGATCGTCAGAGCCTCGGTCAGAAAAATGTCGCTGCCGTGGTACTTTTCGAGATGCGGCACCGCGTGGTGCGCCCGCTTCGTGCCGCGACCGAAGTTCTTCGAGGCGTAATAGCTGCCGGGGGCTCCGAACGACGCTCCGGCGACGTTGACATCGAA
>Ga0209273_10003721_pt1 | contig 10280 bp, 10 predicted proteins | sample tdAd471_FD_187126 | JGI IMG/M metagenome (GOLD analysis project Ga0209273, IMG submission 187126) | Marine sediment microbial communities from the Atlantic coast under amendment with organic carbon and nitrate - tdAd47.1 (SPAdes)... | ecosystem: Environmental > Aquatic > Marine > Coastal >...
AAGAAACAGGAGTTAAATGTATGGGGAAGTTTGACGGCAAGGTCGCGCTGGTAACAGGAGCAGGACGTGGCATCGGGCAGGCAATTGCCATGAAACTGGCGTCGGAGGGCGCAAAAATCGTCGTCAACGATCTTGACCAGGCGCCGGCTGATGAATCGGTATCGCTCTTGAAGGCGCAAGGCGCGGAGGCGGTCGGTTGTGTCGGCAGCGTTACGGAGGATGGCTTTTCGGATCGGTTCATCGAAACCGCGCTCGATTCATTCGGAGCAATTGACATCATTGTAAACAATGCCGGCTATACTTGGGACAACGTCATTCAAAAAATGACGGATGAGCAGTTCCAGGCCATGCTCGACGTTCATCTGATCGCGCCGTTCAGGATTCTCAGGTCTGCGGCGCCCTATATCCGACAGGCCGCGAAAGCCGAACAGGCGGAAGGTCGCCAGGTTCACCGGAAGGTCGTCAACGTATCGTCTATCAGCGGCGTATACGGCATTGCCGGACAGGCCAACTATTCTTCAGCCAAGGCGGGCGTTATCGGCCTCACATTGGCATTGGCAAAGGAGTGGGGGCGCTATTGCGTGAACGTCAACGCAGTCGCCTTCGGTCATATCGATACTCGGCTGACGGCGACCTATGAAGGTCAACCGAACAGTGTGGAAATCGACGGCAAGGTAATTGGTGCCGGCGTTCCGAAGGAAGTGGTTGACGCCTATGTCCCCACCATTCCTTTGGGACGGGTCGGAACTCCCGAAGATGCCGCCGGGGCGGTATACCTTCTGTGCCTGCCGGAAGCCGACTACATATCGGGACAAGTGGTGAACGTGACGGGTGGGGCGGTCGAGTAGAGCGTGCTCAGGAAGCAGTTGGAGGAAAAAGTGGCAATCCCAAAAACCATGATTGTTACGGGCGGAAGCCGGGGGATCGGAGCGGGTATCGCACGGCATGCAGCGGCGCAGGGCTACAGGGTTTGCGTCAACTATACTGCGTCGGCATCCAAGGCGGATGCCATTGTGGAAGAAATTTCAAATGCGGGCGGGCAGGCGATGGCGGTCCAGGCTGATATTCGCGATCCGGATTCTGTGGGGCGGATGTTCGAAAACGTTGCCGGAAAATTCGGAGAGATCGGCTATCTGGTGAACAACGCAGGTATCTCGATCCTGTCGCCGATACCTGAAATGCCCATGGAAACGCTGCGGTCAATTTTGGATACCAATCTTCTTGGCACCATTCTTTGCACACGAGAAGCTATCAAGAGATTGTCGACCGCCAGAGGCGGTGCAGGTGGAGTTATTCTAAATATTTCGTCGATCGCGGGTGCATATGGCGGCATGCCTGGCGATGTAATATACGCCGCGACAAAAGGCGGTATCGATTCATTCACCATGGCTGTGTCGAAGGAAGTCGCTGCAGAGGGTATCCGGGTTTGTGGCTTGAGGCCTGGTATAATTCATACGGAAATTTGGGACGGCGAACTAAGCCCCGAGAAGATCGTTGAACTGGGACGCTCAGCGGTTCCGATGGGGCGTGTCGGTGAAGTTGAAGAGATTGCGCGAAGCGCCCTTTGGCTGTGTTCGGATGAGGCGAGTTACATCACGGGGACGACGCTTAACGTCAGCGGCGGCCGTGAAATCTTCGTTGGTTCATAGTCGAAACAACTCCGTAAGAGAATGGCCATGGCAAGCAAGGTACGCAAACGGTGGGAGAACGGAGAGGCGGCTGTTAACGGTTGGCTTACGATTCCGAGTCCTGTCATTGCAGAAATCGTGGCGAATCGCAACTTCGACTCCGTGACGATCGATATGCAGCACGGGCTGATTGACTATCAGGACGCGCTGTCGATGCTTCAGGCTTTGCGTGCAAGCGGCGTTACGCCGATCGTGCGGGTGCTGGGTCTTGACCCAGTCATGCTTGGAAAAGTTCTCGATGCCGGGGCGCTTGGTGTGATCTGCCCCATGGTGAACACGAGAGCTGCAGCGGAGCAACTTGTCAGAAGCTGCAAATACCCTCCCGGAGGCAATCGCAGTTTCGGACCGTTACGGTCGCAGCTTGTATATGGATCCGATTACGCGGCTAAGGCAAACAGCTCGGTCATTGTTTTCGGTATGATCGAAACAGAAGAAGCTGTCGCGAATGTAAGCGACATCGCCGAAACGCCGGGTCTGGACGGGCTTTACATCGGCCCCAGCGATCTGTCTCTCTCCTTCGGCGGGAAACCTGTATTCGACCATGAAGACGGCGATACTTTCCTCATCATCGAAGCGATCCGTGACGCCGCACATAATGCAAATATCAAAGCCGGTATTCATTGTGTATCCCCGTCTTATGCGAAGCGCATGCTTGGAAGCGGGTTCGACTTCGTAACGGCTGGGGCTGACGTACGCTGGTTCGGAGAGGGATTGTCGGGCGTATTTGAGGTTCTCTCGTCGACCAATACTCAAGAGGTGGGGCATGCCGGATATAACTGACAATACACGGACGATAACCTTGCCGAGTGGTGCAGCGCAGGATCTGGTCTCCGAAGTATTTTGCAAGGCAGGCTGTCATGAAGAGGAAGCAAGGCGAATCGCAAGCCGCCTGGTGGAGGCTGATCTTAGAGGGCACGCAAGCCACGGGATATCCAGAACGGCGCGTTATGTTCAGTGGCTGAATGATGGAATCCTCAAGGCCAACCAGCGGATTTCGATTGAGTCCGAAAATGAGGTGCTCGCCATTCTAAATGGAAACTACGGATTCGGTCAGTCCATAGGCGAGCAGGCAGTCGATCTTGGAATCGCGAAATCCAGGAAACATGGTGTATCCGTAATCGCATTGAAGAATTCCGGTCATCTTGGCTGTATCGCTGACTGGGCTGAGAGAGCCGCCGAACACAATCTTGCCAGTATTCATTTCGTAAACGTCCGTGGAAGCCTGCTTGTCGCTCCTTTCGGCGGTAAGGATGCGCGCGGTGGTACGTCTCCGATCTGCTGTGGCGTTCCGGGACCGGAAGGGAAGCCTGTTATACTGGACTTCGCTACCTCGACTGTCGCCGAAGGGAAGGCGCTGGTCGCCTACAAGGGCGGTGCGCCTTTGCCTGATGGTGCGTTTGTCGATTCTGATGGTAGCCTCTCAAGTGATCCAAGTCTTTTATATGCAAGTCAGGGAGATAGTCTTTATCCCCGACCCGGAACCGGTACAGGCGCGCTGACGGCTTTCGGACTCCACAAAGGGTCTGGTTTGAACTTTTTCGTGGAGATATTTGCCGGCGCGTTAACCGGATCCGGAACAGCAGGCGGGATCGGTGAGACCGGACGCAGAAAGCTCTGTAATGGTATGTTGTCGTTTTATGTGGATGTAAATTGTTTCGATAAAGAAGATCACTTCGCGAAAGAAATCAGATCCTACATCGAGTTCGTCAAGAGTGCGGCGCCAATCGATGTCGGTGGCCAGGTGCTTGTTCCCGGTGAAAAGGAAATGCTGGTTAAGCAAGATCGTCTTGCAAACGGTATTCCGGTCTCTAGGGGTGTGTGGTCTGATATTCTAAAGACCGCGGAATATCTAAACATTGGGCGAGATCGTGTTATTGAGATTTGCGGGTCGGATATTCTGTAGGCGCACCTTTTGAGTCCTGCCTCCTGTTGTAGGTGCGACGTCGTCGTATCGGATCAAATCCGAAATAAAAAGCATATCAGGACGCTTGCAGCCTTTTTTGAATTGAAATTTTCAAAACAATACGTAAAAATATATTTCATTAAAATAATATTCTGAATGCATCGGTAACAGGAAGCGTGGATGGAGGCGCAAATGTCAAAGGTAACTAATCTGGAAAAGGTAATTCGAGAAGGCCGGTTAAGCAGACGCGATTTTATGCAGCGGGCCGCCGCACTCGGTATCGGTGGAATCGCTGCGGCAAGTGCATGGAAAAATCACGCGCTGGCTTCGCCAAGTCGAGGCGGTCATTTGAAATTGGGTATCGGGGGAGGTTCGGTGGGTGAGGATCTGAGTCCGCTCACGACGGGTAGCATCTATCTTTATGTGTCAAGATGGGCGGTTTACAACAACCTCATCGAACTCGATTCAGACAAGAATCCGGTTCCTGAACTCGCTGAATCCTGGGATGTCAGTGACGGTGCGAAGGACTGGCTGTTCAATATCCGCAAGGGCGTGACCTTCCACAATGGCAAGGAGCTCGATGCGAACGACGTCATCTATTCGATCAATCTGCATCGGGGCGAAGACACGAAATCGAGTGCAAAGCCATTGCTTTCCGCAGTCACCGAGATAAAGGCGGAGGGTTCGCATAAAGTTCGGTTCAAGCTATCCGAAGGTCAGGCGGAGTTTCTGTATTCACTTGCTGATTTTGCCATGAATATCGTTCCGGACGGGTTCAATGACTGGAACAATGCCGTTGGAACAGGCGGGTATTCGGTGGAACATTTCGAGCCGGGTGTTTCGAGCACGTTCAAGCATAATCCGAACTACTGGAAATCCGACCGCGCCCATTGCGATTCGGTTGAACTGCTGACGATTACCGACCCCGCGGCGCGTGTTGCGGCATTGCGGTCCGGGGAAGTGCACGTAATCGATCGGGTCGAGGCCAAAGTGGCGGCAAGACTCGATGGTGTTGACGGTATCGATCTCGTCAAAACGCCGGCCCAGAATTTCTTTAACAGCCTGATGCGTTGTGATGAAGGACCGTTCAGCGACAATGACGTGCGGCTGGCATTCAAATATCTGTTGCCGAGAGAGCAGATGCTGCAGTCGCTGCTTCAAGGGTTCGGGACCGTGGGCAACGATCACCCGGTTCCGTCAAGCGATCCGTTTTTCAACTCGGAACTGCCGCAACGAGCCTACGATCCTGAAAAGGCCAAATGGCATCTTAACAAGGCCGGGCACAGTTCTTTCGCGGTCGATCTTTATGCGTCGCAGGCCGCGCATCCGGAGGCCATCAATGCGGCAACGCTTATGCAGGAAGCGGCGAAACCAGCCGGAGTTGATATTAACGTCGTCAAGGCGCCGGCCGATGGTTATTGGTCCAGCATCTGGAGGAACAAACCGTTCTGCATGTCAATTTGGGGCGTACGCCCGACGCCTTCCATGCAGATGACGCTGGCCTATCGTTCCGATGCACCCTGGAACGACACCTACTTCCAGAACGCCCATTTCGACGAATTGCTTTCAATGGTGAAGGTTGAGGTCGATCCGGCAAAACGGAAGCAGTTGTATTGGGACTTGCAGGAAATTCTGCATAACGAAGCCGGCGCCGGAATATTCAGCTTTATCGACACGATCGACGGGTACTCCACCAAGGTGAAGGGAACGCGACCCGACGGTGTGCGTGAACTGATGGGAACCCGAATTTGCGAGCGCGTCTGGCTGGAGGCGTAAAGTTTTTAACAGTTCTCCCGTGAACACTCCCTGCTCGGGCCGAATTTTTGGCTTGAACAGCTAACTTTGTCGGCCGAACGGAAGCGTTCGGCCGATTCTTTTTTGTTTTGGTTTGTCCATTGTCTTAGCCCATTAGAACTGTGCCATTGTTTGCTTGGCGAGTGGGATGATGGAGTTTACCCCTTTTTAGGTACGGATTTCATGCAACCATTTGGATATCGGAAGGAGGAAACTGGATGCCGTCACGCAAAATTCCCTCCCTAAACTGGTTGCGAGTGTTCGACGTTGCGGCGCGGACGCAGAGTTTCAAGGCGACTGCCAACATCCTGAACATGACGGCTGCTGCTGTTAGCCAGCAGATCAGCGCACTTGAACATTTTCTCGAGCGCAAACTTTTCGACCGCACGAATAGAAGCGTTGCACTGACGGAGTTTGGGGCGCTGTACTACCGCGAAATCCGGGAACCGATTTCGACATTGCAGTTTGCAACCGATGCCGTATTGGGTATTGGTGAAGCGGAGCAACTGTCGATCGAAGCGCCGACGGTTTTTCTGTCCGGTTGGCTGATTCCGCGCATACCTGATTTTTTGAGAGAAAACCCAAGCCTGCAGCTTAATATTGTTGTTAATGAAGAGTCTATATCGGTGGGCCGTGAGGCGTCGGACGTGCTAATTTTATATGAAACGCCGGTCGCCCGGTCGCGTGAGATCATTCCACTATACACAGAAGTGCTCTTTCCGGTTGCTCTGCCGGAGATCGCCAAGCGTATATCCAAGCCGGAAGATCTGCTTAACGAGCAGCTTATAGATGTGAAGGGGCACACGGCTCCCTGGCGAATAGTCTTGGATCATCTGGGCATCGGGCCAGAGGCGCAACAGCATGTACGGATGATGTACGTCACCCACACAACCATTTCATTTGCCATGGCGAGTGCAGGTATGGGCGTGGCGATGGCTTACAAGCCTTCAACAGATCATTTGATGAAAATACATGGATTGGTAGCTTGCCCAATTGAAATCAACTTTGCCGGAGCCGCTCGCTATTTTCTTGCGATCGATGGGCCGAACTCCAGGCGGCCCACGGTAGATAGTTTTAAAACGTGGATTTTGAGTGAAGTGGCAAAAACAGATTAAGTTTTCCTTACGCAATGATGGCGAATTAGTCGTTTGCGATTGAAGTTTAGGATCAACGATACTCTCCCGTAACAGCAATGCGAAGAGAGAGTGTTATGGCCATTACCGATGATGTTGCCGCAAGCAGCGGTGCAGCGCAAAAGGCTCGTCGAACCTGGAAACACTTGCCTGAAGAGTATCCCGTAGAAATCGCGCCTTTCGCCATGTGGCCCCCGAAATTGTTTGCAAGCATCGCGTATGTGGCAAAAACCTGGCTGCTTCCAAACGGCGTACGTTTTCAGACCCTTGCTGTCGCTTTGATTGTGTGGAATTGGTTTACGCCATCTTATGATCGCGTGGTGACCTTCCAGGTTGACTGGATGGCAGAGATCCTACTTCGAAACCTTGTTGTGTTTCTGGCTGCGGCTGGGGGGCTCCACCTCTGGCTATATACATTCAGAATGCAGGGAGATGCCACGAGTTTTGATGCTCGTCCCATGGTGAAGAACAACAAGGCATTTCTGTTCAATAGTCAGGTATGGGAAAACATGTTCTGGTCGTTATCGATCGGCGTTCCCGTCGGTACACTTTACGAATGCGTGATGCATTGGGCGTTCGCCAACGGACATATCGTTATGATCGACTGGATGGACAATCCGGTTTGGTTCGCTGCATTGTTTGTGTTGCTGCCCCTTGCCACTGGCACCCACTTTTATATACTGCACCGGTTTGAACATATCGAACCGTTTTTCAAATGGATTCATTCGATTCATCACAAGAACGTCAATGTCGGTCCCTGGTCGGGTCACTCTGCTCATCCTCTTGAAACGGCAGGTATATTCTCGGACATTTTCCTCCTCGTATTGGTGCCGTGCCATCCGCTGCATGCGCTCTACGTGCTGATGGCGCACTACATTTCGGGGCCGGCAGCCCATTGTGGATATGAGAAGATCAAGATACTTGGCATTACGGTTTTGAATTCCGGTGATTTCTTCCACCATCTTCACCACCGATTCTACGATTGCAACTACGGTACCCAGGAACTCCCGTTCGATCCGCAGTTCAAGAGTTTTCACGATGGTTCTCCGGAAAACGATAAACTGATTGCTGCCCGGCGTCGTGAGTTGCGGTCGAAAGCAACCGCACGATCCAAGTCTTAGAGCTGAGGTGAGAAGTTGGAATGACACGGGTATTCACATTTGGTCGCGGTATCGAAGAGCGTAACTACACCATTCCCGATCTTCGGGCCGTGAAAGGCAGCGACAAACGCCTGTCCGTTTGCAACCCTGCAAATACATTAGAGGCTAAGGCGTGTACGGAGGCAGGAATTGATCTGCTCTCGATTTGGGATAAACATGTTCCCGAAATCCGTGCCGCTTGTGGCGACAGGTTTATTATTGCCGGCGGGGCTTGGTCGGAATACGCAACGCCCGATGACATACTTCGCGCCTCCATTGAGTGTCTGACGAGCGGTGCCGACATGGTTTATACGGCGCGCGGGTACGATATCGTTGAGATGTTGGCCAACGAGGGGATCCCGGTTCAGGTACATATCGGCCTCATGCCAAGCAGAAGTATTTGGAATGGGGGGTTGCGCGCACTCGGTAAAACAGCGGAAGAGGCGCTGGAAATTTTTCGTGTGATGAAGCGCTATGAAAGTGCAGGCGCTGTTGCCGCGGAAGTCGAATGTGTTGCAGAAAACGCGCTGCAATCGATGAACGACAAGACAACGATCTTCACTATTTCTCTTGGTTCCGGTAACGCCGGGGATGCTGTTTTCGTTTTTATGGCGGATCTTTGCGGTGAGACCGACAATCCCCCAAGGCATGCCCACACATTCCGGAATCTAGCGCCAATGCATGCAAGATTATACGAGGAGCGCGTCGCGGCCCTTCGTGAATACCATGCTGAAGTGCACGCCAAACAGTTTCCCTATGAGAGTCAGAATGCATTCATGGGTGAACTGGAATTGGAAAAACTTCAAGAGGCTTTGGACAGAACATAGTTTGTTGGGCACTGTCAGAGAAACCTGTACCTTCTCAAAAGTCAGGTTCCACAATGGTGAGGGGATTTATGCTGCGATCCTTTCGTATCGATAATGCAATCCTCTGGCTTCTGGGTAGCTGACAATCCGTCCATCGGACTTTGACGAGGCTGGTCTGGTTATAGGTGGATCCTTGTTCAGCGAGAGATGTGTTCGCGAGTGATTGTAGTAAGCCTTGTATAGTTCGAGGATGCGTCGAAGGCATTGTCACATTAACCGGCGACTCATGGCACTAACAGCAAATGCAGTGTTCAATCTATCGCCGTCACCTGTCCCTTCTCAAAAGTCAGGTTCCGCGATGGGTGAGGGGGTTCATGCGGCATTGTCATGTGTGGACGACCCCTTATGTGCAAGGGCAAAGTTTGAGTGATGCGATCTAAGTAGGATGCGGTCATGTGTCCGGCCTGTTCGCGCGGTGCATGTGACCGCTGGCCCTGATGAAGTCCGCTTGTCGGATCCCTCTCACATTAACGAGCTATGATACTCTGACAATGCCACGGGTTTACTTACGGCGTGGGCGGTGTCAGAGTAATGGGCTTGGGATCAAAGAGTTTTCGAGTGGGGGCTATCAGGCGGCAAGCTGGCGCCACTCAGCCACTGCGGCGGACCGGTTCTGTTTGAAGATGTCGCGGTTGGTTAGGTGACGTTCAAGATTGAAATGGTTGTGAATCGAAGCGTGGACGGCTGCGAACTTCTGCAGAGTCTTTACGTCTCTGAACCGGGCCATCGCGCCCTCTCGTCGTCGAAACGGCTGGTGCGAGTTTTCCACCCGATTATTGAGCCAACGTTGACACGTTTGACCGGCGACATTGCTGATTATCTTCATCGCCGCGCGATACGATCGAAGTCGGTCGGTCACGACCGACCGAGGTTGACCATAAAGCTTCATCGCACGTTTCAGAAAATTGAGCGCAGCTCTGCGGTCTCGGAGCTTAGTGGCGAGAACTTCTAACACTTCGCCTTCATGATCCACGGCGCGCCAGAGATAATGCGTATCCTGTCCCTTCTCAAAAGTCAGGTTCCGCGATGTGTGAGGGGATTCATGCTGCGATCCTTTCGTATCGATGGTGCAATCCTCCGACTTCTGGGAAGCTGACAATCTGACCTTTCGAAATTGGTGAAACTGGCCTGGATATTGGTGAATCCTTGTTCAGGGAGAGATGCGTCCGCGAGTGATTGTAGTAGGCCATGTAGAGATTGAGGATGTGCCGAAGGTGCCGTTCGTTTCTGACGATGACATGGTCCAAGCATTCACGTCGTATCGATCCGATGACACGCTCGACGTAAGCGTTTTGCCATGGTGATCGAGGCGCGGTCGGCGTATCGGATATGCCCATCGCATTCAGACGATATCTGTAGATTGATCCATATGTGCAATCTTGGTCCCGAATAAGGTAGCGGGGCGCTTCGTCCCACGGGAACGCTTCTGTCAATTGTTGGGCAGTCCAAATAGCTGTCGGGTTTGAGGTAACGGCAAGGTGCAGAAGCCTGCGTCGCTCAAGGCTAAGAACAACGACCACATAAAGTACACGAAACGTCAGTGTGGGAACGACAAAGAAATCGATGGCCGCCGAACAGTCGAGATGGTTCCTGATGAAAGTCGTCCATGTCTGATTTGGATTAGGACGTCGCTTTGGCATGTAACGCGATACTGTTGCTTGACTCACATCGAAGCCAAGTTTCAGCAACTCGCCATGAATGCGTGGTGCACCTGTCCCTTCTCAAAAGCCAGGTTCCGCGATGGGTGAGGGGATTCA
>Ga0209273_10003722_pt1 | contig 10279 bp, 8 predicted proteins | sample tdAd471_FD_187126 | JGI IMG/M metagenome (GOLD analysis project Ga0209273, IMG submission 187126) | Marine sediment microbial communities from the Atlantic coast under amendment with organic carbon and nitrate - tdAd47.1 (SPAdes)... | ecosystem: Environmental > Aquatic > Marine > Coastal >...
CCGGGGTATCGTTTTCGGCGGTTTCGGGCATGGCGGTTCTCGAATCCTTCCACCGACGGGGCGCCTGGGCTTGTGACCATCGTACTGCCTAGTGTCGGCCTTTGTCCGTGACGGATTGTCGCCTGACAGGCTGGCAATGCGCGTGTGTCGGCCTATATCATGCGCCGCAAATCACGGTTTTCAGGGAGAAGTGTCATGCGCGCAGCATTCTATGATCGATTGGGGCCGGCCAGCGAGGTTCTGACAGTGGGCGAACAGCCGACACCGGAGCCCGGCCCGGGCGAGGTGCGGGTGAAACTCGCCACCTCCGGCGTCAACCCGTCGGACTGGAAGGCGCGGCTGCGCGGCCGCGGCGGGGACATTCCGTTTCCGCTGATCATTCCCCACAGTGACGGTGCGGGCATGATCGATGCCGTGGGTGACGGCGTGGACGCCGCGCGTGTTGGTCGCGACGTCTGGCTGATGAATGGCCAATGGCAGCGCCCGTTCGGCACGGCGGCGGAATTTATCTGCATGCCTGAGAAGTACGTGATTGATCTGCCCGCAGGCACGGATATGGCCGAGGCCGCCTGTTTCGGCATTCCGTTCCTCACGGCCCATCGTGCGGTGATGTTCGATGGCGATGTGTCGGGCCAGACGATCCTGGTGCAAGGTGGTGCGGGCGCGGTCGGCGATCACGCTGTCCAGGTGGCCAAGGCCAACGGCGCGCGGGTGATCACCACCGTCAGTTCCGACGAAAAGGCCGACTATGTTCGCCAGGCCGGGGCCGACGAGGTCGTGAACTACCGCACCGAAGACGTGCCCACGCGCATTCTCGACCTGACCGACGGCAAGGGCGTGGACCGGATCGTCGAGCTGAACCTGTCGGCCAACGCGCCGAGCTACGGACAGATTCTCGCGCTGCGGGGCACCGTGATTATCTATGGCACCGTCGATGGCATGGCGAGCGTTCCGGCTCAGGATTTCATCGTCAAGGGCGCGAGCCTCAAATGGTTCATCGTCTATTCGATCACCGATGCGGAACGCGACGAGGGTGTTGCGGCGCTCAACAAGATGCTTGCCGACGGTACTTTGAATACGACGATCGCTGCGCGGTTCCCCCTTGATGAGATCGTCGCGGCCCACGAGATGGTTGAAGCCGCAAAGCACATCGGCAACGTGGTTCTCGATATCGGCTAGTTACGATAGTAGGGACGCCGCGTTTCGGTGATCCCCGGGCCCATGACATTTGGTGTCTGATCTCGAGAAGGCCGTGCCGCACTGTGTTGGTGATCGTTCTGCTCATCGCGATGTCCGGCCTGACATGGGCTTGCCGATAGCCCGGATCTAAGCGGCCCATGGCGGGTGCATTTCCATGCGTCGACGGGCTATGCCGGCAGTCTGGAAAGCACTGCGAAACACCCTATAACTTACTGAAAAATAACATAATTTATTTGCTTAATTGACCTTTTGGGTGATCATCCATAGTGCACTGATTTTGCTCGATTTATTCGGTTAACACCTTTATTTCGAGGCACTCGGAATGACAAGAAACTCAATGAATTTAATATTTTAGAGGCATCTTCTAATTTTTTGCTATGCAACGCGAGTCGCGCCGGTCCAGTATCCGGCAAGTGTAGAGGGAGTCTTGCGATGCGAAAAAACCTGGCCATGATTGGATTACCGCTTTTGCTCGGCGGATGTGGGCTGCCACCGGCACTTTCAGCGGCGTCCTGGGCATTGGACGGGATCAGCTATCTGGCCTCGGGGAAAAGCGTTACCGACCACGCCATATCCGAGGTGATGCAGCAGGATTGTGCGCTGCTCCGCGCGGTCCAAGATCAGGATATTTGCGCCGATTTTGGCGGAGAGGCCGGCGACGGACCGCGAATTCTGGTCGCGACGGCAACCTCATATGGCGACAGCTGGTCGGTCGCGGATGGTCTCACGACACTGGATGATCCGTTCGTCGTCGCAGCAGATGTTGCCGAGTTCGTCGAAGGGTTTGGGCCAGGTACCGTTGTCGTGAGCGAGGACAGGTCGCTGGCGGCATTTGCGCCGGTGGCACCGAAATGGGTGGAATCGACGGCCACGTCCGGCCGCTTCGATAGCGCAACACCGAAGGCGCGCCCGGTTTACCTGAACACACCGATCTATGAGGTGGCGTCGGCCCGGACGCCGCGCCTCCAATCCGCCGGAATTGTCAGCGCAGCGGCCCGCGCGATGTCTGTCGTGGGTAGTTTCCAGTCCATCGACAATGCGCGCAAACAGGCCGAACGGTTCGCCGCGCTGGGTGCCGAGGTGCGTTCGATGCGGATTGACGGCCGAACGTGGCACCGCGTCGTGGTCGATGCCCCGCTGGCGAAAGTTCAGAACATGGGCGCCGTCGATGCCTGGGTGCTGCGGGTCTGCAATACCAACGGCACATTGCCGCCGTGTGGCCCCGTGACCCTGGCCAGCACCGGTTTTGCCGCACCACAGGTTGCAAGAACGAATTAGCCATCTTCAGCGACGTCAGGTCGATAAGACTTATTCAACTCACTGTGTGGCATGAATCCACCGGGCATTTCCGGTTAGAATGGATTCATGATGACCTTCCAGACAAAGACCCTTCGACACGCGCTTGCTGGCGGATTGCTGGCCGCATTGTTGATCCCCGACAGTGCGGCCGCGGTGGTGACCCATGCGTCTCATCGCGCGTTCTATGAGATACGGATCGGCCGTGTGGATGCGGGCTCCCAGATTGTCGATGCGCGTGGCCGCATGGTGGCGGAGTGGAGTCGTGCCTGTGACGGTTGGGCCTCCAGCCAGCGCCTTGTCGTCAGCATGGCGCCGGGCGAGGGAGAGCCGATCAACTCCGAAGTCGTCATGACCAGCTTCGAGGCGCTGGACGGAACCTTGTTCAGCTTTGATTCCGAGACCCGGATTGACGGCGAGACTGTCGAGGCGGTCAAGGGAGCGGCCGAGCGCGCCGGTCCCGGGACGTCGGGGCGTGCGACCTATAATGTGCCGCGCGGTGTTACGGTGGACCTGCCCGCCGATACGGTGTTTCCGTTCGAGCATACGATTGCCGTGATCGAAGCCGCAGAGCAGGGGCAGGTGCGGGCTTTCAGTCATTATTTCGACGGTTCGCAGCCCGAAAACTCGCCCATGGCGGCGAATTCGCTGATTCTGGGAAAGGCGCGGGATGCGGCGGATGGCGGCGAGAACAGTTTTGGCGAACTGAGCGCCCATAAATGGTGGCCGGTTCGTCTGGCGATGTTTGCCAGAAGCGCGCGCCATGGGCTCAATGAAGAGCCGGAATTCGAGATGACCCAGGTCCTGCAGGACAATGGCGTTGTGCGTCGGTTCGAGTTCGACTACGGCGAATTTTCGCTGGTCGCCGCCCTCGTTGATATCGAGGAAATTGCCCCGCCCCGCTGCAACTAAGCCGCACCAACCAACCGGTACCGCCATGCGGGCGTTAACGAAGGGCCGGGTTCATTGCTTGTCGTTCGGTTTTTCGCGCCTCACGCCTCGAATTGATCGACCTTTGCCGATGGCGTCGCGCCCCAGTTTGCCGCGGACCTGATCGATGACCGCCTCGACCCGTTTGCGGTGATCGGCGTCCGGGTCGGCCAGATCCGGCGGATCGGCCTCGAGTGGATCGGTAAAATTCGAAAGCCCGACGCCGATCAATCGGAACTTGCTCCCTGCAGGGGCAGCCGCAATCGCGCGATCGAGCAGCGGTACCGCGGCCCGATACAGGGTCTCGGCCAGTTGGGTCGGCGCCGGCAGTGCGTGGGACCGGGTCAGGATCTTGAATTGCGATGACTTCAGTTTGAGCGTGACGGTCCGGCCGGCCAGGTCGCGTGCCTTCATCCGGTCGGTGACTTTTTCGCACAGCGGCCAGAGGCGCTTGGCCAATGCATCGGGCTCGGCGATGTCGTCCGAGAATGTGGTCTCACTCGACAGATTTTTGGGCAGGGATTGGGGTGTTACGACACGAGAGTCGTCGCCATGGCTGAAGCGCGCCAAGCGCTGGCCGATTGCACCGTAGCGTTTCACCAGCCTGGCTTCGTCATGGGTGCGAATCTGCCCGATGGTGTGCAGGCCGTCTGCGGTCAGCTTCCGGTGCAAGGATTTGCCGACACCCCAAATTCGCGTCACCGGCAGCGTATCGAGGAATGCCAGAGCCTCACCCCGACCGATCACTGCGAACCCCCTGGGCTTGTCGATGTCGGAGGCCAGCTTCGCCAGGAATTTGTTGTAACTGAGGCCCACCGATGCCGTGACGCCGAGCTCACGTTCGATTTGATTGACCAGACGGATCAGCGACTTTGCGGGGCTCGCATGGTGCAGCCTCTCAGTGCCGGTCAGGTCGAGGAAAGCTTCGTCAATCGATAGCGGTTCGACCAACGGGGTGATCTCGCGCATCATTTCACGGATTTGTCGTCCAACGGCGCTGTACTTCTCCATGTCCGGCCGGATCACGGCCGCATCGGGGCAGAGTTTGAGTGCCTGGAACATGGGCATCGCCGAGTGCACCCCCTTGATACGGGCGATGTAGCAGGCTGCGGAGACGACGCCGCGCTGCCCGCCGCCGACGATCACCGGCTTGTCACGCAAGGACGGGTCGTCGCGTTTCTCGACGCTGGCATAGAATGCGTCGCAGTCGATATGCGCGATGGACAGTGTTTCGAGTTCACGGTGCGACAAAATTCGCGGCCCGGTGCAGGCGGGACAATGGCGCGCACCTTGTGGAACATATGCCGCACAGTCCCGGCAGAGGCCCGTGTGCGCGTCCCGGGGGTTTTCGGTCATGTGTCTATACCGAAGGCGGGCCAGAGCCATGCGGCCCCCCGTACGCCGCTGGAATCGCCATGCCGGGCCTTTCGGATCGGTGTCGAGATCGAATCCGAGAATATATGCCGATCGATCAGGCCGGGCAGTTGCAGATAGATGCGGTCAATATTGGACAATCCGCCGCCGAGGACAATCACGTCGGGGTCGATGATGTTGATAATCATCGCCAGGCTGCGCGCCAGACGATCTTCAAGGTGCTCAAGGCAGGCCGTGGCGTCCGCGTGGCCGGCGTCCGATGCTGCAACGATGTCCGCCGCTGAAAGTATTTGCCCGGTCTGCGCCGCGTGATCGCGTTCGAACGCAGGGCCCGAGACAAAGGTCTCGATACAGCCGTACCGCCCGCAGTAGCAGTCATGTCCCGGATACTCGTCCGCCGTCATCCAGGGCAGGGGCGTGTGCCCCCATTCGCCGGCGATCGCGTTGCCGCCGACCATGATCTGGCCGCGGTTCACGAATCCACCCCCAACGCCGGTTCCGACGATCACACCGAAGACCGTTTCCGCACCCTCTGCCGCGCCGTCGGTCGCTTCGGAAATGGCGAAACAGTTCGCGTCATTTGCCACGCGCACAGGTCGATCGAGGCGCGCCGCGAGATCGCGGTCAAAAGGTTGGCCGATCAGCCAGGTCGAGTTCGCATTTTTGATCAATCCGGTGGTCGGGGAGATGGTCCCGGGAATGCCGATCCCGATGGGTGTCGCCGTATCGGGTGCGGGGTCAATCTGCGCGATGAGTTGGGCAATCGCGTTTAGCGTCGCGGCATAGTCGCCGCGCGGCGCCCCGATGCGCGCGCGCGCAATCTCGGCGCCGGAATCGTCGAGCACGATTCCTTCAATTTTCGTGCCGCCGAGGTCAATTCCGATGCGCATGCCGATGGGACCGAAGGGTAGCTGTGGACTTTTGCAACATTATTATCCATTTTCGTTGGCGAGTCCGCGTCAGGTCGGGGGACGGACGGCTCATGGGGATGACCGTGGGAATAAGCCCGGCTTTTTGTGCAAACAACATCAGGCTGGGCATGTCCAAAACCGTTCTCATCGTCGAAGACAACGAACTGAACATGAAGCTCTTCCACGATCTGCTGGAGGCGCAGGGTTATGCAACGCTCCAGACCAAGGATGGGCGTGAAGCTTTACAGTTGGCCCGCGAACATCGGCCCGATCTCGTTCTGATGGATATCCAGTTGCCGGAGGTTTCCGGGCTGGAAGTTACAAAGTGGATCAAGGAGGACGAGAATCTTCGTGAGATTCCCGTGATCGCCGTCACAGCTTTTGCCATGAAGGGCGATGAGGAAAAGATACGGCAGGGTGGCTGTGAGGCCTATATCGCCAAACCGATTTCGGTTTCCGAATTCCTGGAAACGGTCCAGAAGTTCATCGACGCCTAGTGCAACGATTGCATCGCAAGGCCATCAGCTCGCCATGAAAAAAAGCCGCCCTGTGGGCGGCTTTCGCGTGATGGCTGCCCGGCAAGGCCGAGGCGCCGGTACGCTATTTCATCTTCTCTTCCTTGAACGTCACATGCTTGCGCACGACCGGGTCGTATTTGCGCATCTCGAGCTTCTCCGGCTTCTGTCGCGGATTCTTCTTCGTGACATAGTAGTAACCGGTGTCCGCCGAACTGACGAGTTTCACAAGGATGGTAGCGGGTTTCGCCATGGTCTTTGTCCTGAGGCTTGAAATCTGGCCGGGAAGATACCGTGCAACCCGCGCAAGTCAAGCGGTGAAGGGAATTAGCGCCGCGCGACCGCCGTGTTGGCCTGCCGCAGCAGAGACGTGTAGAGGCCCCGATCCGCGATAATCGCGTTTGCAAGCGCCACATCAACATCCGGCGAACCCCCATCCGACGGGCAAATCCGGCGCAAGCCGGCACGATCCGCAGTGTCTATGTTGCCTGTTGCCTGCCAGTTTCCGAATTCTCCCGCGAGGACGTTTTGGCCTTCACGCACAGCCGGCACCAGTGTGGCGGCAGATTTCAGGTCGCCGCCGCCATGAGTGCATACGGTGGGCAGAACGCCGAGGTCATGGATTCGATATCCCGACGGGGCCAGGATGCGCGACCAGGTCAGAGTAATCTCGCCGTTGTTTGGCAGGCGCAGCACGGATTGCACTGTCCCTTTGCCAAAGGAATTCGTTCCGATAACCACGGCCCGGCCATGATCCTGCAACGCAGCCGCGACGATTTCGGATGCGGATGCCGAATTTCCGTTGATCAGGATCACGACGGGCCGCTCGGCGGTCTCATCGCCCTTTGATGCGGCGAACGCCTGCCGGCTGCCGGGGTGCCGGCCGCGTGTCGCAATGATGTCGCCGGTGTCGAGGAAGGTGTCGGCCACATCGATGGACACATCGAGACGCCCGCCCGGGTTCGAGCGCAGGTCGAGCACGAAACCGGTCGGTGGGCCGTCGGGGCTGCGCATTTGGCGCTGCACGGTCCGCCGAAGGTCCTTGGCCGAGTCGACATTGAAACCGATAAGGCGGATGATCGCGATTCCATTTTCGCGCCGCACCTCAACGGTTTCAGGCACAACATGTTGCCGCGTCAGTGCAATAACGATTGGCGCAGAGGCTCCCGTACGCGCAATGGTGAAGGAAACCGTGCTGTTGATGGGGCCCCGCAGAGATTCGACCAGATGACGCTGGGTCCAACCGGCAATCGACTCTCCCTCGACATGGGTGATTCTGTCCTGTTCGCGCATGCCGGCCTTGGCCGCGGGTCCTCCCTCGGTGACGGAAAGGATCAGGGCGTCGGTATCTTCTTTGGCAATTGTGACGCCGATCCCGCCAAACCCGTCGCGATAGGCGCGTTTTTCGGTGGCCGTTTCGGCATCGTCGTAGCGGGAGAACTTGTCGAGCGGCGACAGGACGCCGTCGAAAACGGCTTTGAAAACAGTCTCGGCGCGCGCGTCCGCGAGCGACGGTGAGGCCGATCGCGCGATGGCGATCGCATCGACCGTTGCCTGGCTCCAGGCCTCGGGGTCGTCATTGCGCGGTGCGGCGAAGCGCCCGACGGTCCTGTTTTGATAGAGCACTTCGATGTTGTTGCCGGTCGGACGAATGTCGAGATTGGAATCGATCTGGTGCAAGCCGGCAAGCCCGCTGAAGCTCAAATCCCGCAGCGAGACGGCGGAGATATATCGATCGGTGATAAATGCGTAGCCCGTGTCGAACATCTCGCGGCTGTAGATGTCGGAATACTCTGCATCGGTCTTCGAGCCGATCTGAACGCATGCCACCAGCACAAGTGTGGCGGCCAGCAACGTTGTGCGTCGAACCCAGGCGGAACATATCTTCAAGTCATTCATATTCTTCACATATCGTGGGTACGGCGCCCGGGTAAAGGGCGGAAATCCGAAGGCCCCATCGTATCGCAAACCGGTTCCAAATGATTAACGCCGCCGCTGGCGTTTTTTGTGCCGCTTGTCGGGTCGTTTGCGGCCGGATCGCCCCTTCCGCGGCGCATGGTCCTTTTTGCCGTTCGATGTCGCGCCGCTGTCCATCAGGTCGAAAATAGAGGAGCCTCGCAAACCGTCGGCTTCGGACACGCGGATCTCAACCGCATCACCCAATCGATAGGTGCCGCCGCCCGGGGATTCGATCGTTTGTGTGCGTGCATCGAAGCGGGGTCTTCCCCCTGGAAGCCGGGATGCGGGCACGAAACCCTCCGCGCCCTTGTCGTCGATCGCGACGAACAGTCCGGCCCGCGTGACGCCGCGGATGGTCCCCGTGAAGTTTGAGCCGATGTGGCGCGCCAGGAATGCAGCGGTATATCTGTCGTTGGCATCACGCTCCGCCACCACCGCGCGGCGCTCGGTTTTCGAAATATGGGTGCCCAGCTCTTCGAACCGACCTGCCTGATCGTCCTCCAGCCCACCTTCGCCGAGCCCCAGCCCGCGGATAAGGGCACGGTGGACCAGGAGGTCGGCATAGCGGCGGATCGGCGATGTGAAATGCGCGTAGTCGCGCAGGCCAAGGCCAAAATGACCGAGATTGTCGGGGCTGTAGGCGGCCTGCATCTGGGCGCGCAGAATGAGCTCGTTGACGGTGCGCTCATGCGCCTCGCCACGGACCCGTGCGAGAATGCCGTTGAAGTCACCCGGCCGTGATATCCCGCTGCGGGCAATCTTGATTCCGAACCCGGCAATGGCTTCGCGCAAATCTTCGAGCTTTTCGAGTGAGGGTTCGTCATGAACACGGAACATCACCGGCTGCCCGCGTTTTCCGAGCTCACGCGCGGCGGCTACGTTCGCCGCGATCATGAATTCCTCGATCAACCGGTGGCTGTCGAGACGGATCACCGGCACAATATCCGCGACCTGACCCGCATCATCGAGGATAACCCGGCGTTCGGGCAATTCGAGGTCCAGCGCGCCGCGAACATGCCGCGCCGCGGAAAGGGCCTTGTAGGCGCCATACAGGTTGTCGAGATGGCCCGGCGCGACGGGATCTTGTTTGGCGTCGCGTGCGGCCTGGACCTCCTCATAGGTCAGGCGCGCCGCCGAGCGCATGAGGGCGCGGCGGAACCGGAATTCCCGGAGACTCCCGTCGCCGCGAATCCAGATGTCCGCCGCCATGCAGGCGCGGTCTTCATCCGGGCGAAGCGAGCACAGGCCGTTCGACAATGCCTCCGGCAGCATGGGGACGACCCGATCGGGGAAGTAGGCGGAGTTGCCCCGACGAAATGCTTCACGATCAAGACTGCTGCCCGGTGTGACATAGGCGGCCACATCGGCGATCGCGACGACGATATGCCAGCCATCGCCTTCCCCGTGATACGTGTCCGGTTCGGCAAATACTGCGTCGTCGAAATCGCGCGCGTCGGCGCCGTCGATGGTGACGAGCGGCAGCTCGCGTAAATCCACCCGGTCGCCCAATACCGGCGGCTGTGCGGCGTCGGCCTCGGCGATCACAGCGTCGGGAAACCGGTCCGGAATGCCGGCGCGGTGGATCGCGATCCGGCTGATCGCGCCGGGGGCGTCGCCCGCACCGATATTCTCGACGATACGGGCCTGCGTCATGCCCTGGCGGCGGGCGGGGAGTATTTCGACGACCACGAGGTCGCCGTCCCGGGCCTCGACGCTGTTCGTCGGCGCGACTGCGAATTCATCACGCCGGCCCCGTTCGAGCGGGAGAATGCGGCCGCCATCGTTACCTGTCCGAAACTGGCCAACAATTGTTTCGGCCTCACTCTCGGCAGCACGCAACGGCTTGGCGGTGTAGCGGTTGTCGCCGCGCGGCGCCAGACGGGCGAGGAACCGGTCGCCGAGGCCGGGTGCCGTCATGCTGCGCGGTGCGCGCATGACCTCGATCTCGGGCCGTGGCGCATCGGCAGCGTGGTCGACGGGTTTGACCCGCAACTCGCCGTCGGAATCAACAGCCACGACCTCCAGCATGGCGACCGGGGGCAGGGTGTCGGCCGGACGCCACCGGCGGCCCTGGACCCGTTCGATACGACCTGC
>Ga0209273_10003723_pt1 | contig 10276 bp, 11 predicted proteins | sample tdAd471_FD_187126 | JGI IMG/M metagenome (GOLD analysis project Ga0209273, IMG submission 187126) | Marine sediment microbial communities from the Atlantic coast under amendment with organic carbon and nitrate - tdAd47.1 (SPAdes)... | ecosystem: Environmental > Aquatic > Marine > Coastal >...
TTGATTGATCATTACCCTGCGCTTGCCACCAATGTGAATGTGACGGCAAAGGTAAGCCCGTTGACCAGTGCATGAATAAGCGCGGGCACCAAAAGGCTTTGGGTGCGCGCGCGCAGCCAGGTGAATAAGACGCCCGCGATGATATAAACAAGAGCAAGAAACGCCGCGCGCCCCTCGCGGCCATCAAGGGCAAAAATTACCATGCGGTAGCTATGAAGCGGCGCCACGGCAAACACAACGATGGAAACCGCCCACACCCAAGGCCGTGAGAGATAAGCGCCGAGGCCGGTGAACAATAGCCCGCGAAAAGTGAGCTCCTGGCCAATGCCGATGAACATGCCCGTCATGAACCAGAGGATCGCGCCGCCGATCACGCCGGGGACGACAAGCGGCGTCCACACCTCGGTACGACCGAACGCAAAGAGCGCGATAATAAGCCCACCGAACACCAGCAGCGGTATCCAGTGTTGTCGCTCCAACCGGTGAAACATGAGACGCCCATACCCCGCGCGCCACAGGGCCGAGCCCGCTGCGAGCACAAATGCAATCTCAAGCATGAGCCGCAATGGTTGCACGAAATACCAATGGTCTACGTCAACGAGCCATGGGTCCGTCGCCATCAGCATACGGACCGGACCTTCGAGCACTACAATAGCGATCAGCAAAAAGAGTGCGGTTCGCGTAGGGGAAGCCTGGGTCAATTCAGTTGTTCCGCTGCCCTGTTTCTATTCTTCTAAATCCGTTTTAGCATTCGAGGCATAAAGTTTGCACCAAGAAGGGCCGCGCCCATGACTGAAATTCCCCTGGACCCGGACGATTATAAGCCGCTCTCGACGCCGGAGGTCGACCCTTGGTCGATTGAGCTCGAAGAGATCGATATGGCGTACGGCCCACTATTTCGGGATGGCAAGCACCACGAATACTTCAAGCGTCTTCGCAAGGAAGACCCGGTGCATTTCTACGAGGGCAATCCTTTTACCGGCCCTTATTGGTCGGTGACAAAGTTCAAGGATGTCATGGCGGTGGATACGAACCACAAGCAATTTTCATCCGAGCCTTCGATCGTGCTGATCGACAATCTGATGCCCGATCAGGTGGTGCCGTCGTTTATTGCCATGGACCCGCCCACCCACGATGTGCAGCGCAAGGCGGTCACGCCTGCGGTAAAACCGTTGCGCCTATCTGAGCTTGACGATCTTATCCGTGAGCGGACCATTGAAGTGCTTGATGGCTTGCCCATTGGTGAGCCGTTTAATTGGGTTCAGCGGGTTTCGATCGAGCTCACAACGCGCATGCTGGCGACGCTTTTTGATTTCCCCTTTGAGGATCGAAGTAAGCTTACATTCTGGTCGGATGTTGCAACCACACCGCCGATCCAGCTGGGCCTTACGCCCGAGGACCGCGCGGCACATTTGATCGAATGCTTAGAGACCTTCACAAAGCTATTCAAAGAGCGGCAGCACGAAGGGAATGAAAGCCAAGACTTTATCTCGCTGCTCGCCAATCACGACGAAACGCGTGACATGGAAGCGATGACGATGCTCGGCAACCTATTGCTGCTGATCATTGGCGGCAACGACACAACGCGCAATTCCATGTCAGGTGGAGTTTGGTTCTGTCACGAAAACCCAGGCGAGTTTGCCAAGATAAAAGCAAACCCGGACCTTATTCCTTCCATGGTCTCAGAGATTATCCGCTATCAGACGCCGCTTTCTTATATGCGAAGAACAGCGCTTGAGGACGTGGAACTTGGCGGCAAGCTCATCAAAAAGGGCGAGAAGGTTGCCATGTGGTATGCCTCAGCAAACCGCGATGAAGAAGAAATTGAACGGCCCGATGAGTTTATTGTGGATCGGCCGAACCCGCGCCACCATATTGCTTTTGGCTTTGGCATTCACCGCTGCATGGGCAATCGCGTGGCCGAGGCGCAATTGCGCATTATCTGGGAAGAGATCTTGAATCGCTATGACAGGATCGAGGTGATCGGCAAACCCGAATACCTCAGCCACTCATTCGTGCACGGCATTAAGGATATGCAAGTGGTGCTGCACCCCAAAGGATAAAGCGCGAGCGAAATGACAGAAACACTTTCGCTTTATGCCAGCATTGCCGAGATCATCGGCGCGGTCGCGGTAGTGGTCACGTTGATCTTTGTCGGTGTGCAATTGCGTGCAAATACCAAAGCCACGCGGTCCGCCACTTCAAGCGCAGCCAGCACCGCCACCGGAGAGTGGTATTGGAACATCGGCAGCAATGCCGAAGCGAGCTCGACCTTGTGGCGGTTTCTTAATCATCCCGAAGAGCTCACCGACCCAGAACGGTTCCAGGGGATATTCATTCTTCACGGCACCGTGCTTGCCATGCAGAACAGCTTTCTTCTTGCCCGCGAAGGAACCCTCGATTTTGGCGTTACGAAGACCATCACCACGGCACTCTTATCGGTCAAAGACCTGCCTGGGTGGGGTTATTATTGGGACAACCGCAAGGAATTCTTCTACCCACAGTTTCAAGAGTATGTGGAGGGATTGGTTGCAACTAAAGACACGCAAGTGAAAGGGATCTATAGCGCCGTCCAGTCAACCGGTGTGAGCGAAGAGGCGGACTAATCCGCACTGCGCTCGTAGGTGAGGCATCCAACACAAAGTAACAAGGCAAAGGGCGCCCCGCCGCGAGGCGCCCTTTGAGCTAATATGGATACTCAGCAGTCAGACGATTATTACTCGCCCAAGGGGGCTGCGTTAAATATGTCGGAGGTGTAGCGCCACACGCCGTCGTCGCCCTTGTGCCAAACTATGATGTAGTTGACGCGGTTTGCAACGCGCGCGCCGTCCTCGCCCATGGTGTCGTAAGTGCCGTGACCTACCTCAACGGCATAGTCACCGCCGATGGGGCGTACATGATCAGCGGTCAATTGAACATCCAGCAGTACTCCAAACAGGCTGGATAGAACGCCCACCGCTTCATCGCGCCCCCACACGGGGCTTGAGCCCGGTGGAATGAGAACTGCATCTTCAGTATAGATCGCACCAAGTGCGTCCGCATCGCCCGCGTTAAAGGCTGCGGACCATGCATCTTCACGTTCCTGGATAACGGCCATCAGGTGGTCGTTTGAAACTTCGGGTGATCCGCAAGCGGTGAGAACAACAGCCATCGCGGCAACGAACAACTTTTTCATGAAAACCCTCAATTCATATCTCGATGGCCGCAGAGTCTAGGCGGTCATGAAGGAGGGTGCAAGACAGGCATGAACCGCCAAAAGTCACGCCCCAAGGGATTTGATCATTAGGATCAAGAGATCCTGAAACTCTTTGTTCCGTAATTGTGCCGTCGCAGCGGGGGCATGGCGGCGATAGAGAAAGTGTTCTGTCATGACGCTGACCATAGTTAGCACAGCCATTCTTCCTCGCACCAGATCATCCTTGGACGGACGATCGAAATCCTTCGCTAGAACCGTGCCCATAAGCCGTGACAATTCGCTTCGGTTGGGTTGGATGCTGCCCATATCAGGGTGCAGCCGGTTGTACAAATGCACCGTTCGGATAAGGCCGGCTTGCTTTGAAAAGAGCTGCGCGGTCTTGCGAACAATCAGCTCGATCGCCTCAGCGCGTGTTGTCGCCTCATCGTCCTTGAATGATTGGGCCCATTGTTCGAACAAGTCGTCATAGGCTTTGAAAACAAAGGGCAGCACGCTCTCTTTTGTTTTGAACCGCCGGTAGAACGTACCCACCGCCATGCCCGCCTCTCCCATGATATCTACGATGGTCAATTGGTCGAAAGGCGTTTTTTCGATCAGCGCAAGCGTCGCCCGAACAATGCGTTCTTGGCTCTCACGGCCCTTTTTGTGGGTCGGTTCAATAATGTCCGGATGCATGGGTCAGCGCGATCCTTCGGATAGAGGCTTGACTTGTGAATAAACATTCATATATGAGAAAGTCAAGAGCGAATATGTATTCACAAATGGGAGGACCCCATGACTCAAAGACACTTTATGTTGCTGTTCGTCGCCCTGTTCGCATTCATGCTCGCCTGGTCGGTTGGTCTGGCGGAACCGCTGGTGAACTGGTTCGACCCCCAGACCGAATATGCCAAATACATCATCAACAAGGGTGTGCTGGCCCTTGCCATTGCTTTGCCGCTGTGGCGGCTCAAGGCATTTACCGCGGTAGGTTATGGCCCAGGGTGTGGCTGGGCATCGTATTTGATTGGCTTGCCCCTCATGGCCCTTGGGATCTTGTCACTGTTGGACCCCAACAGGGCTGTGCTTACGACCTTCGACTATATGGGTTGGGGCCTCGCCATACTTTTAATTGCGTTTACCGAGGAGACGCTCTTTCGCGGCATCCTGTGGAAGGCGTTGGAAAGCAACACCCTTTGGACGCGGGCGATCACGACCTCCGCGTTGTTCGGGCTGGCCCATTTCATACCGGCAGGCATGGGTGATTTTGGTTGGGGGATCGCCGCGGTTTATGGGCTTTCTGCCACCGGCTTTGGAATGATCTTTGCCGCCATGCGCGAACGCGCAGGTACGATCTGGAGCGTTGTTGTCGCACATGTGTTGTTCGACCTTGCGGCGATCTCCCAAGCGGGCAATGTTTCACAGCTCTTGGAGCCGGGCGCGGATACCTACATCCGGTTCCTCACTGCTGCGGTTGTGTTTGGTGCATGGGGCGCCGCTGCGATCTTTTTGCTCAATCGCCGCGCAAGGAAATTGGCGGCCGTGTGAATAGACTATCCACGAATCGATTGAGTAACAGCGATGCCAATACCGTGTGGTGACGGTCTTTCGGATCGGTACATCGTGGCGTGGTGCGAGACACGAGAGGACTACCGACACTTTAGAACCGACCGGGTGAGCAAGCTGGAAGTGCTCGGGTCAAAGTACCTCGGGCGCCGCGCGGTTCTAATCAAAGGCTGGGAAGCAGCAACGGCAAATCGCCGGTAGACGTGGTGACCCCGGCGCGATTCGAACGCGCGGCCTACAGATTAGGAATCTGTTGCTCTATCCAACTGAGCTACGGGGCCACGGGGAAGCGTTTAACACAATCCCCATGGCGCCCGCCAGCCGCAAGCCTAGCTGCAAGCCCAGCCGCAGGTATCAAGACGAGTTACTGTGCGCCTTCAATCTCATAAATCCGCTCAAGCACCGGGTCGCGGCCCGCGAAGAAATCACGGGAGGTAAACGGCACAACGATATCCGGATCGAGGCCCTCCACCGCAAGGGGGCGGAACATGTCGCCCCAATAGCACTGAGTGAACCAGCGGCAGACACGCGTGAGATCGTGGTAGCCCGTATTGAAGCGGATCTGGATGCCGGAGTTCGGTAACATGATGAGATTGTCTTCGGACCAGAAGCGGAGCGTATCGCCCACCGGCTCACCCATAATGATGGCGCGGTCGCCTGCTGATTGAAGCGCGCGCGCCGCCGAGCTGATGCCCGCCGAAAACGTTGTGCCCGCAGTCAAGATGTAAAGCCGCCCATCGGCGGGAAGCGCTTCACCCAGCCAATCAATGAAATCAGCGGTGGTATTATAATTGCCGCCCATGTTCATGCGTTGATCGAGAATGATCACCGATGGCGCTTCACGCTCAATCACGCCGCGCGCCTCGGCATTAAAGGCAGCAAGGTCAACGCCCGCACTGCTGTTTGTCCAGTATTGAACAAAGACTGCGTCAATCTCGGGCAGAACCGTAACGTTGGTCCAATCGATGATGCTTTGAAGGAAAAGCGGTGCCTCCCCCGGGCCCCGCAAGGCGGCATGCCATTGAGGTTGCGATTGCGAGAACGTCACAGGTGAAAGAAGCTGCGCCGAACGCGCTGCTTGATCAGCATTTGAAGGAAAGGGCGGCGCGAACGTCACCTGTCGCGGGGTTCCGTCCGCAAGCGTCAGCGCCAGCGTAAGAGAAGACGCGCTTTGCGAAAGCCCTGCCGCGTGCACCAGTTCCGGGGCTTCCAAAATATAAGGCGCGTATTTTTCCTGCGTGCCCAGTTCGCCACCAATGTATCTTTGCACCGTAGCGAAGGCTTCATTAGTTGCAGTGGTTCCTATGCGATTGATGCGCGCGCCGATCAGGTCTTCATATCCTTCATGAGCACGGATGACAAAATAGCCGTCCTCGAAAAAATGCCCGCGAATGGGAAGGCGGTTGTAGCGATCAAGCCGGTCGTACTCGCGGACTTTGGTATGGCCGTTGTTCGGGCTCGCGATAAATTCCGCGACGGCCAGTTCGAACTCGGCATCCGACATGGCGGGTGCGGTTTCCACCAGGCGCTCATAGATCGCTTCGGCGCGGGCACGGGTTGCGGGGGTGAAACTGCGCTCAACGTCCAAGAAGTTCGCAAGGTGCTCCACATCCTGTGACCGAGCTTCGGCGCGATTTGTAGGCGCAGCAAAGGTTGCGTCGGGCACGTCGCGGTCGAATGTGTAGTCTTTGGCGAGGCCATAAACCCCCACCGTGAGGCCGAGGAATATCGCTGGTGCGCCTATAACAAAAAGTAGGGTCAGGATTATCTTGCGAAGGGTCATGGGTTCGATCTCTACTTGGTGAATGAATAACATCGGAGACATCACCAAATTCTGGAACTGGGCGCGGGAAACAAGCGGATACCCGCCAAGTGCTCATGAGCCCCGCGAATGGCTCAAGGCTGCGGTGCTGCTCGGCCTTTTGGCGCTCTATCTTGGCGGCACGCAACTCTTTGAGGGAGGTAATGCTGAGATACTGGTGATCCCCAGTTCAGCCTTTGAGGTCGAGGGCGGGGCGCTGTCCGCCGATCCGTTTGCCGCTTTGGAAGAAGCGGGCGGGGTGCTCACATTTCGGGCGAGCCTTGAGATTCCGGCGGAGCTGCGCGCTCGACCGCTCGCGCTTTATGTATCGGGGCTTTTTTCAGCCGAGGTCTTTTGGGACGGACAACCCCTGGGTGCGAAGGGGCGCCCGGGCCCGGGCGGCAGCGAAGTGCCTGGGCCCATTGATACAGCCTTTCATGTGCCGGGTGAATTGCTCGCCGGGCCAAGTCATCAGCTGACGCTACGTATCTCGGCGACGCGCAATCTTTATCGGCCAAGCGTCCTCTCCCATGGCATTTATATCGGTCCTTATAGGTCCGATGCGCGCCGGCCCGTCACATTCTATTTGCCGGCACTTATGCTTGGCGGGCTTATAGCAGGGCTGGGGCTTTTGCAGCTCTTGGGGCAAAACCGAACGCGCTGGTTTTATGCAGGCGCGGCGCTTGCGCTTTTGGTGGCGCTTGGTGCGGAAGCCTCACGCGTGGTCTTTGATTATCCCTATAACTGGCACCCGCTGCGTTTGGGGTTGGTGGCCGCGGGGCTCGCTGTGTTTTCCGCACTTATTTTTGTCAGCGAATGGCCAGCGAAGCGAACATCCGTCGCGCTGGGGGCATTGCTCACGGCAAACGCACTGGCGGTTCTTTTTGTTACTGGGTTTGACGATAAGGCCGCCGTCATCTCGCTTACCGGTTTTGCTGCCATCGCTATTGCCATATCGATGCGCGTGGGTCCGCTCCACCCCCGCGGCGTTATTGCCAATACTGTGGCGTTGCTCGCGATCCTTACCGAGCGGATAAACCAAATCGCGTTTCTCGACAGCTCGGTCTATATGCTTGGTGTTTTGCTGATCGCCGCGACGATCGAACCGCACCGTATTCTAAATCCTTCTCCAAAGTCCGTGGATGGACGGTTTCGCGTGCGCGGTCCTGTGGCCGAAAAATTTGTACCGCTCGCAAGCATCGCGATGATCACCGCTGAGGGCGACGGGGTGATGGTTCATGTGGCGGGTGCGGAACCGCTTTATCACAGCGAACGCTTGGGCCGGGTAGGGGACACCATGCCTGGCACATTTATGCGCGTTCATCGCTCGGCGATTGTCAATTTGGAGCACGTATCGCAGCTAAGATCGGAACCGGGCTCGAAGTACTTTTCGAAACTGCGCACAGGCGATGAAATCCGTGTGGCGCGATCGGCCGTGGCGGATTTGCGGGCGCGCCTCGCAGGGGCGGAAGAACCATCCTAAACCTTTAACCGCAGCAAGTATTTGTGTGTGCCATCCAAAACCACCGCGCTGTCTTGATTGTGCACGCTCGCACACAACGTAACGACGCCTGTGGTGTTCTGCGCTTTAAGTTCGGTGATCTCAAGCGATGGATAAAGCGTATCACCCACATAGACCGGCGCTTTGAACTTGGCCGTCACCTCAAGAAAACCGATGAGCGCGTCGCCGATGGCGGCGGGGAACAGCCCCGCACCCGCCGCGGTGAAACACAAGACCTGCAAACCGTGGGCGAGAAGATCGCGATGCCCGCGGTCTTTGAGGTACTCGCGGTCATAGTGGACGGGGTGATTGTCGCCCGAGAGCGCCTGGAACGCGGCGAAGTGCGCGTCGGTCAGCGTGCGGCTGGGCGCGTTGAAACGCTCGCCGACTTTCAAGTCCTCAAACCCGCGTGGCGGGACAAGGGTATGTTGGGAGCGATTGAAAGGTTCGGACATAGATCGGGTCAACACTCATTGCGAATTCGGTGGGTCACCCTATCGGTGATCCGAACTTATTAATAGCTGGCGCAATTACATTCCTCGCTGATAGATTCCAACAACCATTGATTGGAGGAGTGAGTAAATGTTGGTGAGATTTTTGACTTCCAGCGTCGCGGTAGCAGTCACAGCTTTGAGCGCCGTAATGTTGGAGAATTACTTTCGGAGTTCACGCGAGGGGGACCCGCGGCTCATGCTCTTATTTCTGTTCGTCGCTTTTGTTGCCGTTGCGGCCTCACTGATTGAGTATCGCTTGCGTTCAAAGATTTAATGCGTTGCCACGACGGCATTTTTATGGGAAAGCGAATTCATTCTGCTCTGATCACCTTTCTATGTATGTTCTGCACGCAGAGCATAGCTTACGAGCTCGACAGTCAGGTTTCCGCGAGCGTCGCATTGGTGATCGATCCCGTCACGTTTGAACTGACAAGTGGCGAGACGGTGCGGCTCGAAGGGCTTGGCTCACCCCGCGCGCCGGCGGATCATAGGGACCGGTGGCCATATCTCATTGAGGCGACTGAAGACGTGCGCGCGCTTCTCAGCGAGGGGCACATATCTTATGTGCCGCGTGCAGCGCCAGATCGCTATGGCCGCGTCATCGCGCAAGTCTGGCTCGAAGACGGAACCTGGCTGAACGGCGCATTAGCGGACCAAGGCCTTGCACGGGTTGAAACCACAACCAATCAGCGCCGCTGCGCGGGTGATGCCTTGGCGCACGAGTTTCGGGCGCGGGAGGCGGGCCTCGGCATGTGGCGGCTATCGGCGTATGAGATTCGCCGCGCCGAGGAGACCGCTGCTTTCACTAATGATTTTCAGATTGTCGAAGGCCTGATTGTCTCGGCAAGTGAAGTGAGAGGCCGGATTTATCTCAATTTCGGTGAGGAATGGCGGACGGATTTCACTGTCACAATTGCGCCAAGCGACGTGGCTAGATTTGCCGAATCCGGGCTCGACCCTCTATCATGGTCGGGTCAATCGTTACGCGTTCGCGGATGGCTTGAGTGGTACAACGGACCTCAAATCGAGGCCAGCCACCCCGAACAAATCGAATTTCCTGGCGGGGTGAGGGAGGAAATCTCCAATGAAGATGATCGCTAAATTTGTGGGCGCGGGCTTTGCTGCCGCGCTGCTAATCGCTGGACCCGCGAGTGCGCAAAGCCAGCACGAACAAATTGTAGAAGCCTATGGCGGTGCATACACCTACAACGGCGTGGATGAGTATGTTCGCGATATCGTGGACCGGCTGGAGCCACACGCGTCACTCCGGCGCCCAATCCAGCATGTGACCGTTCTCAACACGCCGATGGTGAATGCGTTCGCAACGCCCGAAGGCGGTGTTTATGTAACGCGCGGGATCATAGCGCTCGCCAATTCCGAAGATGAGCTTGCCGGTGTGATCGGTCACGAAATTGCACATGTGGCTGAAGGCCATGGTGGAAGCCGCCAGAGCATTTCCATCGGCGCGGCGCTTTTGGGTCTGGGGCTGCAAGCCGCGGGCGTCGGCGACCTGGGTCTTTTGGGCTACAACGTTGCTGCCAACTTGGGGCTTTCCAGTTATAGCCGCGGGCAGGAGCGCGATAGTGACCGCCTTGGTACAAGATACATCTACCGCGCAGGCTATGACCCTTATGCCATGCACGATTTTTTCCAGAGCATGCTTTTGAACGAACGGCTGGCGCAGGAACTCGCGGGTTCGCAATCCTATACGCCGCCCGTCGAGTTTTTCTCCACCCACC
>Ga0209273_10003729_pt1 | contig 10264 bp, 7 predicted proteins | sample tdAd471_FD_187126 | JGI IMG/M metagenome (GOLD analysis project Ga0209273, IMG submission 187126) | Marine sediment microbial communities from the Atlantic coast under amendment with organic carbon and nitrate - tdAd47.1 (SPAdes)... | ecosystem: Environmental > Aquatic > Marine > Coastal >...
GATTAGCCTGTGATACGACTAGCATTTCTCACGGGGATCCCGGATGCTGGCGCCGGGCTCGTGTCTTTCCACACACCGCTCCCTCCTGGAATACAGCCGGGACAGGAAAAACCGAAATATAGCCTTGATTTGGTGAGGTTTTCATCCTCGGGCAAGCTGGCGCTAAGGAATCTGGCGGACTGGCCGATAAAAGAGACAGCACAGATTGTCGTTACAATTACTGTGTGTTGCTGTGAATGCTCCTCCGCATCAGCAACGAGCCGGCGTCTTGTCTACCGATGAGACGCCGGCTTTTTTATGTCTCGAGCCTCGACCTGCTCATCTCAGGCCGCAGCGAAAAATGGCACGCACCCAATGTAGCTGGTTCTATTGGCGCAAACCCCTAACGAGATACCACGTTGCGTCCGGCAACCTTGGCACGGTACAGAGCAGCATCCGCCGTAGCCAGCAACTGCCGTACGTTCATCCCCGGTCCAAGAGCTGCAACACCGATTGATACACTTGGCGGGAACGGTAGCGAATCGCCGTTCCGGTGTACGGTCCGTCCACCGACCGACTTGCACAAGCGCTCGGCAATCTGCATGACTTCGGCCGGACCCACCTGTGGCAGAACCACCACAAACTCATCACCACCGTAGCGGCAGGCTTGACCGATCGAGCGCACGTTTTCCGTAATCGCCGCAGCGATGGCTTGCAGCACGTGGTCCCCTGCCAAATGCCCATAATCATCGTTGTAACGCTTGAAATGATCGGTGTCGACCATGAGTAAGCCTAGCGGCTGCCGTGCTTCTGCACAGCGCTCCACAAGCCTGACCAGTACGCGATCCATCCAACGTCTGTTATAAAGACCAGTGAGTGCATCGCAATGGGCATCACGCTCGTGAATACGTTGCTGAACGTGGCTTTGCATCAGCGCCACATTATTTCTGCGCACGCGTGCAGATAGGATATGCAGCAGATTACGGGCCACCACCTGAGAGCGGTCGATCAACGTCCACACGACCTTGGCACTCATCACCAACACGTGGCAGTGAGAATCCGTAACCACAGTGGCTGAGGGGCGAGCATCCTCGAAAATGGACATCTCGCCGGCACATTCACCTGACTCCAGATAAACACTTGGGCACGGTTTCTCGTGCGAAAACCTCACTTCGGCACGCCCGGCCAGGATGATGTAAAACTCATCATTGTCGCGGCTGGGGTCGAGCAGAACCTCTCCGGGCACAAACGATTGTACCCCACAGGAATGCATAACCCATTCGAGGACCTCCGAGCCCTCGCCGTGAAACAGCTCGAGATCTGCCAAGGTTGCCATTGTCGTCGAGGATCTTTCAGCCACTACCAGCCTGCCCCCCCCAATGCGGGACCGCCATAGAGAATGGTGCGGGCGCGAGAGCCCACAATAGATTCGCTGCTTGTTCCGGCAGTCCCGCTGTCATAGGTCATCCCCTTAGACCGGTAACTTTGCGCCCCCCGTCTTTCGCCAAGGGTAGCCCTAATCAAAACATGCTGGTTACGAGAATCATGGCTGCGATCGCAGGGCGTGACCCTCGTCATACGATAACTATCGACCGCATCGTTAAAAAGTTAACTAAGACCAACAAAAAAATATTCTACATCCTGACTTTGTTGATTTTTTTATCCTGTTCATCGTCCGGTCCCCGCATTAGAATTATCGCCCTCCCCGTCCTGCCCACGCCTGCGCGGCCTACTCCGAAGCCGCCCCCTCCTGAACTCGAAAGACTGGTATATTGGGGGTTAAACTTGTTGCACCACAGGCGAATCGATTCATAACTTATGGTAATACCGCGTTCAGCCTATAAATCTTCTAAGTTGAAGAGAGATCATTGTATGAAACCCAGCAGGATTTCGAAGCTGTGTATGACTGTTGTACTGGCGATAGCCGGTGGGCCGGCAGCCGTGGCAGAGATCAAGATAAGCAGTGACGACGGCAAGTTCGAAACCAGACTGGGCGGTCGCGTTCAGGTGGACGCCGCCTGGTATGACGAGGATAACGTCAATCTCGACGGTGAAAACGGCACCGAGTTCCGCCGCGCCCGGCTGTTTGTCGAAGGTACCATGTACGACGTGTGGAACTTCAAGGGGCAATACGATTTTGCCGGAAATGAAACCGAGATCAAGAACGCCTATATCGGCTATACGGGATTCAAACCCGTCAAGCTCAGGATTGGGCAGTTCAAGCAGCCCTTTGGTCTGGAAGAACTGACCAGTTCGAAATACATCACCTTCATGGAACGTTCCATGGCCACCGACGCCTTCGCGACCAGCTTTCGCATTGGTCTGGGAGCCAACTACGCTGGTGATCACTGGACCTGGGGTGCGTCTGTGTACGGGCGGGAAGAAGGCAATGACACCGATGGCGATGAGGGCTACGGTGCCGGCGCACGCCTCACCTGGGCACCCTGGAATGAAAAAACCAGGGTACTCCACCTGGGTCTGGCCGGCGCCTGGCAAGACCCCAATGACAACGATGTCCGCTTCCGCTCCCGTCCCGAGTCGCATAAGACCGATACGCGCCTGGTGGACACCGAGGATATCCCCGAGCCGGATAACTTCGTGCGCTATGGCCTGGAAGCCGCCACGGTCCTGGGTCCGTTCTCCTTACAGGGCGAGTACATGGGGGTCGCTGCACAGAGCGACCAGGTCAGCGACCCGGATTTTAACGGCTGGTATGCCTTTGGCAGCTGGTTCCTCACCGGCGAGTCTCGGAAGTACAAGAAAGGTGTATTTGGCCGCGTGAGCCCGAAGAGTGTGGTCGGTAAGGGCGGTATCGGTGCCTGGGAACTGGCGGTACGTTACAGCACCATCGATCTCGATGACGCTGATACGCAGGGTGGTGAAGAGGACAACATCACCGTCGGTGTTAACTGGTATGCCACCAAGTATGTGCGCTTCATGGCCAACTACATTCACGTCAACGCTGACCCTTTCACAAGAGAGAATGATGATGTGGTTGATGCTGCGAAACCCGGTGAAGATGATGACAGCCCCAACATTTTCCAGCTGCGTGCGCAGGTCGACTTCTAGTCTTTATTACTCGGGTAATTTACACCTTCTCCTCCAGAGGACCCTCTCTCGCCTGACGGCGATTCACCTTGTCCCGATGGCGCCAGCGCCTTATCACACTCAATACATCCGCGTTTATCATTCCTTGCAAACTCCCGCTGTCTCTTCAGCAGGAGGAGGGTTCCACGCGGGTCAGTTTTGGATGCAAGTATCGGGGGTAAGTGGGTCAAGTATTGCTTTTAAATCAATTGCCTGCGCATAGGCTATACTCGTACCTGAGGCCAGAATACGCGGCTGGGCCAGGCGTATCAGGCAGGATACCGACGATCAGGGTATACGCGGGAGCGGGGCGAGCCGACTCTCTTCCTGAATTAGCTCTGAATCGATTTCCAGCTATTTCATAAGGGATTCAAGGCAATGCGAACACGGCGACATTTTCTGAGCGCAGGAGCCGCCGTACTGCTCCTCAGCCTGGCTAGCCCTGCCCCTGCGGCGCAGCCCGGCAATCCTTCGACGACAGAGCCAGCAGTCGCGGCAGCGGAACGCGATACGCTGGTGATTGGCAAGGTCAGCTCCAACCCGAAAAAACACTACGGGTATCTGAAACCCCTTGCGGATTACGCCGCTGCCCGCATGCAGGACCTCGGCGTGCAGGGGGCCGAGGTGTTGATGGCGCCCAGCAATGAGCAGATGATCGCCTATCTCGAACAGGGGAAAGTCGACTGGATCACCGAGACGCTGTTCTCCTCACTCATCTTTCAGGAACGCACCGGGGCGGAAATACTCCTGCTCAAATGGAAAAAAGGGGTGCCCGAGTACCACACGATCTTCATCGTCCGAAAGGACAGCGGCATCAGCTCCCTCGCCGACTTGAAGGGAAAAACCCTCGCCTTGGAGGATCCCGGCTCGACGACTGCCTTTTTTCTCCCCATAGCGGAATTGCTTGACGCCGGCCTTACCCCGATACCGCTCAGCACGCCAAGAGAAGCCCCCCAGGCGGATAAAGTCGGCTTCGTCTTCGCAAGGCAAGAGATCACCCAGTCGAACTGGGTCCACAAGGGCCTGGTGGATGCCGCTGCCTTCAGCAACCTCGATTGGGAAAAGAGCGACCACAATCCACCCGAGATTCGCACCGACTTGAAAATCATCCATCGGACCGCGTCTTACCCGCGCGCCTTGGAACTGGTGCAACACGACCTCGCTCCCGCACGCAAGGAACGCCTCAAGGCGATTCTGCTCGACGCGCCTAACACAGCGAAGGGCCGAGCGCTGCTGCATGCCTATCAAAAAACGACGAAATTTGACGAGCTGGATGCCCAGATGCTGCAGCGCCTTGAGCAGGCACGCGCGATGCTCAAACCAGTGCAAACCGCCCAACCCTGAATGCGATTGACAATACGCGCCAAGCTGGTTGCCTTTACCTTGATGATCATCTTCCTGGTCGGCGCGTTGCTGTCATGGTACACGGTCTACAGCGGGCGCCAGCGGGTGCTGGCAAGCTTCGAGCGGCAGGCGGAGCAACTCACGGCGATACTGGCGGACAGTATCGTCAATGACCTCTACTACATGGACACGTACTCGCTGCGCGCCAAACTGCGCAGTGCCCACGTCCATCCGGACCTGATCAGTAGCTATGTCACAGACAAGGAAGGTATTATCCTCGCCCAGGGTACCGGTGAAGAAAATTTGCGCGAACAAAAGCTTGAAAGCGAGATTGTAGCCCACGCAAGGTCTGCAGCCGCTTGGCAATCCCGTTTCGACGGAAACCTGCTCGAGATCGCCCGCCCGGTGAACATCGCCGACGACACGCCCATCGGTTTTCTGTTCGCGGCATTCTCCCTTGAGGCCGCGCACCAGCGGATCGCCGCGATTGTTCGTGGCAATCTGCTCATGACGGCGATCTCGCTCCTGATCGGGACGCTACTCGCCGTCATCCTGGCCACCAGCTTCAGCAGGCCTATTTTGCGACTGGTCAAGACCTCAAAGGCAATCGGGCGGGGCAACTTCAACACACGCCTGAGCCTGCAAAGGAGCGACGAGCTCGGCAGGCTCTCGGAATCCATTAACCAGATGGCCGCAGACCTTGGCGCAACGACCGTTTCCAAGGCCTATGTCGACGATATCCTCGAGTCGATGAACGAAATGCTGATTGTTGTGAACCCAAGCGGAACTATCGAAACCGTTAATCGGGCGGCCGCTGTGCGGCTCGGTAACCAGGTGCACGATCTCCTCGGGCAGCCGATGACACGTTTTTTTCCCGATGCCGCGGCATGGCTGTACAAAATGTCCGCGAAAACCTGGCCCTCGGACAATCATGCAAGCATTGAAACCACATGCCGCACGCTCCATGGAGGCGAGCTCGCCGTGTCGCTTTCCGCGTCACCGCTGGGTGGTGGCAAGAACCCCAAAGAACAACTGGTGTGCCTGATCCAGGACATCACGGAGCGTAAACGCGCCGAACGGGAGATTATTACGGCAAGAGAAAAAGCAGAATCGGCGAGCGCTGCCAAGTCGCAGTTCCTGGCCAATATGAGCCACGAAATGCGGACGCCCCTGAACGGGGTCCTGGCATTGACAGAGTTGATGCTGGCGAGCGGCCTCAACGATAAACAGCGGGAGTTGGCAGGCAACGTCCACCGCTCCGGGAAACTTTTGCTCGATATGATCAGCGCGCTGCTCGATTTAACGAGAATCGAAACCGGCAAGCTGCGCTCGGAATCTGTTAGCTTTGATCTGCGCGAGACCATCGAAGACGTCTTGGAGCTGTTCGCGGAGAACGCTCACCGAAAGGGACTGGAACTCAACGCGGCTATCCCGGAGGAGCTCGAAGCAGCCCTGTACGGCAATCAAGTTCATCTTCGTCAGGTCCTTATCAATCTCGTATCGAACGGCATCAAATTCACCGATCAGGGTGAGGTCACGGTACGCTGTAGCGTCGCTGAAAGGACACAAGATCAGCTGTTGCTGCACATCGCCGTTCAGGATACGGGAATAGGGATTGCGCCTGAGCTGCGCGAAAAGGTATTCCAACCCTTTGAACAAGCCGACACCTCGACGATCCGCAGGCACGGCGGCATCGGTCTGGGGCTCGCCATTTCAAAACAACTGGTCGAATTCATGGGGGGTAAGATCGGCTTTGAGAGCGGGCCGGCAGCCGGCTCGAATTTCTATTTTAGCCTGCGCCTGGAATTACGGTCTGACGCGGTGCAACCACGCTTGCCTCGCCCCGAGGCGCTGCGCGGACTCAGCGTACTCATTGCGGACGACAATGAGACCAGCCGAAACATCCTCAAGCATCAGGCAATCGCATGGGGCATGCAGACTGAGGCCGTTTCCGATGGGGCACAGGCCCTGGAGGTGCTGTGCCGGGCAGCCACGCAAGGCACACCTTATGATCTGGCGCTGGTGGACAAGCACATGCCCGAAATCGACGGTCTCGAACTTGCCAGAAGGATCAAAGAGGACCCGACACTCGCCCACATCGGCGTGGTGATAATGGTCGAGGGTGAGCTTAATGAGGGCACGCACGAAGGGCGACGGCTCGGCATCCAAAGCTGTATCGCAAAGCCAGTACGCCAATCGCACCTCTATAAGGCGTTACTCGGCGCGGTGAACGTACGCGTCGAAAGCCCGCCCGCCACACCGGTGGGGCAAGCTGCCAGTAAGTCGACCGCCATTCAACCCGGCAGGCACGTTCTGCTTGTCGAGGATAACCCGGTCAACACCTATGCCGCTGAACTCATGTTGGCGCATCTCGGCTGCGAGGTCACAACGAAAAGCAATGGCAAGGAAGCGGTCGAGGCGGTTTTCAAGACGCCCTTTGATGTCGTGTTGATGGACTGTTGGATGCCCGAGATGGACGGGTTTGCGGCCACACTGGAGATCCGGCGCCGGGAGCGTGAATATGGCACGGCCCGTCCACTTCCCATCATCGCGCTGACCGCCCACGCCATGAAGGAGGACCGCGAGCGTTGTCTCGCCTCGGGTATGGATGACTACCTGAGCAAGCCCATTGATCTGGCACGTTTGAGTACCATTTTGCAGCGCTGGCTGGCTCCAACACCCGATATGGCTGGTATCGAGCAGGTGGGCGACTGACGGCCCCGTCACACGAGCTTGCGGGTGTCGAGGAGCTTGTGTACGCAATGCAGGAGTTGCTCGCCCTTTACCGGTTTGTGCAGCAGTTGACACTCGCATTTCCCTGCTTTCCTCTGTAGCTCGGGTGTGGTGTCCCCCGTGATGATGACGGCAGGCAAGCTATGACCCATGGTCTCCCGGATTCGCTCGACCAACTGAATACCGGTTTCATTCCGCCCCAGAGTATAATCCGTGATGATGAGTTCCAGGTTATGGCGGTTGGCCTCCACCCGTTCGAGCGCCTCGTGTACCGTTGCGGCGCTGGTTACCCGGTGGCCGACTAACTCCAGGAGCATCTGCGTTGAATCGAGAACAGCATTATCGTCTTCTACCAGGAGAATCGACACGCCTTCAGTTTCTTTGGCAGCGGCGATTTGAGCCGGCTCCTGAGCCTGGACCTGCACGGGTGCTGCAATGGAGAGTGGCACCTCTACCGCGAACATAGAGCCTTTTCCCGGCGTGGAGCGTACTTCGATGTGATGTCCCAGGAGACTCGCGATGCGGTTCACGATCGCGAGCCCCAACCCCAGCCCTTTCGAGCGATCCCGTGCCGGATTGCCAACCTGATAAAACTCTTCGAATATGCTGGTAAGCTCATCTTCAGGAATACCCATACCGGTGTCCCAGACCTCAATCCTCAGTTTCGAACCTCGACGCCGACAGCCCACCAAAATCTTTCCTGACTCGGTGTAGCGGATCGCGTTGAATACTAAATTGTGCAGTACCCTTTCCAGCAACGCCGCGTCACTGCGGATCTGTACGCGAGATGGCACGAAGCGGGATTCAAGACCCTTCTCATCTGCGCATTTCCGGCATTCGCTGTGGAGTCGTTTCAGCAGCCTGGAGACAGGAAACACCTCGAACTCAGGTGTAATTGCGCCACCTTCCAATTGATTGATGTCCAGCAGGGCATTTAACAGATCTTCCATGGTACAGAGCGCATCACCCATGCTGCGGACGATTTTGTGCGATGATTGGTCCTGCACTGAACGATCCAACGCGGCCTTCAAGAGACTCATCGTCTGCAGGGGCTGGCGCAGGTCGTGGCTTGCGGCAGCCAGAAATCGGGATTTCGCCGAGTCGGCCTGCTCGGCCACTTCCTTGGCTTTATACAGCGCCGCCTCCGTCTCCTTGCGCTCGGTGATGTCCTGGGCAGTGCCGAATCCCCCCAGGATTTCCCCGTTCTTGTCGAACTCGAGCTCGGCCTTCTCCCGCACCCATTGCATCGGCCCATCCACGGCGAGGCGATGCTCAATGTTATAGGGTTCGCCGCGCAGGGCCTGTTGCCAACTCTGCTCCACGTAGTCCCGGTCGTCGGGGTGCACGGTGGCGAGGAAGGTCTCGTAGGTCAATTCGGTAGCCTCCGGAATGCCGAAGATGCGGTGAGTCTCCGCCGACCAAGTCAGCTTGTTGCGCCGCAGATCCAGCCGCCAACTGCCGATCCGGCCCACAGACTGGGCGCGGTTGAGGTCCGCCTCGCGCTCGTGCAGTGCCTGCGTGAAGTAATGGCGCTCGATGACCGCCGCTAATACGTTCGCGGTGGCTGCCAGAAAGTTCACATCATCGTTGGTAAAAATCCGACGCACCCGTGTGTGCACGCCCAAGACGCCCCAGGGGGGTCCCTCGGGACCCACAATGACGCACGAAAGACCGCTTACCACCTGGTGCTCCAGGAGCAGCGCCGGGCCGCTGAAGCGCGACTCCGTCCGCAGGTCTTCGACGATCACCGGCTTGTCCGTGGCAAGCGTATAACCGGCTTGGGAGTGATGCTCGCCCCCCACGATGGCATGTCGCACCAGACCAGGCCGCCAGCCGACGCCCGCGCGCAGCACCAGGTCCGCGCTGCCGGGACGCACCTCCAGGACCTTGCAATATTCGACATCGAGGACACTGCCCAAGGTGACTACGGTGGTATCCAGCAGCTCCTGAAGGTCGGTACAGGACAGCCCGAGCTGGCCCAATTCCGCTACCGCGGCCTGCTGCCGCTCCCGCGCTCGCAACGCCTCGCCAGCTGCCCCGCCGGCTCTGATGCTCCGGATCGAGCTGGTCAACAACGGGCCGTCGCAGCTCTCCAAGAGGCCAAAACGGATGTCGATCCGGAGCCCGCTGCCGTCCCGGTGCCGCCCCAACAGCCCGGCAATCGGATCGTCGTCACCCATCTCGACCGTTTCCATACAGCGGGTCTTATGGCCGTGGAGCACAGCCCGGGATTCTTCGCAGATCAGCGTATCGAAAGGCCGACCAACCAATTCTCCGGACGAATAGCCAAAAAGCGTTGCCGCCCGGCGGTTCGCGAACAGGATCCGCCCGTTGGCGTCCTCAACCAGGAGGCCATCCGGCAATGCCTCGAGAAGCTGGCTACTGATGGTTTCGGATAAGGGCATGAAAGCAGGTTAGGTTGCAGCGCTACTGTCCTGAATGTCCGTTCAACGGGTTGCCTCAAGCACGTAGCCAGCCACGATTATAGCCGTAACCGCAAGGAAAGATAGCCTGCGAGGTTACTGTCAACTTAAGCGGGAGTGCAATGACCTCCCCCTACTGGGTGACTCTACCTACCGAGGTCGACCGGTGGGCAACCTGAAATTGACGAACTGTTAGAGGCGGCTAGCCGGGTCTGAAACGCGAATCCCGGCACTGACAATTCTGAAACGAAAAACAGGTTAGGGCATGAGCCTCTAACCTGTTATTTGTACGACTTAAATATTGGTAGCCGGGGCCGGATTTGAACCAACGACCTTCGAGTTATGAGCCAGCCTCTTCAGCTACCACTCTTTTTAAATCAAGCACTTTTTGTCATCAGCCGTCGCCAAACGCGGGTACCAAGTCAGGGGTACTGAGACTTTACGACCATCAACCAAAGACACAATGAGCTCGTCGGCGCTAAAATCGACGCCTTCTGCCAATGGATTAACTTCAATCGCCAAAGTACTCATGCCATGCCTCCAGCAAACGTTCTCTGTTTTCTTCCACGAGACGATTCAGCCTGTTTAATTCATGGGCCGGAAATCTAGTGGAACTCGCCAATTGCACCGGTCGCAACCAGAATTTTGCCAGCTTTCGCTCCGATTGAATATGGATATGAGGATGAACCGATCGACGA
>Ga0209273_10003735_pt1 | contig 10244 bp, 6 predicted proteins | sample tdAd471_FD_187126 | JGI IMG/M metagenome (GOLD analysis project Ga0209273, IMG submission 187126) | Marine sediment microbial communities from the Atlantic coast under amendment with organic carbon and nitrate - tdAd47.1 (SPAdes)... | ecosystem: Environmental > Aquatic > Marine > Coastal >...
GTTTTTACTGCAGCCATCAATGCTGCATAAGCCGAGTAACTCCACCCAACGATGCACATTTGGTTGGGACGGGCTATGCCTTGATCCACCAGAAAGTTTGTAGCGTCGGTTAGGTCGTCTTGCATGGCGCCACCCCATTCCTCAAATCCGGCGCGCAAGAAGTCGTTACCAAATCCTCGTGAACCACGGAACTGAGGCGCAAACACAGCATACCCACGTGTCGCCAGAAACTGCCGCAGCCCGTTAAACATCATATTGTCTCGGGCATTTGGTCCGCCGTGTGGAAACATAACAAATGGAAACGGCCCATCCTCAGCGGTCGTGCCGGGCGGCAAGACAAGATAGCCGCTGATCTCCATTCCATCCCGCGCCGTATATGTTTCGAGGCTTATCGGCCCGAGATTTTGTGGGGACAGGCCTGGATAGGGAGAGGCGATTTCGCTAATCGATTGGGCATTGTCATCCATCAGATAATACAGCGTCGGATCACTTATTCCGTACCCTGATAGAATGCGAACCGTTTCGTCGTCACTCTCCTCAACTACGCCTACGTGGTCTCCGGGTATCAGCCGATTGTATCGCTCGTAATCGGCTTCAAGCTCTTCATCGAGAAACACCCGAACTGGTTGGTGCGCCAAGTATGTCACCATCGTAACTCTATCTTCGTCTTCGTCGACGACTAGTCCGCCAGCGTCATAGGTATCGTGAAGAAAGACACGCTCCATTCCAGTCCCATCAAGACCCATGCTATAAAATCCAATCCGGCCTTCGTGATTTGACTGGTAAAAAAGCGCTTCATTGACAATCGATTCCAGCGATAGCTGCGTTTCCGTGCCGTCGACAAATTGAGGGCGGGTCATGACTTCGCGCCAGTTCAGGGATCCAAGATTGCGCGTGTAAATCCGATACGTGCCATCATCGTTATCAAGTCGCGCAAGCACATCTCCATTAGAGTCCGTCGCCCACTCGAAAGTATTCTCGCCCCCCCGAGCCACTATAACTGACCTACCTGTACCGATGTTTACATTGTGAACCGTCTGCACACAAACAGCCGATCCACAATCACGCAATGCGACGAGTAAGTGATCGTCATCATCGGGAAGCGCATCGACAATATTAGTTTCACGCGCAATATCATTGACGTCATTTTGACGCGATTCAAAAAGCACTTGCGCATCTCTGCCATCAGGACGAATCGAGATCAATCGCGTCTGTTCGACGCGAAAGTTAGCTCGTCTCGATTGATAGTGGTCGTTCCAATTCACTTCAATGACGATCCGCTCATTACCGGACCAAAAGTGATTACTGACTTCAAGATTCTCGTCATTCATACGCTGACCGGGTTCGATCAACATCGGTTCGCCGCCACCCAAGGGATAGATCACAAGCGCGGTTCGGCCCTCATAGGGTTGAATCATACTAAGATACCGCCCGTCAGGGGACAGCTCAAGATCGCCCATCTGCGCAAAGAAGGCTTCGGCCGGCGGCGGTGTCTGCGCCTGTGCGGCAATCGTTCCAGATACGAGAAATAGCCCTACCAATAGGCAAGGAATAGCGCGAGCCATAACGTAACTCCCCCAAAATAGCGTTGTCGTAAGGCCCCAATAGCGCCGACCTTCCGTCTGTCCGGCGCTGCCTAAGGGGTAACTTTCTTACGGCCTAACACCAAGGTCAAGAGTTGAACTGCCAGGCGGTAAACCAGACCTTGACCCGCCCCTCGCCCATGAAGACACTCCCGCTCAAGGATCGCAGAAAGGCTTAACTTCATGCCCCCATTACCCACTTCCGTGCTTGACGGTGCTGTGCGCCACAATTGGTCCCGCGACGAGGCGGAGACGCTTGTTACCGCGCCTTTTGCCGATCTCATATTCGCGGCGCAAACCGTGCATCGGAAGAATTTCAACGCCAACGAAGTACAGTTCAGCCAGCTCCTCTCCATCAAGACGGGCGGCTGCCCCGAAGATTGCGGCTATTGCAATCAATCCGCCAAGTTTGATACGGGCCTTAAAGCCTCAAAACTTATGGAAGTGGAAAAGGTAATTGACGAAGCCCGCGCGGCAAAAGAAGGCGGCGCCACCCGGTTCTGCATGGGGGCGGCGTGGCGCGAACCCAAAGACCGTGACATACCAGCGCTCACCCAAATGGTGCGCGACGTAAAAGCCATGGGGCTTGAGACCTGCATGACGCTGGGCATGCTCTCGGATGATCAAACCCATGCGCTCGCCGTCGCCGGGCTCGATTACTACAACCACAATATCGACACCTCGCCCGAGTACTACGATCAAGTCATCACCACACGGACGTTTCAGGATCGGCTCGATACGCTTGAGCGGGTCCGCAATGCGGGCATCAATGTTTGCTGCGGCGGCATTGTGGGCATGGGTGAAAACGATACTGACCGCGCGGGGTTCCTGCTTGCGCTTGCCAACTTGCCTGCCCATCCCGAAAGCGTGCCGATCAACGCGCTGATGCCCACAAGCGGTACACCACTAGGCCAAAGCGAGGCACTTGATCCGCTCGACTTTGTACGACTGATCGCGGTCGCGCGGCTCATGATGCCGATGTCTGTGGTCCGACTTTCAGCAGGGCGCGAGAATATGAGCGATGAAACCCAGGCGCTGTGTTTTCTTGCCGGTGCCAACTCTATTTTTGTCGGCGAGAAGTTGCTCACAACCTCGAACCCCGGCCAGGATCACGATGAAAGCCTGTTTGCGCGGCTCGGCATTACTTCAATGCCAGTGTCGCAGAAGGCCGCAAGCGGCCAAGCCGCGGAATGACCAAAGACCCCGAATGGCTCGGCCGGGGGCTTGAGCACATTTGGCTGCCCTATACGCAGATGAAAACCGTGCCCCCACCGCTTGCCGTCGCGCGGGCAAGCGGTGCACGGTTGACGCTCGAAGACGGGCGTGAGCTGATCGACGGCATTTCGAGCTGGTGGACCACGGTGCATGGCTATTGCCACCCTCACATCGAAGCCGTCGTCCAGGACCAACTTACAAAACTTCCCCATGTGATGCTTGGCGGCCTGGCGCACGAGCCCGCCTATAAGCTTGCGGCGCGGCTTAACGCGCTTCTACCGGGCGATCTTTCTCGTGTTTTTTATTCTGAAAGTGGATCTGTGTCGGTCGAGATTGCCATGAAGATGGCGGTTCAGTACTGGCTCAACAAAGGCGAGCGGCGAACGCGATTTTTGTCATTCACCGGCGGATATCACGGTGACACGTTTATGACCATGTCGGTATGTGATCCCGAAGAGGGGATGCATTCGCTGTTCACCGGCGTCGTGCCCGATCAACTTGTGGTGGGCCTGCCCCGGGATGATGAGACCGCTACCGCACTTGAAGCGACGCTTGAGCGTTATGGTCACGAGATTGCAGCCGTTATCACCGAGCCATTGGTGCAAGGCGCGGGCGGCATGGTGTTTCACGATGCCGAAACACTGCAGCGTATTCGGCGCGCGTGCGATCGCGCGGGCACGCTTTTGATCGTGGACGAGATTTTCACGGGCTTCGGACGGTTGGGGGAGATGTTCGCGTGCGATGTAGCAGGCATCGTGCCCGACATTGTGACGATCTCAAAGGCGCTTACGGGTGGAACGCTTCCGCTCGCTGCCACGATCGCGCGCGAGCACGTGTTTGACGCTTTCTATACAGACGATCCAGGCGATGCGCTGATGCACGGGCCCACATATATGGGCAATGCGCTTGCCTGCGCCGCTGCGAATGCGTCACTTGACCTCTTTGAATGTGAGCCACGGCTTGAACAAGTGCGCGCGATCGAAACAGGTCTGCGTGATGGACTCGCTCCCGCACGCGACATTCCCGGCATCAAGGACGTGCGCGTAATAGGCGCCATAGGTGTTATCCAAGTAGATGAGATGCGCGAGATTGACGATTTGAAGCGCCGCCTTGTGGAAGCTGGCGTTTGGGTGCGCCCCTTCCGCGACATCATTTACACAACGCCGCCCTATGTGATCGATGAGGAAGATCTTGGCACGCTTACCCGCGCGATGGTCGAGGTCACTTCGGCCTGGGCGAAGGATATAGGGCTGTGCTAAATGAGCCCCGCCGTCTTGCCCCATTCTGAGTAAGTGTACTTTTTGCGGTCTTGGAGATCTTTGTCCGAAACCTCAAAGTATGCCTCTCCCGGGATGACGCCTGTACCTTCCACCACGCGGTTCATGAAATTGAACATGGCGCAGATGACCACCGCATCATAAAGCGCTTCCTCGGACCACCCGGCGTCATAAACCGCCTGCGCGTCCTTGGTCACCAGCCGGATGGGCACTTCGGTTAGTTTTTTTACGTAAGCGAGGATCGACTTCATTTTAGGATCGACGCCCGCTCTTTCGAGATCTTCGTGCAATTCCACCAGCACGTCTTCCTTTACCCCATAGGTGCGGGCGATGAGGTCATGGCTCGCCGTACAAAATTTGCATTGGTTGAGCCCCGAAACGAACGCAGCAATGAGCTCCCGCTGAGCAATAGAAAGCTCGCTTTCTTCGCGCAAAAACGCGTCGTGCAAATTCAGGAGAGGCGCAAGCCCCTTAGGAAATCTCTTGAAGACATCCGAAAGGTGCGGGATCTCGGGAAGCGACGGGAAGAGAGCCATTGATTTCTCCTTGACGGCAAAGCCTCGACTGTTAGAGACGTTTTGAAGCACGAACGTTACGCATCTGCAATTCTGAGGCACCTATCAAAGGGTCTTATATGCCACTTGAAGCGATCATTTGGGATTTTGGCGGGGTCTTCACAACATCGCCCTTTGAAGCCTTTGCCCGCTATGAGACGGACAACAATCTCCCCAAAGACCTTATCCGCCAGGTCAATACGGCCAATCCCGACAATAATGCCTGGGCAAAGTTTGAGCGCTCGGAAGTTGGGATTGCCGAATTTGATCATCTCTTCGCAGAAGAAGCCAAAGCGCTATCGGGTCAGCAGGTTCCCGGACGGGATGTCATAGCGTTATTGCAGGGCGATGTGCGGCCCCAGATGGTGCGCGCCTTTGAGGTCTGCCGTGAGCATTTCAAGAACGGCTGCATTACAAACAACGTAAAGCCCCACGACGGCAAAACCATGTGGGCGGAAGGCGGCCGGGCGCGCGAGATCGCCGCGATCATGCGCCACTTTGACCATGTGATCGAAAGCGCGCTTGTGGGCCTTCGCAAACCTGACCCGCGTATTTATCAAATGATGTGCGATGCGCTGAAGGTGGCGCCAGAGGATTGCGCCTATCTCGATGATCTTGGCATCAATTGTAAACCCGCACGCGCCATGGGCATGCAAACGATAAAGGTCGTGGCTGCCGGTCAGGCAATTGAGGAACTTGAAAAGGTAACAGGAATGTCTTTGCGCTAGTTCCTGGTGGGGTCTTCCATCTTGAGGCGCTTCAGGGCTGAGAGACGCTGTTTTTCAAGCGCCTTTTTGCCCACACCAAGTTCGTCCGCCACCCGGTGAATCATATGCGCTTCAAAACGGTGGAGTGTGCCGTCCGCATAGGCCACCTCCCAAAGCATGCCCACAATATCTTCGCGTTCGTTGAGCGAGAACTCTTTGCGCACTGTTTCGGTAAACACCCAGTCGGAATAAACCTCGCCTTGACGCTTCGCCGCATAATCGAGCAGCTTGCTCGCGTCTTCTCTGCTCAGGCCGAATTTTTCCTGCACCAGGCGCTCAATGGTCCGCTTCTCGGCCTCATCGAAGTTGGTATCAAGGCGAGAGGATTCGACTAACAATGCGGCGGCGGAGATCGCCTTCTTGGAAAAGTCGATATCAGGCGTGGGCGGTGCCGCAGGTTCCGCGTTTCTGAGCCATCCGAAGAGTTTACCGAGCATTTCCGCTCCTCCGAGGGTGATTAACTAAGTTGGGCCGGAGATTGGCATGGACCGGCCCATTTGAAAAGCGCCGGAGCGGGCTTATCCGAGCCGCCCCGGCGTTTGACTAATGCCCGCCCGCGGGTGGGCGAACAGGTTTGGTACGCTTGAACATAAGATCAAGTATGACAGCGATGGCCGGCAAGACCGTCACCGCCATGATCATATTGGTAATGAACATGAAACTCAGCAACAGGCCCATGTCGGCTTGGAATTTGAGCGCCGAGAAGACCCAGGTTGATACGCCTGCCGCCATCGTAAGTGCCACAAACACCACGGCCATGCCCGTCTCATACATTGTGAGCTGATAGGACTGCGTGATGTTGATGCCTTGGCTGAGGTGGAACTGCACGCGGTTGTAAATATAGAACGCATAGTCCACCCCGAGCCCCACCGCGAGCACGATCACCGGAAGTGTCGCCACTTTCAAACCGATCCCCAGTTCCTTCATGAACCAGTAGCCAACGAAGGTGGCAATCGTCAGCGGCACACAGCACGCAATGGTCGCCCGCCAATCGCGATAGGTCGCAACCACCATCAAAATAATCACGGCATAAACCGCAAGGATCATGGGCAGTTCAGCCTGTTCTACGGTCTCGTTGGTGGCAGCCGCAACGCCCACGTTGCCGCTCGCCAATCGGATATTGATATCGGGGTGCAGGTTGGCATCGCGCCATTCTTCAACCGCATGTACAACATTAGATATTGTCGTTGCGCGGCTGTCCTCGGTGAAAATCAGTACCGGGAGCAATGTACAATTGGCGTTTAAAAGCCCCGTCGATGTGGGGATCGGTGCCGTGGCTTGGACAAGCGCAAACCGATTTCGCGGCAAGGCTGTCCACTTAAGACTCCCCTCGTTCCAACCTGAATTTGACCGCTTCGCGGCAAAAGGAAGTGACGCCACGGACAGGACCCCGTCCACGTTGGTCATGGCCCACGAAAATTCGTTCAGATAACTCATGGAATCGTAATGGATGCATGCCTCGGACGGCGTTTCCACAATCACCGTAAGCAGGTTGAGGCCGATGGAATAATCCGCTGCAATCTGACGACTGTCTACATTGTAGCGGGCCTCGGGTCGCAGCTCCGGCGAGCCTGCGTGCAGATCGCCCACATGACGGTCCTGGCTTGCGATCACCGCGTTGACGAAGAGAAAGATCGCACCGACAAAAATAAGGATCGCAATCGGCGGGTACGCAGCGAAGCCAAAGACCCTCATGATCTTGCGGCGAAAATCGCGCGCCTTGGTGATCCGCGCCACATAGTTTTCATTGAAACTGAAATAGGAGACGACGAGAGGCAGCATGATGAGGTTGGTAAAGATCTTAAACATCACGCCGATGGTGGCCGTTATCGCGAGCTCGCGGATCATCGTAATGGGGATAAGCCAGAGCGTGATAAAGCCTACGAGGTCAGTAATAAGCGCCATTGAGCCCGGCACCAATAGCCCGCTGAAGGATGACCGAGAGGCCTCCATAGCGTTCTTACCGTTTTCAATCTCGCGGCTGATAAGATTGATCTGCTGAACGCCGTGGCTCACGCCGATCGCAAAAACTAGAAACGGCACAAGAATGGCAAGTGGGTCGAGCCCCAATCCCATGAGGTCCAACACGCCGAACTGCCAAATAAGAGAGGTTAGCGAGCACCCCAAAGGAACGAGCGTTAGAATGAGCGATTGGGAATAGAGATAGACGAGAAGGGCGGTGATCAAAAACGCCAACGCAAAGAATACAATCACCCCGCCAGCGCCCGAGGCAATGTCGCCGATAACTTTAGCGAACCCAATGATGTGAATATCGATAGGCGCACGTTCGACCGTCACGCCAAAACTGTCACCAATTTGAAATGGCTGATCGCCCTCGCGGGCTACGACGAAAACGCCGACCGGAAGTTCGTCTGCGCCATATGTGATGCCTTGTTCTTCGGTGAGCGCTTGACGTCCCCGTTCGTTGAGAACCTGCACGCCCCCTGATTGGACCGTGTACCAACCGTCTTCCAGCTCGCGGTCGGCGGCGATAAAGATTGGGGTGAACTGGCCCACAACACGGCCGTTTTCGTCGCCTTCGCGAATTTCAAACTCGGCGTCCTGCAAACCGCCCTGCGAAACCACAACCGTGAAATTCTGATCGGGATAATCGAGCACCGGTTCGCAATCCCCGCTTTGCAGACCCGCAAACCTATCAAGCGGGAGCTCACCATTTAGGATCGCGCCGAATTGAGAGGGCCGGTAGATAAACGAGGTGTTGGATTGCCCCACGCGCCGTTCCATTTGGCGGTTGGGCGTATCGAGGGTCACGGTAAAAAAGTTTCGGCAACGGATGTTGCGCTCCAATTGCGCGGCAAGGTCAAAGTAATTGAGCGGCTCACCTGTCGTGGGATCGTTTTCCACCAGCTCCGCCACGATCATGGCGGAGTTGAAATCGTTGGAAACAAGCCGGCCCACATAGCCGCCGCGAATAACGTTATTGCGGATCTGCTCAAGATTTCGGTCATTGAGCGTTCCCGGTGTCACCGTCCCGGGAATCACATCGTCGGCGCGAAAGCCTTCTTCTGTAATTTCAAAATAACGGGTGTTGGGGGTCCAGAGCGATGTCACTGTGCGCCGGTCAACGCCGGGAAGGAAGAACACATCGTCAGTGACTTCCTTAAGCCGCGACATAAAGTCGGCGGTAAAGACGCCGCCTTCTTCGCGCGTGCGGACAACAACGATTACTCGGTTCGAGCCGAAAAGCCGGTCACGGTATTCCTGAAATGTTTGTATGTACTCGTGGCCCTGGGGAAGCTGTTTGTCGAAACCCGCGTCCAAGCCAAGATTGCGGGCCTGAAACGCAAAGAAGACCGTGATGACGGCGAAACCCACCAAAATTGGAAAGCGCAGCGTAAAGACTACGTTTTCGATAAACTTGATCATTCTATCGTCCGTCCTTGTACGGAGCTTTTGTGCCGCTCCGGTCAACCTCCCCGCAAGCACGCGAGGGCCCGCGCGCTGACGAAAATTGATTTTGACAAGAGAAGAATACCCCGTTGGAGCCGCAACGCCCCATGAAAGGCGCCGATGCGAACCCTGTCTCCCCTTGCGTGGCGCAGCTAAGGCCCCTCAGCCTTGCCTCGCCCCGATTTCGGACCCCGCCGAATTCAGGTGATAATCTGTCACTTCCATCACCTGGGCAATACCAATCGCGTCGGCGGCCCTTACCCAAGGCGCCGAACGCCTCGCCAAGATAGCGGTCCTCGCAAGGCGCGCCAGTAGAAATCTTGCGATTTCCCCCATTAACGTAACTTCTGTGCCTTAAGGATCGCATAGCTGTGCACGATTATTGCGCCGGGATTTCCAACACCATTGATCACAAAATTGACGCCAGCGTCACTTTTTGCTTGTGAGCAGCGGGATACCGCCTATATCTTATTAGGAAATTGACGCCGCCGTCAGGATGGGGCCTGGGCGGCGTAAATCATTGGCTGCGCCCCACTATGCCCAGGAGACACTTATGGTTCGCCAGATCACCAAGGACGATATGTATGACGCCGTGGCGCCGGATGATTTCGCCGCCATGATTGAAGTGGACCGTTATGGCGAGCGCGCCAGCGCCTTTGACAAGATCATCGCAGCCACCCATGACCATTTCTGGGATCCACTGGACAAGAAATACATCGACTTTGATGTCGCCTTCGATATCGAAAACGAGCCGCTGATCCCCGAAGATTTCGTACCCGCACTTCAAACCAAGCTGGTGGACGAACATCTCAAGGGCAAAGAACGCACCCGCTTCATTAACGAAGTGGCGCGGTGGCAGCTGTCGGCGATCCTCCATGGGGAGGCTGGCGCACTCGCTCTCTCAGCATCGCTCGTTCACATCCTGCGCGATCAGGGCGCCCAGGAATATGCCGCGAACCAGGCGCGCGAAGAGGCGCGCCACGTAACGGCATTTTCGCAATATATTCAGTCCCGCTGGGGCTCGCCGCTTCCTTGCGGCCCGACACTCAAGAACTTGCTTACCGAAATGGTCAACGCGCCCGAGGTCTATAAGAAAATCGTCGGCATGCAGATGCTGGTGGAAGGTCTTGCCATGGGCGCCTTCGCCACATTCTTTAAGGAATCAAACGATCCCGTCATGCGGCATCTGATGCAGCTTGTGATGACCGACGAGGCGTTCCACCACAAGTTCGGCAAAATCTGGGCTGACCGCACGGTGCCGCACCTCACCGAAGAAGAGCACAACATTGTTGAGGACTGGGCCGCGGAATGCTTCCAGACGCTTCTTTTCAACCTCGTGAACCCCGAGCAGATGAAAGAGCTTTATGCGGACTTCGGCCTTGATTGGGAAGAAGTGATGGCCGCCTTCCTCGAGGCCGCTACCGATGATGAACGCCG
>Ga0209273_10003738_pt1 | contig 10242 bp, 11 predicted proteins | sample tdAd471_FD_187126 | JGI IMG/M metagenome (GOLD analysis project Ga0209273, IMG submission 187126) | Marine sediment microbial communities from the Atlantic coast under amendment with organic carbon and nitrate - tdAd47.1 (SPAdes)... | ecosystem: Environmental > Aquatic > Marine > Coastal >...
GCGGCGATGCACGCGTGCATCGCCGCGCGTGCTGCTTTTCTTTGCACATCTCCAGACAGGAATTGAGCCATGAAATCCAATGACACAATCAAGATCGTGATCGCGGTGGTTCTGCTCGCCGCGGCGGGTATTTTCATCGTCATGCAGTTCGGCGGCGGTGGTAGCGACGGCCCGCAGGGCGGCGAAATCGTCGACGATTTCACGCCTCCCCCGCAGGAACCCGATGCCCCGCAGACGCCCTACGGCGTTCCCGAGTAAGCGTATTCCCTACCGAATTCTCCCAGCCGCCGGTCGACACCGGCGGCTGGTTTCGTTTTTGAGTCGCGACGCGGCCGATTCTGGCTTCACGCCGCGCGGTTTCAGGAACAAAGCCCGGACGCGATCGTCTCACCGGGAACTCACGAGCGGGCCGGTATCTCCGGCTGGCGAATGGGGCAATCTGGGCGAAATATTCACGGTTTCACGGCATCTCTCGGCCCGGCGTTGCGTATAGATAAGCCACAGTTGCGCTCGCGTGGGGTGGGTCGCACACAGCGATTCGAGTGGGTACGCCGTCCACGGTGGGCGGTGCCTGCATCATCAAGTCTGGCGCGGAGCCACCTTCATACTCCGTCCCACGCGTCGCAACAGATTCGGTTCCGCGCAGGAAAGGAGGCCTTCAATGGCCACTCGTAGGAAGAGCGGTTTCACGCTCGTCGAACTGTTGGTGGTGATCTCGATCATCGCCCTCCTGATCTCGATTCTTCTCCCGGCGGTGGGGCAGACCCGTCGCCAGGCCCGCATCTCGGCGTGCACGTCGAACATGGGCCAGCACTCGCAGGGCATGTCGAACTACGCCTCGGCGAACGACCAGGCGCTGCCCAACGCCCCGGCGTCGCCCGGCGGTGATGTCGCCAACATCTACGGCCCCAAGGGCCAGCCGTCGTTCCGGTTCGCGACCGAAGATCGCCCGGTCAACGGCTTCAAGTTCGGCACGCAGGGTGCACGGGTCATGGGCTCGGGCAACCCCAGCGGCCCGCCGACCTACTACCTGTTCGCCGACCCGTGGATGAACCAGGAACAGGGCATCTCGCACCTGTACTGGGTCATCATGAGCGAGTTCATGGTCGACGGTCAGGGCGCTCAGGCGATGCAGGACGTCTTCATGTCGCCGTCCGATGTCCAGGGGCGTCGCGAGTGGGACATCTTCCTCGACTGGCTGCGCGTCGATCGCCAGGGCGAGTTCCCGGCGCTCCCGCCCGTCAACGGTCGGATCGCACCGATCAGCCAGGACGGCCTGAACCTGCTGGCTCCCAGCGGCATCTCCAACGGCTCGTACCTGTACCCCTCGAGCATGGTCTGCACCCCGGAGATCTGGCTGCGCAACCCGCGTACCGGCGCCGCGGTGAACCCGGCGCTGTTCAACACCTACGGTCAGTTCCAGGGTGGCGGCATGAGCGTTGCCAACTACCTCGACGTGATCCGCAAGAACCGCATGAGCGACATCTCGCACCCGTCGAACAAGGTCGCGTTCTTCCTCGACAACGCGGTCCACGATCCGGACATCCTGAGCTGGTACGAGCAGGGCGCGACCTGCACCCTCGCCACCGGTGACGGCAGCGCTCGCTCGACCCGTCCGTACACCGACGCGTTGAGGGGCAACCAGCAGGAGAACGCCGGCAACCGCTTCCAGCTGTACTACACCGACGAAGGCACCACTTCCGTCTTCGACGTGCCGTACATCTGCAACTGGGGTGGCATCCGCGGGCGTGACCTGCAGTAAACCGTTCGTCGCACGCACGATGCGTGTTCTCTGATCTCTCAGGGCCCCGCGCTCCGGCGCGGGGCTTTTTCGTGCGCGGAGGCGGTTGTTGGCTCGCGCCACATGCCCGATACTCCGGCGTCATGAACGGAGCGCCGAGGTGATCTACGCGGGAATCGACGAAGCCGGCTACGGGCCGATCCTCGGGCCGCTGTGCGTGGCATCGACGGTATTCGAGATCCCCGACGACGCGGCGTCGGACGGCTGCCCGGACCTCTGGCGTTTGCTTTCGCCGCTGGTCTGTCGCAGCCGGTCGGAAGCGTCCTCTTCGAGGATCGCGGTCGCCGACTCCAAGGCGCTAAAACTCGCCAACTCGGTGAAGCGCCAGCACCCGCTGCACCATCTCGAACTGGGTGTGCTCGCGTTCCTGAACGCACGCGAGCAGGACAGCCGCGACGCGTGGACTGTCGGCGCGCTCCTCGAAGCCCTGCACGCCGAGGCCGGAGGCCTGCCGTGGTACACGCCGGAATCCGATCCCTCGCTGCCGCTCGGCACGACTCCGGATCACCTGCAGCTGCTGTCGTCCCGGTTGAGAGCCACCTGCGCTTCCGCCTCGGTCCGGCTCGCCGAGGCGCGGTGCTCGGTCGCTTGCGAGCAGCGGTTCAACAGCGAACTCCGCCGGTGCCAGACCAAGGCCGAGTTGTCGTTCCGACGCGTGGCGTCGCTGCTGCATCGCGTTTGGAAATCGGACGCTGCCCTCCGTGATGACCCGACGACCTGCCCGCGCGTCGTGGTCGATCGCCAGGGCGGGCGGACGCGCTACGCGGGGTCGCTCGCCCGCGCCGTTCCGGAGGCGACGGTCGAGACCGTCGGTGAGGCTCCGACGCGCAGCGTGTACGAACTGCGCACCAAGGATCGACGGGTCCGGGTGAGCTTCGAGGTTGAGGCCGAGACCCGCCACCTGCCGGTCGCTCTCGCGTCGATGAGCGCGAAACTCGTCCGCGAACTGCTCATCGCCCGCCTGAACGCCTTCTGGTCCGCCCGGTGCGAGGAACTCAAGCCGACCGCCGGGTACGCCCAAGACGGGGCGCGGTTCCTCCGCGACCTGTCGGGTGTCGCGACGCCGGATGAGTTGCGTGAACTGAGACGGAACGCGTAGCGACCGATCGGCGTACGCTGTGAGCATGTCAGGAACACGATCCCAGCACGACCGAGCCATGCTCGATCTCGCCGCGCGCGTGGCCATGCGTGGGGTCGGCGCGGTCGAGCCCAACCCGACGGTCGGTTGCGTGATCGGCCGCGAGCACGCCGGCGGCGTGGAGATCCTGGCGATCGGGCACCACGGGCGTTTCGGCGGACTTCACGCGGAGGCGGAGGCGCTGCGCGTTTGTTCCGAACGGGGGATCGACCCCGCCGGGGCGACGGCCTGGGTGACGCTCGAGCCGTGCAACCATCAGGGCAAGCAGCCGCCTTGTGCCCGCGCGCTGATCGATGCGCGGATCGAGCGCGTGGTCTACGCCTCGCCGGACCCGAACCCGGTAGCGATCGGCGGAGCGGGTGCACTGCGAGAAGCCGGTGTGACGGTCGATGAGAGCGATGAGAGCGATGCCGCGATGCGGTCCTCCGCGCCGTTTCGTTACCGCGTCGAAACCGGTCTGCCCTGGGTGGTCGCCAAGTGGGCCCAGACGATCGATGGGTTCGTGGCGACCTCAGCGGGCGATTCGAAGTGGATCTCGAATCTGTTCTCGCGTCGGTCGGTGCACCGGCTTCGCGCGAAGGTGGATGCGATCGTGACCGGGATCGGCACGGTGCTGGCCGACGACCCGCTGATGACGGCCCGCGATGTCCCGCTGCGGCGTCTGGCACGCCGGGTCGTCGTAGACCCGAAGGGGCGTCTGCCGCTGGACTGTCAGTTGGTGCGCAGCGTCACGGGCGGCGCACCGCTGACGGTCGCGGTCGCGCCGTCGGTGCTGGAGCGAAACGCCGATTGGTATCGCACGCTGCTCGAGAGGGGCGTGGACGTGATCGCGTTCGAGCCAGACGCCGAGGGGCGGTTCGTCATCGCGGACCTGCTGCGTTGGCTTGCTCGCGAGCGTCAGGTCTCCACGGCGATGGTAGAGTCCGGGCCGAAGCTTCTCGGTGCGATGCACGAGGAGGGGCTGCTGAACCAAGTGCTGGTGTTTATTGCGCCAAAACTGCTCGGCGACCCGGCGGCGCAGTCGCCGGTCGGCGGATTGCCCATCGCATCGATCGCGGGAGCTGCGCGATACCGCCTCGACCACATGAAGCGATTCGGCGACGATGTGCGATTGCTCTACCGCGCCACGGATTGAAACGAACGGCTATTTGTTGTCGCCGGTGTCCGAGTCCGACGCGTCGCTCGGCTCGCGCTCGGGCTCGGGTTCGAGCTGGTCCGGGCTGGGCAGTTGGAACAGCGCAGGTGCCTGAACTTCCGGGTAGAGCCAGAGCACGTTCCCGCGACGAACCGCGAGCGTGCCGTCGACGTAGCCGGCCTGGAGGCTGCCGAGGTCGCTGTCGTCAAGCGTGTACATCTCGACGCGTGTCAGCGGGCGAAATCCCTCGATGTTCGCGGCGATGCGCGCCTCGCCGGGCGTGCCGGTCAGCATCGTGATCGCAGCCGTCAGCGCCTCTCGGTCGGGGAGTTCGGCGGTGCGCATGCCGCCGTCGGGACGCATTTCGTTCCAGCCCTCAAGGTCGCGACGGAAGCCGCGATCACCGGTCGGGTCGCCCAACGGTCGGAACAGGATGATGCCGATGTCTTCGCGCCGTTCGGGCACGGCGGTTTTGCTCAGGTACGCCTCGGCGCGCGCCAGGTTGGCGAACTGCTGGTCGGTGATGATGCTCCCGCGCTCGACGACCAGCGATGTCGCGGACGGCAGATCCGTGCCTCGGACGGTCGCGCGTCGCGTCGATCCTCCGGCGTCGGCTTGTCCGCCGATCGCGAGTGTACGCGAGGTCACGCGTCGCGCGCTGCCGTCGTCGCGCACGAGGTCATCGCGCTCGACTTCGATCGTGACGATCGGATCGGTGACCAGCGAGTCCTCCCCGGCGAACTGGGTGATCCGCATCTTGAGGATCGCTTCGAGGACGGTGCGGATCACGGCCTCATCGGCGCGGGCGGAGATCGGGCCTCGCATGATCCAGCGATTATCGACCTTCGCGAGGGCCACTCGCTGCTCGCCAGCGACGATGGTGATGCGAGAGGCGTCGGCGGCGATCCCGGCGAGCGGCGAGTTCACCCGCCAGGTCTCGGGTCCCGATTCGAGGACTCCTGAGACGGAACTGGCCTCGATGAGGACGAGGCGTTCTTCGTCAACACGTGCGAGCGTGTTGCCGCCGACCGAGTCTCGCTCGACCTGAAGCGAGCGGGTCGAGCCGTCGGCCATTCGCAGTTCGATGATCGGGGCGGTATCGCTGATCGAGGCGGATTCAGCATCGCCGGCGACAGGGATGAGCGAGAGCGTGCGCAGTGCGGAATTGACCTGAGTGGCGTCAGTCGGCCAGCCGACATCGGGTGTGGCGCTGACGGGCAGTTCGGCGTAGATCCAGCCGCCGAGGTCCGTCCTGTAGACCGAGCGGGTGACGCCGCCGGGCTCGGTGACGGTCATGGCCCGGACCTGCGCCGGGTCGATCTCGAAGGCGGGGCCCGTGGTCGTTTGGGCATCGGACGGCCCGTTCGGGGCGGGGCTCGCCCCTCGATTGATCAAAAACAGGGTCGCGCCAAGACCGAGCGCGATGACGAGCAGGACGACTGTGGCGGCTTTGGACATGAGCGCCAGTGTACCCCATCGATGAACCCAACCGAGAGGGCGTTCAGCGCCGATAGCCGATCGGGTGCTCGACGAGTGAATAGAGCTCTCGCAGGATGGTCATGCCCAGCAGCCCGACCACGCTCAGGATGGCGAGGGTGATGCCCGGCCAGAGCAGGCCCGCGCCGAAGGCCCAGGCGGCGGCGTACATCGGCAGCCACAGTGCGCCGTAGCGTTGGACCTTGTCGGCGGCTTTGGCCGGACTCCGGGTCGTGCGCATTTTGGAGAACGCGAACAGGGCGTACAGGATCGCCAGGCACGCGGGGGCGATCGCGGCTCCGAGTGGTACGAAGTCGGGCCAGAGCGAGCCGTTTCGCGTCACCGACAGCACGCCGAGCACGATCGACCAGAAGAGCCAGCCGACGGTCGCGAGAAGCACAGAGCGCCGTTGCAGGGTCGGGCGACGCCCGGCGAGGTGGTGGGTGAACGCGCCGACGGCCAGAGCGTGCGTCATCGCCAGCCACACGGGCCAGAGGAACAGCAGTTCGGGGTTGGCGATGAGCATGTGGGCGGCGTAGATGAGGCCCAGGAGCACCAGCCCGATCGAGGGGAGAAACTTGGCCGAAGCGTTGAAGAGCAAGATGGCCGCGGCGGTCACGATCGCCAGCAGCACCGGCTCGCTTCCGAGCAGGGCGGCGCCGAACATAGCCAGGAGCATCGTGGAGGCGGTGAGCCCGAGGGCGGCTTCGAGGGAGATCCGACCGGCCGGGAGCGGGCGATCCGGGTGGAGCGAGCGGTCGCGCCGGTAGTCCATCATGTCGTTGACGACCATGGCAAACGCGTAAAAGCCCAGAGCCACGAAGAGGCCCCCGAGCATGGCGATCGCCAGCGAGGACTCGGCGGTCGAGACCCCGCTGTCACCGACGATCGCATTGGTCTCGGAGTCAACCGAGCGGGTCCAAAGGATGACGAACCAGACGTTGCCGGTGACGGCGAACGCCGCGGTGATCCGCGTGAGGTGGAGCAGGGGTGAGAGTCGGGCGATCAGGGAGGTCATCCGGGGCCATCGTAGCGGGATCGCGGAACGCCCACGCCGGTGGGGCTACTATGCCCGCCTATGGCAGAAACACGCAGACAGGTTGTGGAGCCGCTCCCGGTGACGCGGATCGCCGCGGCGTTCGGCGGGGTGTTCCGCGCGGCGATCGTGGTGAGCCAGTACAACGGCTGGATCACGGATCAATTGCGCGACGGGGCGCTCGAAGCGCTTCAGCGCGAGGCGGGGGAGGTCGGCGAGGCGACGGTGGTCGAGGTCTCGGGATCGCTCGAGCTGCCGACGCTCGCGGCGGAACTGGCGGTGACGGGCCGGTACGGCGTGGTGGTGGTGCTCGGGTGCGTGATTCGGGGCGAGACCAGCCACGACGAGATCATCAACCACGCGATCTTCCAGCAGCTCACGAAGACCTCGGCCGAGACCGGCGTGCCGTTCGGGATCGGGGTGCTGACGGTGAATTCCGCGGAGCAGGCCGAGGCCCGGGCCGGGGGCAAGCTCGGCAACAAGGGAGCGGAGGCGATGGAGGCGGCCCTGCGCTCGGCGGGCCTGATTGCCTCGCTGCGGACGCTGCACGCGTCTGAAGAACCGGAACCCGGCTGATCGCCTATCCTGTGTCGCTGACGCTGTTCTTTCGCTCCGGCCGAGCCGGCGCTTCTTCCTTGGCAACCGATGTCCCCTTCGGTGTAGAGATTTGTCTGTCCTTCCATGGCTAAACCACGCGACATCCGGATGCTGGCCTTTCAGGCCCTGTTCCAACTCGACGCCCTGTCCGAGGGAGGGCTGACCGCTGAGGATCGCGTGCATGTGCAGGAGAGCCTGGCCGAGGTCGAATTCGACGAGGGCGAGAAGCCCGACGACAAGGACATCGAAAAGGCCTTCGCTCGCGCGCAGGAGGCCTACGAGGCCCGGCGCGAGTCCGATCGGCTGGTCGGTCAGTACGCCCCGACGTGGCCCGCGCATCGCCAGCCGGCGGTGGACCGGGCGATACTGCGACTGGCCTGCTGGGAGATGCAGCAGGAGGGGGCGTCGCCGAAGGCGGTGATCAACGAGTCGGTCGAACTGGCCAAGCGATACAGCACCGAGCGGAGCCCCGGCTTCGTGAACGCGGTGCTCGACAAGATCTACAAGCACATGCAGGGCGAGAAGCCAGAGCCTGTGGAGGCGAACTGACATGGCGCTTCTGAAGTCGGTCTTCGGGAAGGTCAAGAAGGGGCTGGAGCGCACGCGCGACACATTCGCCGGCGGCCTGCGCTCGATGCTGCTCGGGCGCAAGCTCGATGACGAGCTCATCCGCGACCTCGAGATGCGCCTGATCCAGGCGGACATCGGCGTGCAGACGGCGCTGCGCCTAATCGCGGGCATCAAGGCCGACTACAAGGCCGGGAAGATGACCAAGGGCGAGCAGGTGCTCGACTACCTCAAGAGCGAGCTCAAGGCCCTGTGGCCCGAGGAAGACCGGCGGATTCACTTCGCCGATACCGCTGCGACGGGCCTGCCGACGGTGATCCTCGTCGCGGGCGTGAACGGCGCGGGCAAGACCACCAGCGTGGCGAAGATCGCCAAGAGTCTGGTGGACGACGGCAAGAGCGTGCTGCTCGCGGCCTGCGACACCTACCGGGCCGGGGCGGTGCGACAGCTGGAGATCTGGTCGGAGCGTCTGGGCGTGCAGATCGTCAAGGGCCAGCAGGGGGGTGACCCTGCCGCGGCTGCGTTCGACGCCTGCGATGCGGCGCTGGCGCGGAAGGTGGATGTGCTGCTGATCGACACCGCGGGGCGTCTGCAGACGCAGGACCCGCTCATGAGGCAGCTCACAAAGATCCGCGATGTGGTGGCGCGCAAGATTGAGGGCGCACCGCAGGAGGTGCTGCTGGTGCTCGACGCGACCACCGGGCAGAACGCCGTGCAGCAGGCCAAGAAGTTCAGCGAGGCGATCGACGTGACCGGGCTGTTTCTCGCCAAGCTCGACGGCACGGCCAAGGGTGGCGTGGTGATCGCGGTGCACGAGGCGGTCGGGGTGCCGGTGAAGTTCATCGGCGTGGGCGAGCGACCGGAGGATGTGGAGCCGTTCGACCCGGACCAGTTCATTGAAGCCATGTTCGCTGAATGACGAAGTTGGCTCGGTAGCGCGACCAAAGACAGGAAGGGCGAAGCATGCCGGTGTATGTCTATCAGGTGATCACGGACGATGGCTCGGAGGGCGAGGTTTTCGAGGTCGTGCAGTCCATGAAGGAAGATGCGCTCAAGAAGCACCCCGAGACCGGCGAGCCGGTGCAACGGATCATCCAGCCGCCGATGATCGGGGGTCAGCACTCGACCGCGCGCGACAAGCGCCTCACCAGCGACTCCAGCTTGGAGAAGATGGGCTTCACGAAGTACGTGAAGGGCGGCAACGGCTACGAGAAGGTTGTCGGGTCCGGGCCGAGTTCGCTTCCGGGCAGGGACCAACTCGGTGAGTAAGGGCCGGGTGGCGTCCGGGCCGATGCGGGTGGCCATCGGGCAGATCAGTCCGGTGTTCCTCGACCGAGCCGCGACGCTGGACAAGGTGAACCAGACGATCAGCGAAGCGGCCGATGCCGGGGCGTCGCTGGTCGCGTTCGGCGAGACGCTGGTGCCAGCCTACCCGCTGTGGCTCAGTCGCACGGGCGGGGCGAGGTTCGAGGATGTCGACCAGAGGACGCTGCACGCGCTCTACCTGCGCGAGGCGGTGGACATCCGGCGGGGTGACCTCGACGCGGCCTGCTCGCTCTGCGCGCAGCGCGGCATCGCGACGGTGCTGGGTGTTGCCGAAGTCGGCAGCGACCGGGGCGGGCACACGATCTACTGCTCGGCGGTCTTCATCGACGCGGACGGCGCGATCGGGTCGGTGCACCGCAAGCTCATGCCGACCTACGAGGAGCGGCTGTCCTGGGGCATCGGCGACGGGCACGGCCTGCGCGTGCACCCGGTCGGACCGTTCACGGTGGGGGCTCTGAACTGCTGGGAGAACTGGATGCCGCTGGCGCGGACCGCGCTGCACGGGCAGGGCGAGAACCTGCACATCGCGATCTGGCCGGGCTGCGAGCGACTCACGCGCGACATCACGCGGTTCGCGGCGCTGGAGGGGCGGAGCTACGTGGTCTCGGCCTCGTCGATCATCCGCGAGCAGGACATTCCGGCCGGGGTTCCGCTGCGCGACCGGATGGTCGAGCCCGGCGAGACGGTCTACGACGGCGGCTCGTGCATCGCCGCGCCGGACGGGTCGTGGCTGGTCGAGCCGGTGATGGGCGAGGAACGCCTGATCGTGGCGGAACTCGACCCGGAACTGGTCCGGCGTGAGCGCCAGAACTTCGATCCGTCGGGGCATTACGCGCGTCCTGATGTGCTCAGGCTGGACGTGGATCGACGCCGAGACGCGGGGACGCGGTTTCAAGATTCCTGAGGGCCGACTCCGAGTCGCGTGGTATCGTGCGTCTCCCGGTCATGTCGACCAGCGGAGGAGAATCCGATGAACCGAGTTGTTTCCTGTTGTGCGATCCTCTGTGGATTGCTTCTTTGTGGCTGCGTGAATTCTGGCGATTCGCTGTCCGCGGGCATCCGCGCTCAGGAGTTCATCCCTTCACGAATTGTCATCGAGAAAGCGGGCGGGGTGATCGAGTCGATTGAGGCAATTCACGTTCCGGCGAACGAAGAATGGATCTTTT
>Ga0209273_10003739_pt1 | contig 10240 bp, 8 predicted proteins | sample tdAd471_FD_187126 | JGI IMG/M metagenome (GOLD analysis project Ga0209273, IMG submission 187126) | Marine sediment microbial communities from the Atlantic coast under amendment with organic carbon and nitrate - tdAd47.1 (SPAdes)... | ecosystem: Environmental > Aquatic > Marine > Coastal >...
GAGGCGGTAGAGCCCGTTGCCCAGCGAGGCCAGCCAGACGCCACGGTGCAGCGTCCGTCGCTCGTGCAAGTGCGGAATTCGCAAGGTCAGGATCTCACCGCGAGTTGCGTCAAACTCGACGCCGCGAAACCACGGATTGTCGGACGCCGCGATCCCCTGGCAGAAAACGACCGTTCGAGCGGTGACGCCCAGTCGAGGAATGCTCACACGCGCCGGCAGGTTGTTTGAGAGACACGCTGCGTCGCTTGCGGCATCCTCCTGGGAGAGGCACGCTCTGAGCTGCGGGGACGAGTCGCCCTGGCCCAGTGCGTCAACAGTCAGATCACGTTTGAGGTCAACATCCGCTTCAACATAAGCATCACGACGTTGAAGCTCATCCCGCGACACGTCAAGAAAGAGCGGCACGTTCAGTCGCGCCGCGGCCGGCAGCGCAAAGCCGCCCTGGGGCGCGATCACTCCGTCCGGGATCTCTGACAGTTGTTCGACGAGCGCCGCAAACTCAGGTTCCTCTTCGAGACGCCGGGCAAATACCTGAGCTTCGCGTTCGTTCTGCCAGAACCGCAGCGCCCCGTCGGCGTGCAGCAACTTTGCACCGGTCCGAGTTTCAATCTCGCGGTAAAAGCCGACAGCGTGGTCGAGCAGCTCGCGGCAGCGCCAGGAAACCGTCAGCCGCTGGCCGGTGATCGGAGTGATCAGCCCGGCGGCCAGTCTCGACGAGGTTCCAGCTTCTGCCCGGTCAACGACGAGGACTCGTCGCCTGCGTTCGAGCAACTGCCAGGCGAGTGTTGTTCCTGCCAGCCCCTGCCCGATGATGATCTCGTCAAACTCCGTCACGCCGATCTGCCTGCTGCCTCGATGGAAAAATGGCACGCCCTGAAATGTGACACGGACTCAGCCCCGTACGATTGCAGTTTCGCTCGCAAGGCGACAGTTTGCCGGGCATTGCCCATCCCACTTCCGAAAGGAAACGCGAATGCGCACATTGCTGCTGAGTCTGATTGTGCTGCTGCCGTCACTGTCCACTGCTGCGAAGTCGGCGATTGCCGCGGAGTCGACAACAGGCAGAGAGTCGCGACCGAACATCGTCTTCATCCTCGCCGACGATCTGGGGATTGGAGATGTGGCGTGCTATGGCCGCGAGCGGTGTCTGATCAAAACGCCGAACATTGACGCTCTGGCAGCGGGTGGGCTGCGGTTTACTGATGCTCATGTCAGTTTTTCCGTCTGTGTACCGACGCGCGTCGCGATCATGACCGGCCGCTATCCCTGGCGATTTGGACCACCGCAGCCCGGCGGTCCGTGGGGCTTTCTCGGCCCGCGTTTTCCGGTCGGCACACTGACGCTGGGGCACATGCTGCAGCAGGCCGGCTATCGCACGGGGTACGTCGGCAAATGGCATCTCGGTACGGAGATGACAACGGTCGACGGCAACGTGCAGAACGAGAAGAACGTCGATTTCACGCGACCATTGAAGATCGGTCCGCCGCAGCACGGCTTTGAGTCCAGTTTCATCCTGCCGGGCTCGCTGGACATGTTTCCGTACGCGTTTATCCGGAACAACGTCTGGCAGGGCGACGTCACCGCGCGGAAGGGCTGGAGCGCCTTCAACCGGGTGGGGCCTGCCGAGAAGGACTTCGAGGACGACAAGGTCCTGGAGACGTTCTATTCGGAGGCCGAGAACTTCCTGGCGTCGCAATCGAACGAGCAGCCGTTCTTCCTCTATCTGGCACTGACGGCACCGCACACGCCGATCAGTCCCAGCCGGAAGTTTCAGGGCACAAGCGAACTCGGCCTGTACGGCGATTTTGTGACCGAGGTTGACCATGCGGTGGAACGCGTCATCGCGGCTCTCAAGCAGTGCGGCCAGTACGAGAACACGCTCGTTCTGTTCTCCTCCGACCACGGGCCCGGTTCGTACGCAGGCAATATTCGCCAAGCGACGCCGGGGCAGATCCACCTGCTCGAAGAACGCGGTCATTTTCCCAGCGGTCCGCATCGTGGTTACAAGTTCTCGGCGTACGAAGGCGGGCTGCACGTTCCGCTGATTGCTCACTGGCCGACCACTGTGAAGGCGGGTTCCGAAAACCATTCGCTCGTCGGGCTGAACGATCTGCTGGCGACGTTCGCCAGCCTGGCGGGAACGCAGCTCACCGACCAGCAGGCCCCGGACTCGATCAGTTTCGCGAACCTGCTCCGAGATCCGACAGCGACCGGAACGAGAACGAACCTGATCATGCAGGCGATCTCGGCTTTTGTCGTGCGCGATGGCGGCTGGAAGCTCTGCCTGTGCCCCGGCAGCGGTTGCCCTGGCAACTACGGAAACAGACCGCGTTCTGCTGACGCCTGGCAGGCCGCCGTGAAACAGTTCGGTCGGTCGCCGCAGCAGAACGAGCTGACCGCGGCTCCCTTCGTTCAACTGTTCCACCTGCCGGATGACCCGCACGAGGATCAGAACCTCGCGGCCCGGCATCCCGACCGCGTTCAGAGAATGGTCGCCCTGCTGCAGCAGCAGATCGCCGCAGGTCGGAGCACGCCAGGACCTGACCTGACGAACGACGCCAAAGACGTGCCTCTGCACCCGCGCGTTCCGGACTTCGTACGGAAGCACTTCAAATAAAGTTGCGGCTCTTTGTCTGATGCTGAGCGGAACGCTGCCAGAGACCCTTGCTGCAATGAGAAACGCATGAAGTCTTCGCACATTCACATCGATCACACCGTTGAGGGACTCCGTCATGCCTGAATCGATTTCCGTGGCTCTGGTCACTCATGCGGGCGGAGCGCATGTCGGGTCGTACCTGAGCGCCCTCGCCAATACCGAACAATGCTCGTCGGTGACGCTGGTCGATCCCGACGGACGCTGGAACGACGACGCGAAACGCGTGCTCGGCGAAAAGCTGCAGCGTGTCGAGCCGGACCTGCAGCAGATGCTGCGGGACGATCCGCCGGGGATGGCACTGGTCACGATGGAAGCCCGGCTCGCTCCGCCGGTGATCGATGCGCTGCTCGAAGCCGGATGCCATGTGTTCGCCGAGAAGCCGTCCTGCGTGCGCGTCGAGGACTTTCGCCCGCTGGCCGAGAAGGCCGACAGCAAACATCGCTATCTGATGCTGGCCTTTGCCAATCGACTGAATCCCGAGTCTGTTGCCGCACGGCGAATCATCGCGACGGGGAAGATCGGGAAGCTGTACGGCCTTGAGATGCACCTGGTCGCCGACCAGACGCGGCTGACTCGACCGAGTTACCAGCAGCAGTGGTTCTGCCAGAAGGAACGAGGCGGCGGCGGGCACCTGATCTGGCTGGGCATCCACTGGCTCGATCTGGCGATGCACCTGACGGGCTCGACGATTCAGTCCGTCGCCGGCTTCACCGCGAACGTCGGCGGCCAGCCGATCGACGTCGAGGACTCCGCCGCCTCCGCTCTGCGCTTCGACAACGGAATGCTGGGCACGATCACGTCGGGCTACTACCTCGACCGAGGCTACCACTCGCACATCAAGATCTGGGGCTCGAAAGGCTGGCTGCATCTGGAACCGATGAAGGACCAGCCTCTGACCTGGTCCACGACCGTCGGCCCCGATGCCGGCAGGGTTCAAACGTGGGAAGGCAGCAAATCCCCGCGAGGCTACACGCCGATCGTTCAGTCCGCCGTCAAGGCCTGCGCGGAAATGACCGACCCACCTGTCACCGCCATCGAAAGTCTGCGAGCGCTCTCGACGGTCTTCGCGATCTACGACTCGGCAGAAACCGGTCGTACGCAGCCCGTCGAATGATCGAACTGAAACGGCCCTGGGTGGCACACTTTCGCTGTGGGTGGCACGCTCTGAGGCACGAAGGGCGTGGTGAGAACGACCGAGGTTGCTCCAATGCCGGTTGGCAGGTGAGGCCGACCGATCAATGCCGAACCCCGTTTCACCAACTACGCCCATCGCCAGGGCTCTGGGCGTGCCACCGTGCCGCCGTGGGTGGCACGCTCTGAGGCACGAAGGGCGTGGTGAGGACGACCGAGGTTGCTCCATTGCCGGTTGGCAGGTGAGGCCGACCGATCGATGTCGAACCCAGTTTCACCAACCACGCCCATCGCCAGGGCTCTGGGCGTGCCACCGTGCCGCCGTGGGTGGCACGCTCTGAGGCACGAAGGGCGTGGCGAGAACGACCGAGGTTGCTGCATTGCCGGTTGGCAGGTGAGGCCGACCGATCAATGCCGAACCCCGTTTCACCAACCACGCCCATCGCCAGGGCTCTGGGCGTGCCACCGTGCCACCGTGCTACAGGCGCCCGGAGATGGAGACGGTGAAAACTTCGGCCAGACGAGAAGCCGTTGGGAGCATTGTCGCGAGCGCCAGGTATTCAGCAGCGGGCGGTTGAGCGTGTCGGGCGCGTCAGTTCGAGGGACGAAGCCGGGTGAGTCGGGCCGGAAAAGTTTGCCCGACCGGTACAACGCAGCGCCGCGAGACCGGGTTGTGACGCCAGTGCCGATTGTACTGCTTGCCGTCGCGACTGCCGCCGATACCGGTTGTGGAACCGTGCCGCCTCAACATTCTCAGGCCCCCTCGTGCTTCGACGTGGAGCGGTGATGTGGCCTGGTTGATTCATTCCGTTGAAGGCTGGTCAGAATGAGAATCGTCGTTGCCCTCGCGTTGAGCACGCTGCTTGTCGGACTGGGATCGGGGTGTGCGAGCACGCGGGACGCGCTGACGGCGGAGCCTCGACCATTGTCCGATGCCGGGCTGGCCAGCGCTGTTCGCGCGAGTGCAGCGGCGGACGCAGCGATCTCCGACACGGCTCGCGGCGACGTACCGACAGAGTCAGTCGTCCCGGCAGCCCACGCGGAAGCTGTCATGAAGGAAGCCGTCATGGCAAAGTCTGCGACGGTCGCCGCAGTCACGGCGGCTGGTCCGTCGTCCTCCGTGCTGCAGGTCTCCAGCGACGCCGTGACGACTGACGGGAATGCTGAACGGCTTGCCGAACTGGAAGCCGTTGCGCTGGGAGGCAATCCTGCGGTGCTTCGTCTGGAGCAGCAGGTGCAGGCCGCGTGGGCGAAGACTGAGCACATCGACCGGCTGCCTGATCCGACTGTCTCGGCGAACCTCTTTGTGTCGCCGATCGAAACTGCAGCCGGTTCGCAGCGGGCCAACCTGAACGTTGCGCAGATGATCCCGTGGCTTGAGCGGCTCGACGCGAAGGCGCAGCAGGCGTGCTGTGAAGCGATGGCCGTGCAGCAGGCTCTGGATGCTCAGCGGCTGGCGGTGGTCGCTGATGTGCGCGCCGCGTGGTTTCGGCTGTTCGTTCTCGGGCGACAGATTGAAACCACCAGGGCGAATCAGCAGCTGCTGGAGTCGCTGATCGAAGTCGCGACGGCCCGGGTGGCGACGGGAACGGCGTCTCAAGGTGACGTCTTGCTGGGCACGCTGGAGATCAGCCGGCTCGAAGAGCAGATCATTCTGTGGCAGCAGCAGATTGAGTCGACGAAGGCTGAGCTGAATCGAGTTCTTGGTCGTGAAGCAGCGTCTCCGGTCAGCGTCCCGGAATCGCTCGACGTTGACTTGCCGAAGTGGTCGCACGAATTGCTGGCTCGGATTGCGTTCGAGCATCAGCCCGCTATTGAGGCGGCTCGGCTGAGGACCCACGCGACTCGCTGGGGAGTGGAGGTCGCTCGGCTGGAGCGGCGTCCGAACTTCGCCGTCAACGCGTCGTGGTTCGCGATCGACAACAACCGACCGGCATCGCCCATCGTCGACGTCGGTCAGGATGCCTGGTCGCTGGGGGCTCAGGTCAGTCTGCCGGTCTGGCGTCAGAAGTACGACGCTCTGGAGAACGAGGCCAACTGGAAGCACCAGGCGTCGCACGCGACCGTCGAGGAAGTCACTCGGCAGTTCGATTCGCGGCTGCGGGATCTCTGGGAGCAGGCCGTCGCCGCCGACCGGACTCGCCAGCTTTACGCGGAAACGATCCTGCCGCAGGCTCGCCAGACACTCGATGCCGACCAGCAGTCCTACGCCAGCGGGGCCGTCGAGTTTGACCGCGTTGTCCGGGATGTCCGTAACGTCCTGACTCTGCAGGACGGGCTGTATCGAGCGACCGGCCAGCTGGCGACGGCGCTGGCACGGATCGAAGAAGCGATTGGCGGGGCAGTGGCGGTCGGAGCCGAACCGCTGCCGGTTTCCGGAATGTGATCGTACCTTCCTCTGGCGTGGAGCGACGGTTGCGGTGACACTCTCGTCTGGTCGTCTTCCGACTGTCAGCGAAGAATTCGATGTCGCGAAGGATTCAATGTTTCGACACTGGAACCACATCCTGATTGCTGTCCTGGCCGCCAGCTCGCTGGTGCTGCAGCCGGTGAGCGCGGGTGTGTTTCCGTGTGCGAGCTGCTGTGACTCAAATGCTGACGATTCGTGCTGCCAGACTGCAGACCAGTTGGCGTGCTGTTCAAGTCGTGACACCGCGTGTTGCCAGGTGGTGAGAACTTCGTGCTGCGGCGAAACGTCACGTTCTGTCGGTTGTCATTGTGGTGAGAACGAGACTCCTCCCGTGGAGACACCGCTGCCGGACCAGCCCACTGCCGAAAGCGTTCTAGAGTCGCTGACGGCGCTGAGCCTGACGACGTGGGACTGCTCGACGCTGCAGCTTCAGCCATTACGAATTGCGTTCGAGCGATCGCCGATTGCTCACGCCGCTCCGCCCGCAAAGCAGTTGCTGCTCTGTGTCTGGCGGACCTGAGATCGCTTGAACGCGCTGTGCCCAGCGCGGTTTGCCGCGCTTTGAGTGCGAACTTTCTGCGGAGCGTTTCCGCATGTCTCTACGCTGTCTCGTTCCGAGACTGTCTGTGCGACCCGTGACGTCGTACGCCGGGACGGCAGCTCTTTCTGACCTTCGATCTGACAAAGGATCAACCCATGCGACTTTCACTCTTGCTGGCTCTGCTCACCGTTCTTCCCTTTGCCGCTGGCTGCAGTCAGCCGACGGCTCCGACGGAAACCGCGGACTCAGCTCAGTCGTCGGAAACTGAAATTGCAAACAAAAACTGTCCGATCATGGGGCACGAAGTCTCGGCGGAAGGCGGGATGACGACCTGGAACGGCAAGACGATCGGCTTCTGCTGTGAAGGCTGTAAGCCGAAGTTCGAGGCTCTGTCTGACGATGAGAAGGCCGCGAAGCTCGCCGCTGCGGACGAGGGCGAACACGGCGATCATGCGGACCATGATCATGGTGACGAAAGCTCAGAAGCCGCTGCGGCGTCCGAGGAAACTCAGAGCTGATTGGTGAGCTTCGAGCGGTCGGCGGAATCGGCCTTTCGGCACGGTTCCAATGCTGGTGGCTGATTCGCAGCCGACCGCTCACTCTTTCGACCAGATGCTGACTGCAGCCGTTCGGTGAAGGGAGCGGACAATGACCAGCTCAGAACAGCCGGAACAGGCTGTGGTCCAGTCAGGTTCGTCAGACAGAACGCCACAGCCAGCGGTCAGGCCGCGACGATGGTGGCTGCAGAAACTCGTATCTGCTGCGGTCGTCGTTGGAGTTGGTCTGACGCTGATTGTTGCGGTCGGAGTCGCTCAACGGCTGGGCTGGATCCTCTCGGGCGACGGCACCAGCGGTTCAGGCAGCAGTGGCAGCCAGGATCAGACGACCCACACCTGCCCGATGCACCCGCAGATTCGCCAGCCTGGTCCCGGACGCTGTCCCATTTGCGGGATGGAACTGGTGCCAGCTTCGAGCGGTGCCGCGGATCTCGATGAGTACGCAGTCCACATTGAACCGGCACAGCGCCGGCTGGCAAACATTCAAACGGACACGGTCCGTCGCGCCGCGCTGTCGGACACGATCAGAACGGTCGGGGCCATCGCGATTGATGAAAGCCGCATGGCGACCATCCCGTCGTACATTGATGGTCGGATCGAGCGGCTCTTCGCCGACTACACCGGAGTCGATGTCAAAGCGGGCGATCATCTCGCCGTCGTTTACAGCCCGGAGCTGTATGCGGCACAGGTTGAGTACATCGAAAGTCGAGGCTCTCTGACGAAGCTGACGGCCGGCACGCTACCCGTCGTGCGGCAGACTCAGGAGAAGCTGGTCGCCAGTTCGCGGCAGAAGCTTGTGGAACTCGGCATGACCGAGGAGCAGCTCGAGACGCTGGAAGGCAGCGGCGAGCCGCAGTCACGCCTGACGATCTACTCGACGATCGGCGGCACGGTCACCGAGAAGCTGGCCGTCGAGGGTAAGTACGTCAAAGCGGGCGAGCCCATCTATCGGATCGCGAACCTGTCGACGGTCTGGCTGATGCTCGAACTGTACCCCGAAGACGCCGCCCGCATTCGCTTCGGACAGCGGGTCGAAGCCGAGGTGCAATCGCTGCCGGGTAGCCGGTTCGACGGTCGCGTCGCGTTTATCGATCGCGTCGTCGACCCGCAGAAACGGACGGTCGGTGTACGTGTCGAGTTTCTGAACGAGGACCGCACACTGCGTCCTGGCGACTACGCTCAGGCGACGATCTTCCTGGCAATCGGCGAGGAAGGTGACGTCTACGATGCGGATCTGGCCGGGCGGTGGATCAGTCCGATGCACCCGCAGATCATCCGCGATGAGCCCGGCGACTGCCCGATCTGTGGCATGGACCTGGTGCCAACCTCGCGCTACGGCTACTCGACAACGCCGGTTGAGCAGCCGACGTCGCTCTTCATCCCGCGTTCGTCACTGCTGCTGGCCGGCTCCAGCAGTGTGGTCTATGTCGAAACGGAACCGGGCCGCTTTGAAATCCGACCGGTCACGACGGGCCCGATTCTGCGCGACCGTGTCGTGATCCTTGGCGGCCTGCAGGAAGGCGAGACTGTCGCGACGGCCGGAAACTTCCTGATCGATTCTCAGATGCAGCTCGCCGGCAAGCCCAGCCTGATCGATCCGTCAAAAGCGATCGCCCGGCAGAACGAACGGAAAGTGCCGCTCGAATTCGACACGATCGAAGTCGCCGCAGTTGCTGGCGAAAGCGGAGCGACTCTGGAGCAGCTTTACTCGGCGTACTTTGAGGTTCAGAAGGCGCTGGCCGCTGACAACAGACCCACAACGCAGACGGCGATGTCGCTGCACGAGGCTGCGGAAACGCTCTCGCACGATGAAGCGTTCCCCACCGGAGTTCGGCAGCAGTTCGAATCCATGGCGAACGAGACCGAGCACCTGCACCACATGGATCTCGCCGCTGCCCGCGAAGCCTTCAAACCGGTCAGCCATATCGTGGTCACGCTGGCGGCTCGGTATCGAGGGGACGGTGCCACGCAACGGTTTACCCACTTCTTCTGCCCGATGGTCAAGAGCGGTGGAGGCGACTGGCTGCAGGCTGACGGAGAACTGCTCAACCCCTACTGGGGCAGCGCGATGCTCCATTGCGGTGAGAAGGCCCACGAGTTTCCAGTGATCGGAAAGGCCAACGAATCGGGCGAAAGGCACGAATAAGAACGGAGTACTGAAATGGTTGCGCAAATGTAGGTACGAATACTGAAGAGAGAGTTTGTAATCTGGACGTCTCTTGAGAAGAGCATTCGTGCCCTTCGTGAAAGTCGTTGGCCCGAACAAGGAGACCTGACAGTGGCAAACCTCATTTTTCCGGACGAGAGCTACGCGATTATGGGAGCCTGCTTCAACGTGCATAACACACAGGGATGCGGGTTCACCGAGCCGATCTACCAGGAGTGTCTGGAGATCGAGTTCCAGCACCTCGGGATCCCGTTCGTTGCTCAGCCGGAACTGCAGCTTGAGCATCGCGGCAAAGTTCTCGAACACACGTTTCGCCCCGACTTCGTGTGCTACGGAAAACTCATCGTCGAGATCAAAGCTCTTTCTGACCTGACCGACGAGCATCGAGCCCAGGTGCTGAATTACTTGAACGCGTCGGGGTACCGGCTTGGGCTGCTGGTCAACTTTGGGGCTCATCCACGACTGCAGTCAGAACGCATTCCGTTCTCACCAAGGAAGACAGCCAACGAATCGCACTTATGACACGAATGAGTTCAGACGGAGAAGACACCTTCTTCCAGAGTTCTGAATTCGACCCAATCGCGTCATTCGTTGGCCTCCCGACAGGCTCAATTCGATGTTGAATGCTTTGATTCGATTCTGCGTTCGTGAGCGGCTGGTCGTGCTGTTGTTTACGAGTGTGGCCATCGCTTTCGGCTGGTACTCGACGAAGCATGTGCCGATCGATGCGATTCCCAACGTGGGTGAGAATCAGGTCATCGTATTCACCGCCTGGCCG
>Ga0209273_10003747_pt1 | contig 10222 bp, 7 predicted proteins | sample tdAd471_FD_187126 | JGI IMG/M metagenome (GOLD analysis project Ga0209273, IMG submission 187126) | Marine sediment microbial communities from the Atlantic coast under amendment with organic carbon and nitrate - tdAd47.1 (SPAdes)... | ecosystem: Environmental > Aquatic > Marine > Coastal >...
CAAAAAAATTAATTTATACTTTTTCTAAATATGTTTTCTAAACCGAAAATGTTTTATATATTTACTTAACTCCTTTTAGATTCAAAAATTCTCTCTTTAATCGATTCTTTCCACTAGAAAGAATCCCCCTCAGGTACGGCACCAGTAAATGGTGTAAAGTTTAGTTCTCAGTGTTCTAACAATTTAGTTCTGGAAAGTATTCACTGTTGATCAACAGCACATTGTACGCACAACAATAGTATTCCCGACCATACCCAGTTTCTACAGTTTTTCATGCATGGCTATGCCATGTCCACTAGTCTATTTAGACCGGTAACCTATTTGCATTTTGTCAATTTGTACCCTACAAATTGGCCGGGTATTGTTATGCCTATATTCAAGTTGTGCAGGCTGTAAAAGGTATTTTTTAAGCTAAGTGCATGTTTGGGCAACACCATTTGGGCCTGTCTGACTGCCAAGCAGGCCTAAAACATCCTTTTTTGCTCCAAAAGCATTGCTCAAACATGCTCTAAAAATTATAAACAACCAAACACCTGAATAGTGTAATTCTAATTTCTGCAACCAAAATTTTACACAATGAAGAAAGTATTTCTACCGATCTTATTGTTAGCGATTTTTATTAGCTCAGGATTTGCCCAATCCGATGCTAGGAAACCGCTTGATTTAGTAAATAATGCTAAAAAAACAACTCCAAATTTTAGAACTGTAGACCTTCTCAAACTGGATTCCCAAACGAAAAGGGAAGCCATTGAAATCGAAGAAGACATTACTAAATACAACCTCTTTGACTTGGATAAAACCATGTTGGAGACCTTAAAAAAGGACCAGCCTGCTACCATTAGCCTTAGGTTGCCACTCACTTTCACCAATGCGGTTGAACTCGAATTGGTCAAAGTTGACATCCTCACTCCTGATTTCAGTGTAGTGAGAAGGTCAGACGATGCCGAGGTTGATGTGTTTACTGGCGTGCATTACCGAGGAATCATTAAAGGTGACGAGCGTTCTATCGTTGCCATTAGTATACTCGAAGAAGAAGTAATGGGCCTAATCAGTAGTGACCAGGGCAATGTTGTGATCGGTCAATTGCAAAATCGTCTGGCCAATGGTAAACATATTGCTTACGATGATCTTAATGTTTTCACGACCAGAGAGTTCCTTTGTGGTATGCCAGATGACGGTATCGGTTACAAACGCAAAGACATCGAATGGAAATGGGGTGGTGCAAGATCCGTGGGTGATTGCATCCGCTTGTATATGGAAGCTGATTATGATATATATCAAGACAAAGGCAGTGTAAGTGCTACTTCTAACTATGTCACTGGCGTGATGAATCAAGTAATTACATTGTATGCTAATGAAAGTATCAATTCTGTGGTATCTCAAATTGTAGTTTGGGATACCCCTAGCCCCTACTCTAGTACTAGTAGCTCGGGGATGTTGAGTGATTTCCAAAACAATGTTGGCAGCTTTAACGGTGATTTAGGTCAATTGTTATCCTACCAAGCGAGTGGTGGCATCGCTGCAGGTTTTTCCGGAATTTGTAATAGTAATTCCGACAACAGCTTAAGCTTTAGTAGTGTTGATCCGACTTACGCCAATGTCCCTACTTACTCTTGGTCTGTCATGGTGGTCACCCATGAGTTTGGTCACCTTTGGGGCTCAAGACATACACACGCTTGTGTTTGGAACGGCAACAACACCGCTATAGACGGATGTGCTGGCCAAACCGAAGGTAGTTGTAGCTTGCCAGGCTACCCTTCGCAAGGTGGTACATTGATGTCTTATTGCCACTTGCAGAGTGTAGGTATTAGCTTCAATGAAGGCTTTGGCACTCAGCCAGGTAATGTGATCCGAAACTCAGTTGCAAATGCCAGCTGTACGACAACTTGTGGCCCTCCAAGCTGTACGGACAATATTCAAAACGGCAATGAGACCGGCGTAGACTGTGGTGGTCCTGACTGCCCTGCTTGCCCTACTTGTAGTGATGGCGTACAAAATGGTGATGAGACTGGCGTAGATTGTGGCGGGCCTGATTGTGCCCCTTGTCCTTGTAACGGAAATGGTGTGACCTTAACCATTGTTTTGGATAACTATCCAGAAGAAACCAGTTGGATTATTCGCAATAGTGGTGGATCTACGGTAGCTGCTGGCGGGACTTACGGCTCACAAGCTGATGGTTCTACAGTTATAGAAGTGGCCTGTTTGCCTGATGGCTGCTATGATTTCATTATTAGTGATAGTTATGGCGATGGTATTTGTTGTTCTTATGGCAGTGGTAGTTATACCTTGACGGATGATTCTGATGGTTCTACTTTAGCCAGCGGTGGCAACTTTGGTTCTTCCGAAACTACGAATTTCTGTGTAGGCGGTGGAACAGGTCCTACTTGTACAGATGGCATCCAAAATGGCCAGGAAACGGGCGTAGACTGCGGTGGGCCCGATTGCCCGGCTTGTCCTTGCGATGTAGCTAGTGGCTTGGGAGCATCTCCCGCTGACACCGAAGCTTCTCTTACTTGGAGTGCTGCGACCGGAGCGAATGACTACAATATCAGAGCTCGAGCTACCGGAACGACCACTTGGACCACTGGAAACAACTTGAATTCACCTGTCAGTTATACGGGCTTGACCGCTTGTACAGCATACGAATTCCAAGTACAGTCTAATTGCACGGGAAGCACCAGTGCCTGGAGTTCCTCCTTTGTCTTTACAACTACTGGCTGCGTGAATCCTACTTGTGATGATGGCATCCAAAATGGCCAGGAGACAGGAGTAGATTGCGGTGGGCCTGACTGTCCTCCATGCTCTGGTGGTGGATGTACCTACATAGTGTACGATTTCAATAACTTCAACAATACTTGGGGTATCTGGAATGATGGCGGTTCTGACTGTCGCCGAAGCGCCAATGATGCAACTTATGCTAGTGGTGGAACGGGTCGTCCGGTTCGTCTACGAGATAATACCTCCACTTCTGTAATGACAACTGACAACTTGGATTTAACGGCTTATGAAGAATTGACTGTTGACTTCACCTACTACCCGAGATCGATGGAAAACGGTGAGGATTTCTGGTTGCAGATATCTACCAATGGAGGTTCTTCTTATACCAATGTAGCTACTTGGGTATCAGGTGTCGATTTCACTAACAACACCCGTGAATTTGAAAATGTAGTGATAAGTGGCACATTTACTTCCAATACACGCCTACGATTCCGTTGCGATGCAAGTGGCAATTCAGATTATATTTACATTGATGATGTAGAAATTTCTGCTTGCTTGTCTAGTGGAGCTTTGGTAGCGTCTGAGCGGCCTAATACGCCGGCATTTAAGGCCGCTAAAGAAACCTTTGTGATACCTAATCAATTGCAATTATTCCCGAATCCTGTGCACGATCAATTGACTGTAAAATTCAACATCACACAAACGGCTGATGTTATTCTTCAGGTAACTGATCTGCAAGGTAGAACGATGGGACAAGAACAGTTTCGTGCTGCGCAAGGGCAATTGGAAACGACAGTGGATGTTAACAGCTATCCAGCGGGTATTTATATCATGCACATGATGACGCCAGCAGGTAGAATTACTAAGAAATTTGTAGTTAACTAATAACCAATACTGGTAAAAATAAAAATGGGGCTATTTCAAATGATTTTGAAATAGCCCCTATTTTTTGTTTGTCCTTCTCTGTTATTGTAAAAGGCGTTTACTCTTCTTTAAACCAACCTGAATACATCAAGTAGGCATCAGCTATTCTACCTATGGTATCTTTGAACTGATCGGCACTAAGCGCTTTTATTTTTCTGGCAGGTACCCCAGCATAAATATAGCCGGACTCGCAGTGCATGTTTTCCAAGACTACTGCGCCTGCCGCAATTAAGCAGTTTTCTTCCACGATCGCATGATCCATGACGATAGCTCCCATTCCGATCAGCACATTATCTTTTATGGTACAGCCATGGACAATGGCCCGATGGCCGATTGAAACGCTATCCCCAATCACCGTCGGGGCTCGCTGATAAGTGCAATGAATAATAGCCCCATCTTGGATATTAACTTTATTCCCAATTTGGATGCTATTTACATCACCTCTGATCACGGCTTGAAACCAGACACTACAATCTGCTCCCATCGTCACATCGCCCACGATTGTTGCATTCTCGGCAATAAAACAATTTTCTCCGATGGTAGGATGTATTCCTTTAACTGCTTGAATCAATGGCATAGATTTGGTTCTTATATGGCCGTACATACTACTGGGCATTTTACGCCAACGGGTTTAAAAGTTTAGGGTTGAAGGTTTATATCAGAGCATTAAACCTTCAACTTTCAACTGATAAACCGTATTTGTCCAGTAGTGTGATGGTCGTATCTAGGTTAGTAAATTACCTTGATCGTCCCATTCTGCCACCTCTTCTCGCTTGGACTGATCCACACATTTGGCTAGCCACTCCTCTTCATAATCCACATCATGCTCCGCTAAAACTTCTGGCGGAACACCATCCCAAATGTTGGCATAATTCCCGGTATAGCCTAAGTCATCGAATCCCATTTTAGTCGTATAATAACCAGTGACCGTGAGGTTGCGAATAAGGTTGAAGAACTTAATACCAGGACCCATCGTCGGCTTTTTATTATCCGGATCGGGGTAGGCGATATCTTCAACAATGGCCATTTGTTGTTCGTTACTACAATCTTTAAAGACGGTATTGAAACGTTGGTTGGCTTCGGTATCCAGCCACATTAAGCCACCGCGCATAGGAAGTTGATTATTGGGCAGATCTTTTACGATAAACTCCACAAATTCCGGTACGCCTGCCTCTCCAGCAGAACCAGCCGTATCAGTAGCCGGTAAGATAATATCGCACAATACAGCAATCGTGGCCAATTCATGCTCATTGAGAAACTCTTCCGCCTTTACCTTTTCATCCCAGGCCAACTCTTCCGGTGTACGCCCATAATAAGCGGTTTCATCTGTGTTGACTGGAGCTTGCTCTTCCGCACCTGCCTTATTATCCGTTTCACAACCTACGGCTGTTCCCAGGGAGGCCCCTGCTAGGGTACCTACCATCAATGTTTTTAATGATTCTCTTCTATCCATGATTAAAGATTCATTTTTTTCAATTCTTCAACAATGTGCTCAGATGTTCTCATAGACAAAGCCATGATCGTCCACGTACAGTTTTTATCTGCTTGGGAAACGAATGGGCCTGCATCCACGATAAAGACATTCTTAGCATCATGCAATTGCTGCATGGAGTTGGTAACTGACGTTTTGGGATTGTCGCCCATACGAGTCGTTCCTACTTCGTGAATGATTTGTCCGGGTTTCGCTAAGCCATAATCTTGATCTGCACCAGGTTTAGTACCCATCACTGTTGCGCCCATGCCAGCAAAAATTTCTTCAAAAGTTTCGTGCATGTGCTTGGCTTGCTTTCTTTCGTAATCCGACCACTTATAATCGAATCGCAAGACGGGAATTCCAAATTGATCCACTACATTGGGATCAATTTCACAACGGTTATCCTTGTGCGCAATGGCTTCTCCTCGACCAGAAATGCCCATTGTTGCCCCATAAAAGCGCTTAACATCCTCTCTAAGTTTTGTACCATAACCCCCAATATCCCCACCGATATATTTATTCATCTCGGAAATATTGTAGCCAAAGCCGTAGGAAGGCATTCCCATACCGCCCCATATTTCGAGGTGATATCCTCTAGGAAAATCGAGTTTCTTATTGTCTAGCCACCATGGAGAATAAATGTGCATTCCCCCTACCCCATCTTCATTGTAATTCTTCTTACGATTCATTAGCTCTGGCACAAAAGCGGAACGGCTAGCACCAGTAGAATCATGCAAATACCGACCTACCACATCGCTGCTATTCCCCAATCCGTTGGGGTGTTGAGCACTTTTAGAATTCATCAAAATCCGAGCCGTGCTACAGGCTGATGCTCCCAGGACAACCACTTTCCCTCTCAGCTGATATTCTCGTCGATCTTTTTTATCGATATAGGATACGCCAGTCGCTTTCCCTTCATCATTAGTAACTACTGTCCGCACCATACTATCGGTATACAGATCAACTTGACCGCCTTTCATCGCCGGAAAAACCAGGCATGAACCGGCCGAGAAATCAGCATACATACTACAGGACCGATTACATTGGCTACAGTAAAAGCAAACCCCTCTTTCTTTATTGATTCGCTTCGTCAGAATAGACAGACGGGAAGGAATCACTTTTACCCCCGCTTTACGCGCACCTTTTATATAATATAGTTCGTGCAATCGAGGCTTGGGAGGCGGGAGAAAGAAACCGTCGGGGTCATTGGGTAAGCCTTCTTTAGAACCGAAGACACCGATCATTTTATCTAGCTTATCATAGTAGGGCTTGACATCATCATAGCCGATGGGCCAATTATCGCCTAACCCATCTACGTCTTTGTGCTTGAAATCTGTAGGCCCAAATCGCAAGGAGATTCGCCCCCAGTGATTGGTTCGTCCCCCTAACATACGAGCACGCCACCAATAAAAATCGGTATCCCCCTTATTGGTATAAGGTTCACCATCCACTTTCCAATCGCCCCACGACATGTCAAAATCGCCAAATGCACGCTTGGTGCTGGCGCCTCGACGGGGAGACTCCCAGGGGAACTTCAACTGTGTTCGTGTTTTTTCATCCTTAGGATCGAAGAAAGAACCGGCTTCAACGAGTGCCACTTTTAAACCGGCATCCGCTAACACTTTGGTTGCCATACCGCCGCCCGCACCGGAGCCCACGATAATGGCATCATACATCTTTGGAGATTCTATTATTTGCATGTGCTAAATTTTCCGTTTTGTAGGGCATTAAGATAGTGTATCTTTGGACAAATCCAGAAAATTAGGCTTCAGAATTTGGAAATTAAAGCTAGATATCTGCACTATCGTAGGGTAGCTTGCCAAGATGCCGAGATCGTCACTTCTGTCCCAATACACTTCTTGGGCCATCAAACAGCACTCTCTTTTCCCACTGTGGCAGCAAGTAAAAAGGAATTTTAGGGCGAAGCTTCATTTCTCGTTCAACCGCCTCAAAACCCGCTATGGTTTTTGCCATCAACTTATCCAAGAGAAGTATCTCGGCTTGTATGGGCGCTCGAATAGAGCCCACTAGCGCATCCCAATGGACTAAATAGACCTTTTGAGGTGCCAATTTATCCACGATTTCTTCAAAATACTGGCCTTGATAATCTGCCGTCTGTGCCCCAAGGCCACCAATGCCCATGATCACTATATCTGCTTTTATGTCGTCCAGACCATTCTCTTTCCATCCCGCACTACTGTGTAATAGAAAACTGCCATAGGGATGCTCAAATAGCAAGGTATATGCTCCACCCATTTTGTAATCCATCGCTGCTACTGGAGGGATCAAAGGCGTATCGATTTCCTGATTCCCGCCAAGGGCTTGTTCCTTCACACGGCTATTGGGAAATTCATAGTGTTTGGATAAAATAGGCGTAACTTTGAATGCGCCTATCTGGATGGGTTTTCGATCTTCAAAAAGTTTGATCTGTTGTTCCTGCAAAGCCAAGCCTCGGCCAATATTAGCCGTAGAAGAAGAACCGTACATCGGAGCCCCCGTCAATTGTGCAACGATGGGAGCATCCATGGCATGATCAAAATGAGAATGGACGACAAATAGGGCATCTAGTGCCGTAATTCCCAATCGTTTTATGCCCCATTTAATATCGTCTGTATGGGGTTCGATTTCACCCGCTATCAATTCTAGGGCGCTAGGGCGTGTAAAGAAGCCATCGGTCATCAGGGTCGTCTCTCCATCACTGAAAACCATCGTACTCACTCCCACAAATTGAACCGTCAAGGCATTAGCGGGAGGAGTGCCTCCCCTCTGGAGTTCATACCATTCTTGGAAACGGCCGATATCCACATGTTTATTAATACTGTAGAAAAATACGAGCGTGACAACTAGCAATAAGGCTAGTACAGAAAGTCCAATTATTTTTATCCATTTCATGAGTAGAAAGTTACTATTACTTAGGGAAGTTGTTTTAGAGAGCCAAGTTTACGAAACCTAGCCATCATTGTGTTCCGAATAATACTTAATTTTTAGCTAAGCGATCAAATCGTCCTTCTGGCATCGTAATTAGCCAACTAGTTAATTCTCCTATCAGGCCGGCAAGGCCGTTTCAGCAATGCTAATTAAGCTTAGGCAACTTATTTTTTCATCGGCTTAGGAGTCGGTTTTTCTATAAAATTTCAGCCCGCTAAACCATCGCCCGGTGTAGCATTCTTCCCGAAAAAAGAAAACCTTTATCCCTCTAGAACTAAAAACTTGCACTATGAATGATGACATCTCAGTGAGTCTTCCACCTCATTTACTTGCGCTAGAAGCCAAATGCTCAGCCATCGGGTTTACCATGCCCTCAGATCGTTATATCGGATCATTACTCAGAACGCTCATTAGTAGCAAACCTAAAGCTAATATCTTGGAATTGGGTACAGGAATAGGTCTTTCCTTATGCTGGATGGTGGATGGCATGGACGCCAATTCCTCTTTGGTATCGATCGATAATGATGAGCAACTTACGACCATTGCCCAACAGTATTTTGGAGAAGATCAGCGAGTGGAAATTGTTTGTATGGATGGCGGAGAATGGATTAAAAACTACCAAGGAGAAGGGTTCGACTTAATTTTTGCCGATGCCTGGCCAGGTAAATATTTTGACTTAGAAGAAACATTGAACCTGATAAAAGTGGGCGGTTTCTATGTTATTGATGATATGACCAAAGCGCCCGATTGGCCAGAAGGGCATGAGGAAAAAGCGAATCGTTTATTGGAATATTTAGATAAACGGGAGGATTTCAACTTGACCAAAATGCACTGGTCGACGGGTGTGCTGATCGCTTCGAGAAAGTATTAGGTAGGTCGGGTAAGGCTTCTGAAGTCTAAGTAGGGCTAAGGATAAGCTGGCAACAGGCCAAACTGCCAAAGGTGATACCTCACGTGCTGATAATTGAATAATTCCAAATCCTCGAAATTCAATTCTCCCATAAACATATTGTAGGAGATGAAATCGGGTTGTGCCTCAAAGTGCGTATAAAAGCGATCAATCGCCACTGGAATATGGGTGATAGCCTCGGCCAAGGTTGCATACTTGTAGGCGGGCAAATCGGCTGCGGTCTTGTTGCTAGGACGATGTTGCAATATCGCTCCTTTCGCGATGAAGCGTTTAAAACCCGCCTGCTTTTCCGCCAAAGCGGGGTCGGGATCGCCATATCGTTTTACACTCGCCTTGATTGATGAAGTCAAATGTTCGATCATGTGTTGTGGCGTCATTAGCCCAAAAGCAGGTACTTGATCAGCAGTCAATGAAGTCAGAAGGGTCGGAACTTCCTGGCTCAAAAATTCTTTCTTGGTACTCATACATTATGCATTATGCCGCTAAGATAGGATTTTCAGCCCTGAAACTAGCAAGCCTCATCTGGATGCTTCAGCTCTCTCTTCAAAAGAAAATCTCCCTACTCTCTTTTTAAAGCTTCGGCTGGGTTGAGGCTAGCCGCGCGAATGGCATGTAAGCCCGTTGTTAGGGTGACTAAGAACAGGGTAAAGACCAATACGGCTAAGAATATTCCATAATTCATGGGAGCTTGGTAGGCGAAATCAGCCAGCCAATTCTTAATCAAAAACCAAGCACTAACGGCTGCAGGAACAGCCGCTAACAACACCAAGAGGATGAAGTCTTTCGTCAATAACTGGACTAGGTCACCTGACTTGGCTCCGACTATTTTCCGCACCGCCAATTCTTTATCCCGTTGTGTAGTGACATAAGAGGCTAAGCCAAATAGCCCCAGAAAAGCAATAAACAAGGTCATCAGAGAAAGTGCAAAAAAGATTTTGCCTCTTACTTGGTCGGTTTCATAAATCGTGGCTAACTCCTCATTCAGGAATTCATAAGTAAAAGGCACCGCGGGGTAATTCTTATTCCAGCTCGTTTCCATATTTGACAAAGCCGTCTGCATATCTCCTTGTACTTTTACGGCTACTTGCAGGCCCGTTCCTCGAAAAAAGACTTGGGATTCGATGGGATCATGCAAACTGCTTTGGTGAAAGTCTTTGACCAAACCTACTATTGTTTCAAAATTAGGATTTCCGCTATCTCCAAATCGGATACGAGCGCCAATAGGATTTTCTAAGCCAAAATTGCGGCAAAAAGCTTCATTTACAATG
>Ga0209273_10003752_pt1 | contig 10211 bp, 11 predicted proteins | sample tdAd471_FD_187126 | JGI IMG/M metagenome (GOLD analysis project Ga0209273, IMG submission 187126) | Marine sediment microbial communities from the Atlantic coast under amendment with organic carbon and nitrate - tdAd47.1 (SPAdes)... | ecosystem: Environmental > Aquatic > Marine > Coastal >...
CGCCGCGTTTCAGGACCTTTTGGCCAGCGCGGGCCTCAAGCAGGCACCCTATGCCGGTGCCGCGGACCTGAACAACATTGCGCCGGCCGCCGGAGCAAAGCTTCGTTTCGCCCACCCTGGCAGGCGGGTACCCTTCAGCAATATTCGCTGATATAGTTATCAGTTCACCGCACTAAGGGGGGTGCGAAAGGGCTTGTTGCCGATGCTGCGCGTTGCCGCATACAGTTTTGGAATCCTATGTCTGGCGATCTGCCAGACGCTTTGCGCGCGGGCCGACGGCGGCACAGCGCAACCTGCGCACCCGGATGGCAAGGGCGATATTTACGGCACCAGCTGGGGTATGACGCTCGCGCTCGACGGTTCCGGCTTCTATAACGAGGTGCTGGGCACCGTCCTGAATGAGATGGACAGCCCCAAGGCCTATCAGCCACTGCCCTATAAGCGCGCCAAGGTCAGCTTCCGGGATATTGCGGGTAGTTGCCTTTTCCCCAGTGATATCGGCCATCTCGCGGCGGGCAAGGACATTGATGGCCCCGAAGGCTATATCCAGACAGTTCCGCTCATATGGGTGGAAAGCCACATCTTTAGCCGCTATGGCGACGCACCGCTTGCCTCGCTTGCAGCCCTTGAGGGGCGTAAGGTTGCCTATCCTAACGGCTCGGCCCTGCCCACGGTGCTGGAAGGATATGGCGCCAGCTTTTTGCCAACCACAACGGAAACCGCGAAAGCCCGGATGTTAATTGCGGGCCGGGTGGACCATATGTCCGGCTCGCTGCCTGACAATATCTTTGTCTTCAAATCCCTGGGGCGTCCGCTGCCGCCCTATAACCCGGACCTCGCGCTGATCCGGGTCGGTGTTTCTGTGGTTTGCCACGACACGCCAGAAAACCGCGCCTTCGTTGAAGCATTCGATAGCACCAATGCAAGGCTTGTCAGCTCCGGTGTCATGGCGGCTGTTTTCGCCGGGGCAGGCGTGGATGCCAGGTTCATGCCGAAACCGTGAATGGCCGGTCCCGCGAAAGTGCTGCCAAGATTTCGCCTTCTTATGGTAATAGTGTGAAGCTGCTAGCGGGAAGGGACAAATTTAGTATTGAGTGCCATAGCTGATATCTTTGCTGATATCTATTTGGGGCACCTTCCGCCATAGCTGAATTCTTTCTGCACATACGGAGAATGTGAAATGGCGACAATCAAGAATATTTTGACAGCTTGTGTCATGGGACTGACGGCCCTTTCGGTGGCCGCCCCTGCCTCTTTTGCCTTCGATCATCATGGCGATGAAAAGAAGCACGAAAAGAAGCACGAGAAGATGAAAGACAAGAAAAAACACAAGCATGAGAAGATGATGGATGACGAGGACATGGGTCCTGAATACGCCGAGATGAAAAAGCGCCATCATGAAGAATGGCAGGCCATGAAGATGCGGCACAAAGACGCCATGAAGGGCATGAAAGACATGTCCAAGGACGAAAAGAAGGAAATGAAAGCCGCCCAGAAAGCCGAAAAGAAAGAGATGAAAGAGCGCCACAAAGCCGAGTGGAAGGCGCTTAAGGAATCCATGGGCAAGGGCGATGACGACGATGACGATGATCATGACGACGAAGACGACGGCTAAGCCCATATAGCCTGGTTGATTGAAGCGCCCCGTGGCCCAAGACTGGCTGCGGGGCGTTTTCTATTTATCGCAAGGTGGGTGCATTCTGTCGCACGGCGGATGACCCGTGCGCGAAGCTGCAGTATCCAGAATGCACAAGCACCCGAGAAATGACAGCTTTCAGATTGAGTGGTGTTCCGAGTAAAGGGTTCGTTCAAGAATAACAAACGCGGCCCGAGTGACGACATCGAGCGATCGCAGCGTGTGGTTCCTGCCTAAGCTAAAAGATTTGAAAATCTGTTTCCTCCCTGATCATGGCGCCAATTTGGCGCCATGATTTATTTAGGGCTGGTATTGTTTCCGGAAAAAAACGGAAGGCTGCTGGGCCGCTAGGGCTTCACAGCCTTCCTGTGCGCCAGCCAAGTTGATGGGGGTAACCGGGCCAGCACATCTTTTGACTATAGCGTGGTGGGCCCCGTTTGTATCGAAATTCATTCTGGATCACTGATTAGTGACACGCGTCGAAGTTGCGATTTTACAGTCATTGAAGAGGAGGCGGCCGGAACGCAGGGCTTGGATGGGTGTTCTGCGCTCCGGCCATCGGTCAGTACCCGAGGCAATATCGAAGGGCTGGTCCTTTTGCTGCGTCCAAGGGGTGGGAGGATCTATGCAGCAAACTGAAAATCGTAGCGCCTTCGGGTGCGGCTAAGGGGGAAGCCGCTGCCTGACCGGCAAGTGTCTGATGCTATAACGAGTGGGCGCGGTTTTTTGGGAATGCAGCGTGCGATTATTTGTTTCAGGGACCGGAAGGCGGGCTGCATCGGCATCTCCGCCCACCACGCCCGGGGGCAGCGCGGACAGGCGGGGGAGATGCCTTGCAGTAAAACCCCATAGCCGGCTTGAGCGCGCGGCCCTTTCGGGGGCAACTGCCGATAAGCGCAGTAGGCGATGCACAGGCCCTGGGGCCGGATGGCAACCGCGGGTGGCGCTTTTTTTTGGGGGGGAGGTGCGCGCCAGATCCGGGGATTTGTGACGATGCCCATTTAGCCCATGGTGGCCTGGTGTGGATATCGGTTCACTCGTCCCACCGCATTTATCGGTGTTGGTGCAATTAAGTTACGAATATCGTAATTATATGTCAATGCTAAAATTACGAAATACGAAATTCTGACGCAGATGATCAGTATGCGTCCTGTCCGGTCGGAGCTGGGCGCATGGGAAAGCTGACATCCAAAGGAGAAGGGTGGTCAGGAGGCCTTCGGTGGCGAGCGGCGCTGGTGAACCCACATGACAGCAGCCAGCACATCTGTGATGCGCACGATCTCCTGGCCAGCGCCTACCATATCGCCGCCGGGCATCAGGTCAGACAGCAGGCTGAAGCGCCAACTGGCGAAATCGGGATTGGGCGTGTCCGGCAGTGGCACCAGCCAGTCTTCACCGCTTTCGGTCTTGGTATACTGCCTGAGCACCCTGCGTCCTGCGCCGAGGTCCAGCAACAGCAGCGCACCCGGGGCCACCGGCGCATAGTGCCGCTTTGGATCGGCGGCAATCACCAAGCTCCCTGCGGGGATTTCACGTGCCATTGAGGTGTCACCCATCACATAACAATAGAGGCCTTCCGGTGTGCCTGCGTCAGGCGGCAGGGGAACGCTCGAGAAAGTCATGTCATCGGGCAGGGGCGCGACGGCGCCTGTTCCTGTCAGGCTGCCAAGAAGCGGCAACCGGCCATCATTGCCGTCGTCAACCAAGGTGGGTGAGCCCGCTTTCAGGCTTTCCAGAAGCGATGGCGCGTTCATGCCCAGCAACTGGCTGAGCGGTAGGATCTCGTGCGCCTGCACCCCGCGTGCGCCCTTGAGAATATCGGTCACCCGCGGCGCAGGCACCCCAAGGGCCTCCGCAGCATCCTTCAGCTTATACCCCCGGTCTTTGAGGGCGGCTCGTATCCAGTCTTGTTTTGGCATGTCAAGAACAATATTACGAATTTTGTAAAAAATGTCACGTGTTTTTTGCGATGCTGGCTTGATAAAAATTACGAATAACGTAATTATAGGCTCATGAATGAGTCGATATACATAAGAAGAGGCGCGTCTCACCGGCTGGGCCCGGCCAGACGCTGTCAGCAAACGGAAAGAGGCCTTCCGCAACGGAATGGTCGCTGTGAAGTGTCGGTTGGCGGCCTGCGCGGGCTGGAAAAGCCGAAGGGTCCAGTCACGCGCTTCATGGTGTTTCAGGAAACAGTTGCCATCTTGGGCATTCTTGTGTGCCCATTGTTCCTGTCCCTTTGGGGAGGTCTCAGTGGCTGAATTTCCTGCCCTTCCTATTTTCACAGATGCCTATCTGGCCGATACGCGCCATCTGACAGCAGAAGAACACGGCGCTTACCTTCTTTTGCTGATGTGCGCATGGCGGACACGCGGCTGTGCCCTGAAGGATGATGACCGGTTCCTGGCGCGCACCGTTGGCGTGACGCTGCCGCGTTGGCGGCGGATCAGGCCCGTGCTCAAAGACTTCTTCACGGTTGAGGGTGGCCTCTGGCGTCAAAAGAAGCTGACAGAGGTTTATAAAGGGGTGGAAACTCGGGTGGCCCGAAACCGGGCGAACGGTGCAAAGGGGGGACGCGCGAAGGCAGCCCGTGCCAAGCCCGAAAACGCCGCTAGCGACCGCCAGCCTGCCGCCAAAGCGAACAAGCTACCAACCAAAACCAGAATCCAAACACCAAAACAAAAGGCAGAAGAAGCCCAGGATGCAGCTATCGCGGTAGATATCCCTGCAGATATTCCTGTGGCCGAAGTCGCTGCCGCCGCCGGGCTTGATAGTCTGGCTTTGGATGGGAGCGAGCTGGTCAAATGGCTGTCGGCGGGGGCTGACCTTGGGCAGGATATCCTGCCAACGATAGAGCGCCTCTGTAAAAGGAAAATGGCCCGTTCCGGCAGTGCGCCGGGGTCGCTGGCATACTATGGCGCGGCCATTCTGGAAGCGCGCGACAAGCGGCTGAAGGCCCGGAAGGCTGGCGACGCCCATAACGAAGCCTTTCCCCCTGCGCCGCCTAAAAGGCATTTCGATGCCTCATTGCCCGCAGACTGGCGCCTGTTCCTGGGGGACGCGTCCAGCCGGTTCCGCGGTGACTATCTGGCGCGTCACTGGCGCATCGGGCCGGACCATCCGGTGTTTCTGCCCAGCGGGCTTGGGTGCGATCCGACCCTCAGGCCCAACCCATTGATTCCAAAAGAAATCGTTTCCGAATATGGCGCGCGGTGGGGATGGGTGCTTCCATCCCCTGCGCAGGCTGGAAAAAAGACATCGTCACGACAGGAGGATATATGACCATGAAAACAAGGCCGCACCATTTGAAACCGGCTATAGCGCAGCGATCACTGCGGGCTGCAGCCCTTGAGGTTTATGAAGAAGCGGTCTGTGCCTGTGCTGGTGCCTGTGCCAGCGTCGTGGCGGCACCCAAGCGTGAGGATATCTCCCCAAGGCTTGAGTTGCGCTTTGTTTCTGCCTGCTGGACGCTGCGCAGACTGCCGGACCGCGAGGCAGGCTTCCTGCGCATGCGGGGCGCCTTGTGGCCGGAGGCTGCAGCGGAACCCGGCACATATGCCCGTGAAAGTCTGACCAGTTTTCAGGCCCGCAGGCGCGTGCGTATCACCTCCATCGAGATAGACCAGATGCAGCCGACGCTGGACCTGCTTCTCTTGTTGCCGGACATCGAAGACAGGCGGCTTCTCTTTTGGGCGGCCTGGCATCAGGATGGGGAGCGCAGTGCGCGCATCCCCTGGGCGAAGGTGCGGCGCAGCCTTGACGTGTCATGGTCGCGCTGGACACTGAAGCGTCGCTATGAGGCGGCGCTATTGTGGCTCTCGGGGCTCGTGGAATTGCAGGGGCGACGGCGCTGAAGGGTGCCCTGGCGAGCGGTCTCCAAATAAGGCCGTAGCGTTACCCGGCCTTGCTGTGTATAGTGTGGTTCTTGTTATGGTTGCGGGTACTGGATTCATCTCAAACCGGTAGAAATAATGCGGAAAATACTCATTTTCTCGGCCTTGGTTCTTTGTTCTTTTGTGGCCGCAATTGCACAGCAAACCGCCGAAGGTAGCGGGTCTTCAGTTCCTATGCTGAAGGATCTGAAGCTTCAGCGCAGCGCCTATCCGGCGACCTTGTCGGCCGACTGCGATTATGTTGACGAACAATATACCATGTCCTGCAGCTTTTTTGTCAGCCGGGTGGCCGTCCAGAAAAGCGACAAGCGTGTCAACGACATGCTGCTCAGGATGTATAAGGATCGCACAAAAGCAGAATGGCAGGACCACCCCATTTGCGCCGCACCGGAAGTGAAGGATATCGAACGTCATATCAGGGTGCTCAAATTCCAGAAAAAGATCAGCAGCACGGAAGAGCAGATGATCCGCAGGCAGGCGAAGCCAGCCATCAAATTCTGTGCCGACCCTACGCTTGACAACTATAAGGCTTATCTCGATGCGCTCGCGAACGAGATGAGCTGCAATATCACAACGTCTGTGGAGCGGGCGACCATGCGCTATGATGCCGAGCGCCAGTCCTGGAGCGGCATCTATGAGCCAAAAAGCAAGCAGAAGCCGCTTACCGAATATGTGGTCAAGCTGGATTCGGTTACCGGGCAGGTGGGGCAGCGGCTTATTTTCATGGTCGATCAGATCCTGCGACCACGTGCGAAGGCAGGCCGCAGAGACTTAGCTACAGGGCCAAACGGTCTGACGAAAAATATTATTGTGGCTACGTGGACTGGTAAAAACGCCATTTGGCGCTGAAATCTTGGTTTCTTCACCAGTTTTTAACCCTCCATGCTAACAGTGAAGGCATGGACATACCTTCATCTCATAACGCTGCCGGGCAGTTTGAAGTCATGCTGGCCTACTGGCTTCGCCTCAAGGAAGAGGCAGGCGGTGTGCCGAAGCGCTCGAGTCTCAACCCTGTGCTGATCCGGGATATCCTGCCGCATGTCTTCCTGATCGAACACCAGGGACCACAGAACCTCCTTGTTCGACTGTCGGGCACGGCATTGGACGCGATTTCCCCCATGCCGATGACGGGTGCCAATTATCTGGACTTGTGTCCCCCGGAGACGCGGTCATTCGTTTGGGAAACCGCTGCGGCGGTTGTCAATCATCCCTGTGGACATCGGTTCAAGCGGGAAGCAACCTTCCAGAATGGCAAAGCACATGAGATCACCACTCTGTCGCTACCGATGGTATCTGAAGATGGTGATTGCCGGTATATGGTGGGGGTATCAGCCAGTAAGACAGACCTGATGCCAGCCAACCTTCAGCCTGGACGGTACGTGTCTGTCAAGATATTGCACAGCGAATTTGTCGATGTCGGCTTTGGTGTTCCTGCTGACGTGGCCATGCCATCATAGCCCCAAAACTGTGATGCCTGGCTAAGCGGCACCAAGGCTCCAGACAAAAGCGCCGCCTATTAGCGTGAAAAATGTGATCACCCCGACCAGTACCAAAAAGCCATGCGCTGGTCGCGCATTTGTGCACGAGTGTTTCATGATGCTCTCCCAAGCCCAACTGTCAGCACACTACAAAAAAAAATCGATCAGGAAAAGGCCCTGATATTAGTCGTCAAAAGTGTCGCCGTCTGAAATTTTAATGACAGAATAAGTGGTTGTCGGAAATGCATTGCTTTCTGTCTGCCTTCTGTAAGTCAATGTTTTAAGAAAAAGCTTGAATTTTAACAAAAAAACACTTGCGCCGACCCCGCCTGCTATTGCAGGGTAGAGATAGCCATAGTGACCGAATGTAGCTGGCCTCCAGGATCCTGAACCTGGGGCCAGCTTTTTCTTTTTCCGGTCAAGCAAATGCCGACTTTCAAGCAGGCGCTGCTTTTCACAAAAACGCTGACTTTTGAGCAAATGCCGACTTTCAAGCAGGCGCTGCTTTTCACAAAAACGCTGACTTTTGAGCAAACGCTGCTTTTCGGGCTTGTGCTGCTTTTCGGGCTGACGCTGTTTTTCAGGGTGATGCCGATTTCCGCCAAGTAAAGTGACTGCATCGCGCGCGACCCGCAGCACTATTCGCCCGGCTGAATCTATCAAGGGACTCAGGTAATTAGATACGTGATATGTCCCCGGAATTGGCCGGAATTGGCCCGGAATTGTACCAGAAATAACAGGCCGCGAAGGCAATCGGCCGTGTGTTCAGCCCTCAGGCAGGCTTGAGTGCCGCACTCACATGCAGGATTTCGCCTAGATGCAGGGCGCTCAAATCCCCGTCCAGGTCCAGCTGATATCCATATCCGAAAGCGCGCTTTGGTACTCATCAAGGGTGGTCAGCCCCATGCATGCCGTGGCGCCGGTTGGCATGGCGGCGCCCGCGGTGAAGCGGTTTGCCAAACGGTTCGTCAGAATGATGGCGGGCATGCAAGGGATGAAGGGGCCATCGCCCGACCGGGCCGTCAGGTCAAACCGCACTTCCTTTGCCTGCCCATCCTCGGCCTTGCCCCGCGCCCGCAGGTAAAAGGCGCTGGTGTCAGTCCCGAACATGTCGAACAGGAAGGATGCCTTCAAAAGCGTGCCAGCCCACGGCCGCAGGCTGCGCACCAGCCGTGCGCGCACCAGCCACGAAAGCCCCCAAAGCCCGATATGCAGGAACGGCAGCTCAAGCCCGGCGTAAAAGCGCTGGGTCTTCAGGCCCGGATAGCGCGTGGGGAACAGGCTTAGGTCCGGGATGTCGCAGTTGGAAAGATAGCGCGTCCCCACACCCGGGAAGCTGTGGGCATGCAGGCCCTGCCAGCCGTAGGCGGATCGCATCTCACCGCCCTCAAGCCGGTTGAACGCCTTGCCGGTATAGCCCAATATCGCGGCGGTGGTGGCAAGCCCGCGCGTGGTGGCTTGGGCCGTGGTGATGCCGTAATCGATATGCTCAAGGCGCTCAAATTCTGGCTTGCAGGCGTCCACCACGGCGGATGAAAGCGCGGGTACCGAACTCGCCCCGCTGATCACACTCACGCCCGCAGCCTTCGCCTCATCGTCGAGCGCATCGATGCCGCCCACGAACTCGCGTCCGTCGGCCAGATCAATATAGTGGCAACCGGCGCGGATGCAGGCGCGCGCCACGTCATATCCCTGTCCCTGAAAGGGGCCGGACGTGTGGATGACAATGTCGGGCTTCAGCGCCTCAAGCGCCGTGTCCAGATCTTCCGTGATATCCAGCCGCACGCCCTCAGCGCTGCCCTTTGCTTCAATCGCTTTCGCCATGAAGCGTGCCTTGGCTTCGTGCCGTCCGGCGATGATCAGATGCAGCGCCGGGCTTTCACCCAGCCTTTTTGCGATGAAGCGGCCAAAGTTGCCGTACCCGCCAATGATCAGCACGCGCTTAGCCATGGTCTGTGTCATCCTCAAGGGCGGGAATGGCGCTGGTGTCGAAGCTGCCGCGATACTCATAGATCTGGCCGAAAAGCGGGTGGTTGATATGCACGCACATATCGAACCGGTCGTCGCCTGTGATCCATTCCTCGGCCTCCACGCTGCCGATCAGCCAGCCAAGCGGCAGCGGGATATGTTGGCCGAACGCACACAGGGCATAGCCGTCATGGTGCAGCTTCACCCGGCCGCCCTCAAACGCGAAACGCACGCGCCAGCCAAGGCGGAATTTCATTTCCTCCACCATGCGGCTTCCCCCTGTTGGAACCATGCGCGAATGGAAGCGCCAGGGCTTCCCGCCCGGCAGGTGAAAGATGCGGTTGAAATGGAAGGCGCGGCTTGTGGCCTCGCTTTCGAAATCCACGGTTACGGGGATGTCGGTTGCGTTCACCAAGGGGATGCCGCCCATCAATCGCGACAGCGGCGCGAACAGGCGCAGTAGGGGGCTTGTGCGCACGCTCATGCTGCCGCTCACCCGGAAGCGCTCCTGGCTATAGGGCCGGTTCCTATAGTGCTTTTTGAAGGGCGGTGGCAGCTCGTGCCACGCCGCGCCAAAGATGGCTTTGAACGTGGGGGCTTCCCGCTCGGTCAGGTTGTCGATCTTGCCGCGCCCCAAAAATCCCAGCAGCAAGTTCCTGATGCCGCGCAGCAGCGGGTAGACCTTTGCCGCCTCAGCAGGCTTCCTGAACAGCAGCCGGTTGAAGCGGTTGAACAGCCCCTTGGGAGCACCATAGACGGCCATGAAGTGCATGGCGTCGCGGCCGTGGAAATAGCGGCCCTGATGGTAAATCACCATGCCTTTGTCCAGATCCAGATTGCGGGCCCTGATGGCAGCAAGAAGCGGGTGGCCGGAAGCGTCCCGCGCGTCCAAGAGGTGCAGTTCGCCAATGCTTTCCTTCAGCCTGAGCGCTTTCGCTGCGTTCCGGCACAGCGGGCACTCACCATCATAGATGAACCAGGCGCCGGTGTATGTCTGGTGATGCATCATAGCGCTTTGGCTACCATCAGATAGAAGACCAGCACAAGGCCGATGAAGGCGGGCCAGCCAAGAATGAACCACAGGCGGAACAGCCTGTAGTACCGCGCGGGCAATGGCGTGTTCGCGTTGGCGGCCAGTTGCAGCATGCGCTTCAGCCTGATCTGAATCCAAACCACCGGCAGCCAGCAAGCGCCCGCAAGGATATAAAGGCCGTAGGTGGCCATCAGCCACGGCTC
>Ga0209273_10003755_pt1 | contig 10206 bp, 11 predicted proteins | sample tdAd471_FD_187126 | JGI IMG/M metagenome (GOLD analysis project Ga0209273, IMG submission 187126) | Marine sediment microbial communities from the Atlantic coast under amendment with organic carbon and nitrate - tdAd47.1 (SPAdes)... | ecosystem: Environmental > Aquatic > Marine > Coastal >...
CCCCCCCCGGGCACCCTCGCGACGCTCGTGCTCGCCTCGCTCAATCAGGGCTTGGCCAAGCCCGTGCTCATCGAGCCCGCCTTGGGGTTGGGGCCAGAGTTCGGAGCCTTGACTGCCGAGAGCACGCCCGCCGGAGTCCGCTTGAGGTGGACCTGGCCAGAGTGGCTTGCTGGAGGCACGTCCCGTCTCCTCAAGCTCGCCCTCGAACGCGGCCTGGATGACGTCCCCGAGTCCTTGTCCGGCGAAGACCTCGAAACCCTCAGCGCTCCCTGGTCAACCGAGCTCCCCCTCACCGCAACCGAGTTCGAGGACCAGGACGCGTTGGGCTTCCTCGCCTGGGGCTATCGCCTGGCCGTCACCCTCTCCCACGCTGGCCAAGAGTTTACGGTCGACGGTCCGCGGTTGGTGGTTCCTCCCACCCCGGGTGGGACGCTACGTCTAGCCGCCACCCAGCCCCGAGGGCTGTTTGGAGCGAAGAGCCAAATCGAGCTGCGTGTCGAGTGCCCTGCACCCCGCTGGCCAGAGTTCGAGATCGTGCGGGTTGTGGGAAATCAGCAGGCCGGGAAGGTCGTAGTTGACTTCGGCGGGGGCACCCCCACGCCCCTGTTCGTGGACGAGGATCTGAGCAACTTCAGCACGGGAACCAAGCTCCGCTACCGAGTCGAGCTGAAGCACCCACGAGACAAGATCGGGTTCGACGAGGGGAGCGCCGAGTTACACCTCGGCTGAGCTTCCTCACAGCCGCGCCGGCGGGGCCACCCTAGCGTTGTAGTGGACGCGCATTGCGTAGGTTCCATAAGGAAACTCGACGCGGGGGTCGCGCGACCAGCGGCTCCTGGCCTCCCAGTATGCGCGCCTCCACTCCTTCAACTCCTCCAGGAGTTCCCGGTGGTAGGCGCTGCTTTCTTCCAAGCTCGAGATTCGAGGATCGAGTCCGCTCGCCTCTTGGTGCACCACGGGACGGTCGTTCGGATCTGCGGCGAGCACTCGCTCGGCACCCATTGGAGCCTTGTCCGAGGAGAGGAAGAGCCCGTTGAGTTCGCGTATTCGCTCACGGACACGTCGCTCCAGCTGATCCGCGTATTCCTCGCGTGACAGATGCCCGAGAGCCGGCGGCGGGAGGAGTTCGAGTTCGACATGTTCCGGCAGGGTGCTTCCCTTGAAGCAAGGCAGGTCGGGGCGCTCAACGGTCACTTTCCCAGCCCGAATCTCCGAAATGAGCGTTATCAGCCCAGGCCAGTCTTCAGGCCGAGATACCAACCCGTGCTTGATCGGGTTCGTCATCACGTAGACCAGCTTGTCCCATGCAGCGCCCTCACCGTGAACTTCGACGCTGCTGTATCTCCGCGCATCCCAGAGTGGCCCCTCGCGACCCAAGACGCAGTTCAGCCGCCTGGTGGCTTGAGCTAGTAGATCTCGCATGAAGGCAGGCATCTCCGCCTGGCCGTCGGTCTTCAGCAGGTGCAAATGGTTCGAGAGAACCACGAATGCGTGCACTGCAACGCCATGTCGAGCTGCGAGGAGGGCGATCAGATACCGGAAGATCGCGCAGGCCTCCTCTGACGGCCTCAGGAGGAACCTCTGCTCCACCGTCCTGCGGGTGACCAATTGAGTGCACTGGGGAAGGACACGACGAGGGTTCGACATGGTCTACCCAAAGCACTCCTCACTCCAATTGGCACGTGCTGTTGCGAGGCTTACCCGACAGATCCGTCAAGTCGCTGGAACGGGTGAGCAGATCTTGCCCGCTTATGTCCCACCCAGGGTGCGTCGGATATGAGGGTGCGCCGGGTGGCGCACCGACGATTGAACGAGGGTGACAGAATCACAGCTGATGCAGGTCCCCCCTGCCAGAAGCTATACAGTGAACTAGTCCTGCCACCTCGAGCGCAACCGGTGACGCTGAGAATCAATTCAAACCTCGAACTCCCGTGGCGAGAGCTCAGTTTTCGGGCGTCTCGCTCCGGCGGTCCAGGGGGACAGCACGTCAACAAGGTGTCCAGCAAGGTCGAAGTTCGCTTCTCGGTCGAGGAGAGCAAAGCTCTATCGGAGAGTCAGAAGAGCCGGATACTCAAGCGCACCCCACCGCGGTTTCTCACCAAGGACGGAGAGATCGTCGTCACTGCAGAGGAGCACCGGGACCAGTCTCGAAATCGCGAACTCTGCCTGGAGAAACTGCAGTCCCTCCTAGCAAGGGCGCTCGCGAAACCCAAGCGACGCATTCCGACGAAGATCAGTAGGGGCGCCAAGACGAGGCGGAAGGAGTCCAGGCAGCGCCACAGCCGCAAAAAGCAAGAACGGCGGAAGCGCTTCGACCAGGGCTAGCTCTAGAGGCTGACCCCAAATGCGAGGAAGCACGCGACCACGATCACAACACCGAAAGCGAGCAGCGACAGGGCCTGGCTCGGCAACATCGGCTGGGTCCCATCGTTCGAAGGGGTCGGTGTGGACTGGTCTCCTGTGATCTGGGTCATGATCGCCTCCTTCAGACGCGAGTTGCTCGATTCCGCTTCTTCCAACTCCCGCTCAGCATACAGCGTCTCGAACTCGCTGACCTTCCCAAGGAGCACGGGAGACTCCTTCAGGCGAACTTCGAACTCCTCCTTCTCGGAACCGTCGAGAGTGCCAAGTGCATAGCTCATGCAGAGCTGCTCGTCCTCATCGGACACGCCTTCGAGACTCACGATTCCCCCCGCTGCCGGCGAATCGTCAGGAACGCCTGCTTCAACTTGCTAAGGCCCAGCCGCAATCGGGACTTCGTGGTCCCCAACGGCATCTCGAGCTCCTTCGCGATCTCGGCCTGAGTCAGGCCCTCGAAGTAGGCCAACTCGATCACCCGACGCTGCTCCTCCGGCAAGCCCTCCACAGCCCGGCCAACGGTGCTCGAAGCGCGCCGGGGGGGGAGGGAATACGTCGGTTGATCGTCCCCCGCTCGCTCTTGGATTCGGTGACGCGTCCTCTGCTTCCTCAGGGCATCGATCGAGCGACTGCGTGCAGTGGTGATCAACCAAGTCCTCACCGACCCACGAGCTGGCTGGTAGGACTGGGGTGAATCCCAGACCTTGACGAACAACTCCTGGACGACGTCTTCGGCGACGCTTCCGTCGCCGAGCACGCGTTTCGACAGAGCCAGGCAAGCTGGACCGTAGCGATCGTAGAGCGCGCTGAGGGCCTGAGAGTCCCTACCCACGATTCGCCGCATCAACTCACTGTCGTCGACTTCCATCTGGGGCAGGCTCCCGAACGCTCGATCCTATATGATTCAGCCATGGAACGTCCGCGGATTGGGATCTTCATCATCGCCTATAATGCCGTGCGGCACCTGGTCCGCACCATCGAGCGGATCCCCCCTTCGGTGCAAGAGCGAGTCGCTGAGATATTCGTCATCGACGACGCGAGTTCGGACAACACCTACTACGCAGCACTGGGCTACAAGCACGAGCACGGGCTCAACAAGCTCACGGTGTTTCGAAATCAGGAGAATCAAGGCTACGGAGGCAACCAGAAGGTTGGCTATCGCTACGCCCTCGAGCGCGACTTCGACGTCGTGGTCATGCTCCATGGAGATGGCCAGTACGCGCCTGAGGCTCTTCCCAGTCTGCTCGAGCCCTTCGACACCCACGCCGCAGACGTGGTCTTCGGATCCCGGATGAAGGTCCCCGGGCGTGCACTAAAGGGTGGAATGCCCCTCTACAAGTTCGTCGGCAACCGAGTCCTGACTGCGATTCAAAACCGCCTCACGAAGCTGGAGATCAGCGAGTTTCACTCTGGCTATCGGCTCTACAGCCAACGTGCTCTGGAGCAGATCCCCTTCGAGTCCTTCTCCAATACGTGGCACTTCGACACCCAGATCCTACTCTCTGCTCATGAGCGAGGCCTCCGAATCGTGGAGCGCCCAATCCCAACCTACTACGGGGACGAGATCTGCCACGTCAACGGGATCCCCTATGCTCTCAACTGCATAGCCGCGAGCACCCGCTACTGGATCAAACACCGACAGGGACAACTCGCCTTCCCAGGCCCCGTCGACGTGCCTCGACCACATGCCCCAGCTCCTGAGACCGAGGCCCTCCCCCGGTCACTGCCCACCGTGGACGCTGAGGCTTAGCCGGTCGCCCTTTGGTGCCGCCTCGACCGCCGGACGCCTATGCCTTCAAGCCCTACCCGGGGAGCTCCCATCATTGGGCTTTGAGGGAAGTGGGACGCCTTGCCCCAGGCCCCCTCAAGGTCCTCGATGTTGGGGCAGCCGGGGGGCACATCTCGCGGGAAGTCAGGGCCTTGCGTGAGGGGCAGGTGACTATTCTGGGCGTCGACCCAGTTTCCCCAGTGCCTGAAGACTGGCCCGCAAGTGACACCTGGGTCAACTCGATCGAAGAGATCAAGGACACCGATTGCGACCTCGCGCTGGCCCTGGACGTGCTCGAACACGTCGGCGACCCGGCCACACTTCTGCGTGAGATCATTTCGCGCTGTCGGACGGGAAGCACGATCCTGCTTTCCGTGCCAAACGTGGCGCACTGGTCAGTGCGCGCACAGTTGGCACTTGGGCGATTCGACTATGCCGATCGCGGGATCCTGGATCGAACGCACTTGAGGTTCTTCACCCGACGCAGCTTCCTTGAACTCGTCACTGCCTCGGGGCTGACCATCGTCTCGACAAGCGAAGCGATCGTTCCGCTTGAGTTGCTCCTGCCTGAGCCCGTTTCGGAGAGCCTGCCCTGGCGGTTTGCTCGAAGTGCCCGCCGACTTGCGGCCCGCACGCTCCCTGGCTTGTTGGGCTTCCAGCTCCTCGTGCGGGCCCGCGCTTGACCTGGTATCTTCAAGACTCGCATGAAGATCGAGCTCAAAGCGACCCGCGGTAACGCCCCCTCCCCTCAACAGAGGGCCGTCCCCACGTCGGGTGGAATCCAGATCTCCAGAGAAGATCTCGAAGAGGATCGCTACCACAGGCTCCGACTCATCCATTGGTGGGACCAAAAGCGTCTGCAGGACGCAGTCGTGGTCGTTGCTGGCGCCGGAGCGCTCGGCAACGAGGCGATCAAGAACCTTGCCTTGCTTGGCGTTGGTCGGATCTTCGTCCTGGACATGGACGCGATCGAGACCTCGAACCTCACCCGATCCGTACTGTTCCGCCTGCACGACGTGGGACGCCAAAAGGCCGAGGTGGCCTGCGAGCGGGCGAGAGAACTCAACCCCGACGTCACGGCCACGCAGATTCAAGGAGACCTGCGGTTCTCCGTGGGTTTGGGCCTGATCCGCAGAGCGGACGTGGTCCTCGGTTGCCTCGACAACATCGCGGCCCGGGTCTACCTCTCCCGCCACTGCTTTCGACTCGGGCGACCTTCTGTGGACGCAGGTCTCGATCACCTCAACGGCGACGTCTACACCTTCGTGCCGCCGGAGGGGCCCTGCTACGAGTGTCGGCTCAAGCAAGCCGACCGCAACGAGTTCCGTCGCCGTCAGTCTTGCCTGAAGCTTGGTCGCAAGGAGCAGTCCCTGGGCAAAGTCCCCACAGCCCCGACCATCGCGGCTATCGCGAGTGGCCTGCAAACTCAGATCGCCATTCGCCTGATCCACGGGATGCCCGTGCCCAGCGGTCGACGACTGGGTCTGTATGGCATGAGCGACGTGTTCTTCGACATTCAACTCGAGGTGGACGAGGAGAATTGCCCTGCCCACGGCTGGATGGACTGCCTTCGAGACCGAAAGGTCTTCGAGAGTCCACTCAAGGCGAGCACCTCAACGCTGGACGACCTCCTGGCGACCATTCGCGAACAACTCGGAGAGGGAGCGTATCTCTCTCTGGACGACGACCGGGAAGTCATCCTCGGCTTGAGCTGCACTCAGTGCAACAAGCGAACCGAGGTCCTCGCCCTGGCTGGAGACCTTCGCGAGGACGAAGCACTGTGCCCCGGGTGCAGCGAGCCCATGGCCCCGGACGTCCGGTCAATGTTCGACGGCAGCGAGGGCCTCGGCGCCCGAACCCTTGCCGAGTTGGGCCTACCCCCGCTTCACATCGTGCGGGGCCAAAACGACGAAACCGGCGAGGAAGTCCTCGTCGAGTTCACTGGGGACCTGGAAGATCTGTTTGGGAAAGGGGGGCAGTAACCATGGCCCAAATCTCCGTCACCTTGGTCCGCGCCGACACCAACCAGGAGTTCGACGTCGAACTGCCTGACGACGCCGCCATCCAAGAGTTGCTTCCCGCTCTGGTCAAGGAGCTTGGACTGCCCCTCACTGGACCAGACGGGAACCAAGTCGCTTACGAGTTGAGCAACAAGCGAACTGGCCGGGAATACAAGGAGGTCGACAGCCTCGGCAGCGCGGGGACGAAGCAGGGTGACGTTCTGCTCCTCACTTCGACCTTCGTAGCGGGTGAGGGCTCCTAAGTGGGACCACGCAAGAAGGTCCGCCTGCAAAAGGACTACGAGGAGTTGCTCCGACTAACGAGTGGGCGCAACAACCTGGTGAGCCTCGAGTGCCGGGGTAAGCCTCCCACGTACTACCGATTCACGGTCCGCCTGCGAGGACTCAAGCTAGAAGACGGCAAGGCTGTCATCCACGAGCATCACCAGTTCGAACTCAAGCTTGGCGCTTACTACCCGTCGGAACCTCCGGACGTGACCTGGCTCACGCCAATCTTCCACCCGAACATTCGCGGGCAAGCTGTTTGCCACAGTCAGCAGTGGTCGCCGGCTTGGAGCCTTGCGGACTTCGTGATCGAACTTGGCGACATGATTCGCATGGACAAGTTCAACGTGAAGTCGCCCCTCGATCGCAAAGCCTCGACCTGGGCAGATAAGCGGCGCGAAGAGTTCCCGCTCGACACTCGCAGCCTCCGAGTGCCCGAGGTCAAGATCACGATCAAGCCAAAGCTCCGTCCCCGCGGCAGGTAGGCGGGGCCAGGTGCAGATCAAGGTTCGTGGGAGCCCCACACCCGAGCCAACGGAACTGCCCCCCCCAGGTCTGCGCGAGGGCACGGCGCTTACCCCAGTCCGCGGTTCCAGCTCGAGTTCCCTGCCCGTTTACGCCGATCAACGCGTAATTGGAGGCATGCTCAAGCGCGCCTCCGAGGGTGGGGACTACGAGGTAGGTGGCTTCCTCCTGGGTGGGTATCACATCCACGCCGGGGAGCGGTACGTGGATCTCACGGCCCAGGTCCCTGCGTTCAAGGCCCGCAGCAAGCGAACCAGCCTCGAGTTCGACAACGACGCCCAACGCGAGTTCCACGACACGGTGGACCAGCGATTCCCGGGCAAGGTCGTCTTGGGTTGGTACCACACCCACCCGGGATACGGGGTATTCCTCTCCGGACACGACCTCTTCGTGCACAAGAACTTTTACTCCGCCCCCCACCATGTTGCCGTGGTCGTGGACCCGAAGGCCGGACCCCGAAAGCAAATGGGTGTCTTCGTTTGGGAATCTGGCGAGATTTCGTCAGCCTACGCCCTCTTGCCCTACAAGAAGGTCTAACTCCTCGCGCGCACTGCGAGTCGCACCCGGGGTGGGACGAATCGGACCTGTCGTACCGGATTGGGACGAATTGCGCCCGAGTGCGCCCAAGGACCCGGATCGTTGCAGCACGAACCCACCCAGGGTGGGGCGCAAGTGACTAAGCTGCGCGGAGAATGGGGAGGGTTAGGGGTTCCAGAGCCTCGAGGACTATGGCTGCGGAGGCGAGGCGTGCCTGGGGTTCCTTGCGGGTCAGGTCGCGAATCAGGTTCGCCAAGACAGGCGGGGCTGAAGGGAGGACGCTCCGCACGTCGGGGACCTCGTCGAAGAGGTGACGCGAGATCGCCACGATTCCGTTCGCCTCCGGGAACGGCGGCTCACCCGCAAGCGCGTGGTAGAGCGAAACACCAAAGGAGTAGAGGTCCGCCGCTGGGCCAATCGACGTTTCGCCACGGGCCTGCTCAGGCGCCATATAGCGCGGCGTCCCCAGCGGGGCACTCGTCGTCGTGATCGAGCTCGAGAGCTCTTCCTGCTCGCGAGCGAGGCCCAGATCGATCAGCTTCACGCCCGTGGGGCCCACCAGAATGTTCTCCGGCTTGACGTCTCGGTGAACGACGCCGCGGCCATGCAGGTAGGACAGTGCGGACGCTACTGCGTTGGCGATTCGAGCCACATCTCGCGCCGGCAGCGGGCCCTCGCCAAGCACCTTGGCCAAGGTTGGCCACGGGTAGAACTCCATCACGTAGAAATGCTGGCCCGCGTCCTTGCCCCATTCGATCCCACGTCCAAGGCAGGGGTGCTCCAGCTCGCACGCCAGCCGTGCTTCGCGGTCGAACCGGGCCAACGCCGTAGCGTCGCAAGCGCTCGAGCGCGGCGAGAACAGCTTCAGCGCTACCTCGCGCTTGAGGGAAGGGTCCGTAGCCCGGTAGACGGTCCCCATCGCGCCGCGGGCGATCTCCTCCTCCAGACGGTAGCGGCCCAGCCGGTCTCCCGGCCGAATCGGCCCCACCCGAAAGCGACCTGAGGGAGTTCGCCTGAGGGCCCGGAAGCCCTGAGCGTCGCGCCAGAGTGCGTCCAGCGACTCCGCGTCCAACACCCCCCGCTGGACCAGCACCTCCCGCAGCGCGGGCACCGGCTGCCCCGCTCGCTTGGCCTCACGTTGAACCTCGGCGCAGGCCTCCAGGTCCCCAACGGCAACAGCTCGCTTGCGCAGCAGGTGTTGGCAGAGCTTTGCGTCTTCAGGCCTGTCCACGAACCAACTCCAGGGCTGAACTTCCATTCGGCCGCTGACCCTGGAGAGTTGAGGGTCGATCCAAAACAACCGACCACGGGGCATAAACCCATACGGTGCAGGCCCCACGTTGGATCGCCCCGCCCACCCCGAATCCCGACGGTCAGGGTTCGATTGCGATAGAATCCCGCCCCCGCAGTCAGCCCTTCACCGTTGGAGCGTCCTTTCCCACATGAGCCTCCAGGGACAGATCGAAGAAATGGGCCTGGGCCCTGTCATTCAGACCCTGTCGCTGAACCGCTACCGGGGCACCCTCAGGATCGAGACCGAGGACGGTGGGAGCCAGTTCTTCTTCATCTCCGAGGGCGAGATCGTCCTCGTGCGCCAGGTCACCCGCGACCCCGTCCGCCTGGGGGAGCTTCTCGTCTACAGCGGCAAGATCACCAACGATGAGTTGGAGAAGGCGCTGAGCGAGCAAAAGGGCTCAGGCAGGCGCCTGGGCGCCGTGATGGTCGAGATCGGACTCATTAGCCAGGACGAGATCGACGGGGTCATTCGGGAGAAGTTCGAGCACGAGTTCCTCGACATGTTCCTCCTCGATCGAGGGCGCTTCGAGTTCATCTTCGGCCTCACGCCGGAAGCCCTCTTCGCCCCTGAGGAGAAACTCGAGCGCATCTCCCTCAACACCGAGAGCTTGATGCTCGAGGCCATGCGTCAGGTGGACGAGTGGCAGGACATGATCCAGTCGGTGGGCAGCCTCGACACGATCTACGCCAACCGCATGAAGTCCCAGGGAGTCGAGATCGGCGAGTTCCAATTCGAAGGGGTCGAGCTCAGTGAGCAGGCGCGCGGGGAGCTCTACGACCTCCTCGACGGGACGCGCTCCCTCCGGGAGGTCCTGGGCGAGGCAATCCGACTCGGTACCGCGACCCGTCTCGAGACCTTCAAGTTCCTCCACCACCTCCGTCAAGGCGACCTCGTCAAGCCCCTCGACGCGAAGACCCTGGTCGGCGAAGCCCGGCGAGCGCTCAAGGAGAAGAACGTCCCCCACGCGGCCAAGTACATTCGCGCGGTGTTGAGCCGCAAAGGAGCCATCGAGCTCGGCCTCGTCAAGCGCTACCTGGAGTTCCTCCGCAAGAACGACAGGCCCAAGCTCGCCTTCAACGAGGCGCGCCTGTTCGCCGGGCGCTGCCTCGCTCAAGACGAGACCAAGCAGGCGATCTCGCTCTACGAAGAAGCGGTAGCCCTCGAGTTCAAGGACGCGGAGGTCGTCGACCGCCTGTTCTACGCCCTGCTGCGCGACAACCAACGCGAGCGGGCCGTACAGGTCGGGCTCCTCCTCCGAGACTACCTCGCCTCGGACTCCAACCTCCAGGTCGCCACCCGCGTCGTGCGCAACCTCAAGGAGCTCGTACCCGATCACCCTGAGGTGCTCGAGCTGTCTGGCCTGATCGCGATGCAGCGCGAGCAGAACGAGACCGCGCGAACCGAGCTCGAGCAGGCCCTCGCGAGGTCAGGGGAGA
>Ga0209273_10003756_pt1 | contig 10206 bp, 9 predicted proteins | sample tdAd471_FD_187126 | JGI IMG/M metagenome (GOLD analysis project Ga0209273, IMG submission 187126) | Marine sediment microbial communities from the Atlantic coast under amendment with organic carbon and nitrate - tdAd47.1 (SPAdes)... | ecosystem: Environmental > Aquatic > Marine > Coastal >...
CCGCTATCGTTTGGGGACTGTTTGAGCTCCCAATTGCTGCGGTTGCAGGCGCCTGGTTGTATCAAGAAAGTGACGCTGCGTGAAAGTCCGCTACTGGCCGATTGCAGCCCTTCGATTCCCTCAATTCCCAGCAAACTGAATGTCCGCTATCGGTGAGAGCGGACGTTTGCTCTTGGGTCGCCGAAAACCGAGATTCCGAACGTCCGCTTTGCCCCCGATACAAGACATTGGGCTAAACTTGGGCTGAACGGCTAGAAATGACCCGAAGCGGACATAGGCTCGATCGTATCCAAAGACATAGAATGGGCAGGTCAAGTTAGGAGAGTCGTGTGATAAGTATGAGAACCCCATCGCCCGTCGTCGTATTACTCATGATTATTTCGCTCGCAGCCTGCGGCTCTATTCCGGCTGATGGAGGCGGCGGGCAAGCTCCAGGGTTGACTTTAGACAGCCATCTTTTTGGCGAACGTCCGAGTATTATCTCGACAGCTGCTGTCCACGAATTGTCCGAAGATCAACGCTTGGAATTTCGACGTTTCCTGGACAATCCAGACAGACAAGAGGAACTCACGCATCGCCGTGTTTTCGCCTACCTTGAAGCGATTACAAGTAACTTTAGCTATGTCGGCGAAACCTATACGGCGAGTGAGGCCTTAGAAAATTCGGCTGGAAATTGCCTTGCACTCGCAATTCTTACAACAGCGCTCGCCAGACAGGCAGACATCGAGGTTGGTTATCAGTTGACGGATTCATTCCCCGTGTTCGAGTCAACCGGCAGTCTGATCAAGCGCGGTCTACATGTTCGAACCATACTCTACGATCCAACGTGGGTAGCCACAGAAGGGATCTTGGTATTCTCGCGGCCAGGTATTCGGATTGACTATTTCCCGAGTGACTCCGATAGGTTCATTAGCAACACCACGGAATCAGAGTATTTTGCGATGTACTACCGAAATATTGCCGTGAACGCCATCGAGGATAAGGATTTGCCCAAGGCGTATTGGCTTTTGTTGGAGTCTCTTGAATTATCGCCAAACAATCCTGACTCGCTAAATATGCTAGCCATCATCTATGATCGCGCTGGCGACACGCGCAAGAGCGAGGAAATATATAAGTTTGGCATTCAAAATTCGACTCGACAGGTGGCGCTCTTGAGGAATTACGGCATGTTTCTGAGGCGGCAATTGCGGCACGCGGAGGCGGACATAGTAGAAAGGAGGCTAGCCGAGCTCGATGATCCGAATCCTTTCGATTGGATAATCGCAGGACAAGAGGCATATAAAGATGGTGACTTCAGACGTGCGATAAGATTTTTCAAGAAAAGCACTGAACTAGCACCATATTTGCACGAAGGACACTTCGGTCTTGCCAAGACGTATTTCCGCATTGGTAATTTGAAAGTTGCAGAGCAAGAGCTAGTGCAAGCATTGAATTACGCGAATCGAGCCTCCACCCGCGCGCTTTACGAGGCAAAACTCGCCGCGCTCAGCGACAACAGGGCCGGCACCAGGCCCTAGGCGCGCAAGTGCTCCGTGTTTCGCAGCATTCCCCGTTTCTGACAAACATGGTGGTTCATTCAAGTTGGCAAACGGAACAATCTTGGCGGATCGACAGATACTATCGAGCGGCCGCTTCTGGTTGCGATTTCAACCGGTCGATTTGACTAATTTTTCACTGATTTAATGTCCGCTGTTGGTGAAAGCAGACGTTCACAAGCGTGATTCAGGAAGTCGAAATTTTGCCCTTGAAGTCCGGTAGCTGAACGACCGCTATCCGCCCAAAAGCCGCCGTTAAGCTAGAATGAGGTTGAACGGCCAGAAATGACCCTATGTATGGACTCCTCCAACCCAGTTGCCTAGGTTGGAAGGTCAACCAAAACCCTATTGGAGTCCATACATGCGCTATTCAACAACAGTTGGCGTCGACCTGGCAAAAAACGTCATTCAGGTCTCGGTGGTTTCGTGCCGCGGCAAAGAACGTCTCAACCGATCCCTGACACGCCGCAAGTTCGCGGAGTTCCTGGCTAAACAAGAACCGGCACTGGTTGCGTTTGAGGCGTGTGCGACATCGCACTACTGGGCACGAGCAGCACAACGCTACGGCCATGTTGCGGGCATCATTCCGGCGAAGGCAGTAGCGCCGTTCCGGCAAGGCCACAAGACAGATAGCAACGATGCACTGGCAGTTGCCGAAGCGGCCCGCCGACCGAACATCAAAGAAGCACCGATGAAGACGGTAGAGCAACAAGGGTTGCAGGCGATCCAGCGTTCACGAGACCTGTTGGTTCAAGAGAGCACAGCACTGTCTAACCATCTGCGCGGCTTGCTGATGGAGTTCGGTGTCGTGATACCGAAGGGTTTGGCATCGTTGCGGCGTGAGCTGCCAGAGATCCTCGAGGACGGCGACAACGAAGTACCCGATATGTACCGACCAACACTGCACCGTCTCTACGTTCGCTTCCTGGAACTGCGCGAGGATATAGAGATGATGGACAAGCAGGTCAAGGTACTGGTGAAGCAACACCCCGCCTGCAAGCGACTAACTGCACTTGAAGGTGTTGGTCCGATCAGCGCCGTGTTGCTGTATGCATCGCTTGGCACCGGCGAGGCTTTCTCCGGCAGTCGTGAGTTCGCAGCCTATCTTGGCCTGACGCCGAGGCAGTTCAGCAGTGGCGGCAAAACCAACATCGTGGGCTTGAGTAAGAAGATCGGCAACTGCCGGTTACGGTCCGTGCTGATCCAGGGTGCGCGCTCCTACGTGCACAAGCTCAAAGAGCCGAAGACATCCAAAGATCGCTGGTTGATGGAAGTCATCGAGCGTTCCGGTCACGGCAAGGCGGCTGTCGCACTAGCCAACAAGAATGTTAGAACGGCCTGGGCAATGCTGACCCAGGGCACTGACTATCAACGTCGTCCGCAACTGAAGGTGGCTGCGTAACGAGTCCCGCAAACAGAGACCATAATCAGATAAAGATATCTGCTCCGGTAGAACCTGCTTCGCTTTGAGGCCCTAGAGCCCATTGACCCTTAGAGGAATCGGAGCGCGCAAACATAGTGGGCCAGGAGATAGCGTCTCCAACCAAAGGCCGGATATACATACGCGTCTGAATTCTGATCAAAGTAACTGTTTGCTAGACTGGAGGAGTCCATATACAAAGCGGAAGTTCGCTGGAAGCGCACGAAACAGGATATTTGAATGAGCAATATTAGGATCAAGCGTTCGATACGAATGTCGATTACGTGCGTTGCCTACTCAGTGATTGCGGTCTTCATTCTCCGGTACGTTGCAGAACGAACCGGGGTCATTTCGGGCTATGAGGGAACTACAGGCGAAGGAATGATCGCTTACTTTCTTGCGATCATGTTGACTGTCACAGGAGCACTGCTCTTGGTCAGTGGTCTGTATTTCCTTGAAAGGAACTCGAAGCATCCGATCCCGGAGTGGTTGTCCGTGGTATTCGCGCTCATCATGCCGTTTGGAATCTATTTTTTCAGCCCGCAGCTCCCAAAACCTATTTGAAGGAATGGCTACGCCCCCGGACCGAGTCCGCCATCGGCCAATAGCTGACATTGCAATGAGTCAGTTTTCACCCACCGCCGCGAACCGTTCGCAGGTCCCCTCGGCAGGTTGCCAGACGGCTGCGTACGGATTGTCGGTGCAGACGATGGTGAGGAACCTTTCGCGCTCGCGGACCTGCCGGGCCTCCTGCCTTGCGCGGATGGGCGCAAAACCCGGATCGTCATGGAGCACTTGCAGATAGGCTACATTTTGCGGGATAAAAAAACCGTCTTCCGCCCCCTGAGCAATTAGCGCCAAGCCCCTCTCGCGGTCGCCGGCGAGATAGGCGGCAAGGCCCTCTTCATAGTCAACGTTCCAGTACTCATCGCCCCTGGTCATCCCGGCCTCGTGATAGCGGCGCACATTGTCCTCTATCGCTGCCACCAGTTCGTCGACCTCGGCCTCTTCACCGGCGTCGCGGCGGATAGCGATCAATGCTGCTGCGCTATCCATTCGAAACAGGCCGAAGCGCGTAACCCGTCCACCGATCCGTTGCCACATCTCTTCTAGAAGGGGCCGGGCGCGAGCGTAATCACCGGCACTGGCCAGGGCCAGGGCCAGATCGCGGCGGGCCGCGATCGAAATCGGGTCCTCGACAGGGCGGGCCTCCGCGGTCGTGACCGCGTCTCCGGATCTGCCCAACATGCTCATCAGTGCAACGGGCACGGGGTGTTCCGAATTGGCGAGCGCCTCTTTCTCAAGGCCGATGACGGCAAATTCCAGTGTCAGGAGAGTCCAGAAACGCGGTATGTCCGGGTCAATCTGCAAGGCATCCAGAACGCCCAGCACCGAATTGGCCCATTTCCCGCCCAGGGAGTTCTGGTAGCCACGGAGAGCCGCGGCGCCACGCGGGTCGATGGAAGCAAACTTTTCCAGGGCCCGGTCGGTCTCGGCCAGCCGGTTTCTCATGATCAGCCTTAAAATATAGTTCCAGTGGGCCGGGATCGACAGCGGATCGAGCCGCAGCGCTGTCTCAGTCACCGCAAAGGACTCAGCATAGCGCCCGAAACCCGTACTACCAAGCAAGGCTCCCATCCAGGTGTAAACGATGGAATAGTTGGGGTTGATCTGGATAGCCTGGCTGTAGTATGTCAGGGCCTCTTCCAGATCAAACCGGATATCCAAAAGAAAACCGGTGGCGGCGTAGGCTTCGGCAAGGGTCGGATCAAGGGCCATCGCCCGCTCGGCATGGGGTGCTGCTTTCGAAATTGCTTCGGCACCAGTCAGCGTTCCGTATTGAGTGCGTCTCTGCAAGAGGGTCGCAATGGCCAACTCTGCATAGGCAAGCGCATAATCGGGGTCGAGCGCTATCGCTTTTTCGAACTCGCGCACCGCACCCTCAACGGTAGCCGGCCTGCGCTGGACCACCAGGTAGCGGCCCCGCAGGTAAGCCTCATGGGCCTCGGTATTTGCTGCTGCAGTCACCCGGGGCACAGCCTCAATCTGAAGTCCCAGATGTTCCTTAAGGGCTTCAACAACAGCCGCCGAAATCTCCTCTTGCACCGCGAAAATGTCCTCAAGTTCACGGTCATAAGTCTCTGACCAGAGATGTCGGTCTGTCCTGGAATCGATAAGCTGGGCGGAAATGCGAATGCGACTGCCCGACTTGCGCACGCTGCCCTCAAGGATGCTTGCGACACCGAGTTGCTCGGCCATGGTCTGAATATCCGCACTTTTGCCTTTGAAACTAAAAGCGGAAGATCTCGATGTCACGTGCAGATCCGGAATATGGGCGAGAGCATTCAGAATCTCTTCCGAGATACCGTCGGAGAAATACTCTTGCTCCGGATCACCACTCATGTTCTCGAAAGGCAAAACTGCGATGGATGTCTCCGGCGGTCCACCCATCCACCATTTGTCGTAAGCAATCAGAATAACGACGGCACACAACAACAGCGTAATGATGATGTAGCCCAGCCGTCGACCGCTGATGTGAGTTAGCGATGCTTCCGGAGCAATGTTTGTCTCAAGATGGACGCCTTCCGGCAGCTCCACTTGCCCGACCAGGCGATATCCTCGTTTCGGTATGGTTTCGATGTACTTCGGATCGCCACGACTATCTTGCAGTGCGTGACGCAAATCACTGATCGCTCGCGTCAGCAATTCGTCGGCAGCAGCATGTCCACTCCAGACAGTCTCGAGTAGCTGGTCCCGGGTGACCAGTTCATTAGCATGCTCGGCAAGACAAACGAACAGATCCATCACCTTAGGTTCGAGGTGCTGGGCCTTGCCGTCCGGGTCAGTGACGGCCCCTCTTAGGGGTTCGATTTTCCAAGGGCCTAGCCAGAATTCGTGCAGGAGATCAGGGGGCATTTTGCGCGGGCCATCTTGTTCCCGTCTTGCTTACTTATAGCCGATCCGCCTATTTGCCGCCATTGCGGAATACCACAGGTTTTCTCCGGGAAAAATCCGGTTTTCTTTCAGGAAGTTACAGCTGCAGCTGCTCAACAATTGGCATAGCCGTCAAATGGAGCAGCTCAATGAAGAAAACAAACAAGATACTCGGGTTCATAGCCATGGTTTCGGCAATACTGATATTGCCTTCAGCATTGGCCAACAACGGCGTGGAGTTCGTGGAGTGGGAACATATTCTCGGACCGCCAGGGCTTTATGTAGATTGCTTGGATGAGCATGTTATCCGTACCGCGTATTTTACAGCGAGATACCACGAATTCGAAACACCGTCCGGTAAGTTCCACGTAATGGATAACTGGACCGCTACATCGATGTGGACCGGGTTAGTTAGCGGACGCACCTGGTTTGGTCACGGTACATCGCCCCTGCAGTACAATTTCATCGGTCCCGGGGAAGTATTTCAGTGGAACGAAAAATCGGTACTGAAACCTGTCACAGGCGACGGCCCCATTTGGAAGTTCAAGACTTCCTTCAAGGCGACGATCAATGCAAACGGTGAACTGGTAGTATTTTGGGAGCCGCCTGCAGAATTTAGTGATATTACTAGTTGCATCGGCAAACCACGGTAGCGGCTGCGGAAAAGGAAAAACAACTGACCCCACATTGAGTGGGGTAAGTTGTATTGGCCGAACCCATATGGGGACCCTGTTACCTGCTTTGTTGTCTGATCAACGACGTATACGGGATTTCGATTACAAAATCAGAAAGTCCACGTTTCTGAGTACCGGGCACCTAATCGTTACCCAAAAAATTGTAAAAGGCAGGAATTGACCCCGTGGATTGCGAGTGCATTATCGCGTAAAGCCCGTGGTGCGCGATGTCCGCTTGTGGCCGTTAGCTGCCGGTCGATTTGACTAATTCTTCACTGATTTAATGTCCGCTGTTGGTGAAAGCAGACGTTCACAAGCGTGATTCAGGAAGTCGAAATTTTGCCCTTGAAGTCCGGTACCCGAATGGCCGCTGTGCGCCCCAAAGCTGCCATTAGGCTAGTATTGTCGGTAAGGGCCGCTACTTACCCGAAGCCGCCGTTCGCACATTCCCGAATCTTACGTAGGAATCGACATGCATTTTCCGATGCCAGACGGTAATCCGTGTTTCTTCTGCGAGATCGCCAGCGGCAATACGCATCAATGGCAGATCATCGAAGAAAACGAACTGACGATGACTCTGTTGAATGGTCGTCAATTTGAGATAGGCCAATGCGTCGTTATCCCGCGCCGTCACGCGCCAACCTTGCTTGACCTAGAGGTCGCCGAAGAAGCGGCTGTGATGGCGGCAACCAAACGTTTGTCGCGGGCTCTGGTTGATGCCTACTCACCAGATGGCGTACTCATTTATCAGAACAACGGAGTTGGCAGCGGTCAGGAAGTACCGCACTTTCATCTCCACATCGTTCCGCGACAGCCTAATAGCGATTGGGGCTTCGGCCCTCCGCATTTGGAAAGATTGGAAAGAGAAGGCCGCTTGAGACATCAGGATCATCTCGTCGTTACAGACGAAAAAAAGCAATCTGTCTCTGAGATTCGTAAGCACTTGTGAACGGCTGGTTATGGCCGACTGCGGCCTGTCAATTTATGGGTTTTCTGGTGTTCTGAACGACGGCTATTGGGAAAAGTGGACAGTCGAGATTCCTAAGAAAATCGTCAGGAGTCCATCAGGAGTCGGCCGCTGAGATAGACCAAAGTATGCACCATGTAGTCGATAACAGGGGCAATGGAATGAAAGATGCTCATTTACCCCGTGTAGTCGCTCCGGCATTGGGAATCTTAGTCCTGGTAACCGCGATTTCGCTGACTGGGTGCGTTTCAAACTATTCGTACACCAAGGTCCCCCCTAGTGAAGCGGCAAGCGTATTACACGCAGGAGATGCGGTGGAGATAACACGAAAAGACGACAGCGTCGTATATCTTAGAATCAAAGAGATTGACGACACCGAAGTATCTGGGTCCGACCAGACGTCAATGTTTGGCCGAATCAAGAATACAATTCCTTTGGACGACGTCGCCAGTATCAGTCTCTCCAAGAAAGAAGGCTACGACACTGACCAAACCATTGAAGCTTGGTCATATCTCCTAATTCTATGGCCATTTTTTGTCTTTTAGCCGTGGTATCCAGTTCCGAGTGGCGCGCGAGATCCTAGAGTGGCTGCTACTGGCCGTAAACGGCCTGTCAATTTGCTAATTTCTTGGTGACCTGAACGTCCGCTATTGATGAAAGCAGACCTTCCGGAATTGAGCCGAAAAAATAGACTGCCTGGGTCGGGACTGGACATAGATTTTGCTGATGGCTTGATACAATTAGGCCTTCTCTTACCGGGCAGGGACCTGAATGTTTCAAATGCGAATTAAAGACTGGCTAGAGACGATCGGCATGCTCGCGATTGTCGCCTCTTTGGTTTTCGTCGGCCTGCAGATGAAGCAAGATCGGAGTATTGCGACCGTCGATTCATACGATGGTGTTGCCAGTACAGATTTGCAACTCGCGGAACTGATTGGGGATCACAGCGAGCTCTGGCGACGGGGATTGGATGGCGAGGAACTATCGGTCGAGGAGCAAATTCAGTTCCATGTTCTTGCAAAGGCGGTTGAATCTTCTTTCCTGATTTCCTGGCGCCGCGCTCTTGAATTGGATGTTTACAATCCGGACTCTGAGCTAAGGGACTATGCAATGGCCTTGCACAGTCACGTAGGGCTTCGAAAGTACTTTGAAGCCAAGCACAGCAGATATGCGACGACTGACGCGGCATTCAACGAGTCTGCAGACTATGGTGCATTTGGTGGTGCCGTCCGCGAGCGGTTGGAATACCTCGTAACGAATTCTGTGCCTGTTCCGGAAACCAAGGCGTACGTTTTTTGGGATTGAGCGGGGTTAGGGGTGCGAGCAGTTGTCTGAGTGTCTGCTACCGGGAAAAGCAGGTAAGCACCAGTTACCGCACGTCGACTATGATCTTACCCCTGGCGCGCCCTTCTTCGGAGTAGCGAATCGCGTCGGCAATGTCATTCAACGGGAATCGCCGGTCGAGTACCGGCTTCACTTTGCCGGATTCCATCAGGTCGCCGAGCAATATCAGGTCGTCGCTGTCCAGTTCCGCCAGCAGGGTTATGATCTCCTGGTCGACAAACGGTGACACCAGCATTGCCTGGAGTGGGCGCATCATCGGCCCGATCCAGTCGCCTTTCCCTCCCCCGACGAGCACCAACCGACCCTCAGGACTCAACACCTTGCGGTTAGCGCCCAGCGAATGATTACCGACCATGTCGACGATCAGGTCGTATTGCTCCCCGCTCTCCGTGTAATTTTCTTTCTTGTAATCGAAAACGTGATCGGCGCCGATCGAACGCACCATATCGACATTCCGCGTACTGCAAACACCCGTCACCTCGGCGCCGAAGGATTTCGCGATCTGAACCGCGAAGGTACCCACGCCGCCCGATGCACCATTGATCAGGACCTTCTGCCCCATTTGCAACTGGCCCTTGTCACGCAAGGCTTGCAATGCGGTGATCGCCGCGATGGATACAGAAGCGGCTTGCTCGTGCGATACATTGTCAGGCTTGAGCGCCACCGCGCGGCTTTCACGAACTGCTACATAATCGGCGAAAGCGCCGGTCCTGGCGCCGAACACCTCGTCTCCGGGCTTGAACCGCGTAACGTGCCTGCCGACCGCCTCGACGGTTCCCGAAAAGTCCACGCCCAGTCGCGTTTCTGTCGGCGCGCCGAGTCCTGACATCAGGCGCATGAAGTACGGGGAACCTCGCATGTAATGCCAGTCCAGGGGATTGACTGCGGCGGCTTGGACACGTACCAGCAATTCGTCGTCGGCAGGGACCGGTTTCGCGACAATTGCCAGTTCGAGAACGTCGGGCGAGCCGTAGCACCTGTAGACGACAGCCTTCATTGAATCCGCGCCCTCAACTACCGGTGGCGTCGGATCGCAAGCCGAGTCGTAACTCAGAATTACACCCAGTGCGGCTATCCCCACCACCAAAAAGATCAGAAAACCGTTCGCGATTTTGTAGCGTAGCTTCATTGTTCACCCCCTGTCAGCACGTAGCCTACAGGGTGAGCACAGGTGCGTGAAGTCCGCGAAGCCCTCGGCCACTTTCTTTGCTAGTCTCGAATCTGAACAACAAGGGAACCCGACTTCATGCGCGCGACGACCGACCTGTTCGACGACTTCGAGGACCTTGTGAAGACCTGCTCGGTCCAGTTTCAGGACTATGGCGGGCAAAC
>Ga0209273_10003759_pt1 | contig 10201 bp, 7 predicted proteins | sample tdAd471_FD_187126 | JGI IMG/M metagenome (GOLD analysis project Ga0209273, IMG submission 187126) | Marine sediment microbial communities from the Atlantic coast under amendment with organic carbon and nitrate - tdAd47.1 (SPAdes)... | ecosystem: Environmental > Aquatic > Marine > Coastal >...
GACTGACGCGATATCGCTGAGCGATTTCCGACAGGGTTTCACCGCGGGATATCCGGTGTTCGGCAACCTGTGCCGCCGTTCCCTCACCTGGAATGGTCAGGGACTGTCCCACGTGGATAGTGTCCCCGGTCAACCCGTTAGCCCGTTTCAGTTCTCCCAGACCGACGCCGAACTGCAGCGCGATCTCAGAGAGACTGTCTCCGCGCCGGACTCGGTAGCTGGCAGGAGTGATGCCGTTTTCTTTCTGCCAGGCGACCAGGGTCCCCTCGGGCGGGCTGTCAAAAAAGTAGTTGGTCACGCCCTGGACGATGGCGTCTGCAAGCCGGCGCTGATAGCCAGTTGATTTCAGTCGATCGGCCTCTTCGGGATTGGAGAGGTAACCGGTTTCAATGAGTATCGAGGGAATATCCGGTGATCGCAGTTCCCAGAGATTGCCTCCCTGTACCTTGTCCTTGCGCAGCGGCGCAACGCCATGAAGCGTATCGAGTATATGGCTGCCCAGGATCACGCTCTGTTCCATGCTCCAGGCCATGGAGAGGTCCAGAAGGGTCAAAGCCAGGTCGTCCTCCACATCGGCAATCCGCGTGTCGCCGGCCAGGCCGCCCAGCAAATCCGCGCGGTTTTCCTTCTGCTCGACCCGACGGATGTTTTCCTGGTCAGCGGTCTCCCCGGAAAGCGCGTATATTGTTACTCCCTGGACGTTGCTGCCACGGTAGGAATCCGCGTGGATTGAAATATAGATATCAACGCGTTTTTCACGGGCAATCACCGGACGTGATTTCAATGCCACCGAATAGTCGCCATCGCGAATCATTACCGGCTGGTACCCCGGTGTCTGGTGCAGACGGTTTTCCACCGCCTGGGCAATAGCCAGGGTCACATCTTTTTCCCAGAAACGGCGGTTGTAGCTTGGCGCACCCGGGTCTTCACCGCCGTGGCCGGCCACGATTGCCACCAGGATGTCACGCTTTTCCCCGGCCTGCCTGACCGGCTGGGTTCGCACGGTTTTGATCTGGCTGCCCGGTGGGTCGTAGAGATCGATGATGAGGCGATCACGGAATTCGCCATTTGCCCCCAGGGAAAAGCTCTCATGCCTGACCCGCTGAGCCATATCCAGAACCAGGCGCAGATCGTCTCCGTTACGGATACCAGTGCGGATAGCATGCACCGGCGTCGCATCCAGTTCCAGGCCGGTAAGATCAGCAGCAAAGTCGCTGTCACTGAGGTCGATGACCAGCCTTTCGGGATTATCGAGGTTGAATACGTTGTAACTGACCGCCTGACTGAGATCCAGGACCAGGCGCGTGTGATCAGGTGCTCGCCAGACGCGCACCGCCTCCACGGTTGCGGCCTGTGTCATCTGCGGCGAGGACAGCAAGGCCAGACCAGGCAGGATCAGCGCCATGGCCGTGAAAACCGGCAATAATACCTTGTCCAGTAGTCGTTTCATCAGTTGTTCTGTTTCCCGCATGCAGTGCCGGCGAACGGCATGGCGACATCGATGATCTGTTAAACCGATCTTGACCGGCAGTTCCGGATTACTACCGGTACCGTACTGCGTAACTGTACCCCACGGGCGTACCAGCCTGCATAACGCCCATTCAAACCAGGGAACCGCTGCCTGAGGAACCCCTCACCGCACGCTGCCTGGCTCTTCCGACTTTTTTACTGTTTGTTCAGTAAAATCAATCAACTGTCAACCGCCAACAGCTTGTTGGCAATCTCCTGCCCTCTGGGAGTTTTTGCCTCCCAGGTCAGCAGACGGCCGGATCCGCTTATTTTCAACTCGATAAGCAGGTCCGCCGGGGGTATTGCTGTACCGCCTTTATCCGGCCACTCGATCAGACAGAGGTTTACTGGCATAAGATAATCCGAAACGCCTAGAAATTCCACTTCTTCGGGATCGGAAAGCCGATAAAGATCAAAGTGATAGATGTTATACCTAGAAAACTCATAAGGTTCAACCAGTGTGTATGTAGGACTTTTTACCGCACCTTCGTGTCCGTAGCCCCGCAACAGGCCCCTCGCCAGGGTAGTCTTGCCCGCGCCAAGATCCCCCGACAGGTAGATCCTGCCACCCCCGGTTGAACGGGGATATCCGGCAGCGCCATGGTTTTCCGGGCGCAAATCACTGGTGGCCAGCGCCAGCCGGCGACCGAAGTTCTCGGAGGTAAATGTCGTGCCTGGACATCATCATCCTGTCAATTCGGGCAACACTGTCCACCGGCGGCGCCCGGAACGGGTTTGATCATGGTGAGACCGGGTTTGTCGGGGCCGGTTACCCCTTCCACTGGCAAAAGGCAATGCGGCCGCCAGTCTCCGGCCGTGGCTACCGCCGCTAACGCCGGGGATTGACCAGTTCCTGCACCTGATCCAGCAGATCGGTGGCGGCCATGCCACGCTGCCCCCGCCGGGCGGCAGCCTGGTCGGCCGCTTCGCCATGCAGGCAGACCCCGATGCGCAGACTGTCAGCCAGACTGAAACCCTGGGCCACCAATCCACCCACCAGGCCGCTGAGAATATCGCCCATGCCACCGGTGGCCATGCCCGGGTTCCCTTCATCGCAAAGCTGAATTGCGGTATGCGGATCGTCAGTGGCGCAGATCAGGCTGCCGGCGCCCTTGAGCAGAGTCACGCCGCCCCAGCGACGCTGGAGATTTCTCACTGCCTGAAACCGGTTGGCGGTAACGTCGACAGTCTCGCAGTCCAGCAGCCTGGCCGCCTCGCCCGGGTGGGGCGTCAATACCCAGTTTGACCGCGAAAGATTCACGCGGCTATGGGAGCTCCCGTCATTTCCCTCTGCGTCACCGAATTCGTTGGTTGTTAATCCGGCAGCCAGCAGGTTCAGTCCGTCCGCATCTACAACCAGCGGCGTGTTGCGCAATTCCTGAACCCGCAGGACCAGTCGCAGCATTTCCCGGGACCAGTCAGACTGTCCCAGTCCCGGCCCCACGACAATGACCGCAGCCCGCTCCAGGAGGCCGGCTACCCGCCCTTCGTTCTGTTCCGGATCCTCGGTGCCCAGCATCATGATTTCAGGCTGGCTTGCCAACAATCCGCTGCGATTAACCGACCGCGTAACGACGCTGACCAGGCCGCTGCCGACACGCAGTGCAGCTCGGGCTGCCATCAGCGTCGCGCCGCCAAACCCGTAGTCACCGCCGACCACCACGGTGTGACCGAAGTGTCCCTTGTTCGCCGACCGCTGGCGGGGCTGCAAGGACCGGGAAGCCTGTGGCATGTCGATGCGCAGGCTTGACGGCCCGGGGGACCGGGGAGAATGGTAGACCTGGTCAGGCACATCCAGGTTACTGAACACCAGGCGGCCGCTGACATCGACCCCGTCTCCGGTGAGCAATCCCTGTTTCATGCCGATAAAAGTGATGGTCAGCGACGCCTGAACGGCGACACCAAGCACCATACCAGTGTCCGCACCCAGGCCCGAGGGAATATCCACTGCCAGAACCGGGAACGGTAATTCATTGATGGTGTCGATGGCTTCGGCATATATACCTGAAACCGGACGGTCGAGGCCGGTACCCAGCAGAGCATCCACAATAATCGTGTGGTCAGCGGGATAACCACCGGAATCCAGGAAATTGCTGCTCTTGAACGGGTTGACATGTACGCCTTTCTGTTCCGCAAACTGCCTGGCGCGTTGTGCGTCTCCCTGCAGGCGGTCCGGATCACCGACGGCAATTATTTCGGGATTGAGTCCGGACAGGCGGGCGAGCCCCGCGATCACGTATCCGTCTCCGCCATTGTTTCCGGCACCGGTAAAAATCAACAGATGCCGGGCCTGGGGCCACTGCTCCTGCAGTGTCTCAAAGGCGGCCGTGGCGGCCCGCTGCATCAGGGCAAAGCCTTCGATGCCGCAGTCCTGGATGGCGATACGGTCAAGCTCACGAACCTGCGCCGCCTGATAGAGCGCTCTTGGCAGTCGGGAAGTCTGGCTGACCATGGAGTTCCGCGTGGTTATTTCCGGTCGAATTGCTTGATCAGGCGACGTACGACAAACAGCGAGGTTTCCAGATCGTCCAGGGAAATGTCTTCGGTCGCCTCGAGGGCCCACGGATCCTGTTCATCGCGCAGCAGGTTATAACATGTCTTACCGGCATCAGTCAGGTGCACCAGCATGGATTTTTTGTGCTTGGGATTGGGCACGTAGGACAGCAGTTCGTCCTCAACCATGGCATCGGTAATGCGCTGCACCGCCTGCCTGGACTGCCCCAGCACCCGGGCAATACCCGGAACCGTCAAGCCCCCGCTGGACAGGGCAACAGCACCGATGACCCGCCAGCGCGCACTGGTCAGTCCGAGATCCCGTGTCATTCTGTCCCCCTCGGCGATAAGCAGCCCGTTGAGGCGGAACAGCGAAAGAACCAGGTCCAGAAAAACCACGCGCTTGGGGGAATGCACTTTCAATCTCCTGCTCGACGGCCGGGGGAGGTCCGCACTGAATTGTCACAATGTTCTTACTTACCTGCAGTTCCTGAAAACATGTTGTCATTTATGGCTCGGAATGTAAATACCAAACTGCACGGGACGATGATCAAGCTACTGGCCAGGTTTGCGTCGACACCTGTCATGGCACTGTTGAGGCGAACACTGCTTTTTCTATACACTGCCGGGCAGGCATGTGGATCACTTGCTGTCATTCTCACCAGCATGCCCGGGTATGGAAATGGATAGAGTGGCGATGGCTGGACGGGTATCGCGTTGGCATCGCCCCGGCGCGGGGATACGCGTTTTCCTGGGACTGCTACTGCTGTTCTCCCAGGGAACCGTTCGGGGCGATAATCTGGCAGACGCGTACACGCTGCTGCGGACTACCGAGGTGGCCAGGGAATTCGAGCTGGCGGCCCGGCAACAGGCCGGCAACGTGGTTCGCACCTTTTCCAGCATAGTGGCTACCTCCACGGACTACGAGCTGCCGGATTCACTGCAGCAGGAAATGCTTCTCTGCTACGAGAAAGCTTTCGCGTGGGACCGTTTTGAGCCAGGAATAGCCATGATCTTTGCGCAGAATCTGAGTGCAGAGGAACTGGGACTGCTCATCGATTTCTTCAACGACAAGAGCGTCCCGCCACCCATGATCGAAACCTTTCGCGCGCTGATATCCCGGGCGGAAGAAATCGAACGGCTGGCAATAGACTACCTGGTCAAGCAATCAGCCGATTGTGAGCAGGCCAATGTGGCCCTGATACTTAAGTTCCTCTCGGATCAGGGCTCGTAACGATTGACCGGGGAAGGACCGAAAGACAACCAGGTGTCATTGATCTGCTGATTAACCCCCGGCTGCTCCCAGTCACAGACTCCGTCCGGGAAAATCGCCTGCAGGCGCTGCTTCTCCGCGTCACTGAAGGTGACGGCGTAGTCATCGTAATCAATCGGCTTGAGCTGACACTTGAGAACATCGTTGCTCAGGGGTCCACCGGCAACCAGGCGCAGGCCGGCATGGGGCGGGTAGAGACTGTTGCAGCTGCCCTGGGTATTGTCAAAAAGGCGCTGCCGATCGTATTGGGGTTCTTCCACGATCTGCTCACCATTGCCGGCAAAGCAATCGTCCTGCAGATCGGCGGGCCGGGCCCTGACAATCCTGTCCAGTATCGAGCCCTGATCGTTGGCAGCCTGGATCCGGGCCAGCCATCGATCCATCAGTTCCAGGTTTTCAACAACCAGCGAGAGATCCCTGGAGTGCCTGCGCAGCACGTAATTGCCCGCATGACCATTGTCCCGCACCAGCCTGGCACGGGTTATGAAGGAATAGACGCTGGCGTGAAAATTACCGATATCATCCAGATAGCTCCGGTCGTCGATAATAGGTACCTGGGACAATCCGGCTCCACCGCTGGTTACCCTGCCGGTCTGGTAGGCGATGCGTACTGCCTGTTCATCGGCAACTGTCCGCTGTGGACGGGAATTGACATCAATGTCCCAGCCGCCGATCTTTTCGTTCAGGTCCAGGAACAGCGCTTTGTCGATCAGCCCTTCATTCAAGGCCTCGAGTCCATACTGAACGCCGACGTTGTCGTGAGGCGCGCGGGCGAAAGCCCTTGCCGTGGTGATATCGGCGTAGATTTTTTCACCGAAAATATTTCTCATGCCATCGTAAATAGAACACCTGGCGCCCTGGGGATTGGTCCGGGGGTGGTAGCGGGCAGATTGAGGAATTGGAGAAGGACAATCGTCCGGGGCAATGCGCCTGGGTCGTTCACCCAGCGACGTTTCACACAGGGACCACATGGACCAGCCGCCGATGGCATTCCTGGTTTCGTCGCTGATGTCCCTGGCGGGATCGTTGAGGTATTCCCTGAGGATACCCGCACACTCCTGGGAATCGGTAAAATAGGTGACCGCGTCAGCGAAGGTATTGCTTGGCAGCAGGCCGTCGAGTATTCCCGGGTAGGCACCGGCAATCAACAACTGCTGCATGGCGCCGCCGGAACTGCCGGTACCAATGGTATAGCGCGGCACACCGTAGGTCTCAATGAAGTGTTCCTTCACCATCATCGCCGTTTCGGCTGACACCACGTCATTGCAGCCGCCCTGGGCATTGACATTGAGTGTCGATGACGCCACCGCGTATCCTTGCCTGAGCATGTAGTCCCGCAATACCCCGCCGGTGGCGGTTCCCTGAAAGTAACCCGCTTCACAGCCTCCACCAAAGGTATAGACCAGCCTTTCATTCCAGGCACCCGGTCGACTCAGGGGCGAAGGCACCGCGTCGTCCGGGTTGTGTAACACGGCGATCTGGTAAATGGCGCGATTTATGGTGCCGGTTTCAAGGCGGACGATGTAAGGCGTCTCCACACCCTCGTTGGTCGTGGTGTAAGCGAGGTCAGCAGGCCGGGCATCGATATCCGCCAGGGCCCTGAATTCCGGTTCAGCGGTGTTGGTGCGGTACACGTAATCCACCTGCCGGGGCAATGAACAGTCGCTGTCGATCATGGTGTCGTCGAGAAACTCGCCGTTGCCGATGGCGAACCGGCGTTTGCTGCCATTTTCGTCCGGCGCCAGCTGGCTTAGACAGAAATAGGGCTGTTGATGGGTGCCCGAAATGATGGGACCGGTTATCGGGTAGTTGACCAGGGGCAGTTCCACGACTGCCTCGCCCAGCCTGGCAGCGACGGAATTGGTGCCCAGGTTCAGCCCGTTGATCAGCGCCCGATAGACAAAGAGATCGCCCTCCTGGCTTACCGGGGCCATAGCGGTGGACCGGGCGATTCCGTTGATCACCAGAGTCAGGTCGTCACTGTCGGCGGTGGATGCGGAGATTTCCACCAGGGCATCGCCACCACTGACCAGATAGGGTTTGTTGGACACCACCGACATTGTCAGCTGCACCGGTTCGGCGGGAGATCGGTCACATCCGCCCAGCAGTGTGGCGAGTCCGAGTAACAGGGGCAGGCCCTTGAATGTTGTCATAACACCAGTCTCCACGTTGCAAAATTATTGTCCGTCACTTTACTGGAGGCGGGGCGGCGTTAGCAATGGCAGCCTGATGCTGTTCTGCCAGGAGACAGCCGGCGACGCCGGCAGGAAGCCGTTGCCAGTGCGGCAACCCGGCCGAGGGCATTGGACCGGCACAGCCGTTCAGTATCGATCCACGGCAGATCCCAGGGGCAGCTCGGTTTTATAGACTACCTGTTTAAGGGCAAAACTTGACTGGATATTGGCAACACCGGGAGTGGTGGTGAGCTTTTCCGCCAGGAAATGTTCGTAGCTTTCCAGGTCCGGCACAACGATCCGCAGCATGTAATCGAAGCTGCCGGTCATCAGGTAACACTCCATGACTTCCTCGTACCCGGAAACATGTCTTTCAAACTGCTCAAGGCTGCTGCGCTCCTGATTGTGGAGAGACACATTGACAAAGACACTGATAGGCAGACCGATTGCCCGGGCGTCGACAATGGCGGCATAACGCCTGATTATGCCCCGCTGCTCCAGCGACCTCACCCGGCGTAGACAGGGCGAGGGAGACAGGCCTACCTTGTCAGCCAGTTCGGCATTGGCCAGCCGACCGCTATTCTGCAGGCAGCGAAGGATCTTGAGGTCAGTACGGTCCAGCGTGTTAGCAGCCATTTTATGCCTCATTCACCGCTTAAGGTGATTTATTATTTCAATATAGGTAGTAAACATAGAACAATTTGCAATCCTGTGCAGCCTGGGACGGTTATAATCAGGTAGAGGTTTCCCAGGCAACTACAGTGGAATGACAGCACTATGTCACATAAACAGAACCCGGCGCAGGGCCCGGAGGCCGATTTGCCGGAGTGGCTGGACGCACTGGCGGATGTTTACCGCCATCACGGCCGGCAAGGAGTCAACACGATTCTCTCCGGGCTTCGCAGCTGGAGTTATGAACACAATATCTCCCCTGCCCAGTCCCAGCTCAACACGCCCTACCTGAACACGGTGTCGTTGGCCGAGCAGCCGGTATATCCCGGTGATCTGGAACTGGAAAAGCGGATCGAAAACATCAATCGCTGGAATGCCATGGCCATGGTATTGCAGCAACAGGACCGTGGCTCCGGTGTCGGTGGACATATTGCCACCTACGGTTCCGCTGCCACCCTGATGGAAGTCGGATTCAACCACTTTTTCCGCAACCGGGACGACAACTACGGCGGTGACCTGGTGATACTGCAGCCCCACACCGCACCGGGAGTCTATGCCCGGGCTTTTCTGGAAGGCCGATTGACAACCGAACAGCTGGAACGATTTCGCCGGGAGGCGGGACCAGAAACAGGTCTGTCCTCCTACCCTCACCCTTGGCTGATGCCTGACTTCTGGCAGTTCCCCACCGTATCCATGGGTCTAGGACCGATTATGGCAATCTACCACGCCCGCTTTCTGCGCTACCTTGAGCATCGTGAAATCCGAAAGCCCTCGGACAAGCCTCATCGTGAACAGCAAAAGGTTTGGTGCTTCCTCGGGGATGGAGAAACCGACGAGCCGGAAACCCTGGCTGCCCTGTCTTTGGCCGCACGCTCCAAGTTGGACAACCTGATCTTTGTCGTTAATTGCAACCTTCAGCGCCTTGACGGACCAGTCCGAGGCAATGGCAAAATCATTCAGGAACTGGAGGCCGTGTTTCGCGGAGTCGGATGGAACACCATCAAGGTGATCTGGGGTAAGGAGTGGGACGAATTACTCGAGCGTGACACTTCGGGGCGCCTCGCGCAACGGATGGGGGAAGTCGTTGACGGAGAGTATCAGAAATACGGAGTCATGGGCGGAGCCTACATTCGTGAACATTTTTATGGAAAGGACCCGGAGCTGGCGGAACTAGTTGAAGACATCCCGGATGAAAAGCTTTGGAAAATGCGCTACGGTGGACACGATCCCGGAAAGGTGTACGCCGCTTACGATGCCGCCGTCAGTCATGAGGGCGACCCCACGGTCATCCTCGCCAAGACCATCAAGGGCTACGGTCTCGGGGAAGCAGGGGAAGGCCGCAATGTAACCCACCAGCAAAAAAAGCTGAACGACGAGGAGCTGCTGGCGTTCCGCAAGCGATTCGACGTGCCCATACCCGATTCCCAAATCGCTGACGCTCCCTTCTACCGGCCTAAAGCGTCCAGTCCGGAATTGGCCTACCTCAAGAAACGGCGCAAGCGACTGGGCGGATTCGTTCCGGAACGACGACCTGCCGAACCGACTCTGGAAGTTGCCGACGAAACTGCTTACGAGGAGTTTTTCAAAGGCACGAAACAGGATGCCTCCACCACCATGGTGCTGGTTCGCTTGCTGGCCAAACTTCTCAAGGACGACGCTATCGGATCCCGGATTGTGCCCATCATATCCGACGAAGCCCGCACCTTTGGCATGGAGTCCTTTTTCCGTCAGATTGGCATCTACGCGCCCGAGGGTCAGCTCTACGAACCGGTGGATTCCGAAAGCATGCTTTACTACAAAGAGTCCCAATCCGGACAGCTTCTGGAGGAGGGAATCACAGAAGCGGGCTGTATGGGCTCGTTCATCGCGGCGGGAACTTCCGGCGCCAACCACGGGCTGCCCATGATTCCGTTCTTTCTGTTCTATTCCATGTTCGGCCCCCAGCGCGTGGGCGACCTCATCTGGGCCGCCGGTGACAGTCGGGCTCGTGGATTTCTGGTCGGAGCGACCGCCGGACGGACTACTTTGAATGGCGAAGGCCTTCAGCATCAGGACGGTCACAGCCACCTCCTCACTATGA
>Ga0209273_10003762_pt1 | contig 10197 bp, 6 predicted proteins | sample tdAd471_FD_187126 | JGI IMG/M metagenome (GOLD analysis project Ga0209273, IMG submission 187126) | Marine sediment microbial communities from the Atlantic coast under amendment with organic carbon and nitrate - tdAd47.1 (SPAdes)... | ecosystem: Environmental > Aquatic > Marine > Coastal >...
CGCCCCGGCGCCGTCTGGTTACATGCAGTTTCGGTCGGCGAAGCGCAGTCCGCCGCGCCTCTGCTGATCGAACTCCGCAAGCGCTTCCCCGGCCAAAAACTCTTCCTCAGCGTCTCCACCCCCACAGGCCGCGCCGTCGCCGAGGAGAAGCTGGGAAACCTCGTCGACGGTATCTTCTCCACGCCCTATGACTTCGCCTGGGCAGTCCGATCCACGCTCCGAGCCTTACGTCCCGGATTGCTGATCGTCCTTGAAACCGAGATCTGGCCCAACCTCTACCGCGAAACCCGCCGGTCCGGCGCTGGACTCCTGCTCGCCAACGCCCGCATGTCTGACCGGTCCGCGCCCAAGTACGCCCGTCGCCGCAACTTCTTCGCCCCCGTCCTCCGCCTCTGCGACGCGGTCCTCACACAGTCAGCCCAAGACTCCGACCGTTTCCAAGCCGCCGGCGCCGATCCGCAATCCATCGAAGTCGCGGGCAATCTCAAGTACGACTTCGAGCCCGCCTCCGGCCCGCCCGCCCCCGAAATCCGCCGTCTCGCCGAGCAAGCAACCCGGGTCGTCCTCGCCGGAAGCACCCGCGAAGACGAGGAACAGCCCGTCGCAAAGGCGTTTCTTGAGGCCGCGCCCCCCGGCGCCCTCCTGATCGTCGCCCCCCGCCACCCCCACCGCTTCAACGAAGCCGCCCAAGCCCTCCAATCCGCCGGCCTCCAACTCGTCCGCCGCTCCGAGCTAGAAGCTCTTTCTTCTCATTCTTCTTCCCCGTCTTCCCCAACCCACCCACGACAGCCAACTGCGGGGACTGTCCCATCAAAGCCAGAAACACCACAGCAACAACCCAGCGCGTGTGGACTGTCCCCAGCAACTACCAAGGCCGCCCCCGCCAACCCCGACGGCACGTCTCAACCCACCGCCCTCCTCCTCGACACCCTCGGCGAACTCTCTTCCCTCTACCCCCTCGCCGACCTCGTCTTCATCGGCGGCTCGCTCAACGGCTGGGGCGGTCACAACGTCCTCGAGCCCGCCCTCTGCAACAAACCCGTCGTCGTCGGCCCGCACATGCAGAACTTCCGCGAGATCACGCACAACCTCCTCACCGCCGACGGCCTCCTCCAAGTCCCCGACGCCGACGCCCTCCCCGCCGCCTTCCGCGATCTCCTCCATGACCCGAACCGCGCAAACCAACTAGCCCAAAACGGCCTCCAAGCCGCCGAGGCCCAAAGCGGCGCCGCAGCCCGCATCGCCGATCGCGCCCTCCAAGCCTGGCAAGAGGCCGCACCCGCCTCGCCCATCTCCGGCCTCCGCCGCATCTCCCTCGCCCCCGCAGCCGCCCTCTGGAGACTCGGCGACCGCATCCATCGCGGCATCGCCGTGCCCGCCGCGCTCGATCGCCCCGCCGTCTGCGTCGGCAACCTCTCCGCCGGCGGCTCCGGCAAGACTCCCGCCGTCCTGTGGCTCTGCGAGCGCCTGGAACGCATGGGGCGCCGTCCGGCCATCCTCACCCGCGGTTATCGCCGTCAAAGCCGCGATCCGTGGATCGTCTCCCCGCCCGGCGCACACGCCTCGCCCGAGCAGCTAGGCGACGAAGCCTCCCTCCTTCGCCGACGCCTCAACGACTCCGGTTCCTTAGCCGCCATCGGCATCGGAGCCGACCGTTTCGCCGCAGCCGCCGCCGTCCTCCAAGAGCACCCCGAGACCGACCTCTTCCTACTCGACGACGGCTTCCAGCACTACCGCCTCTCCCGCGAATTCGACCTCGTACTCATCGACGCCTCCCATCCCCCCGACGCCGACGCCCTGCTCCCCATCGGCCGCCTTCGCCAACAAACCTCCGCACTCGCCCGCGCGGAAGCCGTCCTCCTCACCCGCACCCACCCCGACTGCGACTACCAAAGCCTCGCCCGACGCCTGCACACGGAGCGGCCCGTCTTCCGCTCCCGCATGGCGTCCACCGATCTACTCTCCGCCGACTCCGGCGAAACCACCGATCTCCTCGCCCTCCGCGACGCCGCCGTCTACGCCTTCGCCGGCATCGGCGCGCCCGACGCCTTCTTCGCACAACTCGAATCCCTCGGCGCCCGCCTCGTCGGCCGCCGCGGCTTCCGCGACCACCATCGCTATTCCGCCGACGACTGGTGGCGCATCGCAGCCGACGCCCGCGCCTCCAACGCATCCCTGCTGCTCACCACCGAAAAGGATCTCGCCAACCTCGACGCCGCCCTACCCGCCGCCCAGCGCAGCGGCGCCCCGCCCCTCTGGGCGCTCCGCATCGATCTGCAAGTCGACGACGAGGCCGAGCTACTTGCGATGATCGAACTAGCGATCACGCAATGAAAGTCCTCGTCCGCGCAACCAATTGGCTCGGCGACGCCGTTATCTCCATCCCGGCGCTGCGCGAGATCCGCCGCGTCCACCGCGATGACGAAGTCGTCGTTCTAGCCCGCGCCTGGGTCGCCGACCTCTACGCCCGCGAAGACTTCTGCGACCGCCTGCTCATCTATGACGTCAAAGGCAAACACGCCGGCCTCCTCGGCAAGTGGCGCCTCGCCTCCTGGATTCGCTCCGAAAACTTCGACCGCGCCATCCTGCTCCAAAACGCCTTCGACGCCGCGCTGCTCGCCTGGCTCGGCCGCATCCCCGAACGCATCGGCTACGCCCGCGACGGCCGCCGCCCGCTGCTCACCCAAGCCATTGACACGCCCCACAGCGACGAGATCCCCGAGCACCAACGCTTCTACTACCTGGAACTGCTCCGCCGCGCCGGCTTGATCGACGAACTCCCCGAGTGCCGGGACATCCGCCTCGGCGGCGTGCGCGAGGCCGCCGACAACGGACGCAAGCTCTTTCGCGAGCGCGGCCTGTCGGAAGGCCCTTGGATCGGCGTCAGTCCCGGCGCCGCCTTCGGAACCGCCAAACGCTGGCTGCCGGAACGTTTCGCGGAATCCGCCTCCGCCCTAGCCGAAGAACTCGACGCCAACGTAGCCGTCTTCGGGTCCGCCGCCGAAGCCGACCTCGCCGTCGAAATCGCCAACAAGATCGGCAGCCGCGCCCACCCCCTAGCCGGCCAAACCACCCTCGCCGACTACATCGACCTAGCCGCCGCCTGCAGCCTCTACCTCACCAACGACTCCGGCCCCATGCACGTCGCCTGCGCCCTAGGCCTGCCGACCGTAGCCGTCTTCGGCGCCACCGACCACATCGCCACCGGCCCCTCAGCCACCTGGGCCCGCATCGTCCGCGAACCAGTGGAATGCAGCCCCTGCATGCTCCGCGAATGCCCCATCGACCACCGCTGCATGACCCGCGTCACGGCTGAGCGAGTCATCACCGAAGCGTGCTCGCTCCTTGTGCGGCCTTCCTGACTCCAATCGCAAGCTGGGGAGTCGACCACTGACGCCTCGTGTAGCCGGTGGATTGCCAGCACAGTACTTTCATGGCGCGGGACGCCTTCAGTGAAGTGATGACCAGACTCTCGATGCATCCATTCCGAAACTTTCCAGTCCTCGCCGTTTTCATTCCGGGTACGGAACCGCAATATTGACGGGATGATCAGTAAGTGGGACGAATCGACCATTGTCTTCGGACTCGTGCTCGCGGCTACGCTCCTGGTCGCCTACCTGGGGCGACGCGATTCTAGAGGAGTCACTCAAGACGATTTGGCTGACCACAAGCTGGGACGTTGGCTGGTCGGTCTGAGTGCCGGTGCGACTGCGAACAGCGGTTTTGTAGTAACCGGTGCAGTGGGTCTTGGATACAGCTTCGGGGCTCAGTGGCTGCTCCTGCCCCTGTCTTGGCTTATCGGCGATATCATCTTCTGGTCGGTATTTCCGCAACGAATAAATACGACCGGTCGAGCGATTAGCGCAGCGACAATGACCGACTTGGTCGTTCGCGGGATGAGCCCTACCAAAGCGTTTGTCCTCCGAAGAGCGGTATCCGCAGCAATTATCGTGTGCCTGGGAGGCTACGTGTCTGCGCAGTGGATAGCGGGCCAAAAATTCTTGGATGGAGCGTTCGGGTTCGGTGGGATCGCGTCCCTTTTCGCCTTCTCTGGACTGATTGTGTCCTATACAGCCATCGGCGGATTCCGCGGATCAGTATACGCGGATACATTCCAAGCGCTAGTTCGCGTTCTAGGCACAGCCATAGCAATCACGGCAGTCATCGTCGTCGCCCTGCGCTCACCGCATGAGTTCTGGATCAATATTGAAACTGCAGGACCTGGATATCTGGATCTATTCCCCCAAGGATCAATACTGTACGCAGTTCCGATGATTCTAGGATTCGCCGCCGCTTCTCTCGGATTCGGGCTCGGACAGCCTCAGATGGTCACTCGCTATCTTGCTGGCGCGACACCGAGAGAGACTCAGTCTGCGTGGTGGATCTACAACATCTTCGTGCAGTTCACGTGGATTACAATGACCGTCTTCGGGATGATACTGCGGGGTGTCATGCCGGGTATCGAGGACCCTGAGGCGGGTCTGAGTCTATTCCACCGATCCAACACTCCCCCTATCGTCACGGGCATCATCGTCGCCGATATCTTCGCAACTATTGCCGCTGCAGCAAATAGCATCTTGATCGCAATGTCGCAGTCCCTCTCACACGACTTGCTCGGCAAGGCTGACAGAACCACAAGTGGGCCAAAGGCGCTTTGGCCTATCACGGCTTTTTTGGGAACTGTTACGATGCTCGTCTCGCTAAATCTCGATCATACTGTGGTTGATGTCGCCTTATCCTCGGTCTCGCTGCTTGGCGCTGGTCTGGCTCCGGCAATGATTGTCCAAGTCCTAGACTGGCGACGTACTGATGAGTCTCTTATTGGCTCTTTCCTCGTGGGGACCTCGACAGCTATCTTATGGAAACATCTAGACTATGGCGCAACAATGAATGAGGCTGCACCTGGAATCCTTCTGGCTCTTCTCGCCCATTCAGCCATTGTCCATCTCCAAGGGAAGTACGCCTCATGACAGCAAAACGCTCAAGCAAGCCCGGGATACCGGACATCACCCAGAAGCTGGAAGTTTGTAGCAAGCTACTGGGCGCCTACACTGACAAGGAACTCGCCGATTTGGTCTTGGATCGACCGGGGCAAAAACAGCTGGCGGCTAAAGCGACAGACAGCCTGCGCAAGTGGAGAGCTGGCACAGTCCCGAAGAACTCCAGCGGTCCGGCTCAATTCTGGGATGCCTTGCCCGACAAGCTCGGGTGCGACGCTACGGTTAACGGTGTCTTGCTCATCAACGCGAACATCACTCGATTCATAGAGTATCTGCCCGCAGAACGCAGAGCCAGAGCCCGGGAGCTCCTCACAGATTCTGTTGTACCCAACGCCTGGCCCAACAGGGCTGAACGCACGTTCGATCACTCAGGAGTCGGAAGGCCGACGCCGAGAATCGAATTGGCATACCCTGGTCCGCTGGTGACGCTTGAAGAAGGAATACGAAGTGGGGCAGTCGATCAGAGACATCATTATCTCGATCCCGATTCAGCTGCTTCCTGGGCTCGCCTAGTGAGGGGGGAAGGATATCCCATCTATGACCAGTGTAAGGCCGGCCTGGAGTCACTACTCATGTGTGAGTCATGGAAGCAGATCATGACGACTGACCCACCTCGGTCGGTTGTAATGCTTGCAGGTGGCGGCGCCCCTACGAAGGACTTGCTGTTGCTCAGGCACTTTCTGCGGCAACCGCGCCTACAGGGATCTATTCGGTACTCTTTGGTAGACATCAGCCTCTATATGATCCGCGAGTCTGCGATCTGGTTGGAGGAACATCTGCCCACACTCGACGACTACCAGCGAGCGGAGATTGTCTGCGTCCACCATGACATCCTACGGATGAGCCGAAACGACTGCAGCCTGCTTCGCGGTGACGGTAGGGCCGTGTTCGGGCTCACCGGACTGACACTGGGCAATCATAGCGAGGCAGACTTCTTTACCTCGCTCAACAGGGTTTCTCAACCCGGCGATCTTCTATTCCTCAGTGCCGAGACGTTTGACGAGTCCCCATCCGAAGTCGTCGCAAAGAGATCCGTGGATAAATACAACCACCCCGACTTGAGGCGGTTCATGCGCCCGGCCGTCACCACCGTCCTAGGCGAATTCGCGACAAGACGTCGCTCGCTCAAACAGGAGAGTATCTTTAGTGGAATGAGCCGCATCAAGGCAGACCTACGCCCCAACAGCGAGGCCCGTTTCAGCGATATTCCAAACAGTTGGACAGTCGCCGTGACTCTAAATGTGGATGATCAAGAGATAGCTCTCGCAACATCCACGCGCTATCGGCCGTCGCAATTAGTGACCTTCGCCTCGAACTTCGGGTGGATGCTCCTCGACCAAGTTGCTAGTCCTCTCGACCGCAACTACGGACAGTTTCTTTTCCAAAAAGAATCGTTGGAAAGAGATGGAATATAGACGTTTCCGCCATTCGACCACAGATCTACCTAACAACGATCTCCGTTTCCTGCTCTCATTTAGGTCAGTTCGAAGGGAGGCGTCATGTCAACTTACATCAAGATCTTTTTCGCTCTCGACCTGCTACTGGTCGCACTTGAGCACTTAGCGCCGGCAGCGACAAGAAAAATCCTACCTCTAGGTGGCAGTGGGTTCACTCAATTGGCGGGGCTCTTGCTGCTTGGTATCGCTGCCCATGAGCTGTTCGCCAACAATCGAACCTCGTAGTTCAGACGATAGTCAGAGGAGTGGCGAGGCAGCTCACCAGGTTACGGCGATCTCTTGACCTTCGTGCGCTGAGTAAGACGCCATTTTTCTTCTCGAATTTCGGCCAACCACACTACGCTCTTCGCTGCCCCAAGAACCAGTCATACAAATCCCGCCCCTGAATCCAAGCCTCCTGCAAAGGCCCGTGCTTCAGCGTGTGGTCGAGCTCGTCTCGCGCATTGCCCCGTTGCCCGTTCCCGTGCAAGAACAGCATCACCGGCCATTCACGCCCCGTCTCCGTGAAGTAGCCCGCAGGCACGTAGAGGAAGTAGTTGCGCTCCCCGCTCCCATCGGCGGGCATGAACGGCCTGCGCAAGAGTTGCGCCTGGCTACGTCCGTCCACCTGGCCCCTCGCCAACGAAGCAGCCCCGCCCAACGCGGCTCCCGCAACAACTCGGCGGCGAGTAAATCGGCTTCCAGAATGCATCTGGCCCAGTCTAACCGGAACCGATCACCCGACTAATTCCGGCCGTACAAGAACTCAAACCGCGTCAAGTGCAAATCTCCGTCCACCCGCGCATGCCCAATTCCCCACCGAGGCACGTCGGAGACCACCGGATACTGAAAGTCATCTTCGCGAAAAACCCCAGGCGCCTGCGGAGGTTCCACAAGTCGATTCTGCTCCGTGAACTGCACTCCGTCGAACGCATAGTAGAGCTGCCGCGGACCAGCCGCCGTAGCCATCGAACCGATGCCGTACCCCTGCGGCCACACCAGGACCTCGTGGCCTGGGTGGAGCGGGTTCGCCTCGTGCCGGATGAACGGCCCCGTGGGAGTCACTGCCGTCGCCAGCCCCATCTGGGTCATCGTGGGACCTTTGGCGCCGTGGGACCGGGATCGGCCTTTGTAATACATCCAGATCTCGCCCTCGCGCACAATCAGCGATGCATCATCCACTCGCAAGCTATCGAACGCAGTCGGCTCGTCCAACGCGGCTTTCAGGACTGGATTCTCCCCGTGCCTCCTCCAGGGTCCGTCGGGTGAGTCCGACACCGCCACGCCGATCGCGGTGGGGCTGATCGCCTCCGACCAGCCGTTGTTGAACGGCTTCGCGACGGCTGTGTAGTAGAGAAAGTACTTCCCCTCAAGCGCAAGAATGTTCGGCGTAAAGACGCCGTGACCGTCCCAATCGTCATCATCTCCCGGCGCCAGCACAAGGCCCTGCTCCTCCCACCGGCGCCCGTCCGGCGACGTCGCATACCAGACCGATCCGTTGTAGCCCGAAGGGTACAGCACGTTCCGGCGAGTGACCTTCGTGTACCAGACGTAGTACGTATCGCCCACCCGGATCACGTCTGAAGGGTCGCGCCGAGTCACGCCCGGCTCGTGCCCAATAGCGTCCTCATAGCGGAACCGCACTGCCGTCCCGCCCGTGCTGAGTTTGGTGGAAACGTCAACGGGCGGTCGCGAGACGTTTTGATGTTCCCGGTGCTCGCCGGGTGCCGGCGGATCCTCATCGAAGAACCGAGCGCCGGAGCCGACCAAGTCATAATCCCCCAGTTCGTTGCGCACCCGTTCATAGAGACGAGTCAGCTCCGCAACCTTCTCCGGATACCTTGCCGCAACACTATTCATCTCACCAACGTCGACGGCCAGGTTATAGAGTTCCGTCTCCTCAACCGCATCAATCATGCGGCCGTACCACGACGTCCACGGAGGGTTCGCGGGCCGCGGAACCACCAGTTTCCAGTCGCCCTGCCGGACTGCCTGCAGATACGTCCATGCATAGTGGAAGAACGTATCTCGACCACTGGACTCACTACGGCCAAGCAGCATCGGCGAAAGGTCGACTCCGTCAATCTGTCGATCGTCCGGGACCTCGGCGCCCGCCAGCGCGGCGAACGTCGGGAACAGGTCGAGCGTGCTCGCCATCTCGGAACTCACCTGGCCGCCGGGGATCTTGCCGGGCCAGCGCATGATCCCCGGAACCCGCGCGCCGCCTTCCCAAGTCGTCATCTTGTATCCACGCAGCGGAAACGCACTCCCACCGTGCTCGCGCAGATGGCCCTCCACCCAAGGCCCGTTGTCGGACGTAAAGACGACGAGCGTATCTTCGTCGAGACCAAGCTCTTCGAGCGTTTCCAGCAACCGCCCCACGCCGTCGTCGATCTCGCCAACGGCGTCGCCATAGAGGCCCCGGCGGCTCGACCCGCGATACTCCGGCGAGGCGCCGAGTACCACGTGAACCATGTTGTAGGCGAGATAGAGGAAGAACGGTTCCTCGTCGTGTTCTCGTACGAAAGCGATCGCCTCCTCCGTCTCCAGCTCCGTGATCTTGTCCATGGAAACGTCAAGCTCTAGGACTTCGCTGTTGCGGTGGAGTTCGGTCTTCCACCGAGCGAGATCCCTAGTCGTTCCGTTGTGTGCGGGCGTCCCGAAAAAGTAATCAAACCCCTGAGCGTTCGGCATCAGCTCCGCGCGATAGGGCCCCGTACCCGGCCCTTCCAGCCCTTCGCCGGCGCCCGCTACGTGCCACTTGCCGATAGCGGCCGTGGAGTAGCCTTGCTGTTTCAGCAGTTCGGCGATCGTTACTTCGCGAGGATGCAGAACCGTGTGCTGGTTCTTGCGATTACCCGGCTCGGCCACACGGATCGGATAGCTGCCGGTCAACAGCGCGGCCCGGGAAGGACCACAAACGTTCTGTGCGTAGAAATCCGTAAAGCGGATGCCCTCGGCGGCCATGCCGTCAATGCTTGGCGTCTCGATGTGCGGCGAGCCGTACGAGCCCAGGTCGTTGTAACCCAAGTCGTCAACGAAGATGACGATGAAGTTGGGCTTGTCCGCCGTCCAGCCGACGCCAGGGATCAGCACAAGAAACGCCAACGCCCACAATGCGGTTCGAAGAAGGGAACAGTTGCTAGTCATGTTCAAGAAAACGCAGCGTCAAGATTATCAGGTGAGAACGCGCTCTACCGCCGTCCCGACGGTTCGATCACGACCCCGTAGTTCCCTCGCCGACCGCCAAGTTCATTCGCAAAAACTCGATGCCGCGCTGCTGGCGCTCGCGAGCAAACGTCGCCGCCTGAGCCGCCTCGCGGCGCGCCGTCTCCGGATCAGCGTGAACGCCCAGCACAGCCTCGGCGATGTCCGCGCCCGTCGCATCTTCCACCTCGAACGAGCGCAGGCCCACGTCCGCCCACATCTGCCCCTTGATGCCGTCCTCGGGCTGGTGGACGTAGAAGCACGGCGTACCCACGGCCGCCGCGATGATCGGCGAATGGCACTCGAAACTCAGCACCGCCGCCGCCCGCGCGTAGACCGACGCCGCCACGTCCGTCAGCCAATACTGCTTGCGGCGCACGACAAACGGCTTCACCCGGTCCGGCAGTGGGTCGAACAGCAAGGGGTCGATAATTTCCGTCTGGTAGGTCATCTCCGGGCAGAGCAGCACCTGGCCGCCCGTCTCACGCACCCAGCGCACAATCACCTCGCGAAACTTCGCGTGGTCTTCCTCCGCGTGCGTTTCATTCACAGCC
>Ga0209273_10003773_pt1 | contig 10184 bp, 10 predicted proteins | sample tdAd471_FD_187126 | JGI IMG/M metagenome (GOLD analysis project Ga0209273, IMG submission 187126) | Marine sediment microbial communities from the Atlantic coast under amendment with organic carbon and nitrate - tdAd47.1 (SPAdes)... | ecosystem: Environmental > Aquatic > Marine > Coastal >...
CGCTCCACCATCTCGGCCTCACCGGTGTAGATGTTGGCGCGCCAGAGGTGGTAGCGGTCGCCGTTGAAGGCGGGCATCAACACGTTCTGCGGGTCGTCCGGCAGCATGTCGACAACATTGTGGAGCAGGCGATTGCGGTTACGCACCCGGTCCCGCGTGTTGCCGAACAGGACCATGCTGCCCGTCAGATTGCGGTCCATGGAATAGATGCGCGTCGTGTAGGGCGTCAGGCCGCGTCGCAGCAGGGAGATCGCGTTGGGGGCCGGCTCCTGGGCGGTAATCAGAAGTCGCCATTCGCTCGCCCAGAGCAGGGAGACCGGGCGCATCGCCTCGATCTGCGTCGAGACGGAGGTGGGCCCGCCTTCCGCATCCAGATCCGTGACGACGATGTGGACACTGTCTGCATCGTCAGGGTCCGTGCGCATGAGATAGGCCAGAAACCGACCGCTCGGCGAGAGGGTCGGCGAGCCGTACACCCAGTCCGACAGGTAGAGATCCAGAAAGCGCTCTGACTGCACGATCCGCTCTTCGGCGAGCGGATCCTCGACATAGATGTGCGCGATGCCCGCGGGGTTCAGCGCATCGAGCATGGCCTGGGACTCCGCCGCCTCTTGCGCCACGGCGTTTCCCCCTGCCAGCAGTGCTGCACAGAACGCCAGAACAAACGCGAATGCCTTCATGATCGTCTCCCCGGGAAGACAATACGAAAACAGCTGCAAGATGCAATTGCGTCAGGCTACCGCTTGGCGGTGAAATGCAGGCCCAGGCCGATCAGGACGCCGGGAAAGAGGCCAAAGGCCAGGCCGAGGATCATGTTCTGCGTCGACAGGCTGATCACCAGGCAAAGAAACACACCTGCGAGCAGGCCCGCGGCAAAGCCGAGGGGTTTTCGCAGGGGAGAGCGAGGGGGCGTGTCGGACCGGTCATTCATGTCCGTGATCCTGCCCGACGCCCCCTCACCGCATCCTGTTCAAGTCTTTAAATTCGCGTCAGGAACGCGTTAGTTCCAGCGCGCCACCGCGTCGTTATAGAGGGTCTCGACCATGCGCTCCGTGGTAATGAAGCGCCAGTTCCAGGCCTCGTGGAAATCCGCCAGCGGATCACTGGCTCGGACGGTCTCCAGATCGGCCCCGCCTTCGACCAGCGTGCGGACACGGAAGGAGGCCTCCCGGAGCATGTCGATAGATGCCTGAAGCTCGGAGGCGCCGGAAATCGGGCCGTGACCCGGAATGATCCGCGTATTCGGTCCGGCCATGGCCAGGCCGCGTTCCAGCCCGGCGATATAGCCATCCACCGTGCCGCCGCCATCAAGGTCGATATAGGGGAAAAGGCCGGAGAAGAAGATATCGCCCATGTGCAGGACATCGGCTTCGCGGAAATAGACGATGGAGTCGCCGTCCGTATGGGCCGCAGGAACATGCTGGACCTCAATGGTCTGGCCATTCATGTGGAAGGTCAGGTCTTCGCCGAACGTCATGATCGGCAGGGTGGCGTCGGACATCCAGTCCGGACGGGACTCGTCCAGGCGGCTGCGGATATTGTGATGCGCGGCGATGGTCGAGCCGAGCGCGGTGAAATGCGCATTCCCGCCCGTATGATCGCCGTGATAGTGCGTGTTGACAATGAAGCGCGGCGCGTTGCCGCCGGTGATCTCGACAATCGCCCCCTCGATGACCGCGCCGGTATTGGGCAGCTGATCGTCGATCAGGACCGCCCCGTCCTCGCCCACGAGCAGGCCGAGATTGCCAGCAATTCCGGTGGACAGCATGTAGAGTCCGTCGCCGAGGTCGGTCGTCTCGACTGTCACGTCCGGAGCGTTTTCCTGGATGGTTGTGGCCGCATGGGCCTGGCTGTCAAAATCCGCAGCTGTGCCGGCGGCCATGATGGCGGCCGCACTGGTGATAGCGAGTCGAAATCCCATAATCCCCTCCTGATCAATCCGGCTTTCTGTCACCGGTCTCGTCGGAAGATATAGGGGCTCCGCCGTCATTTTCATCATCACCATCGTTTGATCGGCGATTTATCGTCATGAATGCGGCGCCAAATGCGACGCCGCAGGCAATGCCGAGGGCCAGATTGTCGAGCGCGACGCCCAGGCCAACGCCCAGCGCGATGCCGACGCCCATGGCGCCGCCTTGTCCCAGTGATTTCGAGCGCATGCAGATCTCCTTGTTCGCCCGCAAATTTACCGGCTGTTCACCCAGTTCGGGCAGAGGGATTGGGTGAGGGAGAATACCATGAAGCGACTGATTCCGGCCTGTATCCTGACCCTGATTGCGGCCTCGGCCTCTGCCCAGACCGCGACGCCGGAGCGTGTCACCGATACGCCCTCGGGTCAGCCGGTTCCGCGTTTCGTCAGCCTGAAATTCGACGTCGCCAATGGTCGCTCCGGACCGAGCCAGGACCATCCGATCGCCTGGCGCTATACGCGCTCGGGTCTGCCCATGCAGGTCGTCGCCGAGACGGAAGAGTGGCGCCGTGTGACCGATCCGGACGGCGAGACGACCTGGATGCATCGCTCCATCCTCTCCGGTCGCCGGTCCGCCTACACGCTCGAGGAAACCGTGCTGCGCGCGCGGGCCGAGGAAGACGCGCCCATTGAGGCGGTCGCCGAGGCGGGAATCGTGCTGTTTCTCGAACGTTGTCGCACCGGATGGTGCCGCGTCGAGGCCCAGGGATATCGCGGCTGGGTGGAAACGGGTACGCTTTGGGGCCTCTATCCGGAGGAGCAGGGTGATAACGGGAACGGCAGCGCTGCCTTGAGCGGGTCTCTCCCGCGTGATACCGCTCTGCGCTGAAGTCCCGGCTCGTCCGTCAGCCGGCGTCCCTGACCCAGCCCTGCGATGGCCTGCGCCATCCAAGCGGCGCAACCGACTGGCTACATGACCGAACGGCAAAGCTCCTTTAATTACGATGACTTGATCGAGATCGCAGAAGGCCGTTTCTTCGGCCCCGATCATTCCCGTCTCCCGGCACCGCCCATGCTGATGATGGACCGCATCCTGGAAATCAATGACGACCAGGGCGCGCATGGCAAAGGCCACATCGTCGCCGAGCTGGATATCAAGCCGGACCTCTGGTTCTTCGATTGTCACTTCCGCGGTGACCCGGTCATGCCGGGCTGTCTCGGCCTGGATGCCATGTGGCAACTGGTCGGCTTCTTCCTCTGCTGGAAGGGCAATCCGGGCAAGGGCCGCGCCCTGGGTGTCGGCGAGGTGAAATTCACCGGCCAGATCACCCAGGACGTCAAGACGGTCCGCTATGTGATCGATCTGAAGCGCGTCATCCAGCGCCGTCTCATCATGGCGATCGGGGATGGTCATGTCGAAGCGGATGGCAAGATCATCTACACCGCCAAGGATTTGAAAGTCGGCCTGTTCCAGCCCGGCGAAATGGCCTGATCAAGGAGTTCGGATATGCGGCGCGTCGTAATTACCGGCCTGGGCGTGATCTCGCCCATTGGCAATAATGCCGAAGAAGTCACCCAGTCCCTGAAGGACGGCAAGAGCGGCATCGGCCGTATGGAAAGCTTCGCCGAGCTTGGCTTCAGATGCCAGGTGGGCGGCAAGCCGACCGTTGATCCGGCCGAGCATGTCGACAAGCGTGTCTACCGCTTCATGTCCGAGGGTGCCGGCTGGAACTATATGGCGATGGAACAGGCGATTGCCGATTCCGGCCTGTCCGAGGACGACATTTCCAATATCCGCACCGGGATCATCATGGGCTCCGGGGGGCCGTCTGCGGGCACGATCGTCAGTGCTGCTGACGTGACCCGCGAGAAAGGCCCGCGTCGCATCGGCCCGTTTGCCGTGCCGAAGGCGATGAGCTCCACGGCCTCCGCGACCCTGGCGACGCCGTTCAAGATTCTGGGCGTGAACTATTCCATCACCTCTGCTTGCACGACCTCCCTGCACTGTATCGGTGCGGCGGCCGAGCAGATCCAGTGGGGCAAGCAGGACGTCATGTTCGCGGGCGGTTGCGAGGAGATCCACTGGGCGCTCTCCAACCTGTTCGACGCGATGGGCGCCATGTCCACCAAGTATAATGACACCCCGACCGAGGCCTCCCGGGCCTTCGACAAGGACCGTGACGGATTCGTCGGCGGTGCCGGTGCAGGCGTTGTCGTGGTCGAGGAATACGAGCGCGCGAAGAAGCGTGGGGCTCCGATCTATGCTGAAATCACCGGCTATGGCGCGACCTCTGACGGGTATGACATGGTCGCCCCGTCCGGCGAGGGCGCGGTGCGCTCGATGAAGCTGGCGATGGAGACGGCGGGCAACGCGATCGACTATCTCAACCCGCACGCCACGGCGACGCCGGTCGGCGACATCAAGGAGATGGAAGCGGTGAAGACGGTCTTCGGCGACAGTGCGCCGATGATCTCCGGCACCAAGTCCATGACCGGTCACTCGCTGGGGGCCGCGGGCGTCCACGAGGCGATCTACACGCTCCTGATGATGAAGAACAACTTCGTCGCGCCGTCGATCAACGTGTTCGATATGGACCCGGACATCGCGGCTCTGAACCTGCCCATCGTCACCGAGACCCGCGATGCGGAGATCAAGACCGCCATGTCGAATTCCTTCGGCTTTGGCGGGACGAACGGCACCGTCGTCTTCTCCAAGGTCTAGGCCTCACGAAATTCCAAGAAGGGGGATCCCATGTCGGATACCGTTTTTCCTGCCGGCGAACTGATGAAGGGCAAGCGCGGCCTTGTCATGGGCGTCGCGAACAAGAACTCCATCGCATGGGGTATCGCCCAGCAGCTGGCCGCCCAGGGCGCCGAGCTGGCCTTCTCCTACCAGGGTGAAGCGCTGGAGCGTCGCGTGCGTCCGCTGGTCGAGGAGCTGGGCGGCGAGCCCTTCATGCTCCAGGCCGATGTGACCGATGACGAGTCCATGGATGCCTGTTTCAAGGCCATCGAGGCCAAGTGGGGCACGATGGACTTCCTGGTCCACGCCATCGCCTTTGCAGGCAAGGATGAACTGGTCGGCTCCTTCACCGAGAACACCACCCGCGAGGGCTGGCGCCGGGCGATGGAAATCTCCGCCTTCTCCTTTGTCGATGCCGGCAAGCGCGCCTCCCACCTGATGCCGAATGGCGGCTCCATGGTGACGCTGACCTATCTCGGGTCCGAACGCGTCGTGCCGTCCTACAATGTCATGGGCGTTGCCAAGGCGGCGCTGGAAGCGTCCACGCGCTACATGGCGCGCGACCTCGGCCCGGAAGGCATCCGTGTCAACGCGCTCTCTGCGGGCCCGATGCGGACCCTCGCCATGGCCGGGATCTCCGGCGGCAAGTCGCTGATGAAGACGGGTCGTGAATGGTCGATGATGAAGGAAGACACGCGCATGGAAGGTGTGGCCGGTGCCGCGCTCTACCTGCTGTCCGATCTCGGTCACTCCTGCACCGGTGAAACCCTGCACGTCGATGCCGGTTTCCACGCTGTGGCTGTTCCGTCCACGGACGAGGACGAATAGTCCAAACCGTTCAGTTTCAAGGAAAAACCCCGATGCATTCGCGTCGGGGTTTTTCTCGCCTCAATACCCGTAGAATTTTTCCTTGTACTGAGGCGAGACGAGGCTTATCCGTGCGTTATCCGGCACCGGGGGGCGCCGGTAAAAACGTGACAGGACAAATCATGAAGACAATGATGTTACGGGCTGGCGCCAGTGCGCTGGCTATCGCGTGCGTTGCCACGCCCGCTTTTGCACAATCCGACAATGAGCGCATCACGGCGCTGGAAGCCCGGATCGAGCAGCTCGAAGCGACCAATCAGCAATTGCTCCAGTATCTCGAAGCCATGGCGGCCCGCGACGGCATGATGGTCGACGTCGAGGTCGAGCACGGTGACGGCCATATGGAACGTCATGCCGAGCACCACGCCATGATGGAACACGGCGATGCGGGTGCGATGCACGTTGAGCGCCGGGTTGTTATCGAGCGCGGCGACGGTGAGATGAGCGGCGACCATCACGTGATGGTCCTGGCGACCGAGGACGGCTCCGGTCATCCGCGGGTTCACGTGTCCGAGGGCGGGTCCGAGCGCGGCTTTGTCGGCTTCAACTCGAACTACTCCTTCCGCATGCTCGACCACGCCGAAGGCGTCAATACGCGTCAGCTGACCCTGCTCCAGGCGATTCAGAATGACGAGCTCGACAGCCGGGTTACGCTTGGCGGCGGCATGACGGTGCTGGCGAACTACCAGCAGACCAACTCGAACAGCAAGTTTGGTTGGCTGATGCGTCACCCGACATCCAACAACCAGTTTGGTGACGAAGTTTCCGAGTTCGTGGTCCACTCTGCTTCCTGGCAGACGACTGCTCGCCTCACCGACAACATCACTGGCTATATCGAGATGCTCTACGATCCGGAGCAGAGCTTCGGTTCCGGCACGATTACCAATCTCAACCGCAACCAGGTCCAGGTCCGCAAGGCTTTCGTCCTGTTCGGCAATCTGGATGAGACGCCGTGGTATGCCGCAATCGGCAAGATGGACACGCCGTTCGGCCTGAACGACACTGTGAACCCGTTCACCAACTCGACCGTCTGGCATTCCTTTGCCGGTCTCGCCTATGGCGGCATGGTCGGCTATTACAATGACGGGTTCCACTTCCGCGCCATGGCGATTCAGGGTGGCGCCCAATTCCGGGCTCACAACACTTCGGTCGAGGGCACGAATGTACCGTCCCGCGTGAATAATTTCGCGATCGATGCCAATTACACGACGACCCTGGCGGCGGATACGTCCCTGATGGTCGGTGCGAGCTATCAGCACGGCTCGACCTACTGCACGGCCTTCCCGGTCTTCCACTTCAATCCGTGTGCCGACAACAACCCGGCCTACTCGGTTTATGGTCGCGTTGTTTCGGGTAACTTCACCCTTCTTGGTGAATTTGCCTCGACCACGGATGTGTGGCCGGGCTCGCATAACCCGAATGCCCCGCTCGACGTATTCGACGCTGTCGAGACGCAGTCCTTCGGTCTCGGTGGCCGCTACGATATGGATATCGGCGCAGAGAGCCCGCTGGCTGTCTCGCTCGAATTCAGCCGCTTCCGTGCGGGTGATGATGGGGCGCCGTGGGAACGCCAGGATCAGTGGGTTGGTGGCCTTTCCTACTTCCTGACGCCGTCGGTGAACCTGTTTGGCGAGGTCATCCACACGCAGGGTTGGGTTCCGCTCAACTTCCTGTCCGGCGGTACGCCGGGTCTGCCGATCAACACGACCTGGTCGGAAAGCGATGCGGAGACGGATGTGATCACCTTTGGTGTCCAAGCCGCCTTCTAGGTCGGGTTCGTATCTCGAAAGAACGCCCCGTCGGAGTGATCCGGCGGGGCTTTCTATTAAGAAGGCTGGGGGGCGAGCTGTTTGGGACGAGCCTGGAACTTCAGCCCCATGACCAGTCTCAGGACTGGAATGCGCCGGATTATTTCGAATCCGATCGCGCAGCCACCGAAGGTGATCAGGACGAGCAGGGCGAACTCCGTCCAGACGCCGAGCCCGAGCCCCGAGAGCCCGTATCCGGCGACCACGGTGATCGTCTGGTGCAGGATGTAGTAGGGAAAGACCGCCTCGGTGAGGTAGCGACGCAGCGGACCATCGCCCGTGAGAAAACGCTGGGCGAGACCGATGAGTGTCAGGATGATCGACCAGGAGAACACGATCCGGCCAAGGCGTGCAGCCCAGATCAGGGTGGGCTGTTCGGTGATCGGTTCCCAATCGCTATAGGCCCAGAACAGGAAAATCATGAGGCCGAGTGTCAGTAAGCCACTGACCGGCAGGAGCCGATCGATCCCCCGCCAGAGACCGGCATTCTTGGCCGCAAAATAGCCCAACAGGACCATGGTCATGGATTGCGCGTGATTGGCCCAGTCATCGAACAGGGCATGGGTGGTCGGGAAGTCCGGCACCAGGAAAAACCGGATTGCCAACAGCGGGACGAGTGGCAGGACGAGGATGGGCAGGGCCTGGAGCAGGCCGCGGCTGGTCGTCTCGCCCCCGGCCTGCATGACGCGGCTGTCCGCCAGCCAGCGCAGAAGCGGCAGGAGCGGGGCCAGGAGCAGCGAGTAGACAAAGAGATAGACAACGTACCAGAGATGGTTCCAGGTCGGCGTGTGGATGGACCAGGGACCACCCCACTCGCCGGCATAGGACTGGTAGAATTGTCCGAACCCGGCCTCGATCACGCCAGCCGAGCGCAATTCCACATAGGATTGCGGGGCGACGATCACATACATGCCGAACAGGATGACCGGGAAAAGCCGCCAGCTCCGGTCCAGCGCGAAGCGGGCCGCACCCAGCTTGTCACCGAGAAAGCGGATCGCGACACCAGAGACAAAGAAGAGAAGCGGCAGGCGCCAGGGGCTCGACAGCCACATGAAAGGCTCCATCGCGTCGTTGGCGTGGAGGCTCTTGGCGTGCCAGCCCTCCGTGTTGAAGAACATGCCGATGTGATAGAAAATCAGCAGGCCGAAAGCGATGATCCGAAGCCAGTCGAGATCATGACGGCGCGTGAAGACTGCGCTGGGATTGAGTTCGTTGTTCTGGATGTCAGAGGTTGGGGTGTCAGACATGGGGTGCTCCTGAATACCCGACCGATGTCCCATACCCGTCGCGACGTCGCGAGCCTGAGGGGACAACGCCCGGGTCCGCGGGCCCAGTGGCTGCAGGTCGGGGACGGATGGCGGTGAGCAGGGACGGACGGCGGCGGCACCGACTTGCCGTGGGCGCAAAGCGCGGCATGATGGCGCCATGACCGGGACGATGTCGACAGATCTGGAACGCGGCCAGGCCGCCGAGCGCTGGGCCTGGTGGCGGGCCTGCCAGTTCGCTTGGCTGACCCTGGCGAGCTATTGGGTCATCGCCTCCCTCTCGATCAATACGGAAATGGTGCGGGCCGGTGGCGTCGCGGACCCGGCGCTGTCCTGGGTGACGGAAGGCTCGAGTGTCATCGTGACGGCCCTCATGGTGCCGGGCATCATGTGGATGGGGCTTCGGGCACCGTTCGAGCCCGGGCGCTGGCTCAACTCCCTGCCGCTGCACATCCTCGCGTTTCTGGCCTATTCGGCTGCGCATATCCTGGTGATGGTCGTCCTGCGCAAGACGATCTGGGCCTTCGCCTATGACAGCTACTACGAGTTTTCCAATGGCTTCCTGCTGCGGGAGGTCATCTATGAGGGCCGCAAGGATCTGGGCATCTATATTGGCTACCAGATCATGATCAGCGCCGCGCTCGCTTTCCAGAACGCCCGGCTTGAAGTTGAGGCTGCCCGGGCCGAGGCCCAGCGCTCGCATCGCCTGACGCTGAAATGCGGCGGGCGGGTGATGCGGATCGAGGCCGACCAGGTCCTGACCGCCAAGGCCGCCGGCAACTACGTGGAAGTCCGCACCCAGGCCGGTGAGCACCTCGCCCGGTCGACCCTCGCCGAGCTGGAGAAGCAGTTCGCGGCCGCGGGCATCGATGCGGTGCGGGTCCACCGCTCCTGGCTGGTCAACCGCGCCGCGATCGCAGAGATCGCCCCGACCGGGGAAGGCGATGTCATCCTCACCCTGACCAATGGTGAACGCATCCCGGGCAGCCGTCGTTATCGTGACAGGCTGGAAGCGGCCTAGCGGTGAACCCAGCCGGTCAGGCTGGTGCGTGTGCCCTGGGCGAAGGGCGCCACATACTGCACGGCATGGGCCTGCGGGATCTGGAAGACATTCAGGCAGTTATAAGTCGGGATCATGCCTTCCTCGATATTGCCGTCCTCGTCGAAGAAGACGAGATGACCGCCCCAGTTCCGGTTCCACTTGCGGGTCAGATTGATCACGAAGGCGGCGACGCGCTCGCGGCTGCCATGCGTGTCGTCATGGTCGGTCAGATAGTGTCCCGGCCCGTAGGCGCTGGCCAGAACGTCAGCAAAGCGGATTTCCGGAACGCCTGTCAGGCGACGCATGAAGCCGAGAAAGCCTTCTGAATTGACGAACTCATTGGCGATGTTGAGGGCATGCTCGGTGCCGCGCTTGACCTCCTCGGTGACGTAGTACTGGGGGAAGGCAAACTGGAAGCCGGTCGAGGCAGTGCGGTCGATCTGGGCCTGGAATTTCCGCTTCTGCTCGGGCGTCAGCTTGTCGATCTCGGCCATTGCGCTTTCGACATTCTGTCCGCGTTCCGTATAGGCAAGATACCAATCGGTCGGGG
>Ga0209273_10003781_pt1 | contig 10175 bp, 10 predicted proteins | sample tdAd471_FD_187126 | JGI IMG/M metagenome (GOLD analysis project Ga0209273, IMG submission 187126) | Marine sediment microbial communities from the Atlantic coast under amendment with organic carbon and nitrate - tdAd47.1 (SPAdes)... | ecosystem: Environmental > Aquatic > Marine > Coastal >...
GAGCCACTTGGGGACAGTCAGCACGCGCTGGGTTGTTGCCGTGGAGTCGACGCTTTGATGTGACAGTCCCCGTTGTTGGCCTCCATGGTTGGAAGAGGTAACCGGTTGAAGAAGAAGGAGCATGCGGACCGGTCTGCGTTGCCCGTGCCCTGTCTCAACGATCGATGAGACGGGGCCGGACATGCTCTTACACAGGTGACCTGATTTTCGGATCTGGCGATCCGTCGGGCTCTGAAGGTCGTTGCCGCTGGGGAGTCGATTCTGATCTTCGAAGACGCTCCGGGGCTCACGTCTCCATTCGGGCCTCGGAACTTGCTCTCAGGGTAGAACGCGGGTGCAAAGAACGACGCTTCTGTGGGGGCGGATTTTATTGAAAGATAGCCGCTTCTAGGTCTGTGACGCGGAGCGCGTTCGGGTGGAATTCCTAGTGACCAGGCGGCGGTTGTCGCCTAGACTAGAGCGCCATGGGGATCGACCGCCGAGATCTACTTACGATGGGCGCCGTCGTCGGCACAGCCGGCGCTGCCGGGGCGGCAGGCGTCGGTCTGGGCTATCGTTACCGCCGAGCGATCGGCGATCAGGTCCTGAGGTACAACCCGAAGGGCGGGGGGCCCGGGCGCGACTTCATCCGACGGGCCGGCGAAATTGCCGAGCGTCATCGTCGTCAGACCATAGAAGACGTCCGCGCGCTGAAGGCCAAGTACGAGAGTCCAATCCTCGGCAAATTTCGCGTTTGGGACTTGATCGAGAAGCTCGGCCTTTGCGTGGATCCCAGCGACCCCGCTCTGCAATGCACGAGCCAGTACATGCACGTCTGCCAGGTTATTTCCGCGATGGAAGCGGACGGGGTCAACGACGAAAGGCTGTTGCTGATTGCGCTCCTGCACGATGTGGGCAAGGTCGCCATGCTTCAGGGAGAGGAGCCTGAGGACATCGTTTGTTTTATCGCGCCGCTGGAGGGCGTCGAAGGCGCTGGTCTGGACAACACCGTGTTCCAATTCGGGCACGACGAGATCGCCTACAGCCGGTTCAAGGACCACGTGGACGAGGACGTGGCTTGGGTGCTTCGCTACCACAGCATGGTGTTGGGCTGGGCGGAGCCCTATATGGACGACAAGGACCGAGCGCGTGAGAGCGAGTTGCTCCAAACGTTCCGAATGTACGACCAAGGAACCAAGTCGCCCGCGAATCGGCCCAAGCAGATGACTCTCGATCGCTATCGCGACTTGATCGAAGAGCGGTTCCCCAATCCGATACTTTTCTAGGGCAACTTGGGAGATTGGCTCGCAGGGGCTACGGCTAGCTTCAGGGGGCCTTGCGGCTCCATTCGGCGTATCCGCACAGAGCGGCGGACACTGCTGCGGCGATCGTTCCTTGAGTTAGGCCGTTTCGCACTAGGAGAATCGCTGCCGTCAAGGCGAGCGAGGCGGCGATCCCATTGAGCCACGGAACCTTGCTGTGGACCTTACGGACGGTAAGATCCTCGTCCGGGCCGGCCGTGTGCGCGTCGGGCGCGCCGCGCGAGCGAATCCATTCCTCGTTTTTCCGGACAGCAAAGCTGAAGAACCAATAGCTGAGGTAGAGGCCGAGACCCACCGTGAGGAGGCCCACCGCGAATAGAGCGGGCCTCTTGAATTCGTTGTCGGGCGGAAGGCCGGAAACGGCATCGAGCAGCCACAGGCAAACGACGATCGCCGCAAGTGTCGACAGCAGGCTCTTCATCGCATCAAGCTTCTGCTCCTCCGTCGGAGACTGGGTCGAGCGCAGGCTGCGGAGCCGGGGCGGGCGGGGCCGTTGGGACCGCCGCCGGTTCCTCATAGCGGAACTGCTCGATCAGCCATGCGAAGAACCAACGGCCTACCCAAGGGATGGTGACGATGGGGAGGATGCCCAGAATGTAGAGCACCGATCGACCGAGTAGTTGGTGACCCTTGGCGGTGAACGTGAACTTGCCTGGAGCGCCTTCGACGGTCCCGGTGAGCCAGCGATAGAGGGCGCACGTCACCCAGGCCCAGCCGATGATCGTGAGGAAAGATGCGGCCAGCAAAAGCGTCCAACCGAAGTACTTGGCGAGTCCGGCGGTCAAGGAGAGGCGATGTCCGTCCAGCGAGATGTGGCCGATCATCCAACGCAGGAAATACCAGCCGAGGACGAACGATGCGAGGTTGTTGACAACCTGAAACAGCGGCTCGATCCAGGGCTGGGGGTCCTCGGTGAACTGAATCCACAGGGCGAGGACCATTCCCCCGTAGATGAGCACGCCGTAGACAGTGGTGAGCACCCAGACGCTCTGAGGCGTGCCGTGGAAGGCGAGCTTGGAGCCTAGGCGGCCCTGAACGGATTCGACGAGCCATTCATAGAACCAGCAGATGATCCACGGCGCCGGGACGACCAAGACGAAGCCCAGCACGAGAAAGATCATGCGTCCGAAGAGGCCGAGGGCGCTCGCGGTGAGCTCGAGGTCGTATTGAGATGCGGGCGCGACGCGGGTTCCCGCAAGCGGGCCGCCGCACTGCGAACAGAAGGCAGCTTCGGCGAGGATGGTTCCTCCGCAAGAGGGGCAAATGGTATCCGGCATCAGCGGGTCTACGCGAAATGGCTGCGCGAGTCACTTTACCTTACGATGGTCCGCGCTGTTCTCGTTCGTGGTTTCTTGAAAGTGATCGCGTAGCGAATCGGGCCGCGCTGGGCCTTGTTCGGCCTTAGCCCACACCGGGACGGTCGCGTGGTAGGTTAGCGCCGAGGTGATCTTGTGACGCTTGTCTCATCCGTTCCGGGGCTCCGCGGGGCCGTGATCTTGTGGTCACTGATTGCGGCGGCGGCGCCCTGTGACGGACAGCGTTTCGACGTCTATGGAGGATTGCGGGCGACCGAACTGGAGGCGACGGGATGGTTCCGTCTAGACGAAGCGGGCGGGCGAGACGTGCTGGTTTCGCCGGACGGGCATGCCTACGCCGCGCTCGGGGTGAATCATATTGGCGCGTTGGAGCGGGCGGAGGGCGGGGCCTTCGAACGGGAATACGGGAAGGATTGGGGCCGCTTCCGAAGTTCGCTAGTGGAGCAGTTGCGCGGATGGCACATGACGACGCTGGGTTACGGCAGTCCTCCGGCGCTTCAGGATTCGATTCCGTACTTCGCGACGCTGACGCCGGTGCGCAATGAGAAGCACCGTTCGCACCCGAAGCCGGGGCGTCGAGACTCCTATGAGTTTCCGGACGTGTTCGATCCGGAGTGGGCGCGTCAGACGGATCGATTGATGGGTGAGGCGATCGCGCCGCACCGGAACAACCGCTTCCTGATCGGCTATTTCTGGACCGATACGCCGACTTGGGACTTGGTGCGGACGCGGGGGCTGCGGGGGACGGACTGGGTCTCAGAGATTCGGCGGCTCCCGGCGAGTGCCGCCGGCAGAGCCCGATATGTGAGGTTTCTACTGGAGAGGTACGCGGGGAAGCTGGACGAGCTGAACGAGATCTACGGGCTGGAACTGGAGGGGTTGGACGAGTTGGCCGAGGCGGAGCTGGGGCGCATCCCGATTGGGCGGCATCGCGTGCGGGAAGACGATGAGGTTTTTCTCGGGCTGATTGCGGAGCGCTACTTCAAGACGGTGGGAGAGTCGCAGCGTCGGCACGATCGGAACCACTTGGTGATGGGCGAACGTTACTTGGCGGGCGATGCGCCGGATGCGGTGTTGCGCGCGGCGGCGCCCTATATCGACGCGGTTTCCGTCCAGCCGGGCGATCGCTACACGGAGCTCTATCCGCCGAGTACCGTCTACCCGGACAAGGAAATCGCGCGGATGCAGGAGGTCACCGACAAGCCGGTGATGATTTGCGATCACACGATCAGCTATCCGACGAAGGAGCATCCGCGGACGATTTTTGAGCAGGCGCCGGACGCGCGGGCGGCGGCCGAGGCGACGGAGACGTTCATTCGGCAGGCGATGGCGAAGCCCTATATGCTGGGGTACTTGCGCTGCCAGTACATCGATCGTCCGTCGAGCTACGGACGCGGTTTGCGGCAGGGTTTGTTGGATGCGTCGGAAGCTCCCCGCGAGTTGCTTTCGGCGGTCTACACGAGGGTCTTTGGAGAGTGGTTGGGATTGTTGGAAGGCTCGAAATGACGCTACTGCACAAGTCGATTCTGTTCACCACGGCTGCGGCATTGCTGGGCTGCGGGGCCGCACCGGAGAATGTTGCGGTCGAGGGGGCGGCGGCTTCGGCGAAGAAGACGCACGTTTCGATTGTGGGAGAAGACTTCCACATCAACGGCAAGCCTACATACGAGGGACGGAGTTGGAACGGACACCGCATCGAAGGGCTGTTGCTGAACAGCCGGATGGTGCAGGGCGTATTTGACGATCGGAATCCGGAGACGGTCGATCGCTGGGCTTACCCGGATACCGGCGAGTGGGACGCCGAGCGAAACGTGAGCGAGTTCATCGAGGCGATCCCGGTGTGGCGGGAGCACGGCTTGCTGGCGGTCACGGTGAACTTTCAAGGCGGCTCGCCCGAGGGGTACTCGAAGACCCAGCCCTGGTTGACGGGCGCGTTTGAGGAAGACGGGTCATTGCGTGAGGACTACGCGGATCGGATGGCGCGCATCCTCGACGCCGCCGACGAGCATGGGATGGCGATCATCCTTGGCTACTTCTACTTCGGTCAGGATCAGCGTCTTGCGGACGAGGCGGCGGTGATTCGTGCGACGGACGAGGCGACGAAATGGCTGTTGGAGGGCGGATGGGGCAACGTGCTGGTGGAGGTGAACAACGAAACCAACGTGCGCGCCTACGACCACGAGATCCTCAAACCGGAGCGGGTACACGAGTTGATTGAGCGGGTCCGCGCCGCCGAGCACGACGGGCGACGTCTGCTGGTCGGGACGAGTTATGGAGGCGGAGCGATTCCGACGCCGAACGTCGTCGGCGCGTCCGACTTCCTGCTGATCCACGGCAACGGCGTCCATGAGCCTGCCGGTATTACCGACATGATTGAGAAGACGCGGGCGGTGGAGGGATATCGGCCGATGCCGATTGTCTTCAACGAAGACGACCATGAGGCCTTTGATCAGCCGGAGAACAACTTTGCGGCTGCGTTGGCCGAGCATGTTTCTTGGGGCTGGTTCGACTACCGGCGGGACGGCGAGTCGATGGAGAACGGGTATCAGTCTCCTCCGGTGGACTGGGGCGCGAACTCGCCGCGGAAGAAGGAATTTTTTGACTATCTGGCGACGGTGACTGGAGCGAAGGACTAGGGCGGGGAGGCGTAACCGGGTCGGCCGGTTCACACATCCCGCAGTCCAAGCGGTCGTGGTCGCAGGCTCACGCGCCTGCGGCACTGTTGTTGGCGGGGGAGGGCGCGGTGGTATCGAATCCCTTGGCGTGTGCCGTTTAGACGCGCCAGACGCGCTCGAGGAGGCCTTTGATGGAGGCCTCGCTGCCTTTGCGTTTGCTGCCGTCGATGGGGACGTGGGTTTCAAGGGAGAAGGCGCCGCGGTAGTTCGCGGCCAGCAGGGCGCGGATTTGGCCGACGTGGTCGAACTCGCCTTCCCCGACGATGGCCCATTCGGCGCCGCCGTCCGGGGTCCGGCGGTAGTCGCGTAGATGTACGTGGTAGATGCGCGCGGGGTCGAGGCGTTGATAGCCGGACGGGAAGGGTTCGGGGTCGCCCGAGCCAGCGGAGTTGTTGGGATCCCAGGTGGCGCCGAGGGCCTTTTCAGGGATCGCGCCTAAGACGTGCTCCAGATGGGCGGCGGTCGCTACGTAGCTGCGTCCGACGTTCTCCAGCGCTAGGCGCATTCCGCGGGCTTTGGCGCGGCGCGCCGACTCTGCTACGAGTTCGATGATGCGCGGGTAGTTCTTCTTGTCCGGCTTCTCGCCTCGGGCGTGAGTGAAGGCGAAGGTTCGGATGAGGTCGGTACCGAAGATTTCGGCGTTGCGGAACGCTCGATCGAGCAGAGCCCACTGCTTGTCGAGGGCGGCGTTGCCGGCCGGTCCTTCGGGGGGAAGGGGGACTTTGAAGAAGCCGGTATCGACGACGGCGACGCTGACTCCGGCGGCGTCCATGAGCTTGCGGGCTCGCTGGATCTCAGACGCCGGATGCGAGGTGTTGTATTTGCCCCAAATGTTCCGGATTTCGGCGTAGCGAAGGCCGTTGTCGGTGAGGAACGGGAGGGCGTCTTCGAGGGCGTCGTCGACTTCGTCGGTGGTGATCGCCAGACGTAGGGACTCGGGGGCGATGGCGCTGAGGGTTTCCGCGAGAGCCGGGGCGAGGCCGAGAGCGGCGAGGAGTTCGCGACGATTCATGCAGAGGTTTATAGCAGAGATGGGGCAGGCGGATGCGGCCGTAACGTCTCCGGGACCCCGGTCGTCAACCTGTTTTGGACAGATCGGGCGCTCTGGTAAGATAAGGCGCATCGATTCTGGGGGCTCTCCATCATGAAGAAAACGTTCGTCGCCTTGCTTGCCGTGCTTTCAATCGCCGCGACGGCCGCGGCTGAGGTTCGCGGCACCTATCTTGAGACCCGCAACGCCGAGATCTACGCCTCGCATTGCTTCGCCAATGCCGAGGCGGGCATTCTGGGCGACCTCGCGGTGATGGCCTGGAAGGTCGATTCCGGAGCCGTGGACGGCATCTCGCTCGACGGACTGGGCGTTGTGGCGGTGGTGAAGGCCTCGCAGACGATCGGCGATCCGTTCAAGAATCCTCTGCCGGCGCAGACGATGTTGATCGTCGACGAGCGGGCGACTCCGGCTCAGCGTGTTGCGCTGGAGACGTTGGCGAAGCGCTCGGGCGGCGAGTTGCTCAACGACGTGATCTTGGTCGAGGCCGCGCCGATCGCGCTGGCGTATGAGGGGTCGATGCACGATAAGGTCGCCAAGCTGACCGCCGGCGACATGATTTCGGTCGAGACGCGGGCGATTGTGGATTCGGACTCGCTGTGCCACTTGGACAACATCTACTACCAGCCGATTGCCGAGCTCGATCACGCGATGGCGGCCCATGCGCTGAAGCACTCGATCGACGTGGAGTCGCTGGGCGTTGATCTGACCGAGTACCGCCGTTCGAGCGTGTACTTGGGATCGTACGTGTTGGCCGACAGTGAAATGAGCGACGACTAAGTCCGCCGGGTTGCCTCTCTTTCGCGGCTCGCGCCGGGTTTGTACGCAACCGAACATACGGCCTCGTCGTCGTAATGAGTACCGTGAGCTTCGATCCGATGTCGAATCGCTCTGGAATCAACGACCTATGAAGACTTTCTTGCTTTCCTCTCTGCTGGCCGTGTGTCTCGCGGCCCCCTCCTTCGCGGCCAAATTTACGGTCGAGCCGACCGGCGCGCCGCCTGCTGAAGGGGTTCCGGCCGAGACGGCGGCCTTGCTGGTTGAAGAGGGCGTCGCGGTCAAGAACTCGGCGGGTGAGACGGTCGCCGAGTACTGGATGCGCAAGACGGCGTTTGAGGGAGAGGGCACGTCCGCGTTCGGGGTGCGCTTCGATACGATTCCTGAGGGTGCGTTCCTGGGGATTGTGCACTACACGGAGAAGGGGTCGGACTTCCGTGAGCAGTCGATCGCACCCGGAATCTATACCTTGAGGTACGGATTGCATCCGGAAGACGGCAATCACATGGGCGTGGCGCCGAGCCGGGATTTTGCGCTGCTTTCCCCCGTCGCCGCCGATACAGAAGTGGCCAAAAATGTTGGCGACTTTGACGCCCTGATGGATCTGAGTTTCGAGGTCGGAAACGCGCATCCGACGGTGGCGCGGGTCGAGTTGCCGGAGGGGGATGAGGCGGCGAATTTGTGGGAAAACGACTATGAACATTGGGTCTTAGACCTGGAGGTCGGCGGCGAGCTGGTGGGATTCGTCGTCCATGGACACTCCGAGGAGTAGGGGCGTTGCCGGCGATCTCCTAGGGCTCGTGGAAAAACCACCACCGTCTGGTTGACACGCCAAATCGGCTTCGCTATTCTCTACAAATGTGTGGCTCGCTCCGCGGCCGCCTCTTTCTGTGCGCGACTCGCGACGGAAAACTAGAGGGTGGTGCAGTTGTGTGTGCGAGGTAAAAGATTGAAGGGGCGTTGAGTCCCGAGCGGCTGTAAGCCAGCAGGTGTCGTCGAAAAGGTCGAGTCCAATCTCGACCACTTAAGGCGGCTGGGTTTCAATCGCGGTTGGTCTAGTTAGGGAAATTGCGTCCGCACGCATGCGCGGCTTCGGCTTTGCGCGGCTTGCGGGTGCGATTGGTTGTGGCTGGGGTTAGGGAACGAGAAGAGAAATCGTGCCGACGTTCAATCAACTAGTTCGCAAAGGGCGCAAGCCGCCTAAGACGAAGACGGCCTCTCCGGCCCTGCAGGACTGCCCTCAGCGGCGCGGCGTCTGCACGCGCGTGTACACGGTGACCCCGAAGAAGCCGAATTCGGCGCTCCGGAAAGTCGCCCGTGTGCGTTTGACGAATCAGATTGAGGTCACGACGTATATCCCCGGCGTCGGGCACAACTTGCAGGAGCACTCGATTGTGCTTGTGCGCGGCGGTCGCGTGAAGGATTTGCCGGGTGTGCGTTATCACGTGGTGCGCGGAGCGTTGGACGCCTCGGGCGTGAATGATCGTCGCCAAGCGCGCTCGAAGTACGGCGCGAAGCGGCCGAAGTAGCCCGGGATAGTGGAAGAGCAGAGCGACTGAATCATGCCTCGCAGAAGAGAAATACCGCAGCGTATCCCGCCCGCCGATCCGGTGTACAACTCGACGTTGGTGAGCCTTTTCATCAACTTCCTGATGTGGGACGGCAAGAAATCGACGGCTTCGGGTTTGTTCTACGACGCCATGACGAAGGTGGGCGAGCGTGCGAACGACGAGCCGCTGAAGATCTTCAAGAAAGCGGTTGAGAACTGCAAGCCGGTGGTTGAAGTGAAGTCGCGGCGCGTGGGCGGCGCGAACTATCAGGTGCCGATCGAGGTTCCGAACAAGCGCCGCATGGCGTTGTCGTTCCGCTGGCTGATCGGGTACGCCCGGGCTCGCGGCGAAAAGGGGATGGCGGAGAAGCTGGCCGGTGAGATTTTGGACGCCGCCGATGGGCGCGGCGCGGCGCTGAAGAAGAAAGACGACGTTCATCGTATGGCGGAGGCCAACAAGGCCTTTGCGCACTACCGCTGGTAGGGGCGGGGCAAGATGAGCGCGAGCGAACAAGGAATGCGAGTCGGAATTGGAGCGGGGGCCTAAGTCGTCTCAACGCAACTAGACGACAAGGTGACGGTTTCCAGGAGATCCCATGGCTCGAAAAGTAAAACTCGAAAAGTATCGCAACATCGGCATTGCGGCCCACATTGACGCGGGCAAGACGACGACGACGGAGCGCATCCTCTTCTACACCGGCCGCCTGCACCGCATGGGCGAGGTGCATGAAGGCACTGCGACCATGGACTACATGGAGCAGGAGCAGGAGCGCGGGATTACGATTACGTCGGCCGCGACGCATGCCGAGTGGCGCGACTGTCAGGTCAACATTATCGACACTCCCGGTCACGTCGATTTCACGGCCGAGGTAGAGCGTTCGTTGCGCGTGTTGGACGGTGCGATTGCGGTGTTCGACGCCGTTGCGGGCGTGCAGCCGCAGTCGGAGACGGTGTGGCGTCAGGCCGACAAGTATTCGGTACCGCGGATTTGCTTCATCAACAAGATGGACAAGATCGGCGCGGACTACTTCAACGCGGTGCAGACGATTGTCGATCGGCTGAAGGGAAACCCGGTTCCGGTCCAGTTCCCGATCGGCGCCGAGGATAAGCTCACCGGTGCGGTCGACCTGGTGGAGATGAAGGCGATCGTCTGGAAGGACGAGACGCTGGGGGCCTCCTACGAGATTGAAGAGATTCCGGACGAACTGCGCGAGCTTGCTGAAGAGAAGCGCGCGGAGATGATCGAGAAGGTCTCTGAAGAAGACGAGGCGCTGTTTGAGAAGTACGTCGAGGGCGTCGAGCCGACGCTTGAGGAGCTGAAGGCGGCGATTCGGCGCGCGACGATCGCGCTGAAGATTACGCCGGTGCTCGGCGGATCGGCGTTCAAGTACAAGGGCGTGCAGCGCCTGCTGGACGCGGTTGTCGACTACCTGCCTTCGCCGTTGGACGTGCCCGCCATTGAGGGTACGAACCTGGAAGGCACGGAAGAGATCGTGCGCGAGTCTTCGG
>Ga0209273_10003782_pt1 | contig 10172 bp, 6 predicted proteins | sample tdAd471_FD_187126 | JGI IMG/M metagenome (GOLD analysis project Ga0209273, IMG submission 187126) | Marine sediment microbial communities from the Atlantic coast under amendment with organic carbon and nitrate - tdAd47.1 (SPAdes)... | ecosystem: Environmental > Aquatic > Marine > Coastal >...
TCTCCTCTAGCAGGGTGTTGAAAAACTCTCATGGGCGTCGCGAGAAGGATTTGCGATGGGAAGCATTTACTCGGATCGGGCGGGGCCGCTTGATGAGCTACCCGAGCATCACAGGGCTCGTCGAACTGCGAATCCTTCTCGCCCAAGGGTTGAGACGGCGGGAGGTCGTCTGGGTTGTCCCAGACTCGTCGCCGATATCCCGTATCGCCTCGCTCGCTGCTCCTACCAGACGACGCTCCCGGCGCTGCCGTAAACCCTCTTGGCGCCGCCCACGACAGTTCTTCAACACCCGGCTAGGGTCGCCTGGGCTGCCTCCTTGAGATTGAACCGATGAGGCAACAGCCAATCTGTTCCCGCCAGAAATGATCCCGACTTCTTGCCCATCTTCTTCATCAAGGCTCGATAGCTGGGATATTCAGGCGCATCTTGATCGGCCAGAACCCGATCGATTTCCAACTCAACAGCACCGACTATGGCTTCTTCTGAATCCAAGAAGCCGGCAGACTCCAGATCGCGCTCAAATTCGACAACCCAGCGGCGGTCGCTCATTTGGTCCTCGATTCTACGATGACGCGGACGCCCCTCGTTTTGCGCGGTTCCAATGATGCTCGGGTCGTGAGGCTAATTTTCGCATAGGGGCGTCGGCCGCTCCGGCCCCCGCTATTGGATGTAGCCGAGGGATTTGAGGCGGTCCTGAAAAGTGCCTGGGTGGTCTCCCTCGACGACGTCGTCGAGGCCGTGACGCTCGCGAAACTCATCGACCCAGAGTCTGTAAGCAGCGGCCACGGCGCGCGCCTCTTCCAATTGCGGCGGAGCGTCCGAGATGACGTTGTGCTGTTCGTCAGGGTCGACAGCGAGGTCGAAAAGCTGATCGTCTTCGGCAGAGGCGTGACTGATGTACTTGAGACGGTCCAGGAAGACTGCGACGGCAGAGAGGTGGCGCCCCCTGAGGACTCCGGTACTAATGACGGGGGAGTTGTAGGGGCCCTCCTCATCAGCGGGGCTGTCACCGGCGGGTTCGGCTTCTGCGGGTTCGACTTCACTCGAGCCGCTTGACGCCGACTCCATTAACGGGAGCAGAGAGGGGGCCAAGTCGCCGTCCTGATCCACGATGCTAATGCCGCAGGCGTCGAGGATAGTCGGGAGAATCGCTCGGGTGGGAACTACGGGGCTGATGCGAGCGCCCGCATGCCCTCCTGGCAGGCGCACCATCAAGGGCACGTGGAGCAACTCCTGGTAGAGGGACGCTCCGTGGTACATGCCGCCGTGGTCCCAGAATTCCTCGCCGTGGTCGGAGGTGAGAATGATGAGCGAGTCTTCATAGATGCCGAGCTGCTTCATCCCGGCGAACAGCCGTTCGAGCGAGCTGCCGACCCATCGGACCTCGCTGTCGTAGAGCACTTTGGCGCGAGATCGGTCCTTCTCAGACTCGCCGTGCACCTCCTCGGCGAAGGTCCATACTCGATCGATAGTCTGATCCTCAACGAACTCCTTGGGCGGGGCGTACTCGTCGTGCGGATCAAAGTAGTGCAGCCAGAGAAAATTGGGCTGGTCGGGATGAGACTGGAAAAAGTCGAGCGCTTGATCCGTCAAATGCGAGGTGCTGGACCCACTGAGATAACGATCGGCGCTGATCTTGCGGGCCAGTTTGGCGCCGACGCTCCAGCCGGTGGCGGGAAGAGAGTAGGTTTCCACTTCCGCCAGTCCGGAAGCGACAAGGCCCGGCCGATAGAGCAGGTGGTTCCCTAAAATTCCGCGGGCGTAGTAGCCGGCGTTGGCCATGTAACCCGATAGAGTCGTCGCCTCCAGGTCGGAAAAAGATTCGCCTGCGATCAGTTTTCCAAGCGAATAGGCATCGACCTGGTAGGGGCGGATTCCGGTCATCAGCGAAACCATGGACGGGTAGGTCCAGGATGCTGGAGCGACGGCGTTCTCAAACAGGAACGACTCCGAGGCGAGCTGATCGAACCCTCCGGCGGGAGCGGCTTGCGGATTGTAGGCACGCAGTGCGTCGGCGCGCAGGGTATCGACGACGATCAAGACGACGTTCTTGATCTTTGGTTCGGCAGCGCCGACGACCTGCGAATTCAGTACGACGAACTCCTCAGAAAAGAGCCGAGAGGTCAAGGAGACCAGGAAGAGCGCGGCGAGGGCTAGGACGCCCTTGTGGGAATTGGAGAGAGCGAGCCCGCGAACCGACAGGAAGAGGACGGCGAGGACGAGCGCCGCCCATCCGATGGAGACGCCGACCGGCTGAGCTTTGGCCCAGTCGCGTCCGGCGTACTCGGTGAACCAGAAGAAGAGGAGGACGGCGGCGGAGGAGGAGGCGACGACGACGGGAACTCGATCAAGGAAACGTCGCCAGGGTTCAGACCGGCTCTCCAGACGACCGGCAAGCCATCCCCCGGCTGCTCCGCCAACCACGAAAACGCCGAGTTCGAGGAAAGCACCGGCAGAGGTCCATTCACCGACCTGCATGTATCCCCGCATCCAATAGACGACAGCTCCGGCTACGAATACCGAGAGAAGGCGGTTGGCGCGGAGCGCATCGCCGACAACCGACAGGGTCGAAGCGAGTGCGAGAAAGACGAAGAAGAAGAAAGTAGCGGAGATGAATGCCGCTTCCAGATAGAAAGTCGACTGGTGGAAGCGAGCCGCGAGGAGGGGCACGTCCGAGGCTAAGTCGACCCCGGCCACCAGCAGGGCGACCGCTAGACTCGACGGGAGCAAGCTGCGGAAGAACGCTAGGGGACTGTTGCTGATCCGCGGCGGGCTGATTCGCATCTGTCCTAGTAGGTATCGGTGGAGGAAGGGCCGTGCCCCAGCGTTCGGGGAGGATGCCTCCCAGTACTGCGATCGTACTACACGGAATATGCATCCACAATTGAGCACTCGCCGCGATGCTAGGTTGAGTGCAGTCCCGAGGAAGCGGTCCCGGAGGGAGCCATGGTCAAGGTATTGAGTCTATTGTTGAGCGTGGTTCTGGTTGGCGGGAACCTTCGGGGCCAGGTCGTCATCGACTATTCGTCGATTCTGGGCCCGGCGTGGCTCTCCGACGTGGAAGTGGGCGCGGACGGTTCGATCTGGGTCTCGGCGATCCGCGGGGGCGGCAAGTTGCTGGAAGGCCGGCGCGGAGGCTACGTGGCCAAGTTGGCTCCGGACGGATCGGAGATCCTCGGCGTGAAGCTGTTTCCAGACGGAGCTTTCGGCGAAACTTGGCCCTGGCGAATCGCAGCAACTCCAGACGGAGGCGTGATCGTGGTGGGTCAAACGTCGGTAGACGGGTTTGAAACTCCGGGTCCTCTGGGAGGCGCTCATCGGGGGCGGGGAGACGCGTTTGCGGCCAAGATTGATCCGGACGGTCTGAGGCTGGAGTGGGCGACGCTGCTGGGCGGGTTTGAGCCCGACGTCGCCTTGGACGTGGAGCTTGATTCGGAGGGGCGGATTGTCATCGTGGGGAACACCACCTCCCCTGATTTTCCGGCTGACCGGAAGATCGGCGCCGGAGGAATCCCGAGCTTTGTAGCGAGCGACTGGTTCCTGGCGAGGTACTCCCCCGACGGCGAGGAGTTACTCGAAACGGTGCTATTCGGGGGCAGCGAATCGGACGGCGTGGGCGGCTTAGCGATCGACGATCAAGGCCGGGTACTGATTGCGGGCACGAGCGGCTCGAACGACTTCCCGGTTCCCGCCGACGCGCCTCGATCGACCGGCGCGATCTTATTGCGCTACGACCCGGCACGAGCGACGGTCGACTTCCAGGCGCGATTGGGAGGTTCCGACGGCTCGGACGGAGCGGACGCCGTCTGGATCAACCCCGACGGAGAGGCGGTCATAGTGGGCCATCTGAGGTCGTCGGACTTCCCTACTCTTCCCAAAGCCCCGGAGGTCGGGTTCCTGTTTTCAGCGATCTACGATCTGACGAGCCCGCAGCCGAAAGCGGTTTACCGATTCGGGGGCCTACCGCGCTTCAACAACGGGATGCCCGACAACTTCGAGGTCGTCCGCGACCTCGCGCCGGCCCCGGACGGCGGCGCCTGGCTCACCGGCTTGACCGCCCAGGAGGAGTTCGTACCGACCGATTCAGGTCTGGTCGCGTGTCCTTTCCCTATTCGCTACCGCCCGTGGACGGGAGTCGTTGCGCGACTGGACGCGGAAGGCAGGCCCGTGCGATTGCTCCGTGCGGGAGGCGAGGCGACGGACAGCTTCTTCGGAGTTGCGGTCGGTCCGGACGCGCTCGTACATCTGGCAGGCCAAACGGAGTCGGCTTGGTTCCCAACCGGGCCTCGAGGTTTTATCGCCGACAGAACGGACAAAGACGGATTCGTTTTCGCCTTCGACCCCAAGCCGGTGCGCTCGGATCGCTTTCTCGCCGCCGTTGTGAGCGGAGCCGGCTTTTCCTCCGGCCCGATTGCGCCTGGACAGATTGTGAGCTTGTTCGGCTCGCGTTTCGGCCCTAATTGCCCGGCAGCCTTCTCGCTCGACGACGACGGCCGCGTGCCCGCGGAACTAGCCGAGACGACAGTGACGTTCAACCGGCGTCCGGCTCCAGTGCTGTTCGCCAACGAGCACCAAATCAACGCAATCGTGCCCGATCACCTAGGCGACGAACGAGGAGCCTTGGTGCAGGTCGAGTATGCCGGGATGCGGTCGAACGTCTTGACCGCTGCGACCACGACGGCAGCGCCGGCGCTGTTTACGATCGACGAATCGGGACAGGCAGCCGCGTTGAACCAGAACGGCACTGTGAATTCGGCTCAAGCGCCCGCGGCGCCGGGGTCCGTCCTATCGCTGTTCGGCACCGGAATGGGGCGAATGGACCCGCTCATCCCTGCTGGAGAAGTGGTCTCGCCCACCGGACCGCTGCCTCGGCCTCGCATGCCGGTGCACGTCGACATCGGGGGTGAAGCGGCGGAGGTCTTGTACGCCGGCGCGGCGCCAGGACTGGTTTCAGCCGTATTCCAAGTCAACGTGCGGGTACCGGCAGACGTGCAGCCCGGCGAGGCCGTAGAGACACGCGTATCTGTGGCGGATCAGGCCGGGCCCGCCGCTCACCTCGCCATCGAATAAACGCAACGTGGAACCTGTAGAGAGGCCTTTATCCGGAACTACGGAGGTCTTTCCGGCGAGCTTGGAAACGGCCTCGCGGGTCGGGTTCGGGTCATGGAACGGCGGGGCGGACTCGATGCACGAGCCGATGCTGAAAGCCGTCCGGGATTGGGTGTCATAATCAGTTCTAGATGCCTGCACGAGCTGGAGCGAAGACCACCCGTCGATTGCCGATGATGCCCATTCGGGACGTCGTGATTTTTCCGCACATGATGACCCCCTTCGTGGTGGGCCGCGAGTCGAGCGTGAAAGCGCTGGAAGAGGCGCTGCTGGGGGACAAGAAGATCTTTCTAGCGACCCAGCACGACGCCTCGATCGACAACCCGGATCCGGATCAAATCTACCCGGTAGGCGTGATCGTTTCGATCGTCCAAAGCCTAAAGCTGCCGGACGGCAACATCAAGGTACTGGTGGAGGGCCTGGAACGCGGCCGGGTTTCGAGCGTCTCGGTAGACGAAGGCTACATGGTGGCCGACATCGAGACAGCACAGCAGAAGGCGACCGAGGAAGCCGACGTCGAGGGACTGACGAGCCGGGTGACCTCGCTGTTCGAGCAGTACGTGAAGCAGAGCCAGAATCTGAATTACGAGACGATGATCGCGGCGGTGCGCGTGGATGAGCCGGGGCGGTTGGCGGACACGATCAGCGCACATCTACAGCTGTCGATGGCGGAGAAGCAGGTACTGCTCGAGATCTTCGATCCAGTCGAACGGCTGGCGCGGATCGCCGACGTGCTGGACATCGAGATTGAGAAGCTCTCCGTCGACCGCACGATCCAAGGGCGAGTGAAGCGTCAGATGGAGAAAGCGCAGAAAGAGTACTACCTGAACGAGAAGATCAAGGCGATCCAGAAAGAGCTGGGCCGGGGCGAGAAGAGCGAATTCGACGAACTGAAGCAGAAGATCGAAGAGGCCGGAATGACGGCCGACGCCAAAGAGAAGGCGGAAACGGAGCTGCGCAAGCTGGAGAACATGCCGCCGATGTCGGCCGAGGCGACGGTCTCGCGCAACTACATCGATTGGCTGCTGGCGGTCCCTTGGAAGAAGAAGTCGAAGGAGAAGCGCGACCTGAAGTTCGCGGAGGAAGTGCTGAACTCGGATCACTACGGGCTGGAAAAGATCAAGGAGCGCATCCTGGAGTTCCTGGCGGTGCGCCAGTTGGTGAAGAATCCGCGCGGCTCGATCCTGTGCTTTGTCGGACCTCCAGGCGTGGGCAAGACGTCGTTAGGCAAATCGATCGCGAAGGCCACGGGCCGCAAATTCGTGCGGCTCTCTTTGGGCGGCGTGCGCGACGAGGCGGAGATCCGCGGACACCGACGTACCTATATCGGCGCGCTGCCGGGCCAGATCATCCAGATGATGAAGAAGGCCGGGACGGTCAACCCGGTGGTGATGTTGGACGAGATCGACAAGATGTCGACGGACTTCCGAGGCGACCCTTCGGCGGCGCTGATGGAGGTATTGGATCCCGAGCAGAACACGGCGTTCTCCGACCACTACCTGGACGTAGAGTACGACCTGAGCCAGGTGTTCTTTGTGGGGACGGCGAACGTACTCCATACGCTGCCGCCGGCGTTGCTGGACCGGTTGGAAGTGATCCAGCTTTCGGGCTACACGGCGCTCGAGAAAGTAGAGATCGCGAAGCGTCACTTGGTCGGCAAACAACTGGAGGCGAACGGTCTGGACCCGAAGGGCGTAGAGTTCACCGACGCGGGTATTGAGGCGGTGATCAGCCAATATACGCGCGAAGCCGGCGTCCGCAACTTGGAGCGGGAACTGGGACGCGCTTGCCGCAAAGTGGCCTACACGACGGTGCTGGAGACCAAGAAGAAGCGGCGGGCGAAGATCAAGATCACCGACGAGAACATCACCGACTATTTGAAGGTGCCGAAGTATCGGGACACGACCACGGACCGGGTCGACGAGATTGGGCATGCCACCGGGTTGGCGTGGACGGAGGTCGGCGGTCAAATTCTGCCGATCGAGTGCACGTTGATGGACGGCAAGGGCAACCTGGAGTTGACCGGCAAACTGGGCGACGTGATGCAAGAGTCGGCGAAGGCTGCGATGAGCTGGGTCCGCTCCAGATCGCATCAACTCGGGCTGCCGAAGGACTTCTACCGCCACCTCGACGTCCACATCCACATCCCCGAAGGCGCGATCCCGAAGGACGGCCCGTCGGCGGGCATTACCTTGACCACGACGCTGGTGAGTTCATTGCTGAAGATCCCGGTGCGCGGGGATATCGCGATGACGGGCGAGGTGACGTTGCGCGGCAAAGTGCTGCCGATCGGCGGCTTGAAAGAGAAGCTGCTGGCGGCGCACCGCTCAGGAATTTTCGAGGCCGTCCTGCCCAAGGACAACGAGAAGGATCTGCCGGACATCCCCGAGAACATCCGCAACGAGATGACGTTGCACTTTGCGGAATCGATGGACGAGGTCCTCGGCTGGGCACTAACGGAGCAGATTGAGATGCAAGCACCTCCGCCGGCGTTGGACTCAGGCGATGGCGAGCGCAAAGGCGTGACGCAGTAACGTTTCGACGGCTAAAGCCCTTATGCAGGTCGAGCTTGTATCGGCGGCGACGTCGCCTGAGCGGTTTCCCAGGGACGGGAAACCGGAGGTGGCGTTTATCGGACGGTCCAACGTCGGCAAGTCGAGTTTGCTGAATGCCTTGGTAAAGGGCGGCAAGCGGCGTCAGGGGCAGGCTCCAATCCAGAAACGAGAACTCGCCCGGACGAGCAGTACGCCTGGGCGGACGCAGTCCATCAACTTTTACTTGCTCGACGAGAAGATGTATTTCGTCGACCTTCCGGGCTACGGATACGCCAAAGCGCCGAAGGCGGCGATGGACGAGTGGAAGCAGCTTGCCGAGGCTTATCTGGACGCGCGAGAGCAACTCCGACTGGTGGTGTTGATCATCGACGTGCGCCACGGACCGACGACGCTCGACCGACAGATGCGGGATTGGCTGACGGCCCACGACTACCCCTTCTTGGTTGCGGCGTCAAAGCTTGATAAGCTTAAGCGATCCCAGCGATCGAAGGCGATCCGCTCAATTGAGCAAACCTTCGATCCCCCCGCGGCATTTTCTGCTGTAACCAACGAGGGTCTCTCCGCTCTTTGGGAAGCCATTCGCGCTTCGCTCTAAACGCTCTCAGCGAATCTGCCGCGCCCGCCTTGAGAAGGATTGTTCGTTCATGTCCACATCCGAAGATCGTCCTGACCAGGACTCCCCTGAGGGGACCGAGTCCGCCGAGAAACCTGCTCCCGTGAAAGCGGCCATCAAGACAAAGGCCTCTGAAGAGACGGCTGAAGGCGAAGACTCGCCGTCGACGGCTGACGAGACGAAAGAAAAGCCGAAGCGCAAGAAAGTCGTCAAACGAAAGAAGGCGGTGAAGAAGCGCGTGAAAAAGGCCGTCAAGAAGGCGACGAAGAAAGCCGCGGCGGCAAAGGAAGAGACGGACGAGAAGCCTCCAGCGGGCGACGAGGAGCCCAAGCAGGAGACGGCGGAAGAGCCGGTGAAAGAGGCGGCCGCCGAGGCTCCGCCGGAAGAGCCGCCCAGCCCGGAAGCCGTGGCGCCCCCGCGGCTGAGACGGCGAGCGGCTCGCAGCGACGACAGGGAGGAATCGAACGACTCCGACCGGGCCCGGCGCACCACGGACCGCGAAGACGAGGGCGACGAGGAAGAGAGACCGAGACGATCGCGAGCCAGAGAAGAGGATCGCGACGAAGATCGCGACAGCTCACGAGGCCGAGATCGCGACCGGGGACGTGAGCGCGGTCGGGACCGTGACGGAGATCGAGACCGCGACAGGGACCGGGATCGGGACAGGGATAGGGACCGCGATAGGGATCGCGATCGGGACCGAGACCGCGAAGGCCGGGAGGGTCGCGACCGGGAAGGTCGGCGCGGCCGTGACGAACGTCGAGATCGTCGTGACGGAGAGCGCTACCGCGGTCGGGACCGGGGACGCGATCGGGACAGGGACAGGGACAGGGACAGGTTCAGAGACCGTGATCGAGACCGGGATCGGGACAGAGACAGAGACAGAGATCGTGACCGCGACAGAGAGCCGGTAGCCGAACGAGACGCAGGGGCGGATACGGATCGCGAACGCGACGTAGAACGCGACGGCGACCGGGAACAGGGCCGGGATCGGGGTCGGGAAGCCGGGCGCGATCGGGACCGGGACCGCGAGGACCGACGCAAGAACCGGGATCGAGACGACCGGCGAGGCCGGCGCAACGACCGCGGCATGCGCGACGACGAACTGGAAGACGAGTACGCGGAGTACGCGGCCCAATTGGAAGCGGGCGAAATCGAGACCTTCGACGTCCACGAACTGAAGGAAAAGACGATCAACCAGCTGGCGGAGCAGGCGGAGGAACTCGAAATCGAGGGCGCCGCCGGGATGCGCAAGCAGGAGTTGATCTTCAAGATCCTGGGCGCGCAGGCCGCCAAGAGCGGTTTGATCTACTCGACGGGGGTGCTGGAGACGTTGCCCGAGGGGTTCGGGTTCTTGCGGGCGCCGGAGTACAACTATTTGCCGGGTCCCGACGACATCTACGTGTCGCCGTCGCAAATCCGCCGGTTTGACCTACGCACGGGCGACACCATTCAAGGCCACGTGCGGGCTCCGAAAGAAGGCGAGCGTTACTTTGCGCTGATTAAGGTGGAATCGATCAACTTCGACCCGCCGGAAGTAGCGCAGACGAAGATCCTGTTCGACAACCTGACTCCCTACTACCCGGAAGAGCACCTGAAGTTGGAGACGACGAAGGGCGCGATGGGCGGACGGGTGATGGACCTGATGACGCCGATCGGCAAGGGGCAGCGCGGCTTGATCGTGGCGCCGCCGCGGACCGGCAAGACGATGATGCTGCAGGCGATCGCGAATTCGATCACGACGAATCACCCCGACGTGGTGATGATCGTGCTGCTGATCGACGAGCGGCCGGAAGAAGTCACGGACATGCAGCGCTCGGTCAAGGGCGAGGTGATCAGCTCGACGTTTGACGAGCCGCCGACGCGCCACGTGCAAGTGGCCGAGATGGTGATCG
>Ga0209273_10003783_pt1 | contig 10171 bp, 5 predicted proteins | sample tdAd471_FD_187126 | JGI IMG/M metagenome (GOLD analysis project Ga0209273, IMG submission 187126) | Marine sediment microbial communities from the Atlantic coast under amendment with organic carbon and nitrate - tdAd47.1 (SPAdes)... | ecosystem: Environmental > Aquatic > Marine > Coastal >...
CTGGTGCGCGGGGATCAGCACCCTCGGGCCATCGGGCGCAAGCCGCCCGGAGACATCCGCCTGTGTGATGTTTTTGACGATCTCGTCGAGCCCGAGCGGCTCCCATCGAGACTCTGAGAGCATGGCGTGGACCGACGCCATCGAACGCACCCTTCGAGCGATGCTCTCGGCGTAGCTCCGGACGTCGGTCTGTTCGTGCGTGCCCATCTCGATCAGGCTCAGCAGTCCGCCCAGCGCGTTCTTGACCCGGTGATCGAGTTCGGTCAGCAGCCTCTCCTGTTGGGCGTTGACTCGGCGCAGGCTCGCTTCAGCGTGCCGACGCTCCGTGATGTCCTCGGTCAGCATGACGACGCCGCCGACCGAGCCATCCTCCCTGTGCCACGGGCGGACATCCCAGCGGAGCCACTGCACGGAGCCGTCCGCTCGCTCGAACGGGTCCTCCTCGCGAGAGATCGTCTCGCCCGCGAGGCACTGTTGGTGGATCGTCTTCCACTCGCCGGTTATCTCTGGGAACACCTCGTAGTGGCTTTTGCCGATGATGTCGCGTTCCTCGATGCCGTAGTCGGTCATCCAGCGTCGGCTGACGGCGATGTAGCGGAGATCGCGGTCGAACATCGCGACCGAGGCCGGTGCGCGCTCGATGAAGATCTCGAGCATCGTGTTCGTTTCGCGGAGCTTCTGTTCGATCAGACGCTGCTCGGTGATGTCCAGTTGGGTTCCCCAGATCCGAGTGAGCTTTCCGTCCTCGACGATCCCGACCGTGTTGTTGCTGAAGGTGACCGGAGTGCCATCGGCCTTCACTTCGTGCGAGATCAGGCCGGTGATCTGATATCCCTGCCGGGCGAGATCCGCGATGTTCCGCTCGGTCGCTTCGATCAACCCGGGATCGTCATTGAAAAGATCGCGAAGGGTCAACCCAACCGACTCCTCGGCCGACTCGCGCCCGTACATTCGGCTGAACGCGTCGTTCACCTCGGCGATCACGCCGCGCTCGACGATAAGGCGTGCCTGCTCCTCCGCGGGCAGGCTTGTGTCAATCGGCGGCTCGAACTCGAGTCGGAAAATCGCCTCGCTGGAGTTTCGGATGAACGCGCGGTACCGGCCCTCGGCGGCTTCCACGCGACGCTTGGCCAGTACCTCTTCGGTGATGTCGCGCCCGACGGCCTGATACGCGACCACCTCGCCGTCTTCGCCGGTGATGACCCGGTCCGTCCATCGCTGCCACCTGATCTCGCCATCGCGAAGCACGACCCGGTGTTCGTTGGTTGCGGTCGGCCGTTCGCGCGAGAGCGACCGGATCGCCTCGGTGGCCGCCTCCCGATCGTCCTCCGGGATCAGTTCGATGAACGGCGTGCCGAGGAGTTCCTCGCGGGATCGCCCGAAGTACTCGGCGTACGCCTGATTCACGAAGATCAGCACCCCCTCGCGGTCATAGCGGCAGACCAGATCTGTCTGATCGTCGAGCACCTGTTGCAGGCGCTGGCCATACTGCTCGACTTCCCATTGATGCGCGCGCGGTTCGGTGATGTCCCGGAGTGCGCCGACCAGCCGGATCGGTTGACCGGATGAATCGCGTATAAGCGAGGCCTGATCCTCAACAATCGCGTAGCTGCCGTCCGTCTTGAGTTGCCGGTACTCCGCGCCCCATGAACTCCGATCGGACTTCGTGAACTCGATCATCCGATCGATCACGTCGCCTGCGTCGTCCGGGTGAATCCGCGTTCGCAGCCAGTCGAAGAATCCCTCCCCTTCACCGGGCTGACCGAACATCCGGAGAATCGGTTCGTTCCGCCAGCATCGATCCGTCAGAAGGTCGAGATCGTAGATCCCGTCGAGCGACACACGCCCAATGAGTTCAAACCTCTCCGCGCTCTCGCGGAGCGCCCGCTGCGCTTCAACCCGGCCGGTCACATCGCGATAGACCAACACCACGAACGGTCGTTCGGGGTCCGGGCCGTCGACTGGGATCGTGTCCACCTCGGTGACGATTCGCTCTCCGGTGGTTCGGTGCTGCACGCACTGCACCGTTCGAGCCTGGCGTTCATTGATCGCCTCAACGAGCGACCCGGCGCCCGCGGTTTCGTCGTCGTGCAGGTCGAGCGGTGACCGGCCGATCAAATTATCCAGGCCTCGCCCGGTGAGCTCGCAGATCGCGTCGTTCGCGAAAACAATCTCGAGTGTTGGCCTGAGGCGGACAATAACGATGCCGTCCCGGCTGTTCGTTACTGCGGCCTCGAACAATTGCAGGCTCGCCTGGATTGATCGGAGCTCGCCGAGGTCGAGGACCGATTCGCCATCCGGCCCCGCGCTCGCGTACATCACGCGGCCGTCCTCTTCCCCGTCTCGAAGCCCTTCGATGCGAGAGGCGCTCTCCACCAATCGTCGGAACCGATCCGAGAGGGGGGACGCGTCCGTACCCCGGTTGATCGCCTTCCGCCACTGCTCACGCAGCCGCCGTGTCACCGGCACGATCAGAACAATTGCTTCGACAAGCAGCAACGCCGCTGTGATCGCGAACAGACTCATCGAGAACGCTGAAATGCCGCGGGTGTTGACCCGAGCGTACTCGAGCGACCTGCGAGCCGCTTCCCGCACGACCGCGCGGTACTGCGTGAGAACGGGTGCGATCCTCTCCCCGAGATCCAGAGGGCCGCTGCTCGCAACCGTGTCCTCCATCTCCTGAAGCAACGGGGTCGTTCGCTCGAAAGGATCCGTGGCGTTCGCGGGAAGGCGTCGGCTCGATTCGATCGTCGCGATGATCTGATCGTGGCTCGAGCGCAGCGCTCCGAGATCTTCACGCAGCCGTGCCCCAAGCTCGGCCTGCTCCAGCGGGTCGGCTTGGTTGGCGAGCGAGAACGCGTTGCTTTGCAGCAAAGCCGCCCTGCCGCCCTGATCCCTCAAAGCGTCCGTGAAGTCGATGATCGCGGTCTGTCCCCGCACGGCGATCCGGCGCGAGTACTCGGCCCCACAAAGCGCGACGCCGAATGCCAGAAACAACGCGACATGAAGAGCCCGCAGGCGGCGGTGAGGCGGGAGGAAACTTCGCCGTTCGGCGTGGGTGGCATCTGACATCGGCTGCCAAGATACGCCGCGTCCGCATCTGGCGCAACAAAAACCCCTCCGTCGGGAGGGGTTGGTCCCAGCTCGGTCGAACGCTCGATCAGGCGGAAGCGCCCGCCACCTGCGTCCGGTGCTGGCTCTCGAAGTTCTTCATGAACTCGGCCAGCTTGCGGCAGCCCTCGATCGGGAACGCGTTGTAGACGCTTGCGCGCATGCCGCCGATGCTCCGGTGCCCCTCGAGGGTGAGCAGGCCGTGCTTCTTGGCTTCCTTGCAGAATTCCTCGTCGAGCTCGGCGTTCGGCGTGGTGAACGTGATGTTCATCAGCGACCGGGCGTCCTGCTCCTGCACGTGGCCCTTGAAGAAGCCAGAGTTGTCGATCGCGTCGTAGATGATCTGCGCCTTCTCGCGGTTGTACTGGTCCACCTGGTCCAGCGAACCGAACTCGCGACGGATCCATTTGAAGGTCTGGCCCATCAGGTAGATCGCGAAGGTGTTCGGCGTGTTGAAGCGGCTCTCCTTGGCGGCGTGGATGCTGTAGTCGTGCATCCGGCCGACGCGGTTCTTCGGCGCCTTCTGCATGAACTCGTCCTTGATCACGACCAGTGCCTGGCCGGATGGGCCAAGGTTCTTCTGAGCGCCGGCATACACCATGTCGAAGTGCGACCAGTCGATCGGGCGCGAGAACATATCCGACGACATGTCGCACACCTTCGGCGCCTTGCTCTTGGGCACGCGGTTGAACTGCAGCCCGTAGATCGTGTTGTTCGAGACGTAGAGCAGGTACGCCGCGTCGTCGATGTACTTGCACTCCTTGTCGGCCGGTAGGCGGGTGTAGCCCTCGTCCTTGGTCGAGCCGGCGACGTGCACCGTGCCGCCGTTGATCTTGGCGTAGTAGCCGGCTTCCTTGATCGCGTCCTCGGCCCACTTGCCGGTCTCGAGGTAGTCGCCGGTCATCCCCTCGTTAAGGAAGTTCATGGGGACCATGTCGGCCTGCGTGGTCGCCCCGCCCTGCAAGAACAGGATGTGGTGGGAGTCGGGGATCGAACCGACTTCGCGACAGTCGGCGAGCGCTTCGCCGAGGATCTGATCGAACTCGGGGCCGCGGTGCGAGAGTTCGCACACACCCATGCCCGATCCCTGGAAGTTCCACAGGTCCTGCTGGGCTTGCTTGATGACGGGTTCGGGCAGCGCGCCGGGGCCGGCAGAGAAGTTAAAGGCACGTTCGGACATCTGAGGTACCTCCGCGGATGCGATCCGGGTGATGGCGGACTTGGGTTGGCAGACAAACAGGAGGTGCCGCGTTGCCTCGGGCCCTCGGTTTACATTGTACGGCTTCGGGCTTACTCGATGATGGTCAAATCCACGCTGAGCACGTGCTCGTTCCCCGTGCGGATCTTCTCCATCGTGGCCTCGTCGGGCTCGGCGTCGAGCTGGATCTTCGCGCAGGCGGCCTTGGCCGACTCGTAGATCACGTTCTCCATTTCCTCGATGTTGAGCTTCGCCTCGCCGATCCGACCGATCACGTGGGCCAGCACGCCCGGCTTGTTGAGGTGGCGGACCACCAGCAGGCGGGTCGCGGCCGACTTCGAAGCCCGGTTGACCACATTGGGAATGTCGCCGGTGTCGCGATACACGCGGATGATCCGAACCGTCTCCTCGGCGATGGCTTCCTGGGCCTGCTCGGTCGAGGCGCCACAGTGGTGGGTCCCGACGAAGGTGATCTTGCCCGCATCGGCCTTGGCGAGGTCGATGTCGCTGGCGGAGTCGGTCGGGCTGGGCTGGTTCTGGTAGACATCGACCGCCGCCCGGATGCCCTTCTCCTGCATCGCCTTGAGCAGCGCTGCCTGGTCGACCACGCCGCCGCGCGCGGTGTTGACCAGCGTCGAGCCCGGCTTCATCGCCGCGAGGAACTCGGCGTTGACCATGTTGTTGGTGTCGGCGGTCGCCGCAACGTGCAGTGACACGACATCGGCTTGCTTTGCGACCTCCATCGGGCTGTCGGCGCGAGTGACGCCGAGCTGCTTGGCCGTCGCGCTGTCCAGCGAGCGCGACCACGCGACCACCGGCATGCCGAACGCGTGCGCTCGCTTGATGACCTCGCGACCGATGTTGCCGGTGCCGATCACGCCCAGCGTCCGCCCGTACAGGCCGAGGCCCTTCTTGGCATAGCCCTTCTTGTTCCACTTGCCCGCGCGCAGGTCGGCGGTCTGGTCGGCGATGCACCGGTCGGCCCCGAGGATCAGACCCCAGGCGAGCTCCGCGACGGCGATCGCGTTCTTGCCGGGGCAGTTCGCCACCGAGATGCCCGATGCGCTCGCCGCGTCGGTGTCGATGTTGTCGTATCCGGCACCCGCCCGAACCACCAGCGCAAGTTTGTTCGCCTTCTTGAACACATCGGCGAACACCTTCGTCGAGCGGACCACGAGAACGTCCGGGTCGTGCTCGACGACGGCGCCCGCGACCTGGTCGGGGTTGATGTCGGGAAGCGAGACGACCTTGCAGCCCATCGACTCGAGCGCGTCGATGCCGGACTGCTGGAACTTGTCGGCGATAAGAACCTTCACGGCGATCCTCCGGATCGGTTGGTTGGATGAACAGACGGGTCGCGGAGTGTACCGCGCCGCGATGGCCGATCCCCGCTCGCGTCCGCGTTGGTTCAGGCCAGAATCAGCACCCCCGCCCAGACGAAACTGGTCGCCATCGCCAGAACGCCGAACCACCACACCCGCGGGTCCAGATCCTCTTCCGTTCGGCTGCCCATGGACCGGCTCATCCGCCTGAAGTGACGCTGCCAGAGCCACATTCCCGTCGGGATCGAGACGCCCCAGATCGGCACGAGGGTGCAGCCCATCCCGACCCCGCTCGTCGGCGTCCCGCCCATCAGCGCGATCCCGCGCAGCACCGCCCCGACGAACACCGCCGCAAGCCACGGGAGCTGCAACCACCAGAAACAGGCCGACCACAGGCGGAGCCGCCGGCGCGAATCGAGCGCTTCCGGATCCAGATCCACCGTCGCGTCGTCGTCGGTTGTCGGTGGCGGTTGCGCTCGGAGCGCTCCGAGCGACCGGACGCACCCCAGCGCCCCGCACGCCCAACCGATCGCGACGCACACGCTCATCCCGATGGCCACCCGCGTCGTTTCCCCCGATCCCGCGAAACTCCCGAGCGCGACGCTCAACACGACGATCGTGAGAAACATCTGCGAAAGCACCGGGTGCGGCGACTGGCGCTCGAACCAGCGCTGAAGCTGATCCAGCCGATCGAGGGCGTCGTCCGCCAGATCGATCAGCGCATCGCGGTTCACGGCTCGTTCGTCTTTGCGTCGGCCTCGGTCGGCTTGGCCTGGTCAGCGTTCGCCTCAGCCGCCTTGCGCCGTTCGGCGAGGTACCGACGCAGGATCGCCTGCTCGATCCGCCCTTTCCGTCGCGCGGGCACCGCAAAGCGGAGCATCAGGTTGACCCGCTCCGGCTCGGGAAGGTGCACCGAAATCCGTGGCTCCACTGAAAGCGCCTCGATGCCCTGCGTCTTCCCGATCTGCTCCATGTTCTTCTGAGCGATATCCAGATACCCGTCGCACTCCGACCGCGCTGCGGAGATCAGGGCGTGTTCAGCCGCCGCGAGGTCGTCTGTGATCTTCAGCGGCACCACAATCGAGTGCAGCGCGTACCCCTCCGTCGCCGTCTCATTGATGACCGGCTGCGACAGGAACATGCTGTTGGGCAACTGGATCGTCCGGCCGGTCGACTGGTGAGCGTTCGGACCGGGACCGATCTCGAAGATCGTGGTTGTCAGCAAGGTCGTGTCAAAGACATCGCCCCGTATCCCGTTCACTTCGATCCGGTCGCCGATCTTGAACGAGTGCGACCCCGTGCGCAGCAGCGAACCGCTGAGGCACATGATCAGTTCCTTGGTCGCCAGAACGATCGCCGCAGCCACCGCCAGCACGGAGATGGCTACCGCCTTGATCTCGCTGCCCCAGATCACGATCACGCCGATCAGCAGCAGGCCGATCATCAGGTTGCGCACCGATGCCAGCAGCCTCCGCCGCTGCTCACGCGGCACTCGGTCCGAATCAACGATCGATCGCGCGATCAGCCAACGGAGCAGCACCACAACGCCAATCAGCGCAAGCGTTGCGATCACATTCCCGGAGAAGCGAGTGGACGAAAGTCCCGAGACGAAATCAAGCACTCGCTCGATCAAGCTGGGAGAGTCAGCCACAATCCCCGACACCGGTCTCTCGAGAGGGTTAGTCAAGGGTGTGCACCAACAGGCCGCTGCGCAGTTTCGGTTCGAACCATGTGCTCTTGGGTGGCATGATCTCGCCCGCGTCCGAGACCGCCGTCAATTGCTTGATCGTGACCGGGTGCATCGCGAACGCCACGCCCCCGCCCTGGTTCACACGACGCTCCAGCTCCTTCGTGCCGCGTATCCCGCCGACGAAGTCGATCCGCTTGTCCGTGCGGATGTCACCGATACCAAGGATCGGCGCGAGGACCCGGTCGTACAGCAGCACGTAATCGAGGTTCCCGATCGGGTCGTCCGCCGCGCTCGGGATCGACTGCGCCGGGAGCGTGATCGAGTACCACTGCCCGTCCACGTACATCCCGAAGCACCCGGTCGTCCGCGGCTGCGGGTCGATGTCTTTCTCGACCTGCGCGATCGCGCTGATCTTGTTGATCAGCTGCTCCGCCGACAGGCCGTTCAGGTCCTTCACGTAGCGGTTGTAGGGCAGGATGTTCAGTTCGTCCGCCGGGAACAGCACGCTCAGGAACCAGTTGTATTCCTCGTTGCCCGTGTGGTTCGGGTTCGCCTTCCGGCGCTCCGCCCCGGCCCGGGCCGCAGACGCCGACCGGTGATGCCCGTCCGCGACGTACGCCGCCTTCAGGTTCCGGTACGCCTGAACATACGGCTCCGGGTCCTCGATCCGCCACACCGTGTGACGCACGCCGTCAACCGCGGTGAAGTCGTAGAGCGGCTCTTCCTTGACGCCCGCATCGATCATCGCCTGGATCGACGCCTCGTTCTTGTGCAATAGGAACACGGGGCCCGCGTTCGCGTTCAGCGTCAGCACATGGCGCGTGCGATCGTCTTCCTTGTCCTGACGCGTCTTCTCGTGCTTCTTAATGACGTTGTTGTTGTAGTCGTCGATGTGGCAGCAACCCACCACTCCCGTCTGCGCGAGGACCCGCCCGCCGAGTTCCGGCGCCAGCGTCATCTCCTGGCGGTACAGGTACAGGCTCGGCTCGCCCTCGCGGATGAGGATCTCGTCGTCGATGAGTTTCTGAAAGTTCTTCTTCGCCGTCTCGTAGATCTCGTCCGCGTACGGGTCGCAGTCCGCCGGCAGATCGATGTCCGGGCGTACCACGTGCAGGAACGAACGCGGCTTGCCCTCCGCCAGTTTCACCGCCTCTTCCCGGTCACACACGTCGTACGGCACCGAGGCCACCTCGGAAGCGAGTTCGGGCGTCGGGCGAAGGGCATGAAACGGGTTGACTCGGAGCATCGGCGCGATTCCTTCTTCAGCGTCTACTTGAGAACAGTCGGATCGGGATCATACCGATGACGACGCCCCGCACGCACGGCTATGCTGCCCCGAAAGGAGTCCGCCCGTGCCACGCCTGTCGCCGAATCCCCTGCAATCAGCCGTATTCCTCCCGCTTTGCCCCATGCTCATGCTCGCGTCCGAGCCCGCCGAGCAACCGCAGGTTCCTGAGATCCGCGACGGCCTGGAGTACTTCGCCCCCGACCGGCGAGGCTTTCAGGCCGAATACGAAGACCTCATCGTCGATCGCGTCAACGCCGGCTCCCTCGAACGCTGGCACGAACTCCTCGGCTCCCAGCCTCACCGCGCCGGCACGCCCGGCGACCGACGCGTCATCGAGATCATGTCCCGCCAGTTCCGGCGCCTCGGCATGGAAGTCGAAGTTCAGGAACTCGACCTCTATCTCGCCGAGCCCGTCAGCGCGAGCCTGACCATCACCGCCGGCCCGGATGTTGCCGAGCCCATCGACCTCACCGTCACCGAGCCCGCCATCGAGGAAGACTGGTACACAGGCCGACAGGAACACGCCCTCGGCTGGAACGCATACTCCGGCTCCGGCGTCGCAGAAGGCGAAGTCGTCTACGCCAACTACGGTCGGAAGGAAGACTTCGCCAAACTCGCCGAACTCGGCATCGACTGCACCGGCAAAATCGTCATCGCGCGTTACGGGGGCAACTTCCGCGGCTACAAAGCCAAGTACGCCGAAGCGGCCGGCGCCGCCGGCCTTGTCATCTTCACCGACCCCAAAGACTCCGGCTTCCTCCGCGGCCCTGTCTACCCCGAGGGCGGCTACGCCAACGAGCACTTCATCCAGTGCGGCTCCATCCTCACCCTGGACTACACCGGCGACCCGCTCACCCCCTTCGTCGCGGCGACTGCGGACCTTGACCCCGCCCAGCGCCTCGACCCCGACGAGGTCGCGCTCCCCACCATCCCCGTCCAGCCCATCGGCTACGGCGCCGCCGAGAAGATCCTCTCGCGGATGGCCGGCCCGGAGGCTCCCAACGACCGCTGGCAGGGTGGATTCGACTTCCCCTACCGCCTCACGAGCGAGAACGACCTGCGCGTCCGCGTCGAAGTGCAGCAGAAGCGGGGGATCTACCGCACCGCCAACGTCTTCGGCACCATCGAGGGCGAACGCTGGCCCGACGAGTTCATCGTCATCGGCGGCCACCACGACGCCTGGGTCCACGGCGCGTCCGACCCGCTCGCCGGTCTCATCTGCGTCATGGACCTCGCCCGCGTCTTCAGCCAACTCGCTCAGGACGGTTTCCGCCCGGCGCGCACGATCGTCTTCGCCGGCTGGGCCGCCGAGGAGTACGGCATCATCGGTTCTTCCGAGTTCGTCGAGTCCAGCCTCGACCGCCTCCGCGGCGAGCCGGGCAGCGCCGCCGGCTGCGTCGCGTACATCAACCTCGACATGGCCGCGATGGGCCCGTACTTCAATTCATCCAGCTGGCCCGGTTTCAAGGGCCTCATCGCCGACAGCGCGAAGGTCGTGCCCCAGGCGCGAGACCCCGAAATGACCGTCCACGAACTCTGGACGCAGATGTCCGGGCGCGACG
>Ga0209273_10003784_pt1 | contig 10166 bp, 14 predicted proteins | sample tdAd471_FD_187126 | JGI IMG/M metagenome (GOLD analysis project Ga0209273, IMG submission 187126) | Marine sediment microbial communities from the Atlantic coast under amendment with organic carbon and nitrate - tdAd47.1 (SPAdes)... | ecosystem: Environmental > Aquatic > Marine > Coastal >...
CGCGCCCTCACTGGCACCCGGAGCGCCCCTAAGGTGCGCTCCACGGCATGCACCCGTAGCTCAGCTGGATAGAGCGCTGCCCTCCGAAGGCAGAGGCCACAGGTTCGAATCCTGTCGGGTGCGCCATGATTTCAATGGGTTACAAACTGTTTGAAATTTATTGAACGCTGATAGCAACCAATTAGCAACCGCCGTGGGGGGGCTACCCACCCCCGCGCCCGCGCGCCACTATTCTCAATTCACCTCTTTTCTACCGCGCTTCTTTGAAACGAGCCTAAGCTCAGTCAGGAACGTATGAGGGAGATCAGTTGAATGCGATTCTCGATCTTGGTAGCGGTATACGTAGTGTTTCTCTCAACACCATCAAATGCAAGACAAGCCGAGGTTCGATTCGTTGATGTCGGATCGGGCCTTTGCGTGATCGCGAAATTTCCACACGACAACGAACTGCTTTATGACGCCGGACAGGGGAATGGATCGAATTGTTATGATGCAATCGACGAGCTAGTTGAAGATGATCACATCGAGATGATTGTAATCAGTCATCCGGACTCGGATCACCTAGGTGAACTTAATGAGATTTTGTTGGGCCTCGATGGCTCTCAGGGTATTGGCCAGGTTGAAGATGACCCCACCCGGTTCACGGCAGGCAGGATCCTTCACACCGGCTACGACAGATCACATGAGATTGCCGGCGGTCCCGCAAGTTGGCGCAATGCTATGGCAGCCATAGAGTTCGCCCGTCAGGAAGGGGCTGAAGTCATTAACCTTGAATCCGAACCACTTCGCCCCGGCGATGAATTTGATGTGGGCGAGGCTACGGTGACGTTTATCGCTGGATGGCCGAGCTGGGAGCAATCTGGTGAGCGCAACGCAATCTCTATCGTATTGCACGTTGAATATGGGGGTCGCTCAGTTCTTCTCACCGGAGATAGTGTAGGCCGTCAAGATGACGATCCCACATCTATCTGTGGATATGCTCAGAGGATTATGGTGGATCGGGCTGGAAGGATACCTCTAAGTGCGGATGTAATGCAGTCTTCTCACCATGGTGCGGATAATGGTGACGCCATGTGTTTCATTGAAGCAGTGAACCCGGACTACATCGTTATCTCTGCCGGTAACAAGTATGAGCATCCTAGATCCACTACGGTGGATCGCTACCTGGCATGGGGTATAAGTCCTGAACGAATATATCGGACGGATCTGCACGGCACCGACGAAGGTGACAGGGAATGGCAAGGTGGGCCAATTGATCGTTGTCCTGATCGTGATCGTAACGACACTGTGATCGTCAACATCCCGGAGGACATCACTCAGCCCATTAGCGTGGCCTATGAGAATTCGTTTAGTACATGTTGAATTGCTGCCCTGCACCGACCCAGTCCCCATGCCGATATGGAAGGGTTAGAAGCGTTTGGAGCCCTTTTTTACAAAAGTCTCTTACATGCGGGCGCGAGATCGTTGGGTGGAGATGGGCGACATAGATGTTGGCGACCTGCTGGTCGAGGAGGGTTATGCCCGGCCATGGCAAGGTCAGCGTGAAGACTGGTGTCAAGAATAAGCGCTTAGAGGTATCCTCCCATCAACAGGTAACTAAGCTAGTCTGCTGAAAAATCGTACGAATGCCCATCATTGGATAGACAGCTTCCGAGGCTTGAAACCGATACATACCCTACGATTGAATATTGGAACTCACACCTAATGACTCGACCTGACGGTGCGTGCATCGTCGATTGCCCAACACCTGCCGCGCCTGTTTGAGTGGGCGTAATGCTTCCGACTTGATTGCCCCAAGTTGCAACGTAGGACGTATCGGTTCCCGTCCTCATAACGGCCCATGGCCCACTAAACACCTCTCCTTGGATTGGGATCTCCATTGTTCCGGAATATTGGCTAACATCTATCGTGCCGCGCCCGATATCACCGGTTGCTCTGTCAATTAGAGTTACATTCGCGCTTGATGCACAAGCTGTGAGAGTTAGTAAAAGAAAAAATGAGATAATGATCTTCATTTGACTAGTCCTCTTCTTGAAATATCAGTTGACCTATTCTCCAAGATACGGCCCGCAAACTGAAGCTAAGGCATCGTGCGCTTCTTCCAACCTTGGCTTCACCACCTCTTCGACGGTTTTATTGTCCTCATCCCTTGCAATGGCAAGAGCTAGCTGCGCCTGTATTACCAACTTGATCGCGGTCAGAGCTGCACCTGGCGAGCCCCCCGAAGGCAGCATGGATATCGGCTCGACGATCGTAGAAGCGATTGGGAACGAATGGCATTTAGTGACACTTTCCTCTTACGGGCCCGGCCAAGGCGGCTGCTGTGCTGGGACCATAGGCGCCATCGGCAACGATTCCATAACTCCATTGAAACCTCTGAAGTGCCGCGCGAGTTGACGGCCCTTCTAAGCCATCAGCAAAGTCACTCGGGAGGCTAGGGCAGTGACGCATGAGTTGCGCTTGGTACTGGCGAACCGTGTCCGAGGAGGTCGAACGGCTTCGACTGGTACATTCGCGGGACCGACTGCCTAAATCACACCGGAGACGATTTCCGTTCATTTCACCGGGTGAACGATGGCAGTGATAGGGTCGACTGCCTCCGTGACACCCTTGGGCGTTGAGGCCGCCGGAATGGGCTAGGCTCGCCGGTGCTCCAAATATAATCGGTGCGCTCAAAAGCCCCGCAATCAGAATCAGAAACGAGTTCCTCATAGCGGATGCCCCCGAGTTGTGCTCATAGCAAGAACCAACGAAAGCAGATCAGGGTTTGAGAAGTCAAATCGAGTTACTTCGTATACGGATAAAACGTCCAGCAGGCTGGTGTTGCCGGTACAAAAATAGATCTCAAACCGAAATGTCCGCAAAGAGAGTAACATATGGCATCCCCAGTGCAACTCAATTAGTAGGTGATCAAAATTCTGCACAGAGTTGGGAAAAATGGTAACAGACACCAGCGAAGTTTTACGGTGGAGGCCCTCATGCGCTCAATGTTGATTGCTTTGATGGTTCTGATTGCGTTTCCAGCAAGCGGCGTGGAATTGAACGAGCGCGGCTATGTGTGTCAAACAGTAAGTTCTGACCGGGACACAAGTGTCTGGCTTGTGAGGTTGGAAGAACTGGGAGCCGGATCAACGGAGTGGCAAGTCGCGTTTCTTTTTGATTCCGAAATCTGGACACTCTTTGCTAACGGCGAATGCGAGGTTGGCGAATCTGATGGTTGGCTTCGTTGCATCGATTGGTCACTTGGGCCGACATACCTTAATCTCAATCCAGAGACGCTTCGCTTCACACAAGGTTTCCCTGGAATCTATTTGCTGATGGCTCCCACAACTGAATCCTCAAGAAGGACTTTACCCCCTGGTATAGTCATTGCGCCAGAAGACGTTACTTCTCCGACAGATGTATATGGAATTACTGAACACGGCACCTGCTCGCCGCTCTAATGCGCGCGGCCGCTGCAATGCGGTTGCGGACAGAGGATTGGAATTGATCATGCCTTACACGCCAATTGAGAGACCAGGAAACCTTTCGTGCGAGGACGACCGTCTCGTTGACGTAATCGATGAATTCCTGAAGGACGTCCGTACGATGTTGCGTTTGCCGCTTGAATTAGACGGGAAAGAGTCCAACGCTGCCATAACTCGCGGGTGCGCCTTCGCATGTGCCATGACTCTGCTCAATTTGACCGACAGCGTGGGCAAGAAGTTTTATCTGCCGCGACATAAACGTACCGATACCGAGAAGAAATCTAATCTGGCCGGTATGCCGAAATCGAAAATGGTGTTGATTGATTATTATCCGTGGGGGGATGAACCAGATAACGATGCTTATCAAAGGTTGTCGGAGGCGTGTGCTGCGGACATCCTGATCGACGGCTTGCGTAACCCACTGACACATAAATTCGGCTTCAACCAAGTTGGAAAGATGATCCTCGCCAAGAGTGGCGAGCCGCCTCATGAGCATCTGGGTCTTTCCGATGACAGGTTGTCCAAAATCGAAACGGACGAGGGGTGGCCTTTCGACGATAAACCGACCCTTGTCAAAGAAGGTTCGGACAAGACTTACAAACTGACTCTGAAGTGCTTCTACTGGGGCGTGCGCATTATGATCAAGCGGGTCTTGAAGGATTATGCAAATCACGGCCGTAAAACGTCTCAAGCGCCCCAATCCGAGACTCCCGAGCACCGCACCGGCACATCGATTGCGCCGTATGGCCCGTCGAGGGAATCGACATGAGTAGTTTCGTGCCCCTTGGATACTGGCCGGACATCGGACACCCCTAAAGGGGTGTGTCCGTGTCCGTCCGTCCGAGCGTCGCGGACATGTCCGGTCAATGTCCGCCAATGTCTGGATGTCCGCTATACCCACACCCACCCGTTACGGACGCCAACTCTCCCATGTAGTTCAAGGGATTCACCGGCGCGCTTGAAAGCCTTGCGCCTGGCGTCCGGCGTGTCCGTGGGTGTCAGTGAGCGCGCCTCGCAGGCGTCCCGCCACGTTTCGACGCGGATACCGTGATTGTCCGCCATGTCCGGTACGATTTCACCGTGTTCAGCGATACAGTCATGCAGCGCCCTCAGTGCCAATTCTGCCGACGGGGGCAGCTTGCCCTTGGCGCTCTTGGCGGGGCCGTCCTCATGCCGCATAATGCAGCTGGTGATCGGATCGCCATCTTCGTCGACGCCAAGTTCGATTGTTTCCAGCGAAAACGCGAAGACCTGACCATCCTCTCCGTCCTTTTGCTTCTCAACTGTCGCAGTGTGGGGGTTGCTTTTGCCTGCAACGCGAATCAGCGTGTCCATAGCGGCTGGCAGCGCGCTGCTGCCGCGCGGCCCCCTTGAAGCATCTTTGCCACTGTGGTGAACAATCAGGACGCAAATGTGAAGCTCTGACGCAATCCGCAATAAATTCGCAATGGCGGGCTGAATCGCCTCTGTGCCGTTCTGGTCGCCGGGGCACACTTGGCTAAATGTGTCGATCACCACAAGACCAGGCTCACATTCAGTGAACCGCTCTTCGTGCCATGCCCGCACCTGTTCAATAATCAGATCCGCGCCCTTGGGGTCCCTAATGTCCAACTGATCGCCCAGGAGCGTCATCGCCGCGTGGCCTGCGCGATCCTTCTGTAGTGCAGAAATGCGCTTGGAAACGCCTGCGTGGCCTTCTGCTGCAAGGTACAGCACCATGCGTTGTTTTGTTTTGAACTCACCGCGCCAGGGCTCACCAGTTGCGACGGAATGCCCAATGTCCAGCGCAAGAAAACTCTTGCCTGTCCCATAGTCTCCGTAAATCTGCGCAACACCCTCTAACGGCAACAGGCCCTTCACCAACCACGCGCTTTCGGTCCTCAATGTTATATCATCAAATGCAATTCCACGAAGCACACGCTTGGGAACAATCGTTGCCGTTTGAGTCGGCTCTACACTCTGGAGAACAGCCTTATTCATTTGCGGCACCATCATATGTGATTGTCGGAGCGCAATAGCCTGGCACCACAGCGTGAAGCCGCCCCAACTCGGAGGCCCACGCCTTGCCGCCCATCGCCTCGATGCGCTCCAACTGTTTGAATACCCGAATGGCCCGTTGCTTGTGTGCGAGCACAATCCCGTCACACCCGCCCCTGAGCCAATCCCATGCGTGCGGGTAAACTTTTGTCGAACCGCCCATAACCTGCCAACCGAACGGCTCACCAATGATTGGTTCCAGACCTAACCAAAGGCCGAACCGTTCGCTTGGTTCGTAAGTCACGGCAAGAATGTCAGCAGGCCAATCATCGCCCCGGCGCATCGCAAATAGCCATGCAAGTTCGCCGTCTGAATCATTGAAGGTAGAACCCCCGCTGCCATCGAACTCGACAAGCGCCTTGCGGACAAGCCCCGCCTTCAAAACGTGGGGAGGCACCCCCGACTCGGCTAGCTCAGACAAGTTGTCCCCGTCGAGCCAGGGATGACGCAACCACTCTGCTGCTACTTCACATGGGTATGCCCAGTCAGAACCGAAATCTGGCAAGACAAAAGGATTCATTTTCTCGGCTGTCACTGGACCATCACTTGGTACGAATCCCAAGAGGGAATGGTCACCGGCCGGTTCGCTTTCTCGATAACCCTGCATCATTCGGCATAGCCTCGTACCGCGGCAGATGTTGAGCTGAATGTCGAATCGTCCAGCCAACCCGCAAGGTCAGATTCCCGGTAGACAACGCGCCGCCCGATCTTCCGATAGAGGGGGCCCGTGCCGGTTTGGCGCAACCGTTCTAAAGTTCGAGGCGAGATACGCAATATCTCGGCAGCTTCGGTTGTAGTAAGAAGGTGGAGGCTCACGAGGTGCCTCCATCACTTTGGCATTGCGTAGCGATTTTAGGGTCACCCAACCATGTCTCTATGTCATCGCGCCGGTATCGAATCTGCCGGTTAGCTTTGTAATACCGAGGGCCTGACCCCTCGTGTCGGGACTTCGCCAGCATCGCGCGGCTCAGGCCGTAAACAACTTCTACCTCAAGGGGCGTCAGGTATTCTTTTTCTAGTTCGTTCATTGATCACCCGATCTGCTCCGCCACGGTCCATTCCGTGCGCGTCAGATTCGATGGTGAAGTACCGGTGTCGTAAAAGATAAGGTAATAAGTCCGGACAAAAGCGAGCGACGCACCAGGCAACAGGACCGCCTCATTCGTCCCTTCAGCCGCGTGAGTAATGAGCCTTTCTAGCCTCAAGAAGCCATTCATATCGCCTTTGTCGGCCAGCCCGCTCGCTGACCGTTGCGCCTACAGCATCCAAAAACTTGGTGAACCAAGATTCAAATTCTGTTTCGGCTTCCTCGTGGTCCGTGGCATCCTTTCTCATCAACGCTTTCCCGCCCAGCTCTTCCCATATCGCCGCGCAGCAGAAGAGGGCGGCCTGTGTGTGCTTCATCTCCGGCGGCGACTTTGGGGCGGTGCCCGAAGCTTCCGCGAGTGAGGCGCCGACGTCTTTTTGTCGGGTCAATCGGTCGCGTAATGCCTGACGCCGTTCCTGTAATTCTTGCAGCTGAACCTTTTGCTTACCTGATAAACGAAGAATTTCCCCTTCTCGCCGCTTGCATTCCTTCTTGAGGCGCCGGAGGAGTTTTTCATCGGCCTCATTCCAAGTGTTCATCTCCAAAGAGATTTGTTTTTGTTTGCTCTTTCCGCGGCCACGATCATGCGAGGTTGGCGGTATCGCGGCGCTTATCCCCCCGCTGGGCGCGCTCCGTATCCGCTCGCCAGATTCATAGGTATGCCAATTACCCTTTATTTTGCCTTCGCGTTCGAGCTGGTTCCGCAACTGGCCGTTGGGAAGTTCGTCCCTGCCCACCAGGAACATCAAGGCCGTTAGTTCGATGCGGTCTAGCGTTGTTTCAAACTTAGCGTCCTGGTCGCCACAGGATTGGGACAGGTTCTGCCCGTTTGTCGCAATTGCTTCTTTGGCGAGGTGCGCGAGGTCTCGCTCCATGTCTTTCGTAAGCCGATCAATGAAGTCTCGGTAGAATGCGAAACTCGGATCGCTCCAGTCAACTTGGATGGGTTTTTTCATGATTGACGATTATGAGGGGTGATTCGCCAGGTGGGGTTACTACCACGCATGAGCAGGGTTGATCCATACCGTCGGGCAAGGGCCTAAAGGATGACTATTGATGACAACAAATGAGAACAGTTACGTACGGAGTTGGCTGGGAACTCCGTTGGCAATCTTTAGCGTCAAGCCCTCGCAAAACTCGGCGTCCTTGCAGGTTTTTTGGACTAGCCAAATGATTGGAGACAGATCAACGTGGCCTAATATGAATGCGCAAAATCTTGCTTAAAGAAAAGGAAAGGCGGTGGAATAGCTCATTTACCATACTTTTGCCTCGATTCCGCCTCAGCACGGACCGAGTTCTCATGCGGGATCTATCCAAATGAAATTCTAAAAAGTGGCAGAGGTGATACACCTCGGTCACCTGCGGCATAGTATAGTACTTTACTAGCGTCTGGTTTGGATCTTGGGGGGCAAGAAGTCATGCGCACATACCATAAGCAAAAGGTAATGTACTACAGCCACGAAACAATGCTGCGTGAGAAACCATTTCGCTGGCTATTTTACTTCCTGATCACGTTTTCCGGTATTGCTGCATCCGCGGTAGTTTATACTCAGTACCCTGACCTTCTCAATTTTGAATTTGAGAATACAATGCTCATTGCTGTCGCGGTGGTGCCGTTCTTACTTGGTGTGGTCTTGTACCTTGCTTGGTGGTTGAAAAACTACAGTCACAGGCTCTTGCTCACGGCAAAACACCTTGTCGTTTTCAAGGGTATATTCGTCGTGGACACGAACGATATTGCATTGGTTAATGTTCAAACCATCAACGCGAAACCCGATAACCTGTGGGAGGCAATCGTAGGAATTGGCACCGTGCGGATTGGAACATCGAGTTCCGATGGTTATGATTTTGAACTGAACGGAATGCCCGCCATAAAGAAAATCCGTAATATCGTAATGGTTGGGAAGGAAGAAGGGTAACGGTACCCCCTAAGGTTCGCCTATAGAACCTGCAATCACACCCCCTGATCCAACGCAATTCCAAACACCGAATGAATACAAATGACACCGGAACTGCGTTATCGAGAGCCGGGGAAGGCGATTACCTTTCCAGAGGCTTTCTTTGTCATTGCCGCTTCGATCTGCCCTGAAACCTTGTCAGCTGCTGCTAAAAGACTTCGGTCGATACGTCGATGGACATAACGCTCGGTGACGTTTCCTGCCTTGTGACCGAGCAATGTTGCAATGGTTGAGGTCGAATAGCCCAATTCCCCTGCAGTCGTGGCGAACGAATGGCGCAAGGTATGTGGCGAAATATCCGTTGGCAGCTTGCCCAAGTCCCTGATCTCTCGCCAGGCCTTCCCAAAGCCTTGGTAAGGGCTTTCCCCTGTCTCGGACGGGAACAGGTAGTCCTCACTTGCGAGACCCTTTGTCAGAGTCTGTAGGAGCGATTTTGCGGGGCGTCCAAGGGGCCTTAGGGAGCGCCCTGACTTGGTGTCCTGAAGGTCCAATACGCGCTGCTTGAGATCAATCTCGCCGCACCTGAGATTCACAATTTCACCGCGCCTTGCTCCGGTGAATGCGATGAGGCGGACGATGTTGATGGCGTGCGGGTTCCCGCCTTCTTCTCCGAACATGCGGAGCCCCTTTTCCAGAGCTTTCCATTCATTTGGGGTCAGGACTCGTGTGCGGCGCTGGTCTGCAAATCGTTCGACGCCCTGGACGGGATTGTGGTCAATCAGCCGCTTCTTTCTGGCGTAGCTGAATATGGAGCCGAGCAAGCCCACGGTTCTTGCCGCCGTTCCCTGTCCGCCGGTTACGCGAACGCGGCTGTATTTCTTGTCGGGCTTGAAATCCGCTTTGGTGACGCCTTCGGCCACATCGTACATGAAGGCTTCAATATCGCCCGTTGTGATGTTCTTGAGCAGCTTGCGACCAAGGAGCGGCTTGATGTGCCTCTCGATCCGCCCTCGGTCTGTGGCAATAGTTGAGGGCTTCTTAGGTTGCCCCCGGTAGCGAACAAGTCCCTCCTCGGCGTCTTTCAGATACCGGTCGCAAAACTCCGCGACCGTCGGAGCGGTTTTCTCCTCTTCGCGTATGGCCGCAATGTCTGTCCCGTCGGCAATCTCCCCAAGGATCGACTTTGCCTTCGTACGGGCCTTCTCAGGGGTCCAGGGGGCACCGTGAGGCCCGATGGTGATCCATCTCGACTGACCATTGATGCGCGTCTTGACGACGTATATGGCGTCCCGTAGCTGCCTACGGACGCCCAGCCCTCTGGTCTCTGAGTCCCAGAGTATTTCGCCCGGCTTGAGCTTCTTGACTGCATTGATGGTAATCTTGCCTTGCATGGCGCTCTCCCCAGGAAAAGGGTACTAGCAACCATTTAGCAACCATGCTTGAGAGTTTCAATGGCGGTTGGTGACTTTTAGTGTCGCCATGATACGTTGATTAGACAAGGTTTTGTGCGGCATATGCGGTTCATGTCGTTTGGTGGCGGCAAAGACCCATGCCCTCCGAAGGCAGAGGCCACAGGTTCGAATCCTGTCGGGTGCGCCATTCCCGTTCAAAAGTAAGTACCGGTTGGTCTGGGCGGTCTTCGGCCTGCTAGCCCCAAGTCAGAAACATGGCCGCGCC
>Ga0209273_10003785_pt1 | contig 10166 bp, 10 predicted proteins | sample tdAd471_FD_187126 | JGI IMG/M metagenome (GOLD analysis project Ga0209273, IMG submission 187126) | Marine sediment microbial communities from the Atlantic coast under amendment with organic carbon and nitrate - tdAd47.1 (SPAdes)... | ecosystem: Environmental > Aquatic > Marine > Coastal >...
GGTGTGGACGGGTTACGAGGTGATATCGTTTGGTATCGCGCTGCGTTGGCACATGCGGCTTGGAGTGGACGTCATGAGGTGATCGAAGACGATTTGTCTGCGGTTGAAGAACTGGTGTTGGCGCATCGCCGTAAAACACCGCCCTCTTCTCCGTCTCCTAAAAATGAGCCACCTCCCTCAAAAAGAAGGCCCCCGCAGCAACAGCCTCGTAATGAACAGGATCAAGATAACTCCTCTAAGCAACAATCTGGGCAGGGTGAATGGGGTCAGATGGCGCCGCAGAAGTTGAGAACGGCTGCAGCGCTTAATGCCGGTGTACCCGTTGGGGCGGTATCTCCACAGGTGGTTAAAAAACAAGCACAGGGCGATGTAAGCTCAAGCGCATCGAAAGGCCCGGCAAAGGGTCTCGGCAAGTTGTCACAAAAAGAGTCACGCCGACCCAATTGGTTTACCAGCTTGGTGAGTAGTGCCGGGCAATGGCCGCCAAACAAGCTGAAAATGCGCAAAGCACGCAGCGGTCAGCCGGTACTGCATTTTGTGTTATTGGATACCTCGGCCTCGACCCTGAAAAATAGCCTGTTTGCCAATGCCAAGGCAGCGATTATGGACATTGCCGAGCAAGCCTATCGTTCCCGTGAGCAGTTGACGGTGTGGGGGTTTGGGAATCAGCAGGTAGAGAGTTTTTTACCACGCCGCCGTGCGCCTAAAGCGTTACGCCAATTACTCGATAGCATTCCAGCTGGGGGGGGCACGCCGTTGCGTGAAGGATTGCAGCAGGCCGGTGGTTATCTGCGACAAATAGCGAGACAGCATCCGGACATGGCGATGCGTACCTATTTGATTACCGATGGTCGCAGTTCACAGCAGGTGAGGGATTTGCGCCTGCCGGGCGAATGCCTGCTGATTGATATCGAGTCTTCGCCGGTAAAACGTGGGCGTGGACAGGCGTTAGCACGAGAGCTGGCGGCAGATTATTTTTCATTAGCGGTAGCCTACTGATGACAGACAAAAACGAAGCCCACAAAAAACGCGCAGCCTCCCGCAAGGCGGTGATCGATGCGAAGATCGCTAAATCCACCGAAGAGCGTGGTGTGCTGATTCTGCTGAAAGGCCCGGGCAAAGGTAAAAGCAGCTCGGCTTTTGGCACCATGGCACGCGCCGTCGGTCACGGTAAGAAATGCGCGGTGATTCAGTTTATCAAAGGGCGTTTGGAAACCGGCGAATACAAATTATTTAAAGACCATCCGCAAATTGATTGGCATATCATGGGTCACGGGTTTACCTGGGAAACTCAGGATCGTGACAAGGATATTGAGGCAGCACAGCAGGCCTGGGCTATCGCTGAAAAGTTATTGCAGGATGATAGTTACGACATGCTGGTCTTCGATGAGATGAGTTACATGTTTAAATACGGCTATCTGGATGTTGAACCGGTTGTTAAGGCCTTGGAAAATCGGCCATTGATGCAGAGTGTGATTATTACGGGCCGTACCATGGCCACGCCATTGCAGGAAATTGCCGATACTATCAGCGTCGTTCAGGATGAGCGACATGCTTTCCGTCTTGGGGTCAAAGCACAGGCAGGTATTGAGTTCTGATGAGTACATCACCCTTATCAGCTAAATGCCCTGCGCTTTTCATTGCCGCACCTTCTTCCGGGCAGGGTAAAACCACCGTTACCGCCGCCTTGGCACGTTTGTATGCCCGACAGGGTAAAGATGTGCGGGTGTTTAAAACCGGCCCCGATTACCTTGATCCACAAATCCTGGCGCAGGCTTCCGGCAAGCATGTCGAGCAGCTGGATATGTGGATGGCAGGCGAAGCTTACTGCCAGCAAAAATTCTATGAGGCGGCCTGCGAAGCGGACCTGATTTTGGTGGAAGGCGCGATGGGCTTGTTTGATGGCGAGCCATCAAGTGCCGATCTCGCCTCCAGGTTTAATATTCCTGTTGCGCTACTGATGGATGTGAAAGGCATGGCGCAAACGGCTTCTGCCATTGCGGCTGGTTTGGCCAGTTATCGTGATGATGTGAGGTTTGCTGGCTTGATCGCCAATAACTGCGGAACCGAGCGACATGCCCAATTGATCGTTGATTCCTTGCCCGACAATTTGCCGCTACTGAGTATTTTCCCGCGAGATGAAGCAGTTGCTTTGCCCGAGCGCCATTTGGGGCTGGTGCAACCCTCTGAGGTGGGTAACGATCTGGATGTGCGTATCAATAAGGGCGCAGACCAGTTAATTGGCAGCTCAATCGCCGAGTTACCCGAGCCGGTTGAGTTTTTTGCGGTCTCTGAAGCCGCTCCCGAAGTGAGCGCTGACCTGAGTGGTGTAAAGGTTGCTATTGCCAAAGATGCAGCGTTTACCTTTGTTTATGATGCTAATATACGATTTTTGCGTGAGTTAGGTGCAGAAGTCAGCTTTTTTTCGCCATTAAGTGATAAATGCCTGCCAGAAGCCGATGCTTTGTGGCTGCCGGGCGGTTATCCTGAATTACATGCTGAGCAGTTATCGAAAAATAGCAGCATGATCGAGTCTATTCGCGCGTTTTCAGCCACAGAAAAGCCGATTTTGGCTGAGTGTGGCGGTTTTCTTTATTGTCTGGAAAGCCTGACCGACTTGCAGGAAAATACCTATCCAATGGCTGGTATCCTGGCGGGTAAAGGCGCCATGCGTGGTAAGCGTGGTTGTCAGGGTATGCAAACAGCGGTTTTGCCGGAAGGTGATGTGCGTGCCCATGCCCATCATCGCTCCCGTGCCAGTGACACACCGGAGCCGATCGCTCATGGCCGGCGTCAACGACACCCTGCACCGGGCGAAGCCATTTTCCGAGAGCGTGGTTTGACGGCGACCTATCTGCATTTGTTTTTTCCTTCCAACCCCAGTGCGATTGCTCAACTTTTTAAACCCCGGCAGGACAAAATGAAAGCGGCAAGCTGATGTGGCCGGAAAGTGATGAACAGCAACGCCCTCTGCGTACCGGTCTGACGACGGGGTGCTGCGCGACCGCCTGCTGTGTTGCTGCAGCACATGGGCTGCTGGGGAACAAACAAATTGAACTGGCGACGGTGACTTTGCCAGCTAAGCGGGGTAACCCGGGCAAGCAGGTTGAGTTGGTAATCAGTGATTTGGTAATGCAGCCTAACTCAGTGCGGGCTGCAACTATCAAGGATGCCGGTGATGACCCGGACGTCACCCATGGCGCCAAAGTGTTTGTGGAGTTGGCGTTAGCCGATGAGCCGGGCATTCAACTCAAAGCCGGTGAGGGTGTGGGTACGGTGACACGTGAAGGGCTGGCCTTGGCAGTTGGGGAACCAGCCATTAATCCGGTGCCTAGACAGATGATTCGGCAGCACTTGGAAGACATCGCTGTCGAGTACAGTTATTCGGGCGGTTTTGTGGCCAGTGTCGGCGTGGAAAAGGGTGAGGCGCTGGCCCAGAAAACCATGAATCCAAGGTTGGGGATTGTGGGCGGCCTGTCGATTTTAGGCACCACGGGCATTGTGCGGCCCTTTTCCTGTGCGGCCTATATTGCCTCGATCCACCAAGGCATTGATGTGGCATTGGCAAACGGCCTGCAGCATGTGGCTGCAACAACAGGCAATAGCAGTGAGGAAGCAATCCGAACGCACTATAAGCTACCGGACATGGCGTTGATTGAAATGGGCGATTTTGCCGGTGCTGTACTGAAGTACTTGAAACAAAAACCGGTACAGAAGCTCAGCCTGTGCGGCGGTTTTGGTAAGTTAAGTAAGTTGGCCAACGGACACCTGGATTTACACAGCCGTGCCTCCAGTGTGGATTTTGAGCAATTGGCGGCTTTGGCAAAGCAGGCCGGGGCTAATGAAGCCCTGCTGGCTGAAATACGAGAGGCCAATACCAGCATCGAAGCATTAAAACTTTGTCAGCAACAAAGTATAGACTTAGCGGCGGGTGTTTGTGACGCGGCCTTACAACAGGCACGTAAGATCGTACCCGCTGAGGTTGAGCTGGAAGTGTGGGCAGTTGATCGCAAGGGCCAGTTTATTGGCTCGGCCGCAGACGGTTGAAATTCTACTCATGCGGCACATGACAGCGTTAAAATTTCCCTCAAATTGCTCATTTACTACTAGTAAACAGTGCTTTTTCGGGAAGTTTTGCTTTGTTTCGCGCTCATCTGAGCGAATTTCAATAGCCTGCTTGTGGTGTAAAAAATGAAGTTGTTACTGCTAGGGGGTACAGCGGATGCTAGAAGGTTGGCCAAGCGACTGAACAGGCCAGAAATAGAAACCGTTTATAGCGTCGCCGGGCTGGTACGCATGCCCGATGTTGATTGCGAAGTGATCAGTGGTGGTTTTAGCCAATTTGGCGGTTTGCAGACCTATATCAAGCAGCAACAAATCGATGCGGTGCTGGATGCAACGCACCCTTACGCTCAGAACATGACTGCGACGGCCTGGGCGGTAACCCGTGAATTGAATATACCCTATTGGCGTTTTCATCGGGCGCCCTGGATGGCGCAGGAAGGTGATCATTGGCAGCAGTTTGACAGTTGGGGTGCCCTGCTTGCTGAACTAAAAGGGTTTCAATCGGTTTTTCTGACGGCAGGTCAGCTGGATGAAGCAGCGGTGTCGGTTTTAGATCACTACGGTAAGCAGGGACAAAAGCAGTTATTACGAACAGCGGTGCAGCCATCGCATGATTTACCGCCGTCAATGCATTGGGTGAAGGCCATAGGCCCCTTTGATTTAGAAAGCGAGCGGGCGTTGATGCGAGAGCATCAGGTGGATGTGTTGGTGAGTAAAAACAGTGGTGGCAAAGCTACCGAAGCCAAACTGGCGGCAGCGCGAGAGATGGGAATTCCCGTATTGATGCTCAAACGCCCTGAGTTACCAGCTGACATAACGGTTTTTGATGAATTGGACGAGTGTATGGTTGAGGTTTTTAGGGCCTGTCGGGACTATTAGAAATGTTGCTGTTAGGTTTAAAAATTCGTCAAACAAGGCATGAGGAGAGAAATTTGGTTATTCCAAATGAGCGACGAATAACACTGGATGGCGTATTTTTAGGCCTAACCCGCAGGGCTGTTACTCCTATTGCCGCCTGTTGGTTAACGATAGTCAGAAGTTCGGCTAGTTTCAGCAGCGATATTTCAAATAGTTTTGGCAGGCCCTTCCATGCCATTTGATTACGAAATAAACCCGCAGGCCATTGAAGCCGAAAGCTTTCGCCAGATTCGCGAGTTGACGCCGCTGGAGGGCTTCAGTCGTGAGCAGCAACAGGTGGTCATGCGCATGGTGCATAGCGTCGGCATGCCTGAGCTGGCTGAGCTGGTGCGCTTCAGTACTAATGCCTGTGAGCAGGGGTTAGCGGCATTGGCGGCAAACTGTCCCATCCTGTGTGATGTGGAAATGGTCAAACAGGGTATAACTAAGCGTATGGTTGAATCTGATCCGCTATGTTATCTCAACGATGCACGTACGCCTGAACTGGCCAAGGCGAGTGGTGAAACCCGCTCCATGGCGGCACTGCAATTGTGGCAGGAAAAGCTGGCGGGCAGTGTGGTGGTGATCGGCAATGCGCCAACGGCTTTATTTCGACTGCTGGAAATGATTGAAGCGGGTGCGGATAAACCGGCGTTGATTATCGGTATTCCGGTCGGCTTTGTCGGAGCGGCTGAATCCAAGCAGGCACTATGGGATGTTCATGAAAAGCTGGGTATAGAGTGTATTACCCTGCTGGGCCGCCAGGGTGGCAGTGCGGTTGCGGCGTCGGTGTGTAATGCGCTGCTGCGTTGTCATCGTGGAGAGTGGTATTAGCGTGGCTGAATTACAGATACATGTTATTGGTCTGGGGGTAACCGAAAAAGCGGAGCTTTCAGATACGGCGTTGCAGGCACTGGCAGGTTGTGAACTGGTGCTAGGCTCAAAGCGCCAGCTGCAGGTTGTGGCGGGACAATTGGGCGATCAGCGTACCGAACAGTTACCGAAGCTAGCTGAACTGCCAGGTTATCTCGCCGATTTGGTCCGTCAGGGTGTTACCCGTTTGGCGGTACTGGCTTCGGGTGACCCGCTTTATTATGGTATCGGTCGTTGGTTTAGTCATAACTATCCTGAGCGACAGTTACATTTTTATCCCGCTGTTTCCAGCATTCAGATGGTCTGTCATCAGCTGGGCTTGTCGCTACAGGATGTCGACGTTTTAAGTTTGCATGGTCGGCCATTGGAAAAAATCCGCAGTAAGTTACGGGCTAATCAAACGCTGGTGATTCTGACGGATAGAAAAAGCTCACCGCAGGCGCTGGCCCACGAGTGCCAGGCTGCGGGTTTTGATGAGTCCCGTTTGCATGTTTGTGAGTTGCTGGGATATGCGCATCAACGGGTTACGCACTATGAGGTCGATGAGCTGCTGCATGTGGATATTGAGTTTGATCCGCTGCATGTGACGGTGATCGAGACGCAGGGCAAGGGTGGCGTCTTGCCGGAGTTCCCGGGAATTCCTGATACCGCTTATATCACCGACAAAGAAGATGGCAAGGGCATGCTCACCAAGCGTGATGTGAGGTTATCCATTTTGTCATTACTGCAGCCGGCAAATCACGAGGTGATTTGGGATGTCGGCGCCGGCTGTGGCGGGGTATCGATTGAGTTGGCTTATTGGAATGATAGTACTCAGGTGATCGCTGTTGAGCACCATGATGAGCGTTTTAAATGTCTTCAGGCTAACCGGGAAAAGTTCGGTGTGATGAGTAATCTGCTGACGGTACAGGGCCGGGCACCGGCAGCATTAGCTGATCTGCCTGCTGCGGATAAAGTTTTTATCGGCGGCAGTGATGGCAGTCTGACTGAGCTGCTGGCCTTTTGTTGGGAGAGATTACCCAAGCGAGGTCTGTTGGTAGCAAGTGCGGTGACGGAGCAGAGCAAGCAGCAGTTATTGGCGTTTTATCAGCAGCGCGAGATGCTCAGCGATAGCCATAGTGAAACGTTTCAGGTGGCGGTGAGTCATGGCAAGCCGTTGGCGAATCAATTGGTTTATCGACCCAGCTTACCGGTGGCACTGTTTAAGTTTAGTAAGACAAAGTGATGATTTTAGTGTTTAAGGTGATGGTGTGATAGAGAGTAATGCTGATATAGCGGCGGGTCGATTCGTGGGTGTAGGTGTTGGGCCTGGCGACCCAGAGCTGATTACCTTGAAAGCGCTGCGGGCTATTCGTGCGGCGGATGTCATCAGCTACATCGCTAATGACAAGGGCGAGTCGCAGGCCAAGCATATTGCCCGTGAAGCATTAAAGGATGTAAAAGCCGGACAGCAAGAGATTCCGGTGTGTATGCCAATGTGTAATGACCGCAGTATAGCTAATGCGGTCTATGACGAGGCGGCCGACAGTATTAAAGGTTACCTGGAGAAGGGCCTGAACGTGGTCTTTATCTGTGAAGGTGACCCACTATTTTTCGGCTCCTTCGCTTATTTGCTGGAGCGCCTGGAGCATGATTTTAACTGCCAGGTGATTCCGGGGATATCCTCCATTAATTCCGCTGCGGCAGCACTGCATCACCCGTTGACCATGCTGAAGGAGTCGCTGGTTGTGGTGAGCGGGCGTCATAGCGATGAGCAGTTACGGGGAGCGTTGCTTGACCACGATAGCGTGGTGATTATGAAGGCGGGTCGATCCCGGCCGCGGATTTTAATGCTATTGCGGGAAACCGGGCGTTGGAATGAGGCGCGTTACCTGGAAAATATTGGCCGCCCTGGTGAGCTGGTGATAGAAAGTATGGATCAGTTGGCCGATGAGCCAGGCCCTTATTTTTCCCTGTTTATTGTCACCCGCGCGGAGCGTGATCGTACATGATTCGGATTGTCGCGCTCACTGAGGCTGGTAAAGGGCTGGCTGCTCATCTTAAGACAAAACTGGTTGATGCTGAGGTGTGGTTCAAGCCGCAGCCTTTTACCGAAAAGGTGCAGCAAGCCTTTGCGTCGGGTGATCGGCTGATTCTCATCTGTGCCACTGGCATTGCTGTACGTACGCTGGGACCGGTGCTCGGCAACAAGCATAAAGACCCGGCGGTACTGGTGCTGGATGAACAGGGCCAATTTGTGATTCCACTGTTATCGGGGCACGAAGGTGGTGCCAATGAATGGGGCGCGCAGGTTGCTGAAAAGCTGGGCGCACAGTTAGTGCTTACTACGGCAAAAAGCTATCTAAAACCGGTTTATTGTGTGGGTATGGGCTGTGAGCGTGATACGCCTGTGCCGGAAATTGCCGATTTATTCAGCGACTGTTTGCAGCAGTTGGGATTAAATATTCGTGAACTGAATAGCATTAACAGCATTGATATCAAGGCGGATGAAACGGGGTTTATTGAGCTGGCGACAATGAGCAAAATTCCCTTTCAAACCTGGGATAAAGAACAGCTTGGTACGGTGGAAAGCCTGCTCAGCACGCGCTCTGATTATGTGTTTAATACGGTCGGTGTTTATGGCGTGGCCGAATCAGCTGCGCTTTACGCAGCCCAACAGGCCAGTGGCGATTTTGAGGCAGCGCCAGAGTTGTTGCTGCCAAAACAGAAAAAAGGCCGGGTGACCTGTGCGGTTGCACGAGCCTATGTGAAGGAAGAGGGAGTAGAGGGAGCTTAAATATGGAAGAGAAATTACAACAGTTGCAAAAGGAACTAGACGAGCTAGTACAGGCTGTTCCTGATGAAGAGATTGAGTTTTGGTTTGCGCGGGATTTACAGGAACATCTTGGTTATGTTCGTTGGGAAAATTTTTTAACGGCTATTCAAAGGGCAATAGAGTCCTGTAAGTCAACCGGCTATGACGAATCCGATCATTTTCGTGGCGTCACGAAATTGATCACTCACGGTAAGGGTGGGCAAAGAGAAATTGATGACTTCATGCTCACCCGTTATGCATGCTTTTTGATCGCTCAAAATGGCGATCCTCGCAAACAAGAGATAGCTTTTGCACAGAGTTACTTTGCACTACAGACTCGTAAGCAAGAGTTGATTGAAGATCGAATGCGCTTACAGGAACGAATGGAGGCTCGTGAGCGTTTAAAGCAGTCAGAAAAATCGTTATCACAAAACCTCTACGAAAGAGGTGTTGATGATAAAGGTTTTGGGCGAATTCGTTCCAAAGGTGATGCTGTATTGTTTGGTGGAAATAATACGCAGGCGATGAAGGATAAATATGGCATTGTTAAAAGCCGCCCGCTGGCAGATTTTTTGCCCACATTGACGATTGCCGCTAAAAATCTGGCCGCCGAAATTACAAATCACAATGTGCAGCAAGAAAATTTGCAAGGTGAACAGGAAATAACGCACGAGCATAAACAAAACAACCAAAGTGTTCGAGATATGCTCGGTCAGCGAGGAATTAAGCCTGAAGAGCTTCCGCCTGAGGAAGACCTGAAAAAGCTCGAGCGACGAGTGAAATCGGATGAGAAAAAGCTAGCTAACGAAACGGCAAAGTTGCCGGATGACGATGTGGAATAAATGAAGTGACAAAACTATTTGTAGTTGGGACTGGCCCCGGAGATGCTGAACTGGTGGCACCAAAAGCACGCGCAGCAATTAAGGCGAGTACCGATCTGGTGGCCTATGGCCTGTATTTGGATCTGTTGGGTGATGTGTGTGATGGCAAGGTGCATCATGACTTGCCGCTGGGCGAGGAGATTAATCGTGCACGATTAGCGCTCGATCTGGCCGCGGCCCGGAAAACCACGGCGCTGGTTTCCAGTGGTGACATTGGTATTTATGCCATGGCGACGCTGGTGTTTGAGTTACTGGATCGTCAACTGGAGGGCCAGGAGACGCACCCGGAGTGGCTGGATGTGGAGATTGATGTGATTCCTGGCATTTCTGCCATGCAAGCCGGTGCTTCGCGAGTGGGCGCCCTACTGGGACACGACTTTTGTACCGTGTCTTTGTCGGACTTGCTGACGCCCTGGGAAACGATTGAGCAGCGTATTCACTGCGCCGGTAAGGGCGATTTTGTGATTTCCTTTTATAACCCGGTATCGAAAAAACGTGATTGGCAGCTCAATGCCGCACGCGATATTTTATTGCAGTTCCGCCCAGCGTCGACACCGGTATTATTGGGGCGTCAGTTAACTCGCGAAGATGAAAGTATCACCATTACGACATTGGGCGAGTTGGATGCCAAGGATGTCGATATGTTCACGCTGGTA